>ENA-OQCO01001238-OQCO01001238.1-human-gut-metagenome-genome-assembly--contig:-NODE-1238-length-10274-cov-0.978811_pt1 | contig 10274 bp, 11 predicted proteins | sample MGYA00242500_ERZ504582 | MGnify/ENA primary metagenome ERZ504582 (study PRJEB26092, sample SAMD00036346) | human gut metagenome | host: Homo sapiens | study: EMG produced TPA metagenomics assembly of...
ATTTCTTTTCATAACTCCATTGTTTATCTATTCCGTAGTAATCACCAGTTCCTTGCCCTCCCTCAGTTGGTCATGGGTGATAAAGTAACCGTCAATCTTTTTACCGTCATAAGTAATGTCAATAATCTTCTTGCCGCTTCCTTTCTTCACAATCGTAAAGGGACGACCATTCAGATTGAACGTCACTTTATCGAACAAGGGAACAGTAACAATATATTCAGGATCGGCAGGCGAATAAGTGTAAAGTCCAATAGCATTGAGCACATACCACGAAGACATCTCGCCGGCATCATCCATCCCTGCATAAGCCAGCTTGTCGGCACCCATGTCATAGTAGTGGTTCATCAGGCTGTCGAGAATGCATTGGGCTTTCTCTTGTTTGTCTATGAAATAATAGGTGTAAGGAATGCTGTGTCCCGGCTGGTTTCCGTGGCAATAGTTTCCGATGAATCCGGTCAGGTTGTGGGCCTCGTAACCTCTCCACGGTTCGCTGAATAAGGAATCCAGTTTAGCCTCCACCGCCTCTTTACTGGGGATAGAGCTTAATCATGCCTCGGGGTCGTGGGGGGCGAAGAAGAGGGCGTTCCATGCATTGGCCTCACGGTACATGTACTGGTAATAGGGATAATACGGATCGAAATCCTGAATCCAGCTACCATCGTCAATCTTACCTCTCCAAAAGCCGGTAGAGGGGTCGAATAGCGTCTTGTAGTTGTTGGAGCGTTCCATCATCAGTTTGTAGTTGGCTTCATCTCCCAGCTCCTTGGCTACCAAGGCTACGGCATAGTCATCGTAAGCATATTCCTGGGTCTTGGTCACAGCCCCTTTGTATTCGTCCCATGTGGTACATTCACTGTGTCTTTTTCAGCAATCCAACCTCGCTCCATATACTCATCCAAATAGCGACGTCCTCCTTTACCGGGCACCGTAGCATTTTCAGAATCAACTTATAAGCACGCTCCAGATCGAAATCATGCAAACCACGCAACCAAGAACCAGAAATAAAAGTGGAAGCGTGATCACCATGGAAGAAGGTGGGCATGTAGCCGTCACGCTTCTCACCTTTGTCAATAATAGACCTAATGATGTCAGTAGTCACATCGGGAGAAATCATACCTATGAGTACCAGTTTGTTGCGATAATCGTCCCAAAAAAGAAGGGTCAGTGTAATAGTGGAAGCCGTTATTCACTACTTCGCCACGGACATCAGTATATTCATGATTCACATCGCTACGCAAAGCCGGCCATTTAAAAGCATGGAAGAAAGTAGAATAAAACAATCTCTTTTCACGTTCCGTGCCACCTGCAACTTGAATCTTGGAGAGGAGTGCTTCCCAAGCCGCATCGGCTTCTTCTGCCACTTGTGCAAAACTTTTGTTCAACATTTCGGCCTTCAAATTCATTTGAGCATTCTCTATACTCACAAACGAGAAACCAGCCTTCACTTCCAAAGGTTCAACACCTTTGCTGTCGATAAAACGCAGCACAGCCACCTCATGTTTGTCGTCTTTTACCATTTCCACTTGGCCTATTTTATAGTTGGTCTTAGCGTAAAAGTAGATTTTACCATCGCCATCTTGATAACCCGTGAACGTATTATCGTCAACCTTCTCAATCTTCCAATCACGGACATCATTATTAGAACGGCGGATGTCTACCAATAATGACTTATCGTCGCCCTTGCCGAAAGTATATTTATGGTAGGCACAACGCAAGGTACTGGTCAACTCGGCATTCACTTTATAGCGTTCCAGATAAACTTGGTAATACCCCGGATGCGCAGATTCCTTCTCGTGACTAAACCCGGAGCAATAATTACCCGGAGCGATAGTTCCCACCACTGGCAACATGGGGACATGCAACAAGTTCCAATGCCCTTTAGCTGTATGTGAAAAACCATAAATCACAGTGTCCTCATATTGATAGCCCGCACCGCTCACGAAACTGTGTAACGGGGCTGAGCTGCACCATTGCGTTGGCAAGGTAGCACCCGGATAAGTTTCCGCACCCCATGTACGTGACTTTATTTTGCGCGTATACCCTAAGTCCTCAGGCTCCCACAAAGTAGCCGTACCCAAGAAAGGATTGACATATTCGGTTAATTTCTTCTGCGTACCGCCACAGCCCGTCAGAACAATCAGGGCGAACAGTAGAAATAAATATTGATTCTGTTTCATCTTTTGTATTTATTTTATATAAAAAACTGTTGTCTCTAAAAACATTATTTCCAAAATAACTGCCAATTAAAACTGGCTCTAAAAAAAAATGTGCCGAAACCCAATAACCAGATTGAGTTTCGACACACTTTTAATTGCTAACTTATTTCAGGCTCTTTTCAAAGAGAGCTTTGGCTTCAATCAAAGTACAACCACTTGTCTGCGTAGTCAGATGGTTGTTGCCGCTATTGTTCATTGCCCAGTTAGTATTATACAGCAAATCAAGTTTATTGATTCCCTTTCGCCACAAGATTTCAGCATTATTGTTAAAGAAAGTGATGAATTTCTTCTTATATATGGGGTCCAAATTCGGTTCCATAATCAGCTGCACATAATAACGCATTGAAAATACCCTTAAACAAACCTCCGTCCCCATCGCCTTCATCACGAAGTAAATTATTTCCAGTATCTATCATGCTGCTATTACTGATAGCGAAATTGGCAAGCCTTACGAGCATCTTTCAAATAGGACACTTCTCCTGTGATCTTATACAGTTCGTAAGCAGCACCCAAGAATGTACCTTGGTTATAAGAAAGAGAAAGTGTACTCAACTCACCCGTCTCACCGTTCACATTATCATAGATGGCGCCGGTAGCAGGGTTAAATAAATTTTCACGCTCCCATTTATAAAATATTGACAGCCCAATCCAAATCCTCCTGATTCCCGTTAATACGGTAAAGACGAGCAGCAATCAAAGCAGCAGGGCCGTTGGAACAAGCATTTTTGCTCCATAGCTGGTCGTGAGTCCAAGCAATGCCACCACCTGCGTAATCGTTCCAACCGGTCTTGATTTCATTCCACATCTCTTGAGAAGTTTCCAGATACTTGTTTTCATCAGTAACTTCGTACAAGCGAATCATGGTGAGAGCAATCCACTCCATATCATCATAAAAGTTGTTCCAATAACTGCCACCGTTCTTTGCCTTGATACCGACATACCATTTGTCGAACAAGTCGCTGTACTTGCTATCTCCGGTACGATTGTAAGCATCTATCATCACATCCATAGCATGAGCCTGCGGCCAATAATGGAAATCCTTGATTGAACCGTCATTCCCGTAGTTGAAATAATTCTCTTCCGTATTCCAGAAACGATCTATCAGGGTCACAGAACTGCTATCGGCAGCCGCATCCCAATCTATGGTGTAAAGCCCCTTATCATACATATACTCATCTTCTATCTCGCACGATTGAAGTGCCAAAAGAAGCAGGGGCAGACAAAATAATATTTTTTTCATAATCTCTCCTTAAATTAGTTGGCCAATTCCACTTTATGAGTATAGTTCTCCACATTGAATATCACACTAATCTTGGTGATAGCACCCGGATTGTGGCCATCGGCCGCACCATCGAATTCATCGTTCAGTTTCCACTTCTGATCCCATTGGTTATCAGGAGTCTCCATAATATAGAAATAAGGATCTTCGGGAGTAGCCGCACCAGGATTAGAGTCTGTAGTATTCTTGGTTCCCCAATACTGTATACTACCATCAGCATAAGTCATCAAGAACTTATAGCGTTGGTCGCGCCCCCATCCTTCTTGCTTGAACTCAATTTTATCCTGACCGCAGAACACACCGTTTCCAACATAAGGCAATTCAAAAGTTGCGGCACCACTCGGACAGAAGTAGAATTCCATCTTACTTACTTCCCTGACGGTTACAGATGCAATGGAGAAATCCATCTCAATGCGGTAAACTCCCGTCTTTTCTACGGTTGTCTCGCCTTCGCCTTCCATAATCTTATTGCCATTGATATAAAACACCTTGGCACCTTCGGCTGCTCTATCTACCAGTGTAAGTCTTTCCGCCTTCCAACTTCGTAAAGACTTCGAACTTATCCTTTTCGGGTGAAGCACACGCCACGGCCTTAGAAGCATCCATACCACCTTCAGTAGCACTTCCGGTCAAGTAAAGCTGTGCCGGAATCTCTTCAAATCCCCACCAAGCGAGTGATGGTGAGCTTCTTGCTTTCCTTTGCCATTACAGAATTCAAACCTCTGGAAGCCATTACTGTCCAAACAAGTGTACCCGTCTCACCACTGTTCAATCCGGCAGCCGCACCAACCTTGTTCAATGTCTTGTGGCTGATGGTAGCATAGCTCAAAGAACCGCCATTGTCAGAAAGCACTTTGTAAATAGGCTTAGAAAAATCTCCACCTTCTTTATCAAATACCACTTCATAAAGAGGGGCACCGCTATCTTCAGCCTTGGCCGACTCCCATTCAAAGAACAGGCTGGCGCTGGCCGACGATTGCAAGACTACTTCCTTGCCGTCAGTGGGTTCATACAACTGATTTACTGAGGAAACTTTGGAATCCTTGTCATTCCATGTCTTCCGTACAAGACGTAGCAAAGAGGACTGCCGAAAAAAGAGCTATTGTTGAGAATATTGTTTTCATTGTTCTATTGTTTTTAATGAGTTTAGATACACGTTAATTTCCATATCCTGGATTGTTAGGCGCCAGATTGGGATTCAAATTGATTTCACTGATAGGAACTGCCCAAAGGTAATCTCTTGCCTCTTCGAACTTGCGAGTGTCAAGCTTATTCTCGTCCACGAAGCTTGCACCGCGCACCTTGCCCGACAAGTATTCGTTGCCAGCCTTCCAACGCTTAATATCATACCAGCGCAAACCTTCCATCGCCATTTCTACACGACGTTCGTCGCGAATAATCTGCCTCATCTCTTCCTTGCTCTTTCCGGCAGGAAAGTTCAAGGCTGCATCGGCAGTGAATCCGGCACGTTCGCGGATGGGACGGATGGTCTTGTTCCATACCGCTTCAGTCATACCGCTTGTTTCGTGAACAGCCTCAGCATACATCAGCAAGATGTCAGCATAGCGCATAGTGATGATGTTCATACCGGAATTCTGATCACCGGAAGCCTGCGGATTATAATACTTACGGGTGAAATAACCGGTAGAAGTGCCGTTTCCACCACCATCGTAGGCATCGGTTCCCGAACCCGGACGAATGTTGATGACTACGTCTTTACTGCCATCGTCCACATTGCCACTCCAGTCATAGCCATCATAAATGATAGTAGCGGTGAGACGTGGGTCACGGTTGTCGTAAGGATAAGCAGGGTTATAATCTGTCCCGGCTTCACTGATAGTCTTTCCACTAAGCATCAGATAAGTATCTACCAATGATTGTTGCGGCACACGGTTCACGGCACGTCCGCCTCTTGACAAAGGAATCATGTCTACCATCTCACCCCAAGTAATCAAATTGGGTACATAAGAACGGTCCATGATAATCTCTTCATTATACTCATTGGCTTCATCAAAAAGCCCGGCATAATCAGGAAATAAGGCATAAGTACCATATTCGCCCTGTTTGTTCATCAGATTGTCGCAATAAAGCATCACATTGTTCCAGTCGCTATCCATCAAGTAGACACGAGCCTGCAAAGCACAAACGGCACCTTTAGTAATTTTGCCCTTGTCTTCTTCGGGCAATTGGTCGCGAGTGGGAAGCGCATCCTTGATGTCTTCCAATTCTTGGTGAATGAAGCTGATAATGGTTTCGCGGTCTGTACGACTTACACTCCGCGATTCTTCCAGCGTGATGTCCTCCGTAAAGAAAGGTACTGCACCATAAAGGTTAGTCAGACGGAAGTAGAGGCTTGCACGGATATAGCGTATCTCGGCAATCATACGTGCTTTAACAGATGCGTCCATGTTGGGTACCAGATCCACCTTTTCAAGGAACACGTGCAGGTCTTTATGCCTCCGTAAAGGTCTTTCCATTCATTCTTGAAGATGTCGAGCGAGGGAGTAGCCATACCTTTGCGAATGGCACGTTGGTCGTCCACACTGCGACCGTCGTAAGCATTGTCACTCAAACTTTCATCGCTCCACATACGGCCTGCATTGTACATCTGGCTGTAAGCCATGTTCACCACATACTGGGCTTTGGTGGTGGAAGTCCAATAAGAGTTATCCGTAAATTTGTTTGTCGGTGCGTTCTCCATCTCGTTGCAACTGCAAAGCATCAGAACAGCCATTCCGGCAAAAGCTATATATTTTCTTAGTCTCATAGTTATCTGTTGTTTTTAGAATTCAATGTCTATACCGAAACCATAGTAACGGAGCGTCGGGTAGTTTCTACCAGAATTGGCGCCACTATTACCCATCTTAGAGTCGAACTCAGAAGATTCAGGGTCAATAAACGAGTTATTACTGAAAGTCAGCAAGTTTTGTCCGTTGACATAGATACGTGCCTTTTCCATGCCCACCTTGCGGCTCCATGTTTTGGGGAATGTGTAACCAATCTGCAAGTTCTTCAGACGCAGGTATTTTCCATCCATCAAGAATAGGTCGGAACCTTGTCCGTTTCCGTAGTTGTTTCTGTTGGAAGTAGAACCCGGAGCAGTAAGTCTCGGCCAACGTGCATCGGTGTTGGTAGGAGTCCAGAAATCCAGTTGATGCTTATAGATATTATAAGAGTAATTGGCGTGGAACGGTTCAATCAATTCACCACGAAGCATCATGTCACGCTTGCCCACACCCTGCCAGAACATACCGAAATCGAATCCTTTCCCATTCTACATTGTAGTTGAAACCGAAGTAAGACGAGGGAAGGCATTACCCAAGATAAACTTATCCTTCGAGTCGATGACACCATCTTCGTTACGGTCTACAAACTTCACGTCACCCGGCTGTACCTTTCCACCTACAGGAATAGCCGATGCCTCAATCTCCTCGTAGCTTTGGAAAAAGCCGTCCATCTTGTAACCGTAGTAAGACTCCAACGGACATCCTTCACGGGTGATACGGCTCAACTCCTCTATTTGTGAGATTCTTTCGTGACCAGGGTACTTCAGCACTTCATTCCAAGAGTCACCAAGATTGAAGTTGAAGTTATGATTTGCAGCTCCCGTTTTCAAACGATAGTTGATAGAGAGGTCCCAACCTTGATTCTGCATCTCACCAATGTTGTCCATCGCCATATCCGTACCGAATACCGAAGGCACAAGGGGCTTCATTAAAATGTCGCTCGTACGCTTGTAGAAATAGTCGAACGTCACATTCAAAGCGTTATTGAAGAACGAAGCGTCTACACCCACGTTGAGGTTTTGGTCTTTTCCCAAGTCAAATTATCCTTACCTAACTTAAAACCTGCGCCCGATACTGTCTGGTTGTTGTATGCGTAAGAGTTGTTGTACAGTTCGTAAACAGTAAAACGGTCATAAGTACCAATAGACTGGTTACCCAAGATACCAAAAGAAGTACGCAGTTTCAAGTCACCCACACGTTCCTTGTAAGCCTGCATAAAGTTCTCCTCGCTCAAACGCCAGCCTAATGAAACAGAAGGGAAGAAACCCCATCGGTAGTCTTTATGAAACTTGGAAGAAGCGTCATAACGGAAGCTGAATTCTGTATAATATCTGTCAGCGTAAGAATACCCCACACGTCCCAACAGAGAAGTCAGACTGGTACGGTTGGATTCATCTACAAATGTTTTTCCTGTGATGTTTCCCACAGTACTATTGGTAATGTCTGTACCGATACCCAAGTCGGGATCTACCCCCTTCTTCTCAATCTCATTGCTAGACGAAGTAAACGATTCATTGGTTACTCCAAAAAGCCCGCTGACATTGTGTTTACCGAATGTCTTGTTGTAATCCAACAAAAGTTGGCTATTAATAAGGTAAGCCGTATGATTCCAGTTACTGGTCCGATAGTCAGTATCTTTCACTGGACGTGGTTCGGTAGCCTCTTCATTCAAGTAATAGGATACGCCCAAATTGCGGGTAGAACGCATGTCGTTTATCACATCCGCACCCAACACTCCACGCAACTTCAATCCGTCAATAAGCCGGAATTCAGCATTGACATTAGCGTTCAGATAATTGTTACGATACTTGTTACGGCCACCAGCTTCCAATGCTCCCAATGGGTTAAATTCAGTCAATACATCATTTAACAAATATCTTCCATCTTCCGATTTCATTTTGTAATAATAATAAGTAGGTACACGGGCGGCATCCACTTCCAAACTCCCACCGGTGGTACTTACACTATTATTACGTGTATAAGCCAAAATAGCATTCAGTTTCAAACGTCCCACTTCCGTGCTAACATTGGTACGAAAATTATAACGCTGCACGCCAAAATCACATGTTGCCCACATAATTACTTTCCTGGTCATAATAACCCATGGACACCATGTAAGTAGTTTTATCACTACCTCCAGATACGCTTAGATTGTAATTCTGCTGTAAGGCTGTGCGGACTATCTGATCAAAAAACCAGCTTTCTCATTTGATGGGCAGCCAGGTCACGGATTTGATCGGGTGTATACAAAGGAGCCTCTCCAGCATTGGTGGCAGCTAAATTGCGCAAAGTAGCGTTCTGATAGCCTTTCACCGGAGAAAACAAGATATCCGGATTCTGCCATCCCATCATACCACTTAACCGAACTGTCGCACGCTGGTTCTTCTTACCTTTCTTAGTAGTAACCAAAACTACACCATTGGAAGAACGTGAACCATAAATAGCAGCTGTACCGGCATCTTTCAAGATGGAAATGTTCTCAATATCATTGGGATTCAATTTATCGAAACTACCACCATCAGCTACCAATCCGTCTATGACAAAAAGCGGACTATTGTCATTCACAGTGCTGATACCACGAATATTAAAGTTAGTCTTACGATCATTAGGATTGCTACTGCGCTGCTGGATAACCACGTTGGGCGCAGCCCCTTGCAAAGCATCTGTCATGTTAGCCACGGGACGGTCTTCGATCATGGAAGCCTTTACCTGGTCTACAGCACCTACGGCACTCTTGCGGTAGTAGTACCATAACCGATGACAATAACTTCATCCAGCACCTTGGTATCCTCCTTTAAGACAACATTCAATTGTTTTTGATTTTCACAGCAATTTCCTGAGTGGCATATCCCACATAGGAAAAGACGAGAACATCTTGGGCACTACAAACAATGGAATAGTTTCCATCCACATCTGTAATGGTACCCACACCTTCTTTACCCTTAACAGTAACACTCACTCCAATCAGGCTTTCACCTGTGGCATCCTTAACGGAACCTCTCACCGTGGCATTGTTTTGCTGCACCACAGTAATAGTCTCCGCATGTGCATAAACCGCAGGAGCCTGCGCCAGCATAGTCACAGCAGGCAAGGCAATAAGCCAGAACTTATAGTTCCCACCTATCCGAGCCAGCAATGAATTTACTGTGTACACTCGATTCTTTTTCATATTCTTTAAGATTAAACATTATAATAAATCACGATAAAAAAAAGGAAAAAGAACACAAATAATACCAACGAACAACCAATTCATGCAATTTGTATCCTAATCCTCCTTCCAGCGCACTTTATTGATTTTAAATAATTCCTGTTTTTACAAGCTGTTCAGCAAATCCACTTTACCCTCGTTCACTAATTTCAAAATCAATTCTCCAAACAGCGTATTCTGCCAAGCAAACCATGCACGGGTAAAGTTAGTGGGGTCATCCTTGTGGAAAGACTCGTGCATGAATCCCGTACCGGCATCCGTATCCATCAGCATTTTGATACAAATCTTTATCTCCTCATCATTCTGGCTGGTGAATGCCTTCATCATGATACTCATAGGCCATACCATATCATAACCAATGTGCGGACCTCCGATACCTTCACCGGCTTTACCTTTAAAAAAGTAAGGGTTGCTGCCACTCCACACAAAGCGGCGTGTATTCTGATAGATAGGATCGTTTACGTCCACATCACCCAAATAAGGCATAGCAAGAAGGCTGGGTACATTGGCATCGTCCATTAACAGATGATTGCCGAATCCATCTACTTCAAATGCATAGATTGTCCCAAACTCAGGATGATTGTAAGTGGCATATTTCTTCAGGCTGCCTCCACTTCGGCTGCCAAATCGGTGCATTCTTTGGCCAAGGATGTTTCCTTGTTTACTTCCGTCAGAATTTCAGCAGCCTTTCTCAGAGAAGAGACAGCGAAAAAGTTGGAAGGGACCAGGTACTGAAGCGTAGTGGCATCGTCCGATGGGCGGAAGCGGAAACAAGTAAGTCCCAC
>ENA-OQCO01001240-OQCO01001240.1-human-gut-metagenome-genome-assembly--contig:-NODE-1240-length-10231-cov-2.944873_pt1 | contig 10231 bp, 8 predicted proteins | sample MGYA00242500_ERZ504582 | MGnify/ENA primary metagenome ERZ504582 (study PRJEB26092, sample SAMD00036346) | human gut metagenome | host: Homo sapiens | study: EMG produced TPA metagenomics assembly of...
ATCTGGATGATATTCGTGATCAGAATCGGATCCCAGCTTCCTGTACCGGGAGTCGACAGTGACTTCTTTAAGCAGTGGTTTGAATCTAATACCGGTGACGCATTCAATTTCTTTGATGCGTTCACCGGCGGTTCCTTTACTCAGATGTCAATTTTTGCATTGAACATCACACCTTACATTACTTCTTCCATTATCATTCAGCTTCTTACCATTGCCATTCCGGCACTGGAAGAGATGCAGCGTGACGGAGAAGAAGGAAGAAAAAAGCTTACAGCAATCACACGTTATGTTACTGTAGGTCTTGCTCTGTTTGAATCTGTTGCCATGGCAATCGGATTCGGACGTCAGGGCATGATCCCGGACATGAACTTCCTTAAAGGAGTTGTAGTTGTTGCAAGTTTAACAGCGGGTTCTGCAATGCTTATGTGGCTGGGTGAGCGTATTACAGAGAAGGGTGTTGGAAATGGTATTTCCATCGTCCTGACTATTAATATCGTCTCCAGGATCCCGAGTGATATATCCCTTCTTTATGAGAACTTCGTCAAGGGCAAAACAATTGCAAAAGGAATGCTTGCAGCCTGCATCATTGCTGTGATCATCCTGGTTGTTGTAGTGCTCGTACTTATCCTCAACGGAGCAGAGAGAAGAATTCCGGTTCAGTATTCCAAGAAGATGGTTGGACGTAAGATGATGGGCGGTCAGTCCACAAACATCCCGCTAAAAGTAAATACTGCCGGTGTTATCCCGGTTATTTTTGCTTCCTCTATCATGTCATTCCCGTCAATCATTGCACAGTTCGCTGGCAAAGGTAACGGAACAGGTATCGGAAGTGAGATCTTAAGAGGACTTTCCTCTAATAACTGGTGTAATCCAAGTCAGATCCAGTACAGCTGGGGACTGATCGTGTATGTGGTACTTTGCGTATTCTTCGCATATTTCTACACATCCATTACTTTCAATCCGTTGGAAGTAGCCGATAATATCAAAAAGCAGGGCGGTTTTATCCCAGGCATCCGTCCGGGAAAACCGACTTCAGATTATTTGACTAAAATCCTGAATTATATTATATTTATAGGTGCAGTAGGTCTTGTTATCGTGGCCGTTATCCCGTTCTTCTTCAACGGTGTGTTCGGTGCGAATGTTTCCTTCGGCGGTACATCTATCATCATCATCGTAGGTGTTATCCTGGAGACCGTTAAGCAGATGGAATCCCAGCTGCTTGTACGTAATTACAAAGGCTTCCTGAACTAATTGAAAATGAAGGTTGCGGTGCGAAAGTGTCGCAGCCTTGATTTGTAAACAGGACTGTCTAAAAAAGGCAGAAAAAAGGAAAATGGAGGGTATGCTATGAGAATTATTATGTTGGGTGCACCGGGGGCAGGTAAAGGTACTCAGGCTAAGAAGATCGCGGCGAAGTATGGAATCCCGCACATCTCCACAGGAGATATTTTCCGTGCCAACATCAAGAACGGTACCGAGCTTGGAAAAAAGCAAAAACTTACATGGATCAGGGACTTCTTGTTCCGGATGAACTGACCTGTGACCTTGTTGTTGACAGAATTCAGCAGGATGATGCAAAAGAAGGCTATGTTCTTGATGGTTTTCCAAGAACAATTCCGCAGGCAGAGTGTCTGACAGAAGCTCTGGCTAAACTTGGAAGCAAAATTGACTATGCAATCGATGTGGATGTTCCGGATGATAACATCGTGAAACGTATGGGCGGACGCCGTGCATGCGTGAAATGCGGTGCAACCTATCACGTAGTTTTTGCAGCACCGAAGGCAGAAGGTGTGTGTGATACCTGCGGCGACAAGCTTGTACTTCGTGACGATGACAAGCCGGAGACAGTCCAGAAGCGTCTGAACGTTTATCATGAGCAGACACAGCCATTGATTGACTATTACACCACACAGGGTGTTTGAGACGGTAGACGGAACCAGGGATCTGAATGAGGTATTCCAGGAGATCGTTGACATCTTAGGAGAATAAGAATGTCCGTAACAATTAAGACACAGCATGAAATAGAACTTATGAGAGAAGCAGGCCATCTTCTTGAGAAGGTGCATGACGGTTTGATCCCTTATATTAAACCAGGTGTCAGCACCAAAGAAATTGACCGTATCGGTGAAGATATGATCCGGTCCATGGGCTGTATTCCGAACTTTCTGAACTACGGAGGTTTTCCGGCTTCTTTCTGCATCAGCCTGAATGATGAGGTTGTGCATGGAATTCCATCCGAGGAAAAGATAATCCAGGACGGGGATCTGGTTAAAATCGACGCCGGCCTGATTTACAAGGGCTATCATTCTGACGCAGCACGTACTTATGCAGTAGGTGAAGTATCCAAAGAAGCACAGCAGCTTATTAAAGTTACAAGAGAGTGCTTTTTCGAGGACTGAAAATGGCAAAAGCCGGAAATCATTTAAATGATATTTCCAAAGCCATCGGAGCCCATGCAGCGAAATACCGTTATGGTATCGTACGTGACCTTGTAGGACACGGAATCGGAACTCATCTTCATGAGGATCCGCAGATTCCAAACTTCCCGCAGAAGCGCAGGGGCATCAAGCTCCTTCCGGGAATGACCCTGGCCGTCGAGCCCATGATCAACCTTGGTCGTGCGGACGTGGCATGGCTGGACGATGAGTGGACAGTAGTAACCATGGATGGTTCACTTTCCGCACATTATGAAAACACGATCCTCATCACAGATGGGGAACCAGAGATTCTGACGCTTACGAGCCTGTAAGCAGCAATTGTTATCATGACATAGGAGGTAAAAAATGTCAAAAGCAGATGTGATTGAAGTAGAAGGCACTGTTCTGGAGAAATTGCCTAACGCGATGTTTAAAGTAGAACTGGAAAACAAGCATGTGGTACTTGCACATATCAGCGGCAAGCTCCGTATGAATTTCATCCGTATTCTCCCGGGAGATAAGGTAACGATCGAACTTTCTCCGTATGATCTTTCCAAGGGAAGAATTATCTGGAGAGATAAATAAGAAATATTATAAAAGACGACCTGGTGGCAATAAGCTGCCGGGTCTTTTTTGCTTTTTCTGCAGAAAAAGAATTTAAAGTGGAGTTTATCACTCACATTTTTTTCACGCTTTAAACATAAAGTGAACAGATTTTGCTGATATAGTATGAGCATACAAAAAAGAGAGGTGACAAACTATAAACAGTCAAGAGAATTTTGTGATTTTTTTGAATTGTAAAAATGGGTAACTTTAATAAGCCATCTGAATACATCGTATTTCAGATGGGAGAAATTAGTATTAATCCACTAAAGATTAACGAAGTTTCTGTGCATTAAAGTCGATATCTTGCCTCTCCAATGCATAGATGACTCTAATAGCTTTTTGGCTACATGAGTAATGGCTACTCGATGTGGTTTGCCTTCTCCGCGTTTCTTGGCATAGTAAGTTGCAAATGTCATGTCAAAGCGGATTAACGGTAGACAACAATTGATGAGTGTGTAGCGGAGCTGGGATGATCCACGCTTAACCATCTTACCTCCGTGAGATTCAGTGCCAGATTCGTTGATTCCCGGTTCTATTCCGGCAAATGCAAGCATTTGTCCTGGATTAGTGAAGTTAGATATATCGCCGTATTCAGAATAGATTACAGCTGCTGATAATGGTCCGATTCCAGGAACTGACATATAGTGAGGATGTACTTCTTCAATTAGTTTGTTGATTTCTTTTTCAATGGTATTAATCTCTTTTACAAGGGATTTGTATAAAGATAAAAGACTGTTCAGCTCTACATCAAAAATAGAGTTATTTACACCAACAGTATTGGCAGCAAGTTCTTTTAGTCGTAGGAATTGCTGTGGTGAAAACTTCCCCCGGGATAAGGAACGTAGCTTTTCATAAGAGGCTGAGTTCATACGAGCCATCTTTCCAGCAGAACCATAGTTTTCAAGCAGATAGAGAGCAGTTTTGGATAAGCGTTCATTAAAGAATGGTTTAAACTCAGGGAATGTATGATCTAACACATTTGTGATTTTAACAAGATAGAAAGAACGCTGTCGGATAAGTTTATCGCGTAAACGAGTTAATGACTTTAAAGAGTAAGCGTGGTAAAATCCTTTTGAATGGGGTTTGTATTCAACAGTCATTAACCAACGAGCTATTGATTCGCAGTCAACAGAGTCGGTTTTTGTACGCCTAAGTGTTTTTGATTTCTTGTATTCACTGATGAGAACAGGATTTACTTCCATGAAGGTTAGGAGAGAATTTTCAAGGAAGAGTTCAAGATTGAGAGCATAATGGGCAGTTGATTCAAACCCTATTCTTATGTCTGCAGGATTTGCGAGAGAATGAATGATTGTAAGCAGTTCATTAAAGCCGGCTTTATTGTTTTTGATTGTGACTTTAGAAACTACTTTTTGATCAGCTGCAGAAATGATGCAGCAATCATGTTTGTACTTGGAAATATCAATTCCAATAAAGTACATTGACATAGGTTTATACCTCCTGATAAATATTTTGAGCACTGCTGTCTTCCACAGAGAATTCGGCTGTGTAATCACGTAAATAAAAACGTCGATGCGTTAACAAACTGATTAACAGTAATAGACGAAAAGCTGTGGTCTGAGTCACCTCATACCAGTCAAAGCTGTAAAGATATAGATACAGATCCACAGTGCCTTTTCAAAATATATCAGAGATGGAAATAAATACCCAGTGTTAACTGGGAGAAAGGAAAAATCCAATTACCATCTAAGATAATTGGATTATACGTGTTCATATGAAGAAAAAATATCTTGCAGCAATCTTAGGCGTTATGATGGCAGCTACATCCGTTACTGCATGCGAGGCAGCGACAACAGAGAAAACAACGAGTACGGCTGAGAGTTCAGAGAATAAGGATGCAGAAGATACAACGGCAGACAGTACAAAGAGTACAGATTCCGATAACAGTGACAGCAATGAAGACGCCAATGCAGACGCCGATAAAGAAAGTTTTGATAAAGGTGATTCCGATGAGGAAGATGTAACTTACGGTGAGGTGAAATCCGTAGAAACTGGTAAGATTACGATCGCTGTAGGAACGATGAAAGAAATGGGCGGAAACGGTGGAACACCAGGCGGAGAACAGGGAGAAGCACCAGAGAAACCGGATGGAGATAATGGAAATGGAGAATCCCCGGAGAAGCCAGCGAATGACAGTATAGCCCCGGAGAAACCAGACGGAGATAACGGAAATGGTCAGGCTCCAGGCAGCACCCAGGGCGGTGCGTCGGATGGCAATAATTCTCAAAGCGAAACCATCGAACTCTCCGGCATCCTGGAAGGTGACATCGTAGCAATCACCACAGACGATGACGGAAACGCCCTTACCATCAAAGTACAGAGCACTGACATGGGAGGTGGTCAGGGAGCTCCTGGTGGAGCACCAGGAGGACAGTCTCAGGGAGTAGACGGCTATGATGCTGTCAATACCTATGATTCCGATACCGAAGTATCCGATACATCCCTGGAGTCAACAGGAACAGATGAAAATGCAGCACTTGTATCATCAGGAGCAAATGTAACTTTCAATAATGTGGACATTACAAGAAATTCCTCCGACAGCACAGGCGGCGACAATTCAAGCTTTTACGGCGTAGGAGCGGCACTGCTTGCAACAGAGGGAAACGCTTATGTAAAAGGTGGAACTGTAACCACTGACGCAGCCGGCGGAGCAGGACTTTTTGCCTACGGCGATGGAACGGTCTATGCGGCAGACACTACCATTAAGACAACACAGGATACTTCCGGTGGAATCCACGCAGCAGGTGGCGGTAAGTTATATGCCTGGGAGCTGAACGTGGAAACAAACGGAGAATCTGCAGCTGCCATCCGAAGTGACCGTGGCGGCGGAACCATGGTAGTTGACGGCGGAACCTATACATCCAACGGTGAAGGCTCGCCGGCAGTATACTGTACAGCAGATATTGCGGTAAAGGATGCCACACTTACAGCAAACGGATCAGAAGCAGTATGCATCGAAGGCCTGAATTCATTGCATCTGTTTGACTGTGACCTCACCGGAAATATGAGCGATTTAAGCCAGAATGACAGTACCTGGACAGTAATCCTCTACCAGAGTATGTCCGGTGATTCCGAAGTAGGAAACAGCACTTTTCAGATGGATGGAGGAACCCTTACATCACAGAATGGCGGCGTGTTCTACACAACTAACACAGAGAGTGATATCACTCTGAATGCTGTAGATATCACATACAACAATGACAATGAGTATTTCTTACGCTGCACAGGAAATAATAACGAAAGAGGTTGGGGCGAAAGCGGAGCCAACGGAGCAGACTGCGACTTTACAGCAATTAGCCAGGATATGGAGGGGGATGTGATCTGGGACACCATCAGCCAGCTTGACTTCTATATGACGGACGGCAGTAACCTGACAGGAGTTATCATAGATGATGAGAGCTTTGCCGGTAACGGTGGAGATGGCTACTGTAATGTATATGTCAATGATGACTCTACCTGGACAGTAACCGGTGACAGCACCGTATCCACACTTTCTAACGCAGGAACCATTGTGGATGACTCCGGAAAAACAGTCACGATCAAAGGAACAGACGGAACTGTATATGCAGAAGGCGACAGCGATTACACCATTACTGTAGATAAATATGAAGAAACTGCAGACACTTCAGACAGCGAAACGATTGCTTCCTGGTCTGACTATGAGGTGGAGAAACCGGATACACTCTAAGGATGTAGGATAATTGGGAATCAGTGTAAAACGTAAACTCGCTGACAAATTGTGAAGTGAGTGCGTTCAGGATATGCAGCAAATCGAAAAGCCTGGTTTTGCGAATATTATAAGATAAAACATAAAAATCCCCCGGAAATGATTTAAAAAATCATTTTTTCGGGGGATTTGTTTATGCAGGCAATTTATTATTTCAACTGTACTATCATTTTATCATCCGATTCCGCCAAGTACAATTCCTAGAATCAGAACCAGAAAACAAACAGGAACATAAATATATTTACACACCGGATAAAAGATTTTTGTAAACGGTTTCTCACGTCCTTTGCTGACCTGGTTTTCCACATAGCTCCGGCCGAAGATCCAGAAGAACATGATCCCTGCAAGTCCTGCGCCGAGAGGACAGATATAGATGGAAAGCACATCCATCCAGTCAGAAACAATGCCCTGGATAAGAAGTGAAACCACAACGCCGATCACTGCGATCACCATGCAGGAAGGGATCCGGCCAAGACCTGTTTTTTCCTGAACTGTGGCAATAGGAGCTTCATAAAGATTCATAAGCGAGGTCATGCCTGCAAGGAACACAGCTACGAAAAAGATGATGGCAATGATCCGTCCGACAGGCATGGTTTTGATCAGGTGCGGCAGGTAGATAAACAGAAGTCCGGGACCGCCCTGGTCAAGCTTGGCACCTGTGGTAGCCATGGCCGGAATGATAACAAGTGCTGCCAGCATAGCAGCCAGAGTATCAAAAAGCGCTACCCTTGCAGCAGATGCAGGGATATCTTCGCTGTCCGGAAGATAAGATCCGTAGATCAGTGTACCGTTACCTGCAACAGACAGGGAGAAAAATGCCTGTCCAAGTGCGAAAATCCAGGTGGAAGGCTTTGCCAGAACTTCCGGCTCCACGCGGAAGATATAGCGGTATCCGGCAGCAGCTCCCGGCTGAAATGCAACATAGATGCCAAGGATCACAAACAGAATAAAGAAGATGGGCATCATCACTTTATTGGCTTTTTCGATACCGCTTCCAACGCCGTACATCAGGATAAACATGCAGATCACAAGAGCAGCCATCTGCCAGAGATTATTTCCCCATGCAGAGGCCATGCCTCCAAATTTGGCACCAAAGGACTCAATATCTGCCGGTGCCAGGGTGGAGCCTGTAAAGGCTCCGAGCATATATCGGAAGATCCATCCCATAACAACGGTATAACCGATAGCCATGGCCAGTGCACCGATCACAGGTATCCAGCCCAGTGTTTCGCCCAGCCTTCGTTTGCCACTGGTTTCGCAGGCCATGCCGAAAGCGTCAATGGGCCCGGAACGTGTCCCACGGCCAAAGCTCATCTCACCGATCACGCCGGTAAAGCCGATCAGAGCCACAAAAATAAAATACGGGATCAGGAACGATCCCCCGCCATACAGGGAAACTCTGGTGGGAAACATCCAGATATTTCCCATTCCAACCGCAGACCCGATGCAGGCCAGAATGAATCCCCAGCGGCTGTTAAAAGATTCTCGTTTTTTCATATAAATATAATATCCTCTCTCCATTTGATCGTTTCAGTATAACATAATTCCGGAAAATAGGGAACTCATAACAGGGTAGCTGCGAAGCAGCTATGAGCCGGGCTCATCGGCGCAGGGCATTATCATAAAATCGAAAATGATCCGGTCTGTGCCGTGACTGGGTATACTCAAACATCACGCCATCACTGTTATAAGTCTGGCTGGACACCACAGCCACGCAGTTATAATCCTTTACATTCAGATGAAGATATTTTTCATCAATTTCCGTAACCTTTTCCACAGTCATGACACGTTTGCTGTTGACAATGGTCATATGAAGCTCCTGCTCCAGGTATTCATAGATAGAATGACTGGCAATCTCGGCAGTAAGGCCGGGAACGGATTCCTTCAGAAAATAATTATGGTTGATGATCAGTGGGATATCTTCAAGATAATGGATACGCTGAATATAATATACTTCTGCATCAGCGGGAAATCCTGTGTAAGCAGACTGCTTTTTGCTGATACAAAGCTCTGTAAAGAGAGCCACCTCTGTATGGGCATTCTGACCGTTCCTTGCAGCAGATTCCTTGAAGGTTTCAATCTCTCCGATGGTGAAAGCAGTCTGCTCGTTTGGACGGTAGATATTGCGGACACCTTTTCCCTGCATGGTCTGTACATAGCCGTCATTGACAAGAAGACTGACCGCACGGCGCAGGGTATTGCGGGAACAGCCGTAAGTCCGGATCAGAGTGTTTTCGGAAGGCAGAAGCTCCTGATAGGCAAAAGTGTTGTCCTCTATTTTCATTTTCAGATCTTTATAAATATCTTCGTAAATACTTCTGGGCATTTCAATTCTCCATTCATGTTCGGTCAAAAATATATAGCAGGATTTATAATTTCTGGAATAATTATAAAAGATTTTCCCGGTAAGCGCAATGCAAATACCGTGGAATGTTTAAACAAGTTACAGAGCATATTGATATGTTATGAGGATAGTATGAGAAATATAGATGAAATCAATTTGCGGCCATTCAAAATCATGATACTGGATTTCGAACGCATATAAGCTGTAAGAGCCAGAGGGGCTTACGCGTAAACAAAAAAGAAAATGTGACAGTGTAAAAACAGATCACATTTCCTCTTATTTTATCAAAGCTAAAATAAAGTCAGGCCTCTTTTTTCTTATAGGAAAGATTCCTGAAGCTGCTGCCGTCAGAAGCTGTGCTTCGGGTAACTGCCGGTGTATCGGCTGCGGTATTCCGGTCTGCACTGATCAGCCATATAGCATAGAAGGCAGGAACCAGACAGAGCCATACGCCTGAGAGACCGCAGGTCATATACAGGATCAGAGACAAAGCTGCACCTGTATGAAAAGAAAGCAACGTCATTCCGTAGAATTTTGCTTTATCGCACTGTGTGCTGTCCTTTTTCATAAGGAACTGAGTGACAGCTGTGGTGAATTGGCGAAGGTTGTTGGTGGAAAAGATCGTGGAGCTGTTATATCCGCCGGGAGCCTTGAAGGTACACCACTGGAAAGGCATTGCAAAGAACACGGGGTAAAGAGCCACAACCGGAGACATTCCGGAAGGAAAGAATCCCAGGAGCAGGATCGCAAAGATATCAATCCCGATACTGATAAAACGAAGATCTGCGGAAAAATGCTCTGGGATCCAGACCGTAAGGATAACAGCAGCCATATATATGAGAAGCGCACCCACACGCAGAAGCATATCCGAAAAATTCCTGCCTATGAGATCCCGCACAACACCAAGAAGATTGGCTGTCTGGGCATTGCCGAAAAGATCAGCTCTTGACACAATGGCATAAAGCCCCAGGTATCCACCGATAAAAGATAAGGTGTAATGTATCAGAAAACGATATTTCATTTCCGTATGCATATGTAAAGATTCCTTTCATTAAAATAGGCAGATTCCATATGTCTGCCGGACTTTGCCACCCATTATAATACAGCCTGTAAAAAAAT
>ENA-OQCO01001241-OQCO01001241.1-human-gut-metagenome-genome-assembly--contig:-NODE-1241-length-10231-cov-1.251485_pt1 | contig 10231 bp, 8 predicted proteins | sample MGYA00242500_ERZ504582 | MGnify/ENA primary metagenome ERZ504582 (study PRJEB26092, sample SAMD00036346) | human gut metagenome | host: Homo sapiens | study: EMG produced TPA metagenomics assembly of...
TTTTCTATAAAAAATGTTCCGCCTCCATGTTCTCCATCCTCTCCGCAAAAGTCTCAGCGCCATTATCTTGACCCGCCGAGCCGGAAAGAAACCGCGCATGGCGTATGTAAAAGAAAGTCTGTTTTCCTTGTCATGAATTAGAAATTCTCCGTTTTTCGAGAAAAAAGAAGCGTGTATCGGCAAAAAGGCCCTGCTTTTCCGCCGAAATCCAGAATTGCAGTTTCCATCTCAATTTAATTTCTGCAAAAAAAGAAAAATTAGTCTTGACTTTTCAGAATAAATCGTTATAATAATCATGCGCTTCGGAAAGAAGCTCAGCTAGGGGGATTTGTGTAACGGTAGCACACCGGACTCTGACTCCGTTTGCGGGGGGTTCGAATCCCTCATCCCCCTGCCAGATGAAAAAATCCGTAATCCAAAAGGATTGCGGATTTTCTCTTTGTGTATCATTTATCACGAAATATCAAACAAGATCCTTTCTGCAAAACGCCCGGCAGACAATCCGAATGTCTGCCGGGCGCTCTGTATTTGTGGTTATCTCGTCAAAACCGTGCCTGCCATGCTGCCGGTGAAGGCGTCGTTCAGGATGGCCGGGCGGCCAGCGACGAAGACAGTATCCATACCGGCGGAGAACTGCGCAGGATCGGAATAGGTTGCGCAGGTATGGACGGCGGAAAGATCAAAAATAATTCAGGTCTGCATCCATGCCGGGCGCGAGAATGCCCTTTGTTTTCAGGCCCATGACCTTTGCAGCACGGCCCGTGCATTTATGCACGGCAGATTCGATGGAAAGCGCCCGCTTTTCGCGGACGAAGTGCTTCCAGGAGCATTGTATACGTGCCATAAACGCGCGGATGGAGCATCCCGGTGGTGGGATAGGTGCTGTCGGAGATCACGCAGCTGTGTGCGTCGCGCAGGATATCGCAGATATCGTCCTCGGCAGCAATGAAATCGATCATGGTCACGTCGCAGTGCGCAGCCTGCAGCAGATCAAACAGTGCGGTAAAGGGGTCCTTCCCCTGCTGCTCCGCGATGGCGGCGATGCTCTGCCCCTCATACTGCCGCAAATCCTTCCGCGAGATGCTGGACGCGACAATATTCTCAAAGCCGACGAGAAGCGAGATATTTTCAAAGTCGCTGCCGGTCAGCATACGGTCTTTCAGCGCTTCGCGGAACGCGGGATCGGCCAGATTCTCGGTCAGCACTTCCAGACCGCCCTTCTGGCTCTCTGGCGGCAGAACGTGGACAAGCTGGGTCGAACCGGCTGTATAGGGATAGACGTCGCAGGCGATCTCCACGCCCTCCTGCCGGGCCTCCTGCATCAGGCGTAGCATTTCCGGCGTGCAGCGGTGCCAGTTGGCCTTGCCAATGGATTTAAGGTGGCTGACCTCGACGGGGGTATGCAGTGCCTTTGCGACGGTGATCATTTCGCGGAGCGCGTCGACCACGCCGCTGCCTTCCTGCCGCATATGGACTGTGATGGGAATGCCGGAATTTTTAAGCGGCTGAAGCGCTTCGATGAGCGCTTCGGTCGAATAGAAGCAGTCCGGCGCGTAGCCGAGGCCCAGCGAAACGCCGAGCGCGCCTGCAGCAAGCTCCTGCTCGATCAGGCGGTGGATCTCAGCCATCTGGGCCGCGTCAAGCTCGGGCGTACCGAAGCCTGCCGCGCAGGCGCGGATGGTGCCGCTGCCTGCCAGCATGGCGGTGTTGATGGGGCTGGGGGTCTTTTTTGCAGCGCACAGATAGGAAGCGAGGCTGGAAAAATCGGCGTTCTCCGGCAGGCGCGCCCGCAACCGGGGTCAGATATGCCTCGATCTCTTTTTTGTATGCACCGGCGCAAGGCGTGACGGACAGGCCGCAGTTGCCGTTGACGATCGTGGTCAGGCCCTGCTTCAACTCAAGTTCGCCGAAATGCGGACGGAAGAGCGCCGCGTCGGCATGGCGGTGAATGTCGATGAAGCCGGGCGTAACATACTTCCCTGCTGCGTCAAGGACTGTCCCGGCAGAAGCATCCTTGAGATCACCAACTGCGGCGATTTTTCCGTCTTTAATCGCAACATCGCCTGCGGCCGCCGGTGCGCCAGTTCCATCGATCAGAGTACCGTTTTGAATCAGATAATCAAACATCTTTCTTTTTCCTTCGTATAGACGCAGAGCGCAAGACCGGTTCTCCGGCCCTGCGCTTTGCTTTTTTATTTGACAGGTTGGATGTGCCAGATGTCTTCGGCATACTGGCGGATGGTGCGGTCAGAGGAGAACTTGCCGGCGGAGGCGACGTTCATGAGGCACTTGCGGCCAAAGGCGATGCGGTCGCAGTAGTCATGGTTCACGCGCAGACGGGCCTTTTTGTAGCTGTCGAAGTCGTAGAAGATGAAATACTGATCCGGCTTATGCCAGCTTGCACCTTTGAGCAGAGACGTATAGAGCTCGTGCTGCTCTTCATCAGTGGGAACAGTCCCGTCGATCAGGGTGTCGACGGCGCGGCGGAGGTTCGGGTTGGCCTCGTAGAAGCTGCGGGCGTTGTAATTGGGCTTTACCATGTTGATCTCCTCGACGGTCGCGCCGAAGATATACTCGTTCTCGCTGCCCGCCTGTTCGGCGATCTCGACGTTTGCGCCGTCGAGCGTGCCGAGCGTCACAGCGCCGTTCAGCATGAGCTTCATATTGCCCGTGCCGGAAGCCTCCGTACCGGCCGGAGAGATCTGCTCGGAAACATCGGCGGCGGGGATGATATGCTCGGCGTAGGAGCAGTTATAGTTCTGCACGAAGACGACCTTCATGATGCCGTCCATGGCGGGATCGCTGTTGATGAGATCAGCCACGCGGTTTACATAATGAATAATTGCCTTTGCACGGCGGTAGCGGGGGCAGCCTTTGCGCCGAAGATAAAGGCGGTCGGTGTGAAATCCTTGATGCTGCCGTCCTTGATAGACAGATACAGATCCATAATGCTCAGTGCATTGAGCAGCTGTCGCTTATACTCATGCAGGCGCTTGACCTGCACGTCGAAGATGAACGACGGATCGAGCGCGACGCCCTCATGCGCTTCGATCACGCGGCAGAGCTGACGCTTCTTTTCCAGCTTGATGGCGTTGAACTGCTTGATGGTCATTTCGTCGATCCCGGCCTTCAGCCCTTCCAGCTGGTCGAGGTTTTTAAGATACCCGGTTCCGACCTTGCTGTCGAGCAGGCCGCAGAGCTCCGGATTGGACAGGCCCAGCCAGCGCCGGGGCGTAATGCCGTTGGTCTTGTTCTGGAAGCGGTCGGGATAGACGGCGTACCAGTCCTTGAACAGATTGTCCTTGAGGATCTGGGAATGGATCTCGGCGACGCCGTTGACGGCGGTGGACATATAGACGGACAGATTTGCCATGTGCGCCTGCCCATCCTTGACGATAAAGAGCTTCGAATGCGGATGCTCCTGCTTGAGCTTTGCGTCGATGCGCTCAATGATCTCGCAGACCTCCGGCACGACGGAGCGCAGCAGCTCCAGGTCCCACTTTTCGAGCGCCTCGGTCATGACGGTGTGGTTCGTATAGGCGAACACGCGGCGGGTCAGCTCAAACGCGGCGTCAAAATCCAGTCCCTCGGCCATCAGCAGACGGATCAGCTCCGGAATGGACATAGCGGGATGCGTATCGTTCAGCTGGACAGCAATAAACTCCGGCAGGCGGTAATAGTCCGTGCCGTGCTGCTGGCGGTAGTCGCGCAGGATATCCTGCAAAGACGCGCTTGAAAGGACGTACTGCTGCTTGACGCGCAGGCGCTTGCCCTCCCATGTGGAGTCGTTCGGATACAGAACGCGGGTGATATCCTCGGCCTTGTTCTTCTTTTCAAGCGCCTTAACGTAGTCCTGCGCGTTGAAGGCGTCGAAGTTCAGCTCCTCCTCGGCCTCGCACTGCCAGAGGCGGAGCGTACCGACCGTCGTTGTTTCATAGCCGATCACGGGCATATCATACGGGACGCAGTTGACGGTCTGGTCGGCAAATTTGACCTTGACGGCCAGCTTGTCACGGCGGTGGCTCCACGGGTCGCCGTATTTCGTCCAGTCGTCGGCATTTTCACGCTGGCAGCCATTGACGAACGACTGCTTGAACAGGCCGAAGCGATAGCGCAGGCCATAGCCGGTCAGCGGCAGGTCGAGCGTCGCGGCGCTGTCAAGGAAGCAGGCGGCGAGACGGCCAAGTCCGCCGTTGCCGAGGGCCGCATCCTCAATGTGCTCCAGGCACGCAAGATCGACGCCCTTTTCAGCAAAGGCCGCTTTCATCCCGCGCAGAATGCCGAGGTTGAAGAGGTTGCTGTAGACCAGACGGCCGACGAGATATTCCGCGGAGAAATAGAACGCGCGGCGGCCCGGCGCCTGACGGCGCTTGGTCTTCGTCCATTTGTCGCTGATCTCCATCATGATGACCTGGCCAAGCGCCTCATGCAGGCGCTCCGGGGTCGTTTCCTGCAGCGTCTCGTCATGCTGGAAATGCAGCAGGGCCTCGGTCTGTTTTACGATTCGTTCCGAAAATTCACTCATAGGTTACTCCTTCCATGGGACTCCACCGGGCAAAGCTGCCGGCGGCCTTTAAAGAAGCGTCCACCTATCCGGCAAGGACAGGTGGACGCCAGATGACTGTAGGTATTATACACGATTTGACCGCTCTGTCAAACCTGCAATTTTTTGGGCCAGCGCTTCGTTGGCCGCGCCGGGCAGCATACGCCAGCGCCAGTTCGACTGCAGAAGCCTGCCAGGTTCGTTCATACGCGTTTCCCGGCCCAGACGCAGATAGTCCTGCATCTGCATGATAAACAGCTGTGCCTTGGACTGCATACCGGCCTCGATGATGGCGTCGGCCAGATCGTCCTCCGCCGTAATGCCGAGATAGCTGCGGGCATAAGCGTCCGTTTCTGCGTCAATTCCCTCGCACCACTGGATAAGCGTTTCATTGTCGTGCGTGCCGGTGTAGCAGATGGCGTTTTCAGGATAGCGGTCGGGCAGATAGTTGCTCGGCTCACGCGGATCAAAGGCAAATTCCAGCACCTCATGCCAGGGAAGCCGGAATCAATCACAAGCTGCTGTACCTCCGGCGTCAGGAAACCGAGATCCTCGGCAATAAAATCGGTATCCGGGAAATTCTTCCGGATAGCATTTACAAGCTTCATGCCGGGACCCTTGACCCATTCGCCCTTGCGGGCCGTGCGGTTGACAGCAGGAATGGCCCAATAGCTTTCGATGCCGCGGAAATGGTCGATGCGGACGACGTCGAAGCTCTCCCCTGCCGCGCGCAGGCGGCGCATCCACCACGAGAAGCCGTCCTGCTCCATATGTGCCCAGTCATAGATGGGATTGCCCCAGTACTGGCCATTGGCGTTGAAGCCGTCAGGCGGGCAGCCCGCAACGACGCGTGGACGGCGGGTACGGGTCAGCTGGAAATTCTCCGGGTGCGACCAGACATCGGCGGAATCCAGCGGAACATAGATGGGGATATCGCCGATGATCAGCACGCCGTTTTCATGGGCATACTCCCGCAGCCGCTGCCATTGCGTATGGAAGCAGAACTGCAGGAACCGTTGAAAATCAAGCTCGTCGTGCAGCAGCTCACGGTAGTACGCCATGGCCTCCGGCTGGTGCATCCGGATATCGAGCGGCCACTCGGTCCACGGGCCGTCGTTATAATATGCCTTAACGGCCATAAAGAGTACATACTCCTCCAGCCACGCACTCTGCTGGCGGACATATTCCGTGTAGCGCTCCGTCGGGGCCTTGTGGAAGCGGCTCCAGGCCAGATGCAGCACCCGCAGGCGCTGGTCGTACATCTTCGAAAAATCGACCTGATCGGCGCGGCTGCCCCAATCGACGCGGTCAAGCTCCTCCTGCGTCAGGTATCCGTCCTTGACAAGCTCGTCCAGATCGATCAGATACGGGTTCCCGGCGAAGGTAGAGAACGCCTGATAGGGCGAATCGCCATAGCCGGGCGGGTTGATCGGGAGGATCTGCCAGTAGGTCTGCTTTGCCGCTCTCAGAAAATCAATAAAGTCATAGGCTGCTTTGCCCATGCTGCCGATGCCGTAGGGCGAGGGCAGCGAAGTAATGTGCATCAGGATTCCACTGCTTCTTTTCATACTATCACTCTTATTTCGCTTTCGTTGAAAACAGGCAAAAGCAGCGTTGGGCGCTGTTTTCAGCTGTTTTCGAGTTTTCTGACGCTTTCACGGTTGGAAAGCGTAAACGGTACGGTCAAATGGCGGGCCTGCCCGCCGCGCTCGGTGCAGTCCATCAGAACAGAAAAGCTGCGCCGGGCCAGAAGCTCGACAGACTGGGAAACGGTAGAAAGCTTCGGGGTATAGAAGCTGCCGATCCTCAGTCCATCATAGCCGATGATGGAAATATCGTCAGGGACGCGCTTTCCGGCGTCCACCAGTGCGCGGATCGCGCCGATGGCAATGACGTCTGCCATGGCGAACACAGCTGTGACCTGCGGTGTGTCGCGCAGGACGGCCTGCATACCGGAATAGCCATCCTCATAGCTGTAACGGCCGGTGTGGTAGTAGGTCTGTTCGTCGAACTGCATCCCGTTTTTTTCGAACGCCTCCACGCAGCCCTCGTAGCGCCGCGCGGACGTGTCGGACAGCAACCGTTCGCCGCCGAGGACGGCAATATTTCTGTGGCCGCAGCGGATGAGATAATCGACGGCGCAGGCAGCGCCCTGCCGGTCGTTGGTCGTAACGCTGGACAGGTTCTCAAACGGCAGATCGCTCGCATCGTTTGTAACAATGACGGAGGGCACATGGATCTTGTCGAAATCGCTGACAAAATGACGGTTCGTCGCACCGAGGAACATCACGCCCATGGGCTTGCGCTCCCGGCAGAGCTTGACGGCACGAAGCACCTCGTTATCGTCTTCATCGATAAAGTCGACAATCAGCGGATGCGAGGTGCGCGAGAAAAGGGACTGCAGATGCTCGACCATCCCGGCAAACAGCTCGTTGGCCGTACCCTTGACAATGATGAGTACGGTGTTGGAGCGCTGCTGCTTTAAAAGCTGTGCGCTTTCGTTGAGTTCAAAGCCGCGTTCCTGCGCAATGGACAGAATCGCCTGCCGCGCTTTTTCCGAAACATTCGGCTGGTTATTGAGCACGCGAGAGACAGTTCCAAGCGAATATCCGCTCAGTCTCGCAAGATCCTTGATCGTCATATCTGCTGTTCTCCTTGGTTTTGCTGATTCTGTATCACTATAATACAGAACCTCTGAAAAATCCACTTAAAACAGACAAATTTCTTTATCCCTTTACCGCGCCGGCAGCAACGCCCTTGATAATATATTTCTGGCAGCAGAGATAGAAGATGACGACCGGGACGATGGACATCAGGATCAGCGCCATAGTCGCGCCCATGTCGACGGAGCCGTAGCTGCCCTTGAGGTACTGGATGTGGATGGGGATGGTGCGGAATTCGTTGATATCAAGGACCAGATACGGCAGGAGGTAGTCGTTCCAGACCCACATGATCTCCAGAACACCGACGGAAATGAAGGTCGGCTTCATCATGGGCAGGACAACCTGGAAGAAGGTCTGCACAGGGGTGCAGCCGTCGATCACAGCAGCCTCTTCAATGGAGCGTGGGATGGACTTGACAAAGCCTGTGAACATAAACACAGCGAGGCCTGCACCGAAGCCGAGGTAGACAATGGGAATTGTCCACGGGCGATTGAGCTTCAGAGTATCGGCGGTCTTTGCCAGCGTGAACATGACCATCTGGAACGGGACGACCATGGAGAACACGCACAGGTAGTACACAATGCGGCAGACGAGGCTGTCGACACGGGAAATATACCACGCGGCCATGGACGTGCAGATGAGGATCAGAGCTGCGGAAAGCAGCGTGATCATCAGGCTGTATTCGACGGATTTATAGAACGGGTAGTTGCCGAAGGTCATACCCTTGATATAGTTCTGCAGCCCCATGAAGGTGTTGCTTGTGGGAAAGGCAAACGTATCAAGGTTAATAGCGGCGTTGGTCTTGAGAGAGTTGACCAGAACGATGAAGATCGGGTAGAGATACGCAACGGCAATGATCGCAAACACGACCGTCAGGACGGTATGCGAACGGCGCTCTTTCTGGAAGCCGGTATTTTTCATTACTGATCGACCTCCTTCTTTCTGGTGGACACAAGCTGGGCAATGCTGATGATCGCAACCAGGATAAAGAACACAACTGCCTTGGCCTGTCCGGGGCCTTTGGAGTTGGAGGTATTGGAGTTGACGATGTTCAGAGCCAGCATTTCCGTGGTCTTGATGACATTGCCGTCAGCCAGCGTCTTAAAGGGTGAGCCGCCCGTGAGGGCCAGGTTCTGGTCGTAGAGCTTGAAGCCGTTGGTCAGGGACAGGAACGTGCAGATGGTGATAGACGGCATGACGTTCGGGATTGTGATGTTCCAGAGCGTCTTCCAGCTGGACGCACCGTCGATCTTTGCGGCCTCCAGCATATCCTCCGGGATTGCCTGCAGGCCTGCGATATAAATGATCATCATATAGCCTATCTGCTGCCAGCACATGAGGATGATCAATCCCCAGAAGCCGTATTTGGTTTCCAGCACAACAGCAGTGTCGAAATTGCTGAGGATGCCGTCGAAGATCATGAGCCAGATATAGCCCAGAACGATGCCACCGATGAGGTTCGGCATGAAGAAAACGGTACGGAAGATGTTCGAGCCCTTGATACCCTTAGTCAGAACGTAGGCAACAGCAAAGGCCAGAACGTTGATGATGAGCAGGGATACGAGCGCAAACAGTGCCGTATACCAGAACGCGTGGAGGAAGCCTCATCCTGGAAGATGGTCTGGTAGTTTTTCAGTCCCACCCACGTCCACTTGCTGGTCGTCTTGAACTTGCAGAAGGACAGGAACAGCCCCTTTGCAAACGGGTACAGGAAGCCCACGCAGAACGCTGCGAACGTCGGCAGCAGGAACAGCCAGCCCCAGCGCTGGATCGGGCGGCGGATCAAGCTGCATGACAGAGCCGAATCGTCATGTTTTTTCTTCTTCATCATGCTTCTCCTTTATTATTTATATACTTTCTTGACAATTTCACAGACAAGCGCCCGGCCTCCGGGCGTTTGTCCGCAAATCTTCGGCTGCGGCAGTTTCTTTCTGTAAAAAGGGGGCTTTGCAGCCCCCTCTTTACTTTTGGTCACGCCTTATTGCTTATGCGTTTTCCTTTGCATACTGGGTCGCCCAGCCCTGCACGAATGCAGTCTCGACAGCAGACCAGTCGCCGGTACCGGCAGTGTACTGGGTCAGAGCGTCGACAACGGCAGCGCGCCAGTCGTCAACAGCGGGAGTCCAGTTGAATGCCCAGGTCACAACGTACTTGCCATCGGCAGTGTACTTGTTGGCATCCTGGAAGAAGACGTTCTCCGGCTCCTTGGCGTCCTTGAACGGGCAGGGGCCAAACTCTTTTGCCAGCATCGTGGTGCCTTCGTCAGAGGTAACAACCCAGACGAGGAAATCGATGGTAGCCTGAATGTCCTCTTCAGAGGATTCGTTGTTGATGGCCCAGCAGTTCTCGGTGCCTGCGCACAGGCCGGCCTCTTCTTCGCCGTCAACACCGCAGTAGATGGGGATCATAGCCAGATCGTCGGGGTTCATGCCGAACGTGCCGGTCAGGTTGGAATATTCCCAAGTGCCGTTCTGATAGAACGCAGCCTTGCCCTCGCCGAATTCAGCCTCGGACTCGTCGCCGGTCGCGGTAGCCAGAGCAGCGCCGGTGGTAGCGGAATCAGTGATGTAGAGATCCCAGATGTTCTTGAAGTTGTTGAGGTAAGCACCTGTGATGGTGGCGGGCTGCGCGGTCACGCCGTCATCACGGAACTCGTAGAACAGCGGCATGTTGGCCAGATGGCCGGAGAAACGCCAGCTGGAGGAGCCGTCGAGGCCGGCGGAGGAGAATGCGTCGAAGCCGAGCTCGGAAGCGCGGGCATGGATGTCGTCAGCGACAGCCTTCAGGGATTCGAAGTTGGTGATCTCGTCGATGGAGTGGCCAGCCTTCTCAAGCAGAGCCTTGTTGACGATGATGCCGAACGCCTCGTAGCAGTAGCCGATGGCGAGGGTCTGGCCGTCTTCACCCTTGAGGTTGAAAGCATCGGTGGTCATCTGATCCATGATGGCAGTGCCGTCGAACGGATAGCAGTAGTCGCCGTAAGAGTTGATGGCGCCCTGGTTGCCGCACTGGAACAGGGTCGGAG
>ENA-OQCO01001243-OQCO01001243.1-human-gut-metagenome-genome-assembly--contig:-NODE-1243-length-10222-cov-1.497573_pt1 | contig 10222 bp, 11 predicted proteins | sample MGYA00242500_ERZ504582 | MGnify/ENA primary metagenome ERZ504582 (study PRJEB26092, sample SAMD00036346) | human gut metagenome | host: Homo sapiens | study: EMG produced TPA metagenomics assembly of...
TACAAGGAACTGGTCGAAGAAGGCGATGGATTTGAAGAAGACTAGGACGAATACACTGCCGAAAACATCTTCTTTGTCCCTGAGAATGCATGATGGAGTGCGATTGCCGCCGCCGCTCACACGCCGGAGATTGGCACGGTGATTGATGATGCAATGCGTAGCATTGAGAAAGAAAACAAGCGTCTCAAGGACATTCTCCCCAAGAACTTTGCCCGTCCAGAACTGGACAAGCGGCGCCTTGGCGAAGTGGTTGATCTCTTCACCAATATTCAGATGATCGAGCATGGGAACAGCAAGGACATTCTCGGTCGTACATATGAATACTGCCTCTCCAAGTTTGCCGAACAGGGAGGCAAACTTGCCGGTGAGTTCTATACTCCCTCTTGTGTTGTGCGTACCCTTGTTGAGGTGTTGCAGCCATTTATGCCATGCGAAAATTCACAGGCATTAACTTCATGACGGAGGCGGTTCCGGATGAAACAACGCTGTGCAAATTCCGTCATCTTTTGGAAGCGAATGGCCTGAACAAGCTGTTTTTCGACGCGATCAACCATGTTATGGTGCAAACCGGACACATGATGAAGGGCGGCACCATTGTAGACGCCACCATCATCAATGCTCCCTGCTCCACCAAGAATACGGAGAAAGCCCGAGATCCGGAAATGCACCAAGCGAAAAAGGGAAATGAGTGGAAATTTGGAATGAAATGCCACATTGGAGTAGACGCAGGCAGCGGTCTGGTTCACACGATGACCGTCACAGCGGCAAACGGGCATGACATCACCCAGACAGCGAACTTACTCCGGGAAGATGACGGGGTAGTCTATGGGGATTCTGGATATCTTGGAGTGCAGAAGCGGCCCGAAATCGCAAACAACGAGCATTTTTCAAAAATTGATTTCCGCATTAACCGCCGCCCCAGCAGTCTTCCCAGGGTCAGCGACAACGCGATTGACTGGGAGCGTTATATTGAAAACCGCAAATCCTCGGTGCGCTGCAAAGTAGAGCACGCATTCCGGATCATCAAGTGTCAGTTCGGCTACAGGAAAACCGTGTATCGTGGTCTGAAGAAAAACGAGAACCGACTGTACGCCATGTTCGCCTGCGCGCATCTGTATGCGCTTGCCATCGCCGGACGAAAACTTTCCACAACCTGACACAGGGGCGGTTTGCCCTTTTTCGGGAAACAGAGCAGAAAAGCAGATAAATAACGGCTGTTTTGCACTGAAATTACCTAAACTAAGCGCAAATAGCGGCTAATACATCGAGTAGGAACAGGATAAAGGCTATTATTCAGAGGTTCCCTAGATATTTTCGGTCAAAAATCTCTGAAGCAACTAATCAAACTTATAAAAATTTAGGAAACCATGCCTCAAGTTTTCGACCGATGTTTGTCCCGCAAACGGATACATATTTTGACACGTTAAGTGTACGGAAAGAGAAAGCAGGGAAATGCGACTATGACTTTACAGCAAATTCGATATTTTATTGCCGTAGCTGAATGTGGGTCCATTAGCGCAGCGGCAAAGAAGTTGTTTATTTCGCAATCTAGTATCTCTGAAGCGATCAAAGAAATTGAAAGCACTTATGGTATCACTGTGTTCAATCGACATAGCCGTGGTATCCAGTTGACTAGGGACGGCGATGAATTATTAGTAGAATTAATGCGCATACAACATCATTTGGAATATCTGGATGAAAGGTACAGTATGCGTCAAAAACGGCAGGACGTACTATCCGTGGCCACGCAACATCATATCTGCGGTCTGGATTCTTTTGCAGCGTTTCTGAGCGAGAGCCAAGAAGATACCTACTGGATGGAATTTTTGGAATGCAGTACCCCAAAGGTGTTGAGCGAGGTAGAAAACAATGCTGCGGATATCGGCATAGTGTTTTTTAACGCAGAAGCAGAAAAGCAAATGCTTCGGGAACTGAAAAGCCGCCATTTGGAATTCCATTTAATTTGTGGCGGACAGGCCCATGCTTATTTTAGTGAAAACCACCCGCTAGCGTGTCAACAAGATGTATCTATGGAAGAATTGTCTTCCTATCCTTTTATTTCCTATGACCGCAAAAGTGGGGTAAACAATGTGTATACGGATGTAGTTCTATTTAGTCAATATCGAAAGGTTGTGACAGTGGGGGATCGTGCTACCGCGCAAGCATGATGCAAGGCAGCAATGCTTTTACAATAGGCAGTGGCTTTCGCTCTTTGCTGGATCCCTCGCAAGTTCTATGTAAGCCCATCCGTGATGGAAATCAAATCAAAATTGGATGGCTGTCCAGTGAAGGGTGATTCTTTCGGATAATGCAAAACGATATGTAGATCTTTTGCAGCAAGAAATATATTCCGGAAGATAGCGTAAACTTTGCTCTTATATATTTATAAAATTTCCCAGTATGGCAGGTACTCGGCAAAACCGATGGCCTGCCATCTTTTTTTGAAATTGTTAAAAAACAAGGAAATGTTATAATTTTTATAACAGCAATGTCTCTACGGATGTGGCATTTCTTTTGATGTTTCAATCAAAGCTGCGAAGGGGAGGATGTCTATGCTTCGATATTTTGTTAAAAGGATTCTATCTACGATTCCAGTTCTGCTGATTATATCTGTGATCGTGTTCTCTATGATCCACTTAACACCGGGTGATCCAGCGCAAAGTATGCTAGGTCCCGAAGCCAGCGAGGAGCAGGTGGAGTCTTTGCGGAAGGCCATGGGTCTATATGATCCGCTGCCCGTACAGTATGTAAATTGGATTGCAGATATTCTGCATGGAGATTTTGGCACCTCAGTTGCAAACAATGAGCCAGTTCTTTCCGCAATTCGCAGCCACATGGGACCGACGATTTCCGTCACACTGTTCGCATTAGTCATTGATTTGTTGATTGCTTTACCACTAGGAATCTTGGCGGCTCGAAAAAAGGGTTCTGCAGCTGATCAGCTAGTATCTGTGGTATCCCTTTTGGGCGTATCCCTACCAGACTTTTTAATTGGTCTATTTTTAATGCTGTTATTTGCTGTCAAATTAAAATGGCTGCCTTCCTCAGGTTATGTACCGCTGTCTAATGGCCTAATAGCCCATCTTCGCTCAATTACCTTGCCCTCTATAGCCCTGGGTTTTACATATTCCGCTTTGATGATGCGCATGACAAAAGCCGCTGTGTATGATGCTTTGCATAGTGACTATATTAAATTTGCAAAAGCTAAAGGCGTTCATACAGCGCCGCTGTTATTAGTTCACTCAATGAAAAATGCCTCGGTCAAGCTACTGACAATTGTTGGACAGGCTATCGTTGGTATGCTTTCTGGCGCAGCGGTCATTGAAACGATTTTTATGATTCCAGGTGTGGGGCAACTAATCGTTCTTTCAATCTCCAGACGAGATTATGGAGTAATTCAAGCGGTTGTCCTTTTGGTGGCACTCATGAATGTGGTTATCATGTTGCTGGTTGATCTGATGTATGGCATGATCGATCCACGCATCAAAATGGAGTGAAAGGAGATTGCGCAATGAAGGTCGAAATTGAACGCGATGTTTCACATCTGCAAAAGAAAATGCTGCAGGAGCAGCGCCGCATTAAGCTTCGCCGCTTATTCCGCAACCGCCTTTCTATGCTTGGAGCTATAATCGTACTCTTGATGATGATCATTGCTGTGGCAGCTCCCCTGATTGCCCCTCAGGATCCTTATGCCATTACTGTGGCAAACCGCCTATTGCCGCCCAGTCATGCGCATTGGTTCGGTACAGATTCTATGGGTGAGGATGTATTCAGTCGTGTTATTTATGGAGCACGGATCTCCATGATGGTCGGCTTCTGTGTCAGTGTGTTGGCTGGTGTGGTAGGCATGCTGTTAGGGCTTTATGCCAGCACCAACAAGATCTTGGATAATATTTTGATGCGCATATGTGACGGACTTAAGTCCATTCCATCTATGTTATTTGCTATATGCTTAATGACTATATTGGGAGCAGATGTGAAAAATGTTATTTTTAGTCTGGCCATTACCAGCATTCCCAATATGGCACGCATTGCCCGTTCCGAAGCGCTGGTGGTGCGGGAGCAAACTTATATAGAAGCTCTTCGGTCTATGGGGGCCAGTGAGAGCCGGATTTTGTGGCGGCATATTATGCCTAATATCATTTCACCCGTAATCGTCCAAATGACATTCGTATTTGCATCTTCCATTATTCAGGAAGCAGCCTTGAGTTTTCTTGGAGCAGGTGTGCCAGCTGGAGACCCAAGTTGGGGAAGTATTCTCAGTGACGGCAAGAATTATATCTATAACTCGTGGTGGCTTATCGTATTTCCCGGCATCTTCACAATAGTGTCCGTGCTGGGATTCAACTTATTTGGTGATGGCCTGCGGGATTTCTTTGATCCCACAAAGACTTGAGGGAGGACAGCATGGATAGAAATGTAATCCTGGATGTAAAAAACCTTTCTACAACCTTCCACACAGAACGCGGTGATTATCAGGCAATATCCGGTGTCTCCTTTCAAATCCGAAAAGGGGAAATCGTCGGCATAGTAGGAGAATCCGGTTGCGGTAAAAGTGTGACTTCTCAGTCTATTTTACGCCTATATGACGAGCATCGGGAAGCTCGTCACAGCGGGGAGGTGCTGTTCGAGAACGATGATCTCCTGAAGCTTTCTCAAAAAGAGATGGAGCGCCGTCGAGGCAGCGACATCGCCATGATATTTCAAGACGCTCTCAGCACATTGAATCCTGTTTTGACCATTGGATATCAGCTTCGGGAGCCTATGCGTATCCACAACAAAGGTATGAGCAAAAAAGAGGCTACAGAAAAAGCAATTCATCTACTGCGTTTAGTGGGAATACCTGAACCAGAACAGCGCATCAGGCAGTATCCGCATGAACTTTCTGGCGGTATGCGTCAGCGTGTGATGATAGCCATTTCCTTGGCTTGTCAACCGCGGCTTTTAATTGCCGATGAGCCTACCACGGCATTGGATGTTACGATTCAAGCTCAAATCATGGACCTGATTTTAGAGTTGAATCAACAGCTGCAAATGGGTGTCATGCTGATTACTCACGATCTAGCAGTAGTAGCGGAAACCTGTACTCGGGCAATCGTCATGTATCTGGGGCAGGTAGTAGAGGAAGCTTCTGTAGAAGACTTGTTTCAGCATCCCATGCACCCTTATACACAGGGCCTGATTGCCTCAGTCCCTCGTTTGTACGCCCCCAGTAAGGAGCGGCTGCATGTGATTGAGGGGACTGTACCTTTTCTGAACGACATCCCCACTGGATGCCGCTTTGCCCCTCGATGCGCTTATGCTACGGACCACTGCTATATTCAAATGCCGGAATTGGTCCCAGTGGGTAATCAGAAAGTGCGTTGTTGGAGAGTCTGTCAAGGGGGAGGTGTCTGCAATGGCTGAACGTGACATCATTCTGCAGGCAGAACATATCTTCCGTACATTCTCCATAAAATCCGGCAAAAAGCTCAGTGTTCAAGCAGTTTGTGATGTTTCTTTGACCATTCATGCTGGAGAAATCTATGGATTGGTAGGCGAATCTGGCTGTGGAAAAAGCACATTGGGCCGCGTGCTGAGTTATCTGATTCCTCCAACAAGCGGCCGCGTCTGGTTAAACGGTATAGACCTCTCTAAGCTTTCTAAACAGGAACTGCGGGAAAAGCGCCGTATGATTCAAATGGTGTTTCAGGATTGCTTTTCCTCTATGGATCCTCGGCAGCGAGTGGGAGACGCCTTAGTGGAGGTCTTGAAGATTCATCAAGTCTGTCCTCCAGCAGAACGGCTGCCCATAGTCGTCAACATGATTGAGCAAGTAGGAATGCGGCCAGAGCATCTGTTTCGTTATCCCCATGAATTTTTCTGGTGGTCAGCGTCAGCGTATAGGACTTGCCCGAGCCTTACTGTTGCATCCGGAGTTGGTTATCTGTGATGAACCAGTTTCAGCGTTGGATGTTTCAATTCAGTCACAGATTTTGAATTTGTTGCTAGATTTGCAGCAACAGGGCAATCACAGCTATTTATTTATTGCTCATGACATCAGTGTTGTAAAGCATATCTCCGACCGTATTGGTGTGATGTATTTGGGTCATCTAATGGAGGAAGCTGAAACGCAAGAACTTTTCCAAAACACGTTGCATCCGTATACCAAAGCGTTGCTCTCTGCGGTTCCGACCATCGAAAAGCAGACAAAAAAGCGGGAAATCCTACAGGGAGAGTTGCCCTCGCCTATTCATGCCCCATCTGGCTGCGTATTCCGCACCCGCTGTCCTTATGCTACGGCAGCTTGTGCCGAAGCGCTGCCGGAATGGAAGGAAATTGCTCCCGGGCACAAGGTGGCTTGCCATCTGTATGATTAATTTAAAATAGAAAGGAATGAGAAAATGCCACCCCAAAAAATTCAATGTGATATTCTAATTGATGATTGCACATTGCTGAACAAGGATTTCAAAATTGAAGAGCACAAGTCTGTGGCCGTAAAGAATGGCATAATTGAGGAAGTGGGACAAAGCAGTGCTATGTCTGCCAAATACAAGGCAGCACAGCTACTCTCTGGCGAAAACAAATTGTTAATGCCTGGCTTTGTGGACGGACATACTCACGTTTGCCAGCAACTATTGCGAGGAAGAGCCGGCGGTAGGGAACCAATGACTTGGTCCCATGTACTCGTGCCGTTTGAAAGTGCCTTGACCCCTGAAGATGTTCGGGTCAGTGCTCAACTGGCTTGCCTGGAAATGATCAAAGCTGGCTTCACTGGTTTCGCAGATGCCGGCGGTGTTCATATGGATCAAGCTGCGGAAAGCGTTTTAGAGTCTGGAATGCGAGCTGCTATTTGCCGCTCCTCCATCGATATCGGCGACACCGTGGGCGGGCGTCTAATTGAGACCCGGCAGGAAATTATTGAACGGTTTAAAGACCTTTACAACGCCTATCATGGCAAAGGTAACGGCCGTCTGCAGATCTGGCTGGGGTTGCGGGAAATCATGACTTGTTCTCCTGAACTGATGCGCGAGACTGCTGAGACGGCTTCGCAGTATCACACCGGCATCCATGCACACTTGTGTGAGCACCGAGATGAGGTTAGTTTTAGCCTAGAACATTATCATTTGCGCCTGCGGAGCTACTGGCGCAAACCGGTGTGCTGGGGCCTAATCTTTTGACGGCCCATAATGTTCTGCTTTCCGACCATGACATTGCTCTGTTAGCTGACAGCAAGACCCATATCATCCATTGTCCTAAGGCCAACCTTGGCCACCATGGTTTTCCACGGGTCCCGACAATTCTGGAACACGGCGGTGTTATTGGCCTCGGCTGTGACGGGGCCTCCAGTGTGAATTTAGATATGTTTGAGCTGATGCGGGTGATTCAGCTAGCCACAATCGCCTCTCAAGGGTTGCCAATCTTTGATAAGCAGATTGTGACTACTACTGATATGCTGCGTATGGCTACTGTTGGTGGCGCATCTGCTATTGGCGGAGAAACACTGGGCATAATTGAGGAAGGCTGCAAAGCAGATATGATTATGCTGGACATAAATCAACCGCATCTAAATCCCACCAAAAATCTGGCTGTAACAGTGGTCTATTGCGGCCACGGCCATGATGTGACCGACTCCATTATTGACGGCAGGTTGGTGATGCGTGACCGCAAGCTCTTGACGTTGGATGAGGAAAAAATTATTGCAGATGCATCGCAGCACATGCGTGCGTGTATCAGCCGAGCTGGCATTTGATTTGGTGATTCAGTGCTTCAAACACTGGAGATAATACAAAGTAAGGAGAGATAAATATGAAAAACTCGCTTCTCAATCGCTTGTCCGCATTTATGCTAGCGGCACTATTGTGCTTGAGCCTGACAGGTTGTGCTGGAAAGAATGTCAGTGAGGACTCATCTTCTGCTGGCGATAATACTATCGAAGAGTCCGCCGATTCTGGCAAAAATGATGTTTGGGTCGCCCTATCTATGAATGTAGATACACTAGACCTCGTTATGACTACATCCGTGGGCGGCCGCCAAGTAGCCCTCGGTACTGTGTGGGAACGTTTGCTGACGCTGAACAGCCAGGGTGAACCTGTTCCGGAGTTGTGCGAAAGCTATGAGATGTCCGAAGATGTCACTACCTTTACATTCTATTTGCGCCAAGGTGTGCTGTTCCATGACGGCAGTGAAATGACTGCCGATGATGTGGTAGCTTCGATGAACCGCTGGATCGAAACCTACTCCAATGTTCAGGAGCTAGTTGGGTCTGGACGCTTTGAGAAGGTGGATAACTATACAGTAAAAATTACCACTGACACCCCTGCTTTGACCCTGCCTGATATGATTGCTGGAGCTACTGTTACTGCGCTCATCACAACTGCTGATGCCTGTGCGGATTTGACAGAGACGGGTTATCTGAAGAATTATGTGGGCACTGGCCCCTATAAGTTCACCGAATTTGTTCGGGATCAATATATCCGCTTAGATCGCTTCGACGACTATGTTCCTTATGGTGAAGATGGCTATGTAGATGGAATGGCCGGTCATAAGGATGCCGCTGCGCAAACTCTGTACTACTCATATGTACAGGAAGCTGCTACCCGTATTGCCGGTCTGCAGACTGGTCAGTACGATTTGATATATGGCCTGACTTCCGACAACTACGATATTATTGCAAATACCCCTGGAGTGGAGACGCAAACTCAGGAAGCCGGTACTTTGGTTCTGGTAATGAATAAGAAAGAAGGCCTGTGCACAGATGTAAACTTCCGTCAAGCCGTTAATGCTGCATTGAGCATGGACGATATTATGACAGTTGGTTACGGTTCCTTCTATTCCCTGGGATCTTGCTACATGGACGAATGCAATGGTTTTTGGCTAACGGATGCCGGTTCCGAAAATTACAATCGGTCTGATTTGGAGCTTGCTAAAAAGTACTTAGCACAGTCTAGCTACCAGGAAGGCGACGTATTCACTATTATGACTACTAACGAGAATAACCGTGATAAGCTGGCACTGGTTATCGCCTCTCAGTTAGAAGCCATTGGTATCACCTGTGATGTTCAGCCCTACGATTATCCTACTATGAACGCTTACCAGTCTGATCCCAGCTTGTATGATATGTTTGTGATAAGCTATTCCTCTGTCCCGCTGCCCACACTGAAGTTCTATCTGGGTTCTGGCGCGGGCTTCTGGACTACAGATGAAACTTTCCAGAACTATATTTCTTGCTTCAATCAGGCCACTACCAAAGATGAGGCATATCAGATTTGGGAAGAGCTCCAGGCTTACTGCTGGAATGACTATCTGCCCGTCATCAACTGCGGACACTATCAGGAGTGCTACGCCTGGAACGCTGACACACTGAGTAATGTCAACATCTATAATAATATTGCCCATATGTGGAGTGTTTCCGTCAATTGAACGCAATTGAATTCTAAGTGCCCCATACCCAACTGCCTAAACAGCAAGGCAAGAATCCCGAGAAATCCCAAAAAATAAAAATACAAAGTATCGTAACCGTCAAATCTAAGGGCGTATAGACTTCTATGGGATAATAGTGGTGGAACGTTTCACAACGTTCCACACTATACGTCAGGGGGATACGTAACGTAGCACTCGCCGGCCGCTGCCAGAGAATCTTTTCGCTTCTCCTTCGGCAGCGTTTGCAGCGCTTCATCAAATTTTCGCCGCGCGTGGGTCCAGCAGCCAACCACCCGGATATTCTCCGGCAGCTTATGGTAGCTGCGTCCGCACAAGCGGCGGTTTTCCTGCTGCTCTTCTTTCAGGGCGAGAAGTCTTTCCCGCATGAAAGGAACAAGAGGCAGTGTTCTCATATCTCGCTTTACCGTCCTTGTCGTACCCGACAAACACTGCGTTGTGGTAATCTGCCGACTCAAAGAGCAGCTTATGATCCAGGCAGTAGCGGATGATGACTGAGTGAATCCCACGACCTTGCAGATATTTTTCCACCCGGTCCGCTGTTTCAGACAGCTCCGGCATCAGCAGCTCCGTGTGTCTTCGTTCCTTCTGGCAATAGAAAACGGGAGGCTTTTCTGCCTCCCGTCCGAGAATGATTTCTGCTGCCTGCGTGAAAGGAATGCCCTTCACCTTGATAAGATAGTCCAGCGCCGATCTGCCGCCGATCCCCCGGGAGAACCAGCACCACTTGCCGTTGCTGATTCGCAGGGAGTCGTGCTCTTTGGTGCAGTAGGTGTTTCCGGATCACCTGACAGCCCATTAG
>ENA-OQCO01001244-OQCO01001244.1-human-gut-metagenome-genome-assembly--contig:-NODE-1244-length-10218-cov-2.082351_pt1 | contig 10218 bp, 9 predicted proteins | sample MGYA00242500_ERZ504582 | MGnify/ENA primary metagenome ERZ504582 (study PRJEB26092, sample SAMD00036346) | human gut metagenome | host: Homo sapiens | study: EMG produced TPA metagenomics assembly of...
GTTCGACACGCTCCGGGCCGCTCAGGCCAAGTCTTTACGGTCGAACAACACATCCCCTGACTGCCTGGCGATCAGCGCTACCGGAACGGCCCCCAAAACCGTCACATACATAAGTTAGTGTAGGGAATCATGGCAGAAACCCCACTCGCATTTGAAATCATCACCTTCGTGGTGCTCGCGTTGTTCTTTATCGTCGACCTGTTCGTCATCGGACGCCGACCGCATGTGCCCTCCACCAAGGAATGCGTGCAGCATATCGCCTTCTTCGTGGTTATGGCGCTGATCTTCGGCGGATGCATCTGGTTCTTCGCCGGCTCCAAGCCCGCCATCGAGTTCTATTCCGGCTGGCTCACCGAATACTCGTTGTCCATCGACAACCTATTCGTGTTCGTCATTATCATGTCGAACTTCGCGGTGCCCAAGCAGATTCAGAAGTATGTGCTGTCCATCGGCATCACCATTGCTTTGATTTTCCGTGGCATTTTCATTCTGATCGGCGCGGCCTGATCTCCCGCTTCACGTGGGTGTTCTTCCTGTTCGGTGCCTTCCTGATCTACACCGCCGTCAAACTGGTGCTCGGCGGCGATGAAGATGAGGAATATCACGAGAACGGCATCATCCGTAATCTGCGCAAGATCATCAAGATTACCGACGACTACGACGGCGAGAAGCTGCGCACCACCAAGAACGGCGTGCGTTACTGGACCCCGATGCTCATCGTGTTCCTGACCATCGGCACCACCGACGTCATGTTCGCTTTCGACTCGATTCCCGCGATCTTCGGCCTGACCAAGGATCCGTTCCTGGTGTTCACCTCCAACGTGTTCGCACTGCTCGGCCTGCAGCAGCTGTACTTCCTGCTGGGTGCTCTGCTCGACAAGCTCGTCTACCTGCCTGCCGGCCTGTCCGTGGTGCTGGGCTTCATCGGCGTCAAGCTCATCATGGAGGCCCTGCACGGCAATACCTTGCCGTTCATCAACGGCGGCGAAGGCGTCCATTGGGTGCCGGAGGTGCCCACATGGCTGTCGCTGGCTGTGATTGTGCTCGCAATTGGCGGCGCATCCGTGGCTTCCGTGATCAAGATGAAGAGCATGGAAAGCGCTGAAAAGGCCTGAAATCGTTAGAGAATACAACCCTTAAACCCAGTCAACACAACAATGTGAGCGCTCACAACACACCGTGAAGAAAACTTGTCATGAGTCGGCTCGCGCTAGTAGACTGGGTTTCGGCAAATGGGGCAATCGCGCCTCGAACCAAATTGAACAAGAATAGGCAGGCATTCATGCGTAAAGCCAAGATCGTAGACACCATCGGTCCTTCCACCGAGGATTACGACAACCTCCTGAAGCTCGTTGAAGCTGGTATGGACGTTGCTCGTCTGAACCGCTCCCACGGCACCCCCGAGGATCACCTCAAGGTCTACAACAACGTGCGCAAGGCCAGCGAAGCCACTGGTCGCAACGTTGCCGCGCTCGTTGATTTGCAGGGCCCGAAGATTCGCTGCGGTTGGTTCAAGAAGAACGCCGATGGCGAAGACAAGGTTCAGCTGCAGCTCGGCCAGGAATTCGTCATCACCACTGATGACGTCGAGGGCGACGAGCACATCACCTCCACCACCTTCAAGGGCCTGCCGGGCGATTGCCACCCGGGCGACCCGATCCTGATCGATGACGGCAAGGTCCGTCTTGAGGTCACCAAGGTCGAGGGCAACAACGTGTACACCAAGGTCGTCGTGGCCGGTCCTGTGTCCTCCCACAAGGGCATCAACCTGCCGGGCGTCGCCGTCTCCCTGCCGGCTCTGACCGAGAAGGATGAGGCCGACCTGCGTTGGGCCATCCGCACCGGTGCCGACATCATCGCCATGTCCTTCGTGCGTTTCGCCACCGACATCGACCGCGCCCACGAGATCATGGACGAGGAAGGCCGTCGCATCCCGATCATTGCCAAGATCGAGAAGCCGCAGGCTCTGGAGAACCTCGAAGAGATCGTCAAGACCTTCGACGGCGTCATGGCCGCCCGTGGCGACATGGCCGTTGAGTGCCCGCTGGAAGAGGTCCCGCTGGCCACTAAGCGCATCATCGAGCTGGCTCGCCAGTACGCCAAGCCGGTCATCGTGGCTACCGAAGTCCTCGGCTCCATGGTGAACTCCCCGGTTCCGACTCGTGCAGAGGCTTCCGACTGCGCCAACGCCATCCTCGACGGCTCCGACGCCACCATGACCTCCAACGAGACCGCCGTTGGTAAGTACCCGGATGTGACCGTGGCCACCATGGCCCGTATCTCCGGCTACGCCACCGACCACGGCTTCGACCGTATCCCGGAGCTCAAGAACCTTGACATGTCCTCCACCGGCGCTGTCTCCTCCGCCGCTGTGGACCTGGCCGACAAGCTCAACGCCAAGGCCATCGTTGCTTACACCCAGACCGGTGCCACCGTGCACCGCGTCTCCCGTGAGCGTCCGGCCGCCCCGATCTACGGCCTGACCAGCAACGAGCACACCTACCACTGGCTGGCTCTGTCCTGGGGCACCGAAGCCTTCCTGCTCAAGGAGGACTACCACGACAAGTCCCGCAAGGATCTCATGGTCTACACGGACAAGGTCCTCAAGGATGCTGGCAAGGTTGCTGACGGCGACAAGATCGTCATCCTGAGCTCTGCTCAGGGCGATCACCAGCCGGGCCGCACTGACTCCATCTACGTGCACACCGTTGGCGCTTGCGACTGATTTCAGGCTTCTGGTAGCTGCTGACAGCTAGCATATAGCACACGAAAGCCCCCATCCAAAGTGGATGGGGGCTTTCGTTATCTGTTATGTTGCGATTGTGTGGTGATTGCAATGGCCCACAGTCACCGCGGTGATCGAGCGTGGCGATCAGTCGTTGAGATGATCGAGCGTGCCGCTCTTCAGGCGCAAAATGGCGACCATGGTCTTGGCATCCACAATCGTGCCATTGACCACCATCTCATAGGCATCGTCCACCGACACCATACGCACGTCGGAACGCGGAGTCTCCGGGCCGATTTCCTGACGGGAAGCCGGGGTAAGACCGGTGGCGAAGAAGATTGCGGTGTGCTGGGTGGAATAGCTCGGCGTGTTCATAAAACGGGTGAACTGCGTAAGCTTGGTGGCGTCGAAACCGGCCTCTTCGGCCAGCTTGCGCTTAGCTACATCGGTCGGGCGTTCGGACGGGTTGTTGGCGTGACCGGCCGGAATCTCCAACGTCCAACGATGGTTGGCGATGCGATACTGCTCGACCAGCGGAATCATGCCATCATCGGTGACGGCCAGCACAGCCACAGTGTCGCCATTGTTCTCCTGAACAAAGTAGCGTTCAAACGAACCGATTTGATTCGACTCATAGGAGACGTGATCGACATTGAAATAATGCGTCTCCACAATCTGTCTACGGGAAATCTCCTTGACCGGAGAGGGGCGCCAGGGATCGAACTGACGGTAAGTTTCGTTGCTCATAAGCCCTCCTAACAAAAGCGATACATCGAAACTACAGCCCATTGTAAGCGGTGAAACCACGCAGGAGAACGGGCAACACACGGGTGCGCCGTCCGCGATATCGACGTGTTTCGCCTGTTTCACCGGGGGGAATGGAGGATTGGCGCGTGTCTTGTGTCGCAAGAGTCGAATTGGTATGCTACTCTCTTCAGAGTGCTTTGGCACGCCCTCGTATCCCAATTGGTAGAGGAAGCAGCCTCAAAATCTGCGCAGTGTGGGTTCGAGTCCCACCGAGGGCACTTTAGTTAGGAGTTCGCTGAAATTATTGTGAACCCCATTGTTGGGTAATTCAAGAAAGAGGTTGGCATGGCTGCAAGGAAGAAGTCCGAAGAACCGAGTATCAACATCGATGAGGTGCTGACCGACGAAGAGCTCAAGGCCGTGGCCAATGAAAGCGAACCTGCTGAGCGCAAGGCCAAGCCCGAGGACGGTCCGCGTACCGTTGTCGTGGCCGAGGACGAAGCCGTGAACCGCATGGATCTGGTCGCCATGCTGGAAGACAACGGTTATGAGGTCGTTGGTCAGGCCGCCAACGGCGAGGAAGCCGTGGAACTGACCCGCAAGTACCGCCCTGATGTGGTGTGCATGGATGTCAAGATGCCGCGTATGGACGGCATCACCGCTGCCGGCATTATCTGCGATGAAAACATCGCCCCCGTCGTCATGCTCACCGCATTCTCCCAGACCGATCTGGTGAAGAAGGCCACCGGCGCTGGCGCCATGGCATACGTCACCAAGCCGTACGAGGAATCCAAGCTGCTGCCGACCCTCGAGGTGGCCATGGGCCGTTTCGCCGAGATCAACGATTTGCTGGACAGCGTGGAGCGCAGCGAACGTAAGCTCAAGGAAACCACCGATCAGCTCAAGGAAACCGAAGAGAAGCTCAAGAAGGCCGAAGACACGCTTGAGGAGCGCAAGCTCGTCGACCGCGCCAAGGGTCTGCTGATGGACAAGGCGGACTTCTCCGAGCAGGGTGCCTTCCGTTGGATTCAGAAGACCTCCATGGACCAGCGCATCCCCAAGAAGCGCCTGGCTCAGGCCATCATCGCCAAGTACGGCGATCCGAAGCCTTCTGATTCGGGCGAACGCTGATTATCGGCGTCGCCGTACTGAGTCGTAAAGCAACACAAACACACTATGGGAGAGGCCAGCGTGACCGTACCCACCAATGAAACATTGCTGGTGGTGGACGGCCACTCGCTGGCCTTCCGTGCATTTTTCGCCCTGCCGGTCGACAACTTCAGCACCTCCAGCGGCCAGGCCACCAACGCCGTCTGGGGTTTTGCCACCATGCTCGCGCAGGTGATCGATGCGGAGAAGCCCGACCATCTGGGCGTCGCCTTCGATGTGAAGGGCGGCACATTCCGCAATGAGATGCTTCCGCAATACAAAGGCACCCGTGAGGCGGCTCCCGAAGAGCTGCTCACCCAGCTGCCATTGATTCAACGCATGCTCACGGCCCTCGGCGTCACCTACATCGAGAAGCCGGGATTCGAAGGCGACGACGTGATCGCCACCCTCGCCACCATGGGAGACAAGGCCTGTTACCACACACTGGTATTGTCCGGTGACCGAGACGCTTTCCAGCTGGTGGATGACAACGTCACCGTGTTGTACCCGGGCCATCACTTCAAAGACCTGAAGCATATGACGCCGCAGTCCATCATCGACAAATACAAAGTCACTCCCGCACAATATCCGGATCTGGCGGCACTCCGAGGCGAAACCGCCGACAATATTCCCGGTGTGCCCGGCGTAGGCGACGGCTTTGCGGCCAAGTGGATCAACCAATTCGGTTCCCTCGACGGCATTTGCGAGCACGCCGATGAAATCGGCGGCAAAAAAGGCGAATCACTGCGGGCCAATATCGACCAGGTCAAACTCAATCGCAAAGTCAACGCACTGGTACGAGACGTCGATCTAGGCGTCGATATCGAGGATCTGACATTCGGCACCGTGGACGTGGCACAGATCGACGCCCTGTTCAAGGAGCTTGAATTCGGACCTCGCACCAAGAGTCGTGTACTGAAAACCTTCAATACCGGGGCCAAGGCATCCAACACATCCGGAGCTGGCGAGTCTACGAATAATGAGCAGAACGAGCAGGATAGCAGCCTCGATCTGAACCTGCCGGAACCCACGAGCATCACTGCTCCGGAGCAGTTCGACGAATGGGTCAAGGCCCATCGCGTCGAAGTCAAGGTTCCCGGTGAAATCGCCGATTTCACGGTTTCCGACTATGGCGATGGCTCGCAGCGGCATGCCATCTGCGGCGACGCGGTCGGCCACGCTTGGACCGTGGCCGCATGGGGCGGACGAAAGGCCGGGGCGTGCCACGGCACAAGCCATTGCCGTGGCCACGGCAACATCAGCGGCCATAGTGCCCCTTCCAATCACCGATACCCTGCGAGCACAGCTTGCGCGGTTCCTGAAAAGCGAACACTCCCGCACCATCGTGCATGGGTATAAAGAATTGCTGCATCTTTTGGGCGCGGTCGATCTTGACATGGACCTGCCGATGTTCGACACCAAGCTTGCCGGGTATCTGGCCCAACCGGATTTCCATGCCGATAGCCTCAAGCAGGCGGCCGAGCACTTCCTCGACATCCACTTCACCGAAACCGAACAGCCTTCGCAAGGCACGTTGGACTTCGACGACGATCAGGTCGAAGAAGATCCGAACGAACATCGTCTGCGTGATTTGGCCATTATCCGCAGCCTCGCCGTCACGCTCGGGCCGATTATCGACGAGCGTGAACAATGCTGGCTGATGCGCGCGATTGAACTTCCTGTTTCCCGCGTGCTGCACGGCATGGAGCACACAGGAGCCAAAGTCGATAGCGTTCGACTCGTCTCCATGCGTGACCAGTTTGCCGCCGAGGCTCGCCAAGCGCAGGAAATGGCTTGGGAGTATGCCGGCACCGAAATCAACCTGCAAAGCCCCAAGCAGCTGCAGAAGGTGCTGTTCGAAGATATGGGTTTGAAACCCACCAAACGCACCAAGTCCGGCTCATACACCACGAATGCGGCCGCATTGCAGGATCTGTATGTCAAATCAGTGGACAATGAGCGGGCCAACGGTTTCCTCGGAGCGTTGCTGCGCCATCGCGAGATCAACAAGCTCAAGCAGATCGTCCAAACGCTGATCGATGCCACCAACACATCAGATGAGCGCATCCACACCACTTTCGAGCAAACCGTTGCCGCCACCGGCCGATTGAGCTCCGTGGATCCGAACCTGCAGAACATCCCCAATCGGAACGCCGCCGGCCGTGAGATTCGTGGCGTGTTCGTGCCGGGGGAGGGGTACGAGGCCCTGATGAGCTGCGATTACTCACAGGTCGAGCTGCGCATTATGGCTGATCTGTCCGATGATGAGGCGCTGATCGAAGCGTTCCGCTCCGGAGCCGACTTCCACAAATACGTGGCCTCGATGGTCTACAAGCTGCCGGTCGACCAGATCACCGGCGACCAGCGCAGCCACGTAAAAGCCATGAGCTACGGATTGGCCTATGGTCTGAGCACGTATGGTCTTGCCCAGCAACTCAAGATCGCGCCACGTGAAGCGGAAGCGTTGAAAAACCGGTATTTCGATACCTTTGGCAAGGTGCACGATTACCTTGAATCGCTGGTGGCCAATGCCCGAGAGAAGGGGTATACGGAAACCATTTTCGGACGACGTCGCTACTTCCCGGCCCTGCATTCGACCAATCGTGTTGCGCGTGAGGCCGCTGAACGTGCGGCACTCAACGCACCGATTCAGGGATCCGCCGCCGACATCATGAAGATTGCGATGATTCGCGCCGAGCAGACCTTGGCCGAGGCTCACGTCAAGAGCCGTATCATTCTGCAGATTCACGATGAACTGGTAGTGGAAATCGCGCCGGGAGAAGGCGACCAGGTCACCGAACTGGTGCGCAACGCCATGGAACACGCCGTCGACCTTGCCGTGCCGCTGGACGTATCGTGCGGCATCGGTTCCGACTGGCAACTCGCTGCACACTGACATTTCTAGCTCCCCTCGGGTGAGGGGGGCTGAGCCGTTGAGCAAACAGTCCAGTGGATTGTTTGTAGGCGAAGGCGAGCCGATAGTCGAGCAATGAAGAGCACGAGCATGGCTTGTCCGCAATTGCAGAATGAGTCCCTTGCAGCAATAGCCCACTACAATGGGACATATGCCGAATCTCAAGCAAGTCATCGACGTTCTCGAGACCCTGTACCCATTGCGCTACGCCGAGGAATGGGATGAGCCGGGCCTCATTGTCGGCGATCTGAGTCACGACGTGCACCGCATCGTGTTCGCCGCCGACCCGACCTCCGCCATCATTGACAAGGCCATCGCTACTGGCGCGGACCTGCTCATCACCCATCACCCGTTGTTCTTCCGTTCCGTACACGAGACGAGCGGACTCGGTTTCCGGGGCGACATCGTCCGCAGACTCTACCAGCACGGCTGCGGGCTGTGGGTAGGGCACACTAATGCCGACGCTGCGTATCGCGGCGTGGGACAGGCGGCGGCCGACTACTTCGGACTCATCGACCAGAAACCACTCGTGCCGATTGACGATGCAAACGCCTCTCATCCGGTCGGCTTGGGGCGTGTGGGTCGTTTGCCGAAGCCTGTTGCCCTGAAGGATTTCGCTCAGCGAGTATTCGACGAAGTGTCCGATCATGGCATGACCAGCGCGCTCGGCATCCAGGTATGCGGCGATTCGGACACTTTTGTTCAGTATGTGGCCATTCTGCCTGGCTCCGGGGACTCCCTGTTCAACGAGGTACGTGCCACCGGTGCGGACGTGTACGTAACCAGCGATTTGCGTCACCACCCGGTGACCGACGCCATCGAACAAGCCCGGTATGAAGCCCGTATGAGGTCCCAAGGCATCATGCTCGGCCATGGAATGGCGGGGGAGAGCCATGTGCGTCCCTGCTTCATCAACACCCCTCATGCCGCCATCGAATCCATGTGGTTCAACTACGCGATCGATGACGTGCCAGCCGCCATCGAACAAGCGACCGGAGCAAGGCCTGAAGTCGAGTGGTTCCACGACACGACCGATCCATGGACGCTGTCCATTACCGCGCATCGAGATTAAGACGCTATAGTAACGTGGCAAAAACGTTTTTCCGAGGAGATGACATGTCTGGCGGAAGCAAGCAGGAACAACTGGAGCATCGGCTCGACCATAAGCTGAACGCCTCCTCGGACGGCATCGACATGGACGTGCCCGCCAAAGTGATCAGTAGCGAAACCGTTTATACCGGGCGCATCTTCCACGTGGACGACATGCGCATCGCTCTGACCGACAAGCAGGGCAAGGAACACGAGATCGGCCGCCAGGTGCTGCGTCACGCCCCCTGTGTGGTCATGCTCGTGCACGACATGTCCACCGACCGTTACCTCATCGAACGCGAATACCGTGCCGGATCGGACATGTTCGCCTACGGGCTTCCCGCCGGTCTCATGGACGAGGGCGAGGACATCATGGACGCGGCCCTGAGGGAACTGGCCGAGGAAACCGGCGTGGTGCCGGACCGTGACACCATGGGTGTTGACTTCGTGGGCGATTTCTACTCGTCCGAAGGCATGACCGACGAACTGGTCCACATCATGGTGTTGCATTTGGGCCCGTTCAGGCGGGAGCAGCGCCATTTCGACGCGGACGAGCACGTGGAATCCGCGTGGATTCCGTGGAGCGACCTTGCCGCCACGCGCATCACCTCATCCAATTCGATGATCGCCATCCAGCATGAGGCGTTACGCAGACTCATCGTCAGGAACTCCGACAAAGACAAGCCGTCGCTGTTCTCCTGACGTTCAACTCCCCGGCACATCAGTGACACAAGAAAGTGGGATACTGAAAACTATGCAGATCAGACCTGGATCAATGTATCCGCTGGGCGCCAGCTATGACGCGCCGGTGTGAACTTCGCGCTGTACTCACAGGTTGCGCAGAAAGTCGAGCTATGCCTGTTCGACGAGCACGATGCGGAAACGCGCATCGAAATGACCGAACAGAACTCATACGTATGGCATAACTATATCCCCGGCCTCCAGCCCGGCCAACGCTACGGCTACCGCGTCTACGGTCCCTATGACCCGATGCACGGCCTCAGATGCAACCCCAACAAACTGCTGCTCGACCCGTATGCCAAGGCCATCGAAGGCAACATCGACGGCGACGAAAGCCTGTTCTCCTACTGGTTCAAAAGCCCGGACGACACCTCGGCGATGAACGACCTTGACTCGGCCGCCCACACCATGAAGTCGGCCGTCATCAATCCCTACTTCGATTGGGGCAACGACCAGCACCCCTACATCTCGTACCACGATTCGGTGATCTACGAGGCGCACGTGCGCGGCATGACCAACCTCAACATGGACGTGCCGCCGGACATCCGCGGCACCTACGCCGGCCTGGCCTACCCGAGCGTCATCGAATACCTGAAGAAGCTCGGCGTCACCGCCATCGAACTCATGCCGATCCACCAGTTCGTCAACGACTCCTTCCTGCAGGAGAAGGGCCTGTCGAACTACTGGGGCTACAACACCATCGGCTTCTTCGCGCCGCACAACGCCTACTCCTCCTCCGGGGAACGCGGCGAGCAGGTCAACGAATTCAAGTCCATGGTCAAGGCCTACCATCACGCCGGCATGGAAGTCATCCTCGACGTGGTGTACAACCACACCGCCGAAGGCAACCATA
>ENA-OQCO01001245-OQCO01001245.1-human-gut-metagenome-genome-assembly--contig:-NODE-1245-length-10216-cov-2.373476_pt1 | contig 10216 bp, 11 predicted proteins | sample MGYA00242500_ERZ504582 | MGnify/ENA primary metagenome ERZ504582 (study PRJEB26092, sample SAMD00036346) | human gut metagenome | host: Homo sapiens | study: EMG produced TPA metagenomics assembly of...
CTCCAGCCCGGCGGGCCGGGCCCCGTAGACGCAATAGCGCCGCAGGAGCGCTTTCACCCGCACCGCCAGCTCATGGCAGGAGACGGGCTTTTCCAGGCAGTCATCTCCTCCCACGGAGAAGGACAGGGTCCTGGCGCTCTCGTCCGCCTTCTCCAGCAGGAACAGCACCGGCGCAGCGGACTGCCGCCGCAGAGCGGTACAGGCGTCGAAGCCGCTCATATCCGGCAGCTGCTGGGGCAGGATGACAAGGTCCGTGCTCCGCCGCAGCTGGGTCAGCAGGGTGGCCCCACCGGCGGCCTCCTCCAGCACACAGTTCTCCCCTGCCAGCAGGAACCCCAGATTGGAGCGCAGCTCCGGGTCCGGATCGGCGCACAGGATACATCGCTGCTGCATGATATCTCCTCCTTGACAAATAGTGCAGAAAATTCGACAAAACTTGATAAAAACTATATATACAAAAGAATATAGTGCTGAAAATAATCTGTGACCTTATGATAGCGATTCTGCCGCCGCCGTCAATCCCCTGAGGGCTTTTTTTAGCAGAGCCTTAAGAAACCTTCATACTTTTTGCTACGAAATATTAAGGAGGCACCGGTAGAATGGGATCATCCTCCCGGAAGGGGTGACGGGGATAGACCCCTCAAATTTGGTGAGCGCAGCCGCCGGACAACATCCGGCGGCTGCGCTTTATCCGGTGAAGAACGGCACACGGCGGGAGGTGCTGACGGGAGAGAGGGTTTTCCGTCTTCAGAAAACTTAAGAAACACCCTGTCGGTTTATTAAGCTTCCGGGCCCATAATCGGTGCCGTTAGGAGCCACGGAATATCCTATAAGGAGGTCGAATCACGCAATGGAAAAGAAACGCACAAAAATCGCATACTTTACAGCCGTCGGTGTATTCCTCGTTTTGCTGGTGGTGCTGGGCCTTACATACCGGGAGACGCCCCTGCCCACGCTGGAGGTAGAGGGGGAGCCGGTGCTGGCCGACACGCCCTTTGCCGGTACCTTCTGGTCCCTGCTGCCGCCCATCGTGGCCATCGTGCTGGCCCTGATCAGTAAGGAGGTCTACTCGTCCCTGTTTCTGGGGTGTTTGGTGGGCGCTCTGCTGTACGCCCAGTTTGCCCCGTGGGACACCATTGTGGCGCTGGTGGGCGCAGACTACGGTATCGTCTCCGTGCTGGCCGACAGCGGCAACATGGGCATCATCGTCTTTCTGGTGACGCTGGGCATCATGGTGGATCTGATGAACAAGGGCGGCGGATCGGAGGCCTTCGGACGCTGGGCCTCCAAGACCGTAAAGACCCGGTGCGCCGCACAGCTGCTGACCATGCTGCTGGGCGTGCTGATCTTCATCGACGACTACTTCAACTGCCTGACGGTGGGCGCTGTGATGCGGCCCGTCACCGAGAGTCACAAAATTTCCCGTGCCAAGCTGGCCTACCTCATCGACGCCACGGCGGCCCCGGTGTGCATGATCGCCCCGGTGTCCTCGTGGGCGGCGGCGGTATCCGGCTATGTGCAGTCCGACGCCGTCAACGGCATCGAGATGTTCATCAAGCAGATCCCGTGGAACTACTACTGTCTGCTGACGTTGGTGATGATCGTGGTGCTGTCAGTGATGAACATCGACTACGGCTCCATGCTGACCCATGAGTATAATGCTCAGGTGAAGGACGATCTCTTTACCACGCCGGAGCGCCCCTTTGAGGGGGCCGACGACTATGAAAAGCCCGCCCGTGGACACTCCTCCGTGCTGGATCTGCTGCTGCCGGTGGTGGTGCTGATCGTGGTGTGCATCGTGTCCCTGATCTGGTCCGGCGGTTACTATGACGGCGAGAGCGAGTACTTCCACGACTTCGTGGGGGCCTTCTCCAACTCCTCCTCCGGCATGGCGCTGGCCTTGGGTGGCCTTATGGGGATGCTGTTCACGGTGGTGTACTTCTGGCTGCGGGGGGCCATCTCCTTTGAAAAGTCTATGGAGTCTGTGCCGCAGGGCTTTATCCAGATGATCGCTCCCATCCTCATTCTGACCTTTGCATGGACCCTGTGCTCTTTCACCCGCTTCGGGATGTACTCCGCCGTGTTCGTCAAGAACGCCATGGCAGGGGCCGGGGATCTGAAGGTGTTCCTGCCGGCGGTGATCTTCCTCATCGGCTGCGCCATCGGCTTTGCCACCGGCACCTCCTGGGGGACCATCGGCATCATGGCCCCTATCGTGGTGTCCGTGTTCAACTACGACGTGGAGCCGGTGCTGTGTACCATCGGTCTGGCGGCAGCCTGCTCCGGCGGCGTTATGGGCGACCACTGCTCGCCCATTTCCGACACCACCATCATGGCCTCGGCGGGCGCTCACTGCTTCCACCTGAACCATGTGTTCACCCAGTTGCCCTATGCCCTCACCGCCTCCGGTGTGGCCTTCGTCAGCTTCATCATCGCAGGACTCGTGCAGTCGGTGTGGCTGTGTCTGGCCATTGCCGTGGCGCTGATGATCGGCACACTGCTGGTGATCCGGGCCATTGTGTCCCGCCGTCACGCAGGTATCTTCCAGGAGATGGCACAGGCCAGCCAGCAGCTGCTGCACCGCTGACACCGTCTCGTCCGTGGCCGACAAAAAACAGGGAAGCGCACAGCGCTTCCCTGTTTTATTATGCTGTTGGGGAAAAATTACGGGCGGATGACCTTACCGGCGGAGGTCATGGTCTCCACGATGTCATACATATTGGTGACGGAGCCCACGGCCAGCTTGTCGGTGAGACCGTAGTAGTTCAGGCAGGTACCGCAGGTGCGGATCTCCACACCCTGTGCCTCCATGTTCTTCAGGTCCTCGATGGAGACGGAACCCTCAGTGGTGACCTTGGCGCCGCCGTTATAGAACAGGATGGTGCGGGGCAGACGCTCCTGCTGGCTCAGGGCGTAGAGAAAGCCCTTCATCAGCGTGGCGCCCAGCGTGTCGTCGCCGGAGCCGAGGCAGCTGGTACCGATGACCACCACGGTGTTGTCCCGGTTATCCGGGGTGCAGGCTGCCTCCTCCGGAGCGGTGCCGGATACGGCGGCGGGGTCGTCCACCGTCAGGGTCACCACGAATAGCTTCTCCTCCCGCTTCTCGGCGCTGAACTTCAGACCCTTGCCGGTGGCCAGACGGTTCAGATTCTGCACGGCGGTCTCGTTGTCCACATGGACCTCCACCGTACCGGCCTCGGTCATGCCGGACAGGGCGTGAATGGTTTTCGTGACGGGAATGGGGCAGGCGTCGCCCACGGCGTTGACTAAAATTTTGCTCATGTGATGTTACCTCCTATCAGGCTGCCCGCTGGGGCGGGATCCTTTGTTCTGGGATCATTATACCGCCCCGATAGGGGCAGGTAAAACGGCAAAAAACGATGATGGCCGGCATTTCATAGGGAAATGCGATACGACGGCCGTTACCGGCACAGATGGCAGGCTACCCGGTGGCCGCCGCCCATGTCGCAGAGCGCCGGCTTCTCCATCCGGCAGCGGTCTGTGGCGTAGGGGCAGGCGCCCGGCGAACCGGCAGCCGGGAGGCGGGTCCACGGGACTGGGGACCTGTCCCTGCAGCACACTGCGGGGACGGGCCCGCTCCACCTTGGGATCGGGAATGGGGATGGCGGCAATGAGGGCCTTGGTGTAGGGGTGCAGGGGGTGGGTGTACAGCTCCTGCGCCGTGCTCTCCTCCACTACCTCCCCCAGATACATTACCAGAATACGGTCTGACAGGTGCCGCACCATGGACAGATCATGGGAGATCAGCAGATAGGTCAGGGACTTCTGTTCCCGCAGGTCCAGCAGCAGATTGACGATCTGGGCCTGAATGGACACATCCAGCGCCGAAATGGGCTCGTCGCACAGCAGCAGCCGGGGCTCCACCGCCAGCGCACGGGCGATGCCGATGCGCTGGCGCATACCGCCGGAGAACTCGTAGGGATAGCGGTCGATGCCGGAGGGGTTCAGACCCACCTGCTCCATCAGGGCCTGCACCTTCTCTCGGCGCTCCGCCTGACTGGCGTACAGGTGGTGGATGTCCATTCCTCGGCAATGAGGTCAATGACCTTGTTTTTGGGGTCCAGTGAGGCGTAGGGGTCCTGAAATACCGTCTGCACCTGACAGCAGAAGGCACGGCGCTTGGCACCACGCATCCGGTGGATGTCCTCCCCACGGTACAGGGAGACGCCGTCGGTTTTGCTGTACAGGCCGATGGCGGTGCGGCCACAGGTGGTCTTGCCGCAGCCGGACTCACCCACGATGCCGAGAATTTCTCCCTCCTGCACAGAGAAGCTCACGTCATCCACCGCACGCAGGACCTTGCGTCCCCCGGCGGGAAAGTATTTTTTCAGGTGCTCCACCTGAAGGATGGGCTGACTCATGCCGTCACCTCCTGTTCTGCGTGGTGGCAGGCCACCAGATGGCCACCGCCCAGATCCCGCAGATCCGGCATCTCCCGGCGGCACTGCTCCGTGGCGTAGGGGCAGCGGGGGGCGAAGGGGCAGCCCGGCTCCGGTGCGATCAGTTCCGGGGGCGTCCCCTCGATGGTGTAGAGCCGTCCGCCGCCCATTTCGTCCAGACGGGGAGAGGCCTTTTGCAGACCCTTGGTGTAGGGATGGGCGGCTGATAGAAAATTTCATCGGTGGTGCCGGTCTCCATGACGCATCCGGCGTAGAGGATGACGATGCGCTGGGCCAGTCCCGCCACCACGCCCCATGTCGTGGGTGATGAGCAGCACCGTGGTGCCGCTGCGCTCCTTCATTTGGCGGATCAGGTCCAGGATCTGGGCCTGAATGGTCACGTCCAGCGCTGTGGTGGGCTCGTCGGCAATCAGCAGTTCCGGCTGGCAGGCCAGAGCAGAGGCAATCATCACCCGCTGGCGCATACCGCCGGAGAACTCGTGGGGATACCGGCGCAAGGCCGTCTCCGGGTCGGAGATGCCTACCAGTGCCAGCATCTCTGCCGCCTTCTCCAGCGCCTCCTTGCGGCCGATCTTCTGGTGAAAACGGTAGCACTCAGCGATCTGATGGCCGATCTGCATGGTGGGATTCAGGGAGGTCATGGCGTCCTGAAAGATCATGGCGGCCTCCCGGCCCCGATAGCTTTGCCACTGTTTTTTGCCGTAATCGAGGATGTTCTCCCCGTGGCAGAGGATCTGGCTGCCGGGCTGACAGCGCCCGCCGGTGACCTCCGTCAGGCCCATGAGGGAGCGGGCTGTCACGGATTTGCCGCAGCCGGATTCCCCCACCAGCGCCACGCACTCGCCCTGATCCATGTAGAAGCTGACGCCCCGCACTGCTTCCACCACGCCACGGCGGGTGGGAAAGTGGATACGGAGGTCACGGATATCATATTGATGCATGGCTTACCTCCCAGAATTGGGGCTGAAGCGGCGGCGGAAGCCGTTGCCCAGCACATTGAAGCACAGAACGGTCAGCAGGATGCACACGCCCGGATAGACCGCCAGTGAGGGGTGGGTGAGAATGTAGGTCTGGGCGCCCTCCAGCATACCGCCCCAGGAAGGGTTGGGGATGGAGATGCCGAAGCCCAGATAGCTCAGGGACGACTCCGTCAAAATGGCGGAGGCAATGCTGTTGGTGGAGGCCACCAGCACCGGGGAAAAGACGTTGCGGGCAAAGTGTCGGGTGATGACCCAGCTCTTCCGGGCGCCCAGCCCCTCGGAGGCCAGAATGAAGTCCCGCTCCCGCAGACTCAGCACCTCCGCCCGGACGATGCGGGCCACGCCCATCCACGAGAACAGGCCAATGGTTACCACCAGCGTCCGGATGCCGGCGTTCATGTAGATGTTCAGAGTGATGATAATGAGGAAGCTGGGCACCGACATGAGGATGTCCACGATACGCATCATGAAGCCGTCCACCAGCTTGCCGGAGGAGCCGCTGACGATGCCGTACACCGTACCGAACACAATGGAGATGAGCATGGACAGAAAGCCCACCAGCAGGGAGACCCGTCCGCCGTAGAGCAGGCGGGTAAAGGTATCCCGGCCGAAGTTATCTGTTCCCAGCAGGTGCTGGGCGGAGGGAGGCAGGAACTTCTGCCCGGTCTCCACGGCAATGGGATCGTAGGGGGACAGGGTGGCCAGCAGGGTGGCCAGAATAATGATCAGCAGCACGCCGCCGCTGAGGACCATAGAGAGGGGCAGCTTATGATTCTTTTTCATCGCTTGTCACCTCGCATGGCCTTGATGCGGGGATCGGCCAGACAGTAGCACAGATCCGCCAGCAGATTTCCGCCCACCAGCAGCAGGCACGAGAGCATAGTGGTTCCCATAATCATGTTGTAATCACGGGAGTAGATGGCGCTCATGCCAGTGGTACCCAGTCCCGGCCAGCCGAAGATGGTCTCCACGATGTAGGCACCGGACACCAGACTGCCCAGATTCATGCCCACCAGCGTAATGACCGGCAGCAGGCAGTTCTTCAGCACATGGCGCAGCAGGATATAGACCCGGCTGGCCCCCTTGGAGATGGCGAAGAGCACGTAGTCCTCCGACAGCTGCTGGATGGTGGCGGCCCGGACGTACCGGGCATAGATGGAGATCTTTCCGATGCTCAGCACCAGCACCGGCATGATGGCGTGGCGGGACAGATCCCAGAAGGTGTGTACGCCGGTGGTCCGCATCCCGGAGCTGGGCAGCCAGCCAGATTCAGGGAGAACAGGATGATGAGCATGATGGCAAACCAGAAGGAGGGAATGGAGATGGCCACATAGTGCAGGCCGTTGGTGATGCGGTCGAACCATGAGTTTTCAAAGTAGCCCGCCAGCATTCCCAGTGGGATAGATACCAGCAGGGAAAAGACGATGGAGGCGGCCATGAGCCCCACGGTAGCCGGGAGCTTGGCCTTGATGAGGGGCCACACGCCGGTGTGGCTGCTGGTGGAGACGCCGAAGTCCCCTTGGAGGACCTTCCCCAGCCACCGGCCATACTGCACGATGACCGGATCGTTGTAGCCCAGCTCCGTTTTCAGCTGCTCGTACTCCTCGTCGGTCATCTCCAGCGTCCGGTACTGGGCGGCGGGGTCGCCGGGGGCCAGAAACACCAGCGCAAAGGAAAAGACGGATACCAGCAGGATCACCGGCAGGGCCAGCGCCAGTCTGGTCAGAAAGTATTTTTTCATGTGTTCTCCTCATACCGCCGTGAGAGTGCAATTGCGTGGAGACTTGCTCCACGCAATTGCACTCTCAGCGGCGGAGTTAGCCGATGAAGTAGATCTGGGTCAGGTCAGTGAGACGGTCGCTGGCCTCGAAGCCGCCGATGTTCTTCTGGGCGGCGCAGACATAGTTGGTATCCAGCACGGGCACGCAGGACCAGCAGTCTTTCAGGGCCTGCAGAGCCTGATTCATGATGTCCTGACGGACAGCGGGATCCATCTCACGGTCCAGCTGCTTCCACATGTTATCCACCTCGTCGGTGGTGTACATATTGGCACCGGAGCGGGTGTGGGCGAACAGACCCACGAAGCCGCTGGGGTCGTCCAGCATACCATTGCCCATGAGAGCAATGTCATAGGAATCGGTGGCATAGAAGTAGGATTTGAAGTAGGCGGCGGTCTCCATGGAATCGATCTGGGCGTTAAGACCCGCAGCGTCCAGCTGGCTCTTGATCATGGTGGCCAGCTCCTCCTGACCCACACGGGCGGAGTTGTAGATGATCTTGATGGTCTTGTCCTTCAGACCGGTCTGCTCGATGAGCTGGGCGGCCTTGTCCAGGTCCTGCTTGTAGTTGGTGATCTCAGGGTTATAGAACATGGAAACGGTGGACAGGATGCTGGTGGCGGTACGGCACAGGGCCTCGTCGCCGTAGGTGCCGTACACCAGAGCGTCCAGATCCAGCGCATAGATCACGGCCTGACGGGCCTCCATGGTGGACATGGCCTCACTGTTGGGGTTGATCTCCATGAAGGTGATGCGGCCATCGGGGTAGGACACCACCTGATACTCGTCGTTATCCTTATAGTTGGCCAGCGTCTCGGCATTGCTGATGGTGAAGATGGAGAGTTCCTTATTGCGGAAGGCGATCTCCTGGGTGCTGGCGTCAGAGACGCAGCGAACCTCGAAGCCATCGATATGGGCAGCCGTGCGGTAGTAGTTGGGATTCTTCAGGCACACCAGCTTCTCGCCCACGTTGAAGCTATCTACCACGAAAGCGCCGCTGGTGGCGATGTTGGCGTTCTGCTCACAGGTCAGTACCTCAGTGGCGGGTACCCCCTCGAAGCAGTGGGCAGGCAGGATATACAGGGCGCCCAGAGCCTTCTTGAACAGGTTGGAGGCCCGGCCGACCTTGAACACGATGACGGTGTCGCTCTGCTTTTCATAGGTGCAGAACTCGCCGTCCACCTTGTAGGCGGTAGCGGTGCTGGGAGCCACCTCGGGAACAGTCAGCGTATCCAGAGTGAACACGATGTCGTCGGTGGTGATCTTCTCACCGTCGCTCCAGAAGATATCGTCCCGCAGGGTCAGGGTGTAGGTGGTACCGTCCTCGCTGATGTCCACACTCTTCGCCAGACGATAGTCCAGAGAGCCATCGGTGTTGGACTTCCACATGGGATCGTACAGATTCTGGAACACCTGCTTGCCCAGGTCTGTGGAGCTGTTGTTGTACCAGTTCAGGGAGGTGATGGGCTCCTCGATGGCGTAGACAAAGGTACCGCCCTCAATGGGCTTACCTTGGGTGTTACCCGTTCCGTCACCCTGCTTGCCGCAGGCCGCAAGGCTCAGCAGCATCAGAGCGGAGAGAACGAGGCAAATGACTTTGGAAAGCTTCTTCATGTCTTTTCTCCTCTTGTGATTTTGATGATTATTATGTATAGAAGCCCGTTGCCGGGAGATCTATCAGATGAACACGTATTCCTTCAGCCGATCCATGGCGATGATGACCTTCTCCATGGGCAGGGCCAGATTCATGCGGATGTGGTGCGCCCCGTGGAAGGGACGGCCGTCCTGCCACACAACACCCACCTCGTACCCGGCCTTTTTTACCTCATCCAGCGTGCGGCCGCTGCGGCGGCAGTACTCCTCGCAGTCCAGAAACAGCATATAGGTGCCCTCCGGCTGCTGCACGCTGACCCCCGGCAGATTCTTGCGGATAAACTTGCAGGCGTACTTGACGTTCTCCGTCAGTACCTCCCGCAGCTCATCCACCCACTGGCTGCCCTCGTCGCTGTAAGCGCCGATGAGGGCGTGCATGGACAGCACGTTCATACTGTTGTAGTGGCTGAGGCTGCTCTCCTTCTTCATCCGTTTGTGGAGAGCTTCGTTATACACGATGTGATAGCTGCCGATGAGCCCCGCCAAATTGAAGGTCTTGGAGGGGGCGTACAGGGCCACGGTGCGCTGTCGGGCGTCGTCGGACACGGATTGCAGGGGGATATGCTGATGGCCACGAAGGGTCAGGTCCGACCAGATCTCGTCGGAGATCACCGTTACATTCAGCCGCTGGGCCATGTCCATGAAGTGCTCCAGCTCTTCCTGCTCCCACACACGTCCCGTGGGATTGTGGGGGGAGCAGAATACCACCGCACGGATGTCATTGCGCTTGATCTTAGTCTCCATGTCGAAGAAGTCCATGCGCTGCACGCCGTAGCGGTCCGGCTTCAGGGGGCTGGTGATGACGTGATAGCCGCCGTTTTCAATGGAACGGGTGAAGCCGATGTAGGTGGGGGAGTGGACCAGCACATTGTCGCCTCTGGCGCATACGGCGGCCAAGGCACTCATGAGCCCGCCCAGTACGCCGTTTTCGTAGCCGATGTGCTCCTTCTCCAGGCCGGTGACGCCGTTGCGGCGCTGCTGCCAGCGGATGATGGAGTCAAAGTACTCGTCGCTGGGCATAAAGTAGCCGAACAGGGGATGCTCCAGCCGTTTCCGGATGGTCTCCGTCACGGCGGGGGCCGTGGCGAAGTTCATATCTGCTACCCACATGGGGATGGCGTCGAAGCCCTCGTTGGGCTGGAACACCGGAATTTTCTCCACGGCGTCCACCGCCATGGCATCCTTCCCCCGGCGGTCATAGATGGTGGTAAAGTCGAATTTCATATGCCGCTCCGCCTCATAGCATTCTACGAAGGCGGCCATGCGGGTCTGGATCTGGCCTACGTCAGACTGAGAGTAGTCGGTCTCCACCACGGTGTAGGGGATGCCCCTTCTTCTCCTTCACCAGCTTGCCCACCAGCGCCGTCTCCACGTTGTAGGTGTG
>ENA-OQCO01001246-OQCO01001246.1-human-gut-metagenome-genome-assembly--contig:-NODE-1246-length-10212-cov-1.221120_pt1 | contig 10212 bp, 13 predicted proteins | sample MGYA00242500_ERZ504582 | MGnify/ENA primary metagenome ERZ504582 (study PRJEB26092, sample SAMD00036346) | human gut metagenome | host: Homo sapiens | study: EMG produced TPA metagenomics assembly of...
CCTGCGCGCCGGCCGGATAGCCGCCGAGAAGCCCCAGCAGAAACGCGCTGCCCGCTGCGGGCGGCAGGCGCAGAAGCTTTGCCGCCGCGCCTCCGAACCGCGCGGAGAGCCGTGCGGAATAGCCAAGCAGCAGGAACAGATTGCTGCACACAAAAAACGGAAACAGCGACGGCAGGATCACCCGCCCGCAGAGCGTGAGCGCGCTGCGCACGCCGTCCGCAGCGACCTGCGGCAGCGCGATGAGCAGAACGAACGCCGCAAGAAGTGCAAGCGCTTGGAATAGCTTTTTCATGCCTCTCCCCTCCTCTGGATAAAAACCTATGCAGCGGTGGAAAGAATTAGTCTTTTGGGCATAAGCATATAGCAAACGAAAAACAGGAGGCGCTGCTGGTTGAAAAACTGCGTTCGTATCTGGCCGCTGCATCTGTGCGGCTGGGCTGCCGATGGATATTGCCGCGGGGCTGCCGCATCTGGAGGTCAACGGGTTCCGGGAGTGCTCGGTCGACCGGCACACCGGGATTCTGGAATATAACCGGGAGCGGATCGTGATCGGGCTGAACATCGGGAGCCTGACCGTCGTGGGAAGCGGGCTGGAGATCCGGCAGATGCACCGGGAACGGCTGACGATCATCGGGCAGATCGACTGTCTGACCTACGGTGAGGGAGGTCTGCGCGGATGTGGCGGGTGATCTGGTTTTTTCTCGGCGTGTCTCGGCTGTCCATCACGGGAGCAAGCCCGGAATGGTGTATGCAGCGGCTGGCAAAGGCGCGCATCGCATTCCATTTCTGCGCCAAACCGGACGACTTTACCGCCGAGGTCTGGATCCTGCGACGGGACGAGGCGCGCGCGGCGCAGCTTGTGCGCATGGGCGGGTGCGACTGTGCGGTCATAGAGCGCGGCGGCTTTTCCACCGTGTTCGGCGGGCTGCGGAAGCGGCCCGCGCTGCTTATTCTGCTGGCAGCGGCTATCGCAGCGGGGATCGTTGTGCCGAAATATGTTTTTTTCTACGAAGTCGAGGGAAACGAGGCTGTCCCGAGCGCGCAGATCCTGCGGGAGCTGCGGGAGCTTGGCGTGGGGTTCGGGACATATGGGCCGTCGATCAAGCCGCAGGAGCTGAAGAACCAGATGCTGCTTCGCATTCCGAAGCTGCAGTGGCTGACGGTGCAGCAGAGCGGTATGTGTGCGCGCGTGGTCGTGCGGGAACGGCCAGACAAGGCTCCGGTGCTCGACCGAAAAGTGCCGACAGATGTAATCGCCTCGCGTGCGGGCGTCTTAACGCGCGTGGAGGCTGTGGCCGGGAACTGTCTCTGCGCGCCGGGGCAGGCTGTTGCGGGCGGAGAGCTGCTGGTATCGGCGTACACAGACTTCGGGTTTAAAACGCAGGTGACAGCGGCGCGGGCGGAGATCTACGCCGAGACGGTCCGGCAGGCCGTGTGCGTCCTACCGGAGGCGGAGCAGATCAAGACGAACCGCACGGCTCCGCGCTATGCGGTCAGTCTGCTTGTCGGACGGCGGCGCATTTCGCTTTTCGGCGCGGACGTACCGGAAGAATTTTACGAAAAAGAGACAAAAACGCGGGTTCTGACGCTCCCCGGCGGGTTTTCTTTGCCTTTGGGGATTGCAATTACAAGAATTTGTGAGTATGATACAAGAGAAGAAACATTGCGGGCGCAGGACGCGGAAGGCAGGCTTCTGGAGCTGGTGCAGGCGGATGCCATGCGCGATATGATCGCCGGAAGCATCAGGAGCAGCTCTGTCCGGACGGAGCAGTCCGGCGGGTGTATCCGGCTGTTTGCCAGTCTGCGGTGCGAGGAAATGATTGCGCGTATGCGGCCCGCAAGCCTAAAGGAAGCGATTGAATGACAGAACGAACCATCAATGCAGAACGTGTCGAGCAGCTGATCGACGTTTTCGGCTCCTTCGACGAAAATGTGCGCCGGATCGAAGACGCCTTCGGCGTCAAGATCACGAACCGCAACAACGAGCTGAAGGTCACGGGCGACGAGGAGGCTGCCGACAAGGGGTGCCGCGCAATTGAAGCGCTGCTGGCGCTGTCAGCCAAGGGCGAGGAGATCGACGAGCAGAAGGTGCGCTATCTCATCAATCTCGTCAACACCGGAAACGAGGATCAGGTCAGCAAAATGGCCAAGGACGTCGTCTGCGTGACGGCCAAGGGGCGGCCCGTCAAGGCCAAGACCATCGGCCAGCAGAATTATCTCAAGGCCATTGAGAAAAACACCATCACCATTGGCGTCGGCCCCGCCGGTACGGGCAAGACGTATCTGGCCGTGGCGGAGGCAGTCGCGGCGTTCCGCGCAAAAACCGTCAACCGCATTATTCTGACGCGGCCCGCCGTGGAGGCTGGCGAACGGCTTGGCTTCCTGCCGGGCGATCTGCAGAACAAGGTAGACCCCTATCTGCGGCCATTATATGACGCGCTGTTCGATATGCTGGGGCCGGAGACGTATGGAAAGTATCTTGAGCGCGGAAATATCGAGGTCGCGCCGCTGGCCTATATGCGCGGGCGGACGCTGGACGACAGCTTTATCATTCTTGACGAGGCGCAGAACACCACGCGGGAGCAGATGAAAATGTTCCTGACGCGCCTCGGCTTCGGCTCGAAGATCGTCATTACCGGCGATATTACGCAGATCGATCTGCCGGGCGACAAGGTCAGCGGTCTGAAGGAGGCCATCCGGGTGCTGGACGGGGTCGAGGATATCCAGATCTGCGTCTTACGCCTGCGGATGTGGTGCGGCACGTGCTGGTGCAGCGCATCGTTGCGGCCTATGACAAATATGAAAAGAACCGGCTGCCGGACGAACGCGCCCGGACATTTACAAAGAAGCCGGACTGGAAGAGGGAAAAGAAATGAAGCATCGCATTGTCATCCGCTGCGAGGGCCGCAGTCTGCGTGATTTTGCGCTCAAGCAGCAGATCTCCAAATGTATCACCGCCGCGCTGGCCCATCAGGGCGTCAACACCCCATCGTGAGATCAACGTCCTTGTGACGGACGACGAGGGCATCCGCGCCATCAACAACGCATACCGCAAGATCGACAAGGCGACGGACGTGCTGTCGTTCCCGATGTTTGAGCTGACGGCGGGGCAGCTCCCCGCGTCGTGGGAAGCATATAAAGACCCGGACACCGGGCTTGTGCCGCTGGGCGACATGGCCATCAGTCTCGAACGGGCCAGACAGCAGGCCGCTGAGTTCGGCCACAGCGCCCGGCGCGAGGTCGGGTATCTAACCATCCACTCCATTCTGCATCTGCTGGGCTACGACCATGTGGACGAAGGGCCGATGAAAAAGCAGATGCGTGCCGCCGAAGAGGCCATTCTGGCCGAAATTGAACTGCCGAGATAATTTCCAGATAAGGAGAAGCATATGAACACAAAAACCGCGATGATCACGATCGCCGGGCGGCCGAATGTCGGCAAGTCCACGCTTGCCAACGCGCTCGTCGGCGAGAAGATCGCCATCGTATCCCATAAACCCCAGACCACCCGCAACCGCATCTGCGCCATCGTCGACCGCGGCGATACGCAGCTCGTCTTCATCGACACCCCGGGCTTCCACCGCCCGCGCACGAAGCTCGGCGACTACATGGTGAACGTCGTCAACCAGTCGGTCACCGACGTCGATGCCGTCATTCTGCTCGTCGAGCCGATCGCCAACGTCGGCCCGCAGGAGCAGGAGCTGATTGAGAAGATCAGGGAAGCAAAGGTTCCGGCGATTCTGGTCATCAACAAGATCGATACCGTGGAAAAGGAAACGCTGCTGCCGGTCATCGCGGCCTATAAGGATCTGCTGGACTTTACGGACGTCATTCCCATCAGCGCAAAGTGGCACGACGGGCTGGACAGCCTGATGCAGGTCTGCGAGGGCTTTGCACAGCCGGGGCCGTTCATGTTCCCGGAGGGCATTTCGACCGATATGCCCGAAAAGCAGGTCATGGCCGAGATCATCCGCGAAAAGCTGCTGTGGAACCTCGAAAAGGAAATTCCGCACGGCACGGCGGTCGAGGTCACGAAATTCTCCGAGCGCGACGACGGCATCATTGATCTGGACGCGACGATCTACTGTGAAAAGGCCAGCCACAAGGGCATTATCATCGGCAAGAACGGCCAGATGCTCAAGAAGATCAGCTCGGATGCACGCAAGGACTGTGAACGCTTCATGGGCACGAAGGTCTTTTTGCAGACCTGGGTACGCGTCAAGGAAAACTGGCGCGACAGCGATTTCATGATCTCGAATTTCGGCTACCATAAGGATTGACGAAAACAACAGGCGCTCCGCAGAAATCGGAGCGCCTGTTGTTTGCTTATCGGCCGGGATAATTTCGACGGCGTGGCGGATGAAGGAGAGGGGCGGGATCCTCTTGGGGAGCTTTGCGCGGAAGCGCATCTGCGGCGTGCGGGGTTCAAGGAGCGGAACGCCGTCCAGATCCTCCATCGGCGGCACCTGCCACGAAAATGGGCGCAGATCCGGGCCGACGACCTCGACGGTATCCCCTGCCGCAAATTTGTTGCGCAGGCTGAGGACCGCGTTTCCCTCCGCGTCGCATTTCTCAACGACGGCGCAAATCTGCCACTCGCGCAGATAGCGGGAGTTCTCCGTAAACTGGCCGGGCTGGCCGTAGTAAAAGCCGGTAGAATAATGGCGGTGCGAGACGTGCTCGACCTCGTCGCGCCAGATCCTGTCCGGTGTGCGGCCTGCCCACACGCGTCGAGCACGTGGCGGTAGGCTCCGGTGACGATGGCGGCATAATAGGCCGATTTGGCGCGGCCCTCGATCTTCAGGCAGTCGATCCCGGCGTCGCATAGCTCGTCCAGATGGTCGATCATGCACATATCGCGGGAATTCATGATGTACGTGCCTTTCATCCTCGAAGACGGGGAAATATTCGCCGGGACGCTTTTCCTCCATCAGCGCGTACTGGTACCGGCAGGGCTGGGCACACTGGCCGCGGTTGGAGTCGCGGCCGGTCATATAGTTGCTGAGCAGGCAGCGGCCCGAATAGGACACGCACATGGCCCCGTGCAGAACGTCTCAAGCTCCAGCTCCGGCGAGACGCGTTCGCGGATGCCGAGGATCTCCCGCAGGCTCAGCTCCCGCGCAAGCACAACGCGGCTGGCGCCGAGATCGAACCAGCTCTGCGCGCAGGCGTAGTTTGCGACCGACTGCTGCGTCGACACGTGGCGCTGGCAGTGCGGGGCGTATTTCCCGGCCATCATGAACGCACCAAGATCCGCAAGGATCAGCGCGTCGACGCCCGCCGCGTCCAGCTGCTCAAGATAAGCCGGGAGCGCGGCGGCTTCGTCGTTGCGGCGGCATGATATTGACCGTGCAGTGCACCTTCACGCCCGCGTCATGCGCAAGCCTGATCGCCTGCGGCAGCTTGTCCGGGGTAAAGTTGGCGGTAAACGAGCGCATGCCGAAGCTGGTTCCGGCCAGATAGACCGCATCCGCACCGTAGGCAACGGCCATGCGCAGCTTTTCCATATCCCCCGCTGGGCATAAAAGCTCCGGTTTGCGTCTATCCATCTGTCTGATTCTCCGTATCTGCGGTGTCGCCGGTCTGATCTGCGGTGGTTTCATCGCCCGTACCGGTCTGCTGGTCTTCCTCCTCGTCCTTGCCCGCGAGCTCGTTCAGGAAGTTCTGATGCTCATAATACGTCTCGGAGAAGTGGTGCACACCGGTCGTATCCAGCGCATAGAAATAATATTTCGTCTCCGCCGGGTAAAGCGCGGCACGGATGGAATTCATGCCGGGATTTGCGATCGGGCCCGCGGGCAGGCCCGCGTTCGTGTAGGTGTTATAGGGGCTGAGAACGCCCTTGTCTGCGTTGGACAGGATCTCCTTGCGCTCGGCAAGCGCATACTGGATGGTCGCGTCGATCTCCAGGCAGGGATAGAGCTTGCTGCACAGGCGGTTATAGATGACAGAGGCGATCGTTGCGCTCTCGGACGTTCTGGCCGTCTCCTTTTCGACGAGGGATGCGACCGTGATGAGGTCGTAGAGCGAAAGCTTTGCATCCGCGATCTCCGTTTCAGTGAATGCGTTCTCCCGCATACGCTGGGCAAGGCGGTCGTTCAACGCGTCCAGCGCGTCATAGAGGTCGCTGGTGAATTTGTTGTCGAAGTTGCGCAGGAATTTGTCAATGACGTTCTCCGGGTCGTCTCCCATATAGAACTGGTAGGTATCCGGGAAGAGATAGCCCTCCAGCCGGTTCTCGCTGCCGTAGGGGATCTCCTGCAGGAACGCATAGTCGAATTCATAGGTCGACGCGGCGTTCGCCAGATCCTGATACGAGCAGACGCCGTTTTCCTCCAGCAGACGGAAGATATCCTCGCACTCGTAGCCTTCGGGGATGGTGATCTCCACGACAGAGCGGTCGGGGCTGGCCTCGACCATATTGCTGACAAGCGCATGATAGTCATAGCGGCTGTTGAGCGAATACGTACCCGGCTCAATGGTGCGCTCGGCGTGGGTGGCCCAGCAGTACAGCTTGAAAAGCGTTTCCGAACGGACAAGGCCACTGTCCCGCAGTTCCTTTGCGATCTGCGAGATCGTCGCGCCGTCTGCAATGGTGACGGTCACCTCTGCGTCCGGCTTGGTCAGGGACAGCACATCGTCCGCGCAGCGCCACGCAAACACGGCAAGCAGCACCGACGCGGCCAGCACGCAGCACACATACAGCAGCACCCGGATGCCGGACGGCAGCCGTCCGTGCTTTTTTTCCTCCGCCGGTTCCGGCTCCTGCGGCTGCTGGTCGACGGTCAGATCCGCATATTCCTCCGGGATCTTCGGCTCGAACAGCGGAGGCATATTGGGCGTCTGCTTCTGCGGCTGCGTCTCCTGCTCCAGCTCGGCCTCGGCCTGCGTTTTGGCCTGCTCTGCCTCATCCTTGTCGTTCATCATCGCGTCGACGCGCGCAAGATCGTCCTTGACGGACGCAAGCAGCTCGTCGAGCGAAAGCGATTCCAGACTTTTTTCCAGCCCGCCGTCTTCCGGCGACTGCCCGTCCGGACGCTTATTCGGGGTCAAATCTGCCATGTGTTCCTCCCTTATACGCGGTAGACAATGTCGGAGGCGACCTGACGGGCCGTATCCTCACCCTTGAGCGCCCGCAGGCAGGCGAGGCCGAATTCGTCGGCAGAGCCGGCTGCGCGGCCGGTGATGACGTTCCCGTCCTGCACTGCGCCGCAGGGGATCATCTGTGCTGTGCCCATTTGGTCTTCCAGACCGGGGTAGCAGGTCGCTCTGCGGCCGTCGGTGATGTGGAGCGACGCGAGGATGGTCGGCGCGGCGCAGATAGCCGCGATCAGGCAGTTTTTCTCATACGCAAGGCGGATGAAATTCATGGCCGTTTCGCTTGCCAGAATCGAATGCACGCCGCCGAGTCCGCCCGGCAGGAGCACCATATCGGTGTCCGCCAGCTTCATCTGCTCAACGGTGCAGTCCGCCTGCACCGAAATGCCGTGGCCGCCCTCGATCAGCGTCCCGCCGATCCCGGCAAAACGAACCTCCGCGCCTCCGCGCCGCAGAATGTCGCACGGCGCAATTGCTTCCATCGGCTCAAAGCCCTTACCCAAGATGATATATACCATGGTATCACACTTCCTTCAAACTTGATTTTACACGTGCATACAATTCCTCGTGGATATCCTCGATGGAGCGGAGCTTTCCGTCCCGGACGCACGAAACGCGCGTCCAGCCGAAATAATCCGCCGCCTGCTGCGCGACCTCGCGGCATTTGTGCAGGTACCCGTCGTCGCGCTCGTGGATATCGGCCTTCGTGCTGGTGTCGCTCTCGCGTCTGCGCATGAGCGTCTCGGCGATCTCGACCGGCATATCGAGCCACAGGACCAGATCCGGCTTCGGCAGGCCCATGCGGTTGAATTCCAGATCATAGAGCCACGAGAAGAATTCCTCCCGCGCCTTTCCCTCCAGCTTGCCGCCCTGGTGGACAGCGTTGGAGGTCGTATAGCGGTCGGACAGGATCAGCCCGCCCGAGGCATAGTCGTTTTTCCACACGCGCTGATAGGACGCGAAGCGGTCAACGGCATAGAATGTGGAGGCCGCGTAGGCGTTGACATCGTTCGGGTTCTCGCCGAACTCGCCGTTCAGGTACATCCGGATGAGCGCTGACGACGGCTCCAGATACTGCGGAAATTGCAGACGGCGGAATGAAACGTTCTCGTTTTGCAGGCGCTTTGTCAGAAGCGCAAACTGCGTCGACTTCCCTGTTCCGTCGGTTCCTTCAAACACGATCAGTTTTCCCATATTGCTTACCCTCTTATCCGTTTGCCAAGCACGGCGAACAGGTATTTTGGCAGCCGGAGCATCCGTCCGAACCGCTTCGGCTCCTTGATGAGCCGGTAGAGCCACTCAAGATTGCAGCGGATCATCCACTTTGGAGCGCGCTTGACCGTGCCCGCGAAGCTGTCGAGCGAACCGCCGAGGCCGATCATAAGCTTAATATGCAGCTCGTCCAGATGATTTTTCATAAACAGCTCCTGCTTCGGCGCGCCGAGGCAGACGAAAAGTACATCGGGCTTTGCGGCATTGATCTTCTCGATGACCGGTGCTTCATCCTTGAAATAGCCGTCATTCATGCCGCAGATGTACAGCTTCTGGTGCTTTTCTGTCATTTTCTGCGCGGCACGCTCCGCAACGCCGGGCTTGCTGCCGAGCAGGAACAGCCCGCCGCCGGTCTTTTCGAGGATGGACAGCAGGCGGTCGGCAAAATCGACGCCCGCGACCTTCTGCTTCAGCGGCGTTTTGAGAAGCTTCGACGCGAGCACAACGCCTGCGCCGTCCGGCAGGACGAGATCGGCGCCGTTGATGAGCGCGCGGAGCGTTTCGTCGTTACAGCGCCTCATAGGCGATCTCGGCGTTCGGGGTCACGGCATAGCAGGTCTTTTTGCCCGCAAGGATCTGTTCCGCGCGCACAGAGGCCTCGTCCATCGTGACATTATCAAATTGCAGCCCCCATGATATCCAGTTTCATGTGCAGGCATACCTCACCAATTTAGAATTCATCTATCATCTTAGCACATATTTCCGCATTTGTCCACGCAATTTCGGGTTCAATTTCCCCGCGCGGTGTTTCACATACGGGCGGTTTTGCATAAACTGTTATGAAAGCGAAGCGTGAACGACCCTGTTTCGGCCACGCGAACCTTTACGATATCATATATAGGAGGTCATCCGAATGTCTGAACCTGCACAGACGGGCAAGACCTGTGATCTGCGCGGCATCCGTGAAGCGGTTTGTGTGCATACGGGGAAAATCACAGACAGCTGTCTCGCCAAGGACTGCATTGAGGATCTGCGCGTGTACTTAACGGTCGACTCCCAGCAGACGCTCGACTGCGCGGCAAGCGCAAAGGCGCGGTATGTGGAGCTGCTCTTTACTCAGGTACAGGTGGAGCCGGTTCCCTACTCCTCCGGCTATTTTACAGTCGACGTAACGTTCTATTACCGCGTCATTGCCGACGCGACGCTCTCGGCCGGACGCACGAATACCGTCACGGGCCTTGCCGTGTTCTCCAAGCGGCTGGTTCTGTTCGGCGGGGAAACGAGCGCACGCATTTTCTCCAGCCGGGACGATCTGACGTGCCTTTGTAAGAAGTCTTTGCAGTCCGTCTCGCTGCCGCGGGCCATTGCAGAGACGGTCGACCCGATCATCCTCGGCTCGCGCGTGATGGAGGCGTGCAGCTGCTGCTGCCAGAACGAAGCCTCGCCCGCCATCCCGGAGGCGCTACTGGGCTGCTTCGACGAGCCGCTGGTGCTGACCGGCGAATGCAAGCGCCTGCTTGTCACGATTGGACAGTTCTCCATCGTCCGGCTCGAACGCGACACGCAGCTGCTCATCCCGACGTTCGACTACTGCGTTCCGTCGAAGACCTGCCCGCCGGTGGGCGGCACGAGCACGGAAAGCCCCTGCGAGGTCTTCAGCCAGATCGATTTCCCGATGGACGCGTTCTTCCCCGGGAAAAACGAACCGTGCATCAAGCCCGAAGACAGCTGCACCGGCTGCAGCAGAACCAAATAAGCAACCGCGCCCCGGCTGCCGTCAGGCAGCCGGGGCACAGCTTTTTTGTGGAAGCGTCTGGTAGGGGCCGGCGACTCTGTCGGCCCGATAAATATTGCGAATTTCGCCGCAAATTTCACGAAAAAAGCACTGTATTTCTGCGGGCG
>ENA-OQCO01001247-OQCO01001247.1-human-gut-metagenome-genome-assembly--contig:-NODE-1247-length-10208-cov-1.235790_pt1 | contig 10208 bp, 10 predicted proteins | sample MGYA00242500_ERZ504582 | MGnify/ENA primary metagenome ERZ504582 (study PRJEB26092, sample SAMD00036346) | human gut metagenome | host: Homo sapiens | study: EMG produced TPA metagenomics assembly of...
ATACGCGGGTCTTTTCGCATACTCTTCGCAGATCATCGGGCAGCGGTCCGGCGAACCATCGTCCACAAGAATGATCTCGACATTCTCATACGGTTGTTCCAGAATGCTGTCCACACAGGTTTGAAGATAGGCTTCCACCTTGTAGACCGGAACGATGACGCTGACCAGCGGCTGCTTCGCACACTTTGTTTTCATCCGCATTTCCTCCAGAGCTTTTCCGCTCTTATTTTAACATGCGGCCTTCCCTGTTTCAAGAAGTTTGAAAAAAGTCCGCTCAACCGATCCCGGAACAAAGTTCCTTCACTTTCTGGGCCGCAGCCGCCACGAGCTGGCTGACGGGCTGATCCGGCACACCGACCACATAGTTCTCGCAGTGTTGATGGCACGAGCACCCTTCTGGCCCCGCTCTGGCAGACCGCAGCCGCCATGGCCGGGGTGATCTCGCCCAGAAGGGCATCCGCAATGACGATGCCGATGGGCCCCACGATGACGTCTGCACGGCGGCAGTTGACCACCACCGCGTTCTCGCCGGTGGCAGCGCGGGAGGCCCCCGCCTTGAGCATGGCGTTCGCGGCCAGGCTGTTGGTGCCCACAGCAGTCAGTTCTGCCTCCGGGCAGGCCGCTGCCAGGCAGACACCAGCTGCCGGCCCAGACCGCCGCCCTGCCCGTCGATGACAAGCACCTTCGCCGCCATCAGAAGTCGATCTCCTCAAGGCGCAGCAGAGCCACGATGTAGATCTTCATGGCCTCCAGCAGCTTGTCGATGGGAGCCGACTCGTTGGCACCGTGCATCGGGCCGCCGAAAGCAGGCAGCTTGACGTCGTTGTGCTCCGGGCCAAAGCTGACCGCATAGGGGAAGTGGCGGGCGTAGGTGCCGCCGCCCATGGTGAACGGGGTGGCGTTCTCCCCGGTGACCTCGTTGTAGGTGTCGATGCAGGCCTTGATGGCAGGGGTGTCGGCCCCGATGTAGAACGGCTCAGCGCTCTCGACGTTTTCGAGGGAAGCGCCCTCGCCGATGGCCGCACGGATCTGTTCTGCCATCCGGTCGCCGGTGGTGCAGGTGGGATAGCGGCTGTCCAGCGTCTGCACGAATCTGCCCTCCCGCATGAAGATGCGTCCGCCGATGACGGTCAGCGGGCCGAAGGGGCCGTCGGCACAGGCGACACCGATGCCCTCACCGGCCGTGGAAGAGTGCAGCTTTTTCAGCGCTTCCAGATAGGCGCGCTCGGCCTCGTTGCACAGGCCGTTGTCCAGCAGGTAGTCCACCACCAGACCGATGGCATTGACGGTGCCCTGCGGGGTCGCTGCATGGCCGGACTTGCCCCAGCCGCGGATGCGCACGCCGTTGCCTTCCGGCTCCAGCGTGATGTTGGGGGCGTTCTTCAGCTTGGTGATGTCAGTCTCGACCAGCGCGCTGGCACGGTCCGGCACAGCATTGTTGGCCACGCCGCCCACGAAATCCTTGATCTCACCGTTGCAGACCGGGCTGACCAGCTCAGCGCCGAAGTGTCCCTTTTCGCCGTTGCAGACCGGGAACTCCGCATCCGGGGTGAAGCAGAAGACCGGGGCCGGGTAATGCTTGAGGTAATACTTCACATCGGCCATGCTGGTCTCCTCGTTGTCGCCGACGAGGGCGCGGATGGGGTACTTGAGTGAATAGCCCTGCTCCTTGAGGAACTTCAGGGCATACAGGATGGTGATCATGGGGCCTTTGTCGTCGGCCACACCGCGGCCGATGAGCCAGCCGTCCCGGACCTCCATCTGGAACGGGTCGCCCGTCCAGCCGTTGCCTTCGGGCACGACGTCCACATGGCAGATGGTGGCCAGATACTTCTCGGCGTCTGCGCCGGGCAGCTCTGCATAGCCGATGTAGTTTTCGCAGTTGCGGGTGGCAAAGCCCATGCCTGCGGCCAGTTCCAGCGTCTTATCCAGCGCTGCGCGTGCACCCTGGCCAAAGGGTGCGCCCTCTGCGGGGGTGCTCTCCACACTGTTGATGGAAACAAGTGCCTCAATATCCTTGAGCCACTGCTCCTTGTTCGCCGCAATGAATGCGTCGATCTTCTGGTTCAAAGCCTGATCCATGGTTGGTTCGTCCTTTCTTTTGTCTTAACAGACACATTGCTGTTTATTCTAACACATTTCGCGCAAGATTGCCAGCCTCACCCTCCTCAGTCAAACCGTGTCCGGTTTGCCAGCTCCCCCGAAGGGGGAGCCACTGGCGAGTCGGTGGTGGCTGCGCTGGATGAGCAAGATTTTTTGATTTTGGGAACGGCCGGGCTCCGCTGTCTCGATTCACGGCAGTTTGACAAGAGTTCTTTGTTCAAGCATTGTCCCGCAGCCGCTGCCCATTCGGACAGGGCCCGCTGCCTTGCGCCAAATTGGGCCCATGCGAACAGCAGGGTTTGCCCGGCCTGCCAAGGGCTCCCCCTTCGGGGGAGCTGGCATCGCACAGCGATGACTGAGAGTCATACCGCAAACAGACTGCTGGCCGCACCCAGAACACCCATGCTGGCCAGACCCATGATGATACCGGCCAGCAGCACGCCGCCCATGCAGGCGATGAGGACATCCTTGAACTTCATGTCGAGGATGGACGCCGCCAGCGTACCGGTCCAGGCACCGGTGCCGGGCAGCGGGATGCCCACGAAGAGCAGCAGCGCCACGGTCAGGCCTTTGCCGGCCTTCTCTTCCAGCTTGCGGCCGCCCTTTTCGCCCTTGACGATGAAGAACCGGCAGATGGGGCCGATGACCGGCTTGTTGTAGCCCCAGATGAGGAACCGCCGGGCGAACAGATAGATGAACGGCACCGGCAGCATATTGCCCAGCACACAGATGACGTAGGTGGGCAGCACCGGCAGGCCCAGACCCAGGCCGATGGGGATGGCACCGCGCAGCTCCACCACGGGCACCATCGAGACGAAGAAGACGAGCAGATAGTTCTTGAGCATAGACACTCTCCTTTGTTGATTCAAAATGGGTGGAAGCTCACAGGTCAATGACCAGTTCCACCGGGCAGTGGTCAGAGCCGAAGATCTCGTTGTGGATCTCCGCCGCGCGGATCTTGTCGGCAATGCGGCGGGAAACGATAAAGTAGTCGATGCGCCAGCCTGCGTTCTTCTCGCGGGCATGGAAACGGTAGCTCCACCAGCTGTATTTTACCTCATCCGGGTGAAGGACCCGGAAGCTGTCGGCAAACCCGGCCTCCAGCAGCTCGGTCATCTTGGCCCGCTCCTGATCGGTGAAGCCTGCGCTCATCCGGTTGGTCTTCGCGTTCTTGATGTCCTGTTCGGTGTGGGCGACATTCAGGTCGCCGCAGAGGATGACCGGCTTTTTCGCATCCAGCGCCAGCAGATAGGCCCGGAACGCATCCTCCCAGGTCATCCGGTAGTCCAGCCGCTTCAGGCCGTCCTGGCTGTTGGGGGTGTAACAGTTGACGAGGTAGAACGCCGGATATTCCAGCGTCAGGACCCGGCCCTCATGGTCGTGTTCCTCGATGCCGATGCCGGTCGTCACCGCCAGCGGCGGCTGTCTGCACCAGCAGGCCGTGCCGGAGTAGCCCTTCTTCTCGGCGGAATAGGTGTATTCGGTGTAGCCTTCCGGGGCGAAATCCGCCTGACCGGGCTGCATCTTGGTCTCCTGCACCGAAAAGATATCGGCATCCAGCGCCGCAAAGCTCGCGGCAAAATCGTGGGTCAGGCAGGCCCGCAGGCCATTGACGTTCCAGCTGATGAGTTTCATCACATCGCTCCTTTGATGTTATGCTTGATATTTCGTCTTCCATGCACCGCTGTGGAAGCGGGCGGCAAAACAGGTCACGCGGCAGACCCAGTCCACCACCATGGCGATCCAGACACCGACCGCGCCCAGCCCCATCCGGACACAGATGAGGTAGCTGAAGCCCAGCCGCCAGAACGCCATGCTGAGGATGGATACCACCATTGTGAACTTCACGTCGTTGGCAGCGCGCAGCGCGTTGGGCAGCACGAAGGAGGTCGGCCACAGGAACAAGGCGCAGCCCGCATGGATCTGCACCAGCAGAACGGCCAGTTCCATGGTCGCACCGGAAAGTGCATAGATGCCCACCAGCGGCTTCACGAACAGCAGGATCGCGCCATTGGAAAGGCTCATGGTAAGGTACGCCCAGAGCAGCAGCTTGCGGGTGTAATAGATGGCCTGCTCGTGATCCCCCGCGCCAATGCACCGGCCCACGACCGTGATCATGGCCAGGCTGATCGCCTTGCCGGGGATGACGCCCATGCCGTCGAGATTGTTGGCCACAGCGTTGGCGGCGATCTGCACTGTGCCAAACGTCGAGATCATGCTGACCACAAGGATGCGGCCTGCCTCAAACAGACTGTTTTCAAAGGCAGACGGGATGCCGATGCCCAGGATGCGCCGGGACAGCCCGGCATCCAGCCGCAGCGTTTTGGGGACGCGCAGCACATTGCCGGTCTCCTTATGATAGCACTTGCGCAGGATCAGGGCCGCCGCCGCCACGCGGGAGAGGACGCTGGGCCACGCAACACCCTCGACGCCCATTTTCAGACCGAAGATGCAGACGCGTTGCCCACGATGTTGATGATGTTCATCAACAGGCTGATCTGCATCGAGATTCTGGAGTTGCCCATGCTCCGGAACAGGGCGCTCCGCCATTGTACAGCGCCAGAAACGGATAGCTCAGGGCAATGACCTTCAGGTAGCGCACACCGGCGTCCAGTACGTCGCTTCGATCGAGCCATAAAACAGGCGGATCATGGGCCGGGCCATCACAAAGCAGACAACGCCCACCGCCGCGCCGAACAGGCCGCTGAGCAGGATGAGCTGACCGGCGCTGGCATCCGCGTGTTTCTGCTCTCTGGCCCCCAGATACTGGCTGACCACCACCGCACCGCCTGTGGCCAGCGCCGCGAACAGCACGATGATGAGGTTGTTGATCATATCCACCAGCTGACGCCGGAAATGGCCGCTTCGCCGCAGCGGGAGACCATCATCGTATCCGCCATGCCAACCGTCACTTCCAGCAGCTGCTCCACCAGCAGCGGACCAGTCAGAAGCAGCAGCTCTTTCTGGGTGAACAGCGGCTTCCGCCCGCCGAACCGGATTTTTTCTTTGGTGATCGTTCGTTCCATAGAGTTCCTCGCGTTTCGTTTTCCGGGCCGCCGGGCGCAAAAAGGCCTTGCTCCCCTCTTGCCGTCTTTGCAGGCCGCAGTGCCGCATTTTAACATGCTTGTATTCATCTTAACACACCCGGTTTCGGTTGTAAAGAATCCATCTGCGGGTTTTGCAGATTCTTTCCCTACCCACGTGTTTTTGCGGATGTTCCCGGTGCTAGGGGAGCTTGTTTTATCAGTTTTGCCGAGAATGTCCTGCCAATTTTGTGCGTTGTGACAAAATATCAGATTTTTGTTCGATTTCCAGAACTTTTTTCAAAAAACCTCTTGCATTTTGCTTCGAAAAGTGCTATCTTGTATCCAACAAGAGCGGCAGTGGGATACAACGACTGCGACGAGCTTTGCCCCCACGGCTCTTGTGTTCATCCTTCTAATTTATATTGCTATTTTCTTCATTTACCTTCTTATCATTTACCCTGTCCTGTACGGGACAGAAAAAGCGCTTCCCCAACCTGCATGGGGAAGCGCTTTTTCGTACCCTCTCCGTCAACGCATTCGCGTTGCCAGCTCTCCCAAAGGGAGAGCCATTGGCAGGCCGGGCAGCCCCCTGCTGAACGCTGAACGTTTTCGAATCCCGTAAACGAAAGTGCTCCGCTGTCAAGACCAGCGGCATCTACACGATGGCTCTAACAAAAGAGCGTTTGTGCAGATGCTGTGAATCGAAACAGCGGAGCACTCTATTTATGGTTTTGAAAAACTCTGCTCATTCAGCACGATCAAAACCGGCCCGCCAGTGGCTCCCCCCTTCGGGGGAGCTGGCGCGTCAGCGACTGAGAGGGCAGATCTTCCGAAACGCTTCCCGCACCTCGCCGGAGAAGTACAGCGTCCCCAACGCACAGACGGGGCCGGTGCCGCCCAGCTCCACTGGCGCGGGCCACTCCGGCTTCGATGGACGGGGCAGGCTCTGCCGTGCCGCCCCGCACCCGGATATGCTCCGCCAGCGTTTCGGCGGGCATGGCGCGCGGGGTATGCGCTGCCACCGTCACGAACCGGTTTGCCAGCGGGAGCAGAAGCTCCAGCATCTCGTCCACGTCCTTGTCGGCCATGATGCTGAGCAAAAAGACGAATTTCTGGCCGGGGAAACGGTCGTTCAGGCTCTGGACCGTGGCCCGCATCCCGTGGGCGTTGTGGCTGCCGTCCAGCAGGAAAGCGGGCGTGTGCCGCAGCAGCTCGAACCGGCCCGGCCAGCGGACGGTCTCCAGACCCTGCCGGATGGCCTTCTCCGGGATGTTCCAGCCCTTTTCCCGCAGCACCCGCAGCACCGTGATGGCGACGGCGGCATTCCGGGGCTGGTAGCTGCCGATGAGAGGCAGGCGCACCCCGTTCAGGCCGTCGAAGTCAAAGGTCACTTCGTCCAAATCGCCGCCCTCCACGGTCAGCTTCGAAAAATCGACCACATGGAGCGGGGCGTTCTGCTCTGCCGCCGTGCGGGCGATGACGGCGTCGGCCTCCGGCACACCGCCGTAGCTCACCACCGGGCTGCCCGGCTTGAGGATGCCCGCCTTGGCCGCTGCGATGTCCGCGATGGTGGGGCCAAGCTCCTTCACATGGTCCATGCCCAGCGCCGTGATGACCGCACACTCCGGCGGGTCGATGACGTTGGTGGAATCCAGCGCACCGCCCAGCCCCACTTCCAGTACCACGATGTCGCAGTGCTGCTCGGCAAAGCAGAGCATCCCCAGCGCTGTGATGATCTCGAACTCGGTGGGCACATCGGCCATGGCATCTGCGGCGGGCCGGATCGTTTCCACCAGACGCACCAGTTCCTCGTCGCTGATCTGCTCGCCGTTCACCTGAATGCGCTCATTGAACCGGTTGATGAAGGGAGAGGTGTACAGCCCCACCCGATACCCCGCCGCCTGCAGGCAGGACGCCAGCATGGCTGCGGTGCTTCCCTTGCCGTTGGTGCCCGCCACATGGACGAACTTCAGCCGCTTGTGGGGGTCGCCCAGCGCAGCCAGAAGGGTGCGGGTGCGGGTCAGGCCGGGCTTATGGCCCGCCCACTGCACCGCGTGGATGTATTGCATTGCTTCTTCGTAGTTCATGATGCCACGTTCCTTCAGAGAGCCCCTCTCCATCCATGCAGACAGAGAGGGTCTGGTTTATGCTTTTTATGCTTTTCGGACCAGAGCGGTCAGCGCCTTGTTTTCCAGCAGGATGCGGACGAGGAGGGTGTTCACCACGCTCAGCACCAGCGCATTGGGGATGCGGGCAGCCAGCAGCGCCCACTGGTAGCCGTAGAAGAGGTGGAGGGCCAGCGAGTTGATGACCACAGAACCCACCAGATGACCCGCCAGAATGCTGATCTGCAGCCGCAGGCCCAGGCGCATCTCATGCAGAGACCGGTACAGCAGACCGGACACCAGACCCACCGAACCGGCTCCCAGCGTGATGAGCGGGTTGATGGAATAGCCGGACAGGGTGCCGCCGATCATGTCGGCCAGTGCGCCCACGACAAAACCGCCCGCCGGGCCGAACCAGACTGCTGCCAGGTGGGTGGGCAGAGCGCCCAGGTTGAACCGCAGGAATCCGGTGGACACCGTGAACACGCGGGCAAAGATGATGCTCATGGCCGTGAGCAGGGCCAGCATCGTCAGGGTACGAACGGACAATTTGGAATGATTCATCGTTGATCCTCCATTCCGGATGATGCAGGAGAAGACAAAACGCCCTCCCCTGTGACGAACCGCACAAAGGAGGGCGTGAATCCAACAAGTTTCACTTCCAGGCAGGGCCGCAGCCGGTCTCGCCTGCACCCAAGTCCATGCAGCAGCGGGATGCAGACCATGCACCGCGGGTCTCCCTTCGTCCGCAGCACAACTCCCCGTTGATGCGGCACTTAACGCGCATGGTCTTACTCTGTTGATACTGCTATTATATGCCTTTTTTCGGGCGGTTTCAATCGCACCTCTGCCACAGATTTCACAATTTGAGGCACTCTTTTTTGGGAGTTCTGCCAAAAGAAGCAGAAGCCCCTCGGAGTTGCCGCTCCGGGGGGCTTCTTGCTTGCTGTTGTGAGTCTCCATGGAAACTCGTTTTCATTCATCCCTTTTATTACACGCGCCTGTGATGAAAAGTCAAGCCATTCACAGTTTTCTTTGACTGTAGGCGCAAAACGTGATAAGATGGAACAAACTTGATATAGAAAGGACGTATCCGTCTATGAAATTCCGTGAGATGACTTACACCCGCCCGGACGTCGACGCGCTGCTGACCCGCTGCAAGGAGCTGGCCGCCAAAGCCGAATCCGCTGCCTCCGGCGAAGCGCTGGTCGCGGTCTACTACGAGCAGAGCCGTGCATTTGCCGATTACAACACCGCCGCCAACCTGGCTTCCATCCACTACACCTGCGACACCCGCGATGCCGCCTGGAAGGCTGAGCAGGACTTCTTCGATGCCAACGGCCCCGCCGTGCAGAACGCCAGCGTGGAGATCAGCCGGGCCTTCCTGGCCAACCCCCACGTCGATGCCCTGACCGATGCCTTCGGCACCACCTGCGTGGCCGGCATGAAGAACGCCGTGCTGGGCATGGACGACCGTACCATCGACCTCCAGAAGGAGTACAACGCGCTGGTCAGCCAGTACCAGCAGGTCTACGGCGGTGCACTGGTCGCGTTCGACGGCAAGCAGCTGACCATCCCCCAGCTTGGCCCTTATAAGGAAAATCTGGACCCCGCCGTCCGCCGCGCCGCCTACGAGGCCGAGGCCGGTTACTTCGACGCCCACCGCGCCGAACTGGACGAGCTGTACACCAAGATCGTCAAGAACCTGAACGAGCAGGCAAAGATCCTGGGATACCACGATTACAGTGAACTTTCCTACGTGCGGATGAACCGCATCGGCTACGGCCCGGAAGAGATCCGGAAGTTCCGCGACCAGGTGGCCAACGATGTGGTCCCTCAGCTGAAAAAGGTCATCGAGCTGCGCAAAAAGCGCACCGGCATCGAGCATCTGACCTTCACCGACCTGCCGGTCTCCTTCCGGGACGGCAACCCCAGGCCCATCGAGGGCTACGACGCCCGGATGGCCGCCTCCCGCACCATGTACCATGAGCTGAGCCCGGAGACCTCCGCATTCATCGACTTCATGCAGGACAACGAGCTGTTCGACGTCGAGAGCCGCCCCGGCAAGATGTCCGGCGGCTATATGACCAGCCTGCCCGCCTACAAGGCTCCCTTCATCTTTGCCAACTGGAACAACACCTCCGCCGACGTGGACGTGCTGACCCACGAGTGCGGCCATGCCTTTGAGGGCTATGTGGCCGAGCGGGACCCGAAAGTCCCCGCCGACCTGGAATGCCCCGGTATGGAGAGCGCCGAGATCCACTCGATGGCCATGGAGTTCCTGACGGCCCCCTGGCATCACCTGCTCTTCGGCAAGGACACCGAGAAATACGCCCTGCTCCACGCCGAGGACAGCTTCCTCTTCCTGGCCTATGGCTGTATCGTGGATGAATTTCAGCACCGGATGTACCAGAACCCCGACCTGACCCCCGACGAGCGGAACGCCGTCTGGCTGGAGCTGGAACACAAGTACCGCCCCTGGATCGACTTCGACAACCTGCCCTTCTACGGCCGCGGCGCAGGCTGGCAGCGTCAGCTCCACATCTATGAGTGCCCGTTCTATTATATCGACTACTGCCTGTCCACCATGGCCGCTCTGCAGTTCTTCCTGCTGAGCCTCCATGACCAGAGGACGCATGGGAGCGCTATCTGCGCCTCGTCCCGTCGTGCCGGCGCGGCCAGCTACACCGAGCTGTGCGAGACCGCCGGCCTGCAGGTGCCGTTCAACGACGGCTCCATCAAGGCCATCGCCCAGCAGATGAGCCAGTGGATCGCAGAGCATCAGGTCTAACTTGAAAATATTGCCGTCTTCTTGTATTATATAGGTATATCATGCCATCTGCGGCAAAAGGAGCGGTACTTATCATGTCAGAAAAGAAAACCAGCGGCATCAAGAATTTCTTTGAAGAGTTCAAAGCCTTCGCCATGCGCGGCAATGTGGTGGACATGGCCGTCGGTATCATTATCGGCGGCG
>ENA-OQCO01001249-OQCO01001249.1-human-gut-metagenome-genome-assembly--contig:-NODE-1249-length-10191-cov-1.557134_pt1 | contig 10191 bp, 9 predicted proteins | sample MGYA00242500_ERZ504582 | MGnify/ENA primary metagenome ERZ504582 (study PRJEB26092, sample SAMD00036346) | human gut metagenome | host: Homo sapiens | study: EMG produced TPA metagenomics assembly of...
TTTTTGTATTTTTTGCAGAAAGCGTATTTACAATCTCTTCACAAAATGATAGAATATCTTTAGTTTTTAACTGAGATTCCCTGTTTTTTCAATTCCGTTCAACGTTGGAGGGACAGGCTTTCCGCGAACTCGCCAAAACCGCCGCCGGAAAGCGGCGTTTTGCAAAACAGCGGAGCGAATTCCAAGACAGAAAGGATGACTTGCTTGGCAAACGCAATCGAACTGAGAAACATCACCAAGCGCTTCGGACAGGTCGTGGCGAACAAATCGATCAGTCTGGAGCTGCATAAGGGTGAGATCCTGTCCCTGCTGGGCGAAAACGGCAGCGGCAAGACCACGCTTATGAACATGCTCTCCGGCATCTACTATCCGGACGAGGGCCAGATCTTCGTCGATGGGAAGGAAGTGGAGATCCGCTCCCCCAAGGACGCGTTTGATCTGCACATCGGCATGATCCACCAGCATTTCAAGCTCGTCGACGTCTTTACGGCTGCCGAGAATATCATTCTTGGCCTGCCCGGCGACAAGGGCAAAATGGACAAAAACGCCGTTGCCAAGGCCGTCCGCGAGATCGCCGACCGCTATGGCTTCGACATTGACCCGAATCAGAAGATCTACGAGATGTCCGTCTCGCAGAAGCAGACCGTCGAGATCGTCAAGGTGCTCTACCGCGGCGCGGATATCCTGATCCTCGACGAGCCGACCGCCGTTCTGACCCCGCAGGAGACGGAAAAGCTCTTCACCGTCATGCGCAACATGAAAAAGGACGGCAAGGCGATCATCATCATCACGCACAAGCTGCATGAGGTGCTTGCCGTCTCCGACCGCGTGGCCGTTCTGCGCAAGGCGAGTACATCGGCGATACTGACACTGCCACCGCTTCCCAGCAGTCGCTGACCGACATGATGGTCGGCCGGGCCGTTTCCCTGAACATTGACCGTCCGCTGAACGAGAACCAGACCGAGCGCCTGAAGGTCGAGCACCTGACCGTCAAGAACAAGGAAGGCGTCAAGATGCTCGACGACGTGACCTTCACCGCCATGGGCGGCGAGATCCTTGGCATCGCGGGCATCGCAGGCTCCGGCCAGAAGGAGCTGCTTGAGTCCATTTCCGGCCTGCAGAAGCTGGAGGCCGGCAGCAAAATTACATACATCGAGCCGGACGGAACCGAATGTCTGCTCAACGGCATGGACCCGCTCGATATCATCCGCAAGGGCCTCCTGCTGTCCTTCGTCCCGGAGGACCGGTTCGGCATGGGCCTCGTCGGCGGCATGAACATCATTCAGAACATCATGCTCCGCACCTACCGGCGCGGCAAGGGCCCGCTGACCGACCGCAAGTTCCCGCGCGACCTGTCGCAGAAAATCGTGGACGATCTTGAGGTCGTCACCCCGGATATCAATCGCACGCCCATCCGCCGTCTTTCCGGCGGCAACGTGCAGAAGGTGCTTGTCGGCCGCGAGATCGCGCAGAACCCGGCTGTTCTCATGACGGCCTACGCCGTGCGCGGTCTGGACATCAACACGTCCTACGTCATCTACAATCTGCTGACCGAGCAGAAGATGAAGGGCGTCAGTGTCATCTATGTCGGCGAGGATCTGGACGTTCTGCTGGAGCTGTGCGACCGCATTCTCGTTCTGTGCGGCGGCAAGGTTTCCGGCATCGTCGACGGCCGCAAGACCACGAAGGACGCCGTCGGCCTGATGATGACGAAGATCGGAGGTTAATAGAGTATGCATATCTCCAAACGAGACACAATTTCCCTCAGCAAGGCCTGGTCGATCCGCGCCATCGCCATTCTGCTGGCTCTGATCGTCGACGGCATCATTATCTATGCCATCGTCAAGATGAACCCCCTGAAGGTTTACGTTTCCCTCGCCTCCGGCGCGTTCGGCACGAGCAAGCGTATGTGGTTCACCATCCGTGACTGCATGATCCTGACCTGTATCGCCATCGGTCTGGCGCCCGCGTTCAAGATGCGCTTCTGGAACGTCGGCGCGGAGGGCCAGATGCTCGTCGGCGGCATTGCCACCGCGTTCTGGATGATCAACTTCGCAGGCAAGATGAACATCGTAATGCTTTTCCTGTGCATGGCCATCAGCGCCATCGTCGCGGGCGGCATCTGGGGCCTCATCCCCGGCTTCTTCAAGGCCAAGTGGAACACGAACGAAACGCTGTTCACGCTGATGATGAACTACATCGCCATTCAGCTCACGTCGTTCGCCGTCTCCAAGTGGGAGAACCCTCCAGGATCGAACTCCATCGGCACCATCAACTCCAAGGGCGACGTCAAGTACGTCGGCTGGATCGGCAATATGTTCTCCGACGGCTATAACAAGGACTTCATGTGGACGGTCATCATCGTGCTCGTCCTCGCGGCGCTCGTGTACCTCTATCTGAAATACACCAAGCACGGCTATGAGATCGCCGTCGTCGGCGACTCGGAGAATACCGCACGCTACGCCGGTATCCGCGTCCCGCGCATCTATGTGCGCACGATGGCCCTGTCCGGCGCGCTGTGCGGCTTCGCAGGCTTCCTCGCCGTCTCCGCCGTCAGCCATACCCCCCCTCTCCACCTCGACTGCCGGCGGCCGCGGCTTCACCGCGATCATCGTCGCGTGCTCGCGAAAATGAACCGTTCGTCATGATCCTGATCTCGGCGCTGCTGTCGTTCCTCGACAAGGGCGCGGTGCAGATCGCTTCCGACTTCGGCCTGAACGAATACGTCTCGAAGATCATCTCCGGCGTCATTCTGTTCTTCATCCTCGGCAGCGAGTTCTTCATCAACTATCAGGTCAAGACCGGCGCGAAGCACAAGTAAGGAGGAGCTGAATATGTTAGATTTTTTGCTGAAATTCCCTGACCTTTTGCACTCTGCCATCGTGTTCGGCACGGTTATCATGTTCGGCGCGCTCGGCGAGATCATCACGGAGAAATCCGGCAACCTCAACCTCGGCGTTCCCGGTATCATGTATTTCGGCGGCATCGCCGGTCTGACGTCCACGTTCATGTATGAAAACGTCTACTGCGTCAACGCAGGGATCGAGCCGAGCGCGGCGCTGTGCGTCATTATGTGTCTCGTCGCGTCGTTCCTCGCCTCCGCGCTGGGCGGCCTCATCTACAGCTTCCTGACCATTACCCTGCGCACGAACCAGAACGTCACCGGCCTGACCCTGACGATCCTCGGCTCCGGCGTCGGCAACTTCTTCGGCGGGAGCCTCAACAAGCTCGCTGGCGGCGTCGGCCAGGTCTCCGTCGCCGTGACCTCGCAGGCATTCCGCAACTACTCGCTTTCCCTCGTCAATTTCTTTGACGGCTTCACCGGCAGGCTCCGTCTGGGCACGCTCCTGTTCTCCTACGGCTTTTTGACCTATGTGGCGATCATCCTCGCCGTTGCGATCTGGTTCTTCCTGTCGAAGACCCGCACGGGCCTGAGCCTGCGCGCCATCGGCGAAAATACCGCCACGGCTGACGCTGCCGGTATCAACGTCACAAAGTACAAGTACCTTGCCACCTGCATCGGCGCCGGTATCTCCGGCCTCGGCGGCACGTACTACGTCATGAACTACATCAAGGGCACATGGGAGAACCAGGGCACGATCGAAGCCCTCGGCTGGCTGGCCGTCGCGCTGGTCATCTTCGCAACGTGGAAATCTCTGCGCGCGATCTGGGGTTCGTATCTGTTCGGCGTTCTCTACTGGGCGTATAACTACATCCCCGGCCTGTCCAGAAGCACGCTGGAGCTGTTCAAGATGCTCCCCTACGTGGTCACGATCCTTGTCCTGCTCATGGTCTCCATGCGCAAAAAGAAGGAGGATCAGCCGCCTCAGTCCCTCGGCATCCCGTACTTCCGCGAAGAACGGTAACCGCACCGCACAACACGCCCTGCGAGGCTTCTCGCAGGGCGTGTTCAGCATATCAGATTGCTTCCCTTAGAAGAGGAGCCTTGGATGCTGCTTTCGGCTTTCGAAAAGTCAAGGAATGTTCACAATCGTTCCTTGACTTTCATATTTTTCGTGTATGATTTAATTCAATATTGAACAGTTCGATATTGGAGGTCTTAACTCATGCCGGAACCCCTTCTGACCGCGTCTGCCATGTTTGCCAATGCTGCACGCTTTTCTGACGCCTATCACGCCGCGCTTTCGCCGCTGTGTGCGGAAACCGGTCTGCCGCCTGCGGCGGTGGATATTCTGCTGTTTCTGGCGAATAATCCCGGCTGCGAGACGGCGGGCGCGATCTGCCGGATGCGCGGACTGAAGCCCGCGATCGTGTCGTTTCATATTGACCGGCTTGTGGGCGAGGGCTTTCTGCAGCGGCAGCCTGTCCCCGGCGACCGGCGCAAGACGGCGCTCGTGCTGACCGAAAAGGCAGCGCCCGTCATCGAGCAGGGCCGCAGGCTACAAAAGTCGTTCGCCGACCGGCTCACCGAGGGCCTGCGTGCGGAGGACTTAGCGCACTTCCGCCGCTGCGTGGCCGCCTTTGAACGCAATATCGAACGGATCCGCATGGAAAATCCCAAAGGAACGGAGATGTAACCCCCCATGATCAAACTTCTCAAGCGTATGCGAAAGCGCGAGGCGCTGATGGCGCTTTTGTGCGCAGTTCTCGTCGTGGCGCAGGTCTATTTCGACCTGAAGCTGCCGGATTACATGACCCGGCTCACCACGCTCATCAAAACCCCCGGCAGCGTCACAGCGGATATTTTATCCGTCGGCGGCGAGATGCTCCTGTGTACGCTGGCCAGCGCCGTTCTGGCTGTCGGCTGCGGCTATCTCGCGGCAAAGACGGCCTCCGGCTTCAGCTTTTCCGTCCGCGCCGACCTGTTCCACCATGTCATGGACGCGGGCAGCGAGGAAATGCAGTCCTTTTCTGTCCCCAGCCTCATCACCAGAACGACCAACGATATTACCCAGATTCAGATGATCGTCGCCATGGGCCTGCAGATGCTCATGAAGGCCCCGATCATGGCCGTCTGGGCCATCATCAAGATCCTCGGCAAAAGCTGGACGCTCTCGGCGGTAACGGGCGGCTTCGTTGTGGCAATCGTTGTGATGGTGCTGCTGATCATGTCCAGCTGCCTGCCCCGGTTCCGTCAGGTGCAGAAAAAGACCGACCAGATCAACCGCGTCGCGCGGGAAAATCTGACCGGCATCAACGTCGTCCATGCCTTCGGCGCGGAGGACTATCAGAACCGGAAATTCGACGGCCCCAGCCGCGAGATGATGAACCTGCAGCTGAAAACCAGCGGCTGTTCGCCCTGCTCCAGCCGATGCTCGGCTTCGGCATGAACGGGCTGGCGCTCGCCGTCTACTGGGTCGGCGCGGCGCTGGTTGAGTCGATCGCGCTGACAGATCCCGCCGCACGGCTGACGATGTTCACAAACGTGCTGGTGTTCAGCACCTACGCGACCTATGTTGTGATGTCCTTTATGATGCTCGTGATGATCTTCATGCTCGTGCCGCAGGCGCAGGTCTCGGCAGAGCGCATCAACGAGGTGCTGGACACAAAGCCGCACGTCGTCCCCGGCGCGAAGACAGAGGGCAGCGGGACCGGCACGGTCGAGTTCCGCGATGTCTCCTTCCGCTATCCGGGCGCGGCTGCGGATGAGCTGGAGCATATCAGCTTCAAGGTAGAAAAGGGCCAGACGCTGGCCATCATCGGCGCGACCGGCAGCGGCAAGACGACGCTGGCCTCCCTCATTCCGCGCTTTTACGACGCGACGGCTGGCACTGTCCTTGTAGACGGGCTGGACGTGCGCGAGTATACGTTCGACGCGCTTTACAACAAGCTCGGCTATGTGACGCAGAAGGCCGTTCTGTTCTCCGGCACGGTTGAAGACAATGTCTTTTTCGGGCAGAGCGCAGCAGAAAAGACGGACGCGTCGCTGCAAGCCGCGCTTTCCCTGTCGCAGGCTGCGGAATTTGTGGACAAATACCCTGAAAAGGCCGCACATCCCATCGCCCAGCTTGGCCGGAACGTCTCCGGCGGGCAGAAGCAGCGGCTTTCCATCGCGCGTGCGCTGGCAAGAACGCCGGAAATTCTGATTTTCGACGATTCGTTCTCCGCGCTGGACTATAAGACCGACGCGGTGCTGCGCGAGGGGCTTGCGAAGGAGCTTCCCGGCACGACGAAGATCATCGTCGCCCAGCGCATCAGCACCATCCGTAATGCCGATCAGATCCTCGTGCTCGACCGCGGCGAGATTGCCGGACTCGGCACGCATGACGCACTAATGGCGTCCTGTACGGTCTACCGCGAGATCGCCATGTCGCAGCTGAGCGAGGAAGAGCTCAAGAAAGGAGGCGCATCCAAATGAGGCCCAATATGCGTCCAACAGAAAAAACGGATCCCAAAGGCGCTCTGAACGACCTGAGCGCGTATATGCGCAGGAGCCTCGGCGTCGTCATTCTGGCGCTCGTGCTGGCGGCGCTCAGCGCCGTGCTGACCATCATCGGCCCGGATCAGGTCGGTAAGATCGCGACCATCATGTCCGACGGCCTGCTCGGCGGCATTGATCTTGCAGCCATTGCAAGAGTCGGCATACTGCTTGCCGTCATTTACGGCCTGAGCGCGCTCTTTGGCTTCATCCAGCACTATATCATGGCGAGCGTCACGCTCAAAATGTCCTACCGTATGCGCGCGGAGCTGTCCGAAAAGATCAACCGGGTGCCGCAGAAATACTTCAACTTTCATGCACAGGGCGATATTCTCAGCCGCATCACCAACGATGTCTCCACGCTCCAGCAGGGACTGACCAACAGCCTGCCGACGATCATCTCCGCCGCGACGCAGTTTGCCGGCTGCCTCATCATGATGTTCGTGACCGAGTGGCGGCTGGCGCTTGCCGCGCTGGGCATTACGCTCGCCGGGCTGCTGCTCGTCGTGCTCATCATGTCCCGTTCGCAGAAATACTTTACCGCCCGGCAGGAAAGCCTCGGCAAACTGAACGGCTATGTCGAGGAAATGTATTCCGGCCACGAGGTCGTGCGCATTTCCCGCGCGGCAGAGCCTGTCGGCAAGACCTTTGACACGCTGAACGACGCTGTTTACGACGCGAACTGGCGTTCGCAGTTCCTGTCCGGCGTCATGCAGCCGCTCATGAATGTCATCGGCAACCTGTCCTATGTCGCCGTGTGCGTGCTCGGCTCGATCCTCGCGATCCAGGGCATCATCGATATCGGCGTGATCGTCTCGTTCATCCTGTATGTGCGCCTGTTCACCTCTCCCCTCACCCAGATCGCGCAGGGCATGACGAACCTGCAGACAGCCTCCGCCTCCGCGCACCGCATCTTTGACTTCCTCGGCAGCGAGGAACTGCCCGATGAATCGGAAAAACCGGAGCTGCCCCGCCCCGTGCGCGGCGAGGTCGACTTCGAGCACATCCGCTTCAGCTACCCGGATTCACCGGATAAGATCATCATCAAGGACTTCTCCGCCCACGTCGCCCCCGGCCAGAAGGTCGCCATCGTCGGCCCGACCGGCGCTGGCAAGACGACCATGGTCAACCTGCTCATGCGGTTCTATGAGATCTCCGACGGCCGCATCAGAATTGACGGTGTGCCGTCATCTGAGCTCAGCCGCGAGGACGTGCACAAGCTGTTCGGCATGGTCCTGCAGGACACATGGCTGTTTGAGGGCACAGTCCGGGAAAATCTTGTCTACAATCTGTCGGACGTGACCGATGAACAATTAAATCGCGTCTGCCGCGCCTGCGGGCTGGATAAATTCGTCCGTTCGCTGCCGGACGGCTTCGACACTGTCCTGTCCGAGAGCACCAGCATTTCCGCCGGGCAGAAGCAGCTGCTGACCATCGCCCGCGCCATGCTCCAGAACGCGCCCATGCTCATCCTCGACGAGGCGACCAGCTCTGTCGACACGCGCACGGAGCTGCTCATCCAGCGCGCCATGGATAAGCTGACGGAAAACCGCACCAGCTTCGTTATCGCCCACCGTCTGTCGACGATCAAAAACGCCGACCTCATCCTCGTCATGAAGGACGGCGACATCATCGAAAGCGGCACGCACGAAACACTCATGCAGCGAAACGGCTTCTACGCCGCCCTCTACAACAGCCAGTTCGAACAGGCATCATAACGCGCTCCATAAAAACTCTGCCCGCAGCTTCAACGGTCTGCGGGCAGAGTTTTTAATTGTAGAATTTTTCTTCGATTTTGACCACAACGCCGTTTTTCAAAGTAAGCGTATACGCTGGACGAGCAGCCCTTCGTTTTCCTGCACGGCGGCGGCAAAGTCCCGCCATGTTTTGAACGTATACAGCCGGTCCTCGCCTGCGCCATATTCCTGCTCGATATCGTAGATCGTGACGGATGCGTTCGGGTCGACTTTATAGGTGTAAAGTTCGCCGGAATCGACCCGGTAATATCCATAATAATAATTCTGCGGTGGAATATTCAGCGCCTTGAGCGTTTGCAGATCCTCTTCGAGAGAGGCATTCAGCAGCGTAATATGCTCGGCCGTGATGGAATCCCCGGTCACGCTCTGCAGAACTGCGTTCCGGCGCGTGCTGACCTCCGTGATCTGCGAGGTCTGGAGCGAATAGGAGAGCATCAATATGACGTCTGCCCGCGTCAGCGTGACGATCAATGATTGCCGGTCTTCCGATAAGTCCTTCGTCCAGATGGTATCTGCGTCCAGATACCGCAGGTCGGCGTTTGCAGCGCTGAAATAGTCAACAAACGCGGAATAATAGCGCGGCCACTGGGAAACATCGCCCGGACGGTCACTCCGTTTACTGTCCTCAATCTGGAATTTCTGAAGGGTGTCCACATATTCGTCTGTCATTTCCTGCGCCCAATGCGCGTAATCCAGCTTTTCGTGGACAGCTTCCCAAATCATATCCTCAGAGAGAGAATCCGCCGCAGACTCGCCGCCTGACGCGGCCGTGGAGGCAATCACCTCCAAATACTGCTGGAGCAGATTCATGTCTGCCGGGAACCAGTCTCCCGCTGCCTCCGGCAAGACCCACGCTCCGTCCGCGTTCTGCATGGCAAGCGGGCCGCAGAAATCGCGGATCCAGTCGCTCAGATTCCCGCTCGGATACTCCGCAAATCCTGTGCAGACATTGCCCGGCGCATCCAGCTCGAATCTCGCCACTGTCGTTGCGCCGCCTCCGTTCCACTCCCAGTCGGGGCCGGTGTAGTCATAGTAAAAATCATAATGCAGGTCGCATATGACGACGGTTTTCCCGTTTTCCTCAAACGAACCGTACACGCGCAGGCTCGGCAGCACGATATCATTGTCGTCGCGCGGGTACCGCTGCGCGGCTGCCGCGTCAAAGAGCACCGCCTCCCGCCCGGTCAGACCGAACATGGAAGAGGCCGGGGTGGGGAGCGAGGTCGTGCAGGAAGACTTTTTCGAGAGAAGCGGTGCGCAGTCAAGCGGTTCTGACGGCTCGTTCAGTCCGTCTCCCGATACATCTGACCAGTTTGCCGTCCGCTCACCGTCGGAAAAAGAGATATCAGCGATGCTTCGCGTGCCCTCAGAGAATGTGAGAAACGGCTTTCCGGGGGTCAATCGAACGCGTCAAGGGGATACTGCTATCCTGAAAGGTCACAGTTATCTCGTCAAACGAAACGTCGTGCCGATTCTCCTGATCCCACACGCCAAAGACAGTGTCCGTTGTAAATCCATAGATCACGGTTCTGTCGTTTGTGACAAGCGTATGTACCATGAAGCCGACGGATGAATCCCATTCAGATGTGCCGTTCCACGCTGCAAGTGTGTAATCTTCGCCGTCCTTCTGAACCACAAACGCCTGAAATGCGGTATACCCGGTATTCTCAGACGAGCCGGGGGCTTTGCTGCCGGTAAGTAAAATGAACCAGTCCACAAAGTCACAGCAGCCAAGCAGATCGTACTCAGTCGGAAGATTTGCTTCCCGCCATGCATCCGCCTGCGGCGTGATATTCGTCGTTGTTTCGACCTGAACTGTCTGTGTTTTCTTCGGCAGCGTGATCTCTCCCGATTTCTGCCGCGTCAGCTCTGTAAGCGAACACCCGGCGGCAGATATGATGAGCAGCAGCGCCAGAATGACACACAGAACGCTTGTGCGCTGTTTTTTCGTCAGGAACAAAATGCGCTCCCTGACCGGCGGCCCGGCGAGGCTCAGAGCCGCCGCTCTGCGCGGGGCCTGCGCCAGAATCGTCCGCGCGTAGGCGAGGCGCTGCG
>ENA-OQCO01001250-OQCO01001250.1-human-gut-metagenome-genome-assembly--contig:-NODE-1250-length-10182-cov-2.671308_pt1 | contig 10182 bp, 9 predicted proteins | sample MGYA00242500_ERZ504582 | MGnify/ENA primary metagenome ERZ504582 (study PRJEB26092, sample SAMD00036346) | human gut metagenome | host: Homo sapiens | study: EMG produced TPA metagenomics assembly of...
AGATAATTTCTGCATTTGCTAAGTAGTTCATACTGAATTGAATAACTGATTTACAGCTTATCAGGAGGAGTACAGGAAAGCGAAAAGTCCTCACTCGCTGCTTATTATTTTGGTGATTGAGACAGTGGGTGGGGACTTCCTGAATTTTGTTAAAAGAGCTATGTTTTACATGAAAATGGATACTTGCTCTAGGAAAAGTTCCGGATTTTCAAGGTGAGGAAGGTGCTTTGCTTCGGGAATTGCTGCAACTTCGATAGAAGAATTCAATTTCTGATATTCTTCGGATATCAGAGCATAACAACTTTCTTTTTCACCGGAAACAATATAGATGCAGGCATCAGAGGAAGCAACTGCATTGTTAATACTGATATTAAGGTATTTTCCAATATAGCTGGAATACAGATATTTGGCACTGGAACCACCCTTGTGAGCTGCTTCGTAATAAGTATCTACAAGAGTATCTGTCACGTGGAACGGATTATAAAACATTTTCTCCATAAATAAACTGCTGATAGATTCTCGTGCGGATACCATATGATAGATCAGTGTTCCGAAAATTGGAAGTTCAATAATATGTTTAAATAACTTGTTATCTTCGCAAGGGGCCTGTTTTAGTGAACTGAGACTTGGTGGATTTACAAGCATGATCTTACGGAAGTAATCGGAATTATTTCGGTATGCCATAATTGCAAAAGAACCGGAAAAGCCACTGGCAATTATATCAGTTTCTTCTTTAATAACATTCTTGGCAAAATCACAGAGCAGCTGCGCAAATACAAAATTGGTATAAGTAATATCTGGCTTTTCAGAACGTCCGCAGCCTAAGAGGTCAATAGTATAAACAGTATGCTCTGTTGCCAGCTGTTTTTCTACAGCGTTCCATTCATAACCAGATGCACCTGGCATAATATCATGAATAAGGAGAAGTGGGGAGCCCTGTCCTTGTTTGGTGTAATGAATTCTTCCAAAACGCCATTCATATGTCTTGCTGTGTGGCTGTTCCAGCATATCTTTAAGCTGGGATGTGGCATCTATGAAACGGTTGGCAATATGAATAACTCCTGCAGCTGTGCCTAATAAAGCAGCAAGGGTGAGTAATCTGTGTCCATCTTTTTTCATTGAAAACCTCCTGAAATCGTAACAAAATTTCTGAATATTCTAGGTTTTATTATACGCTATTAGCTTAAAATTTACAATGTTTTTGTAAGCGCGGAACAGCTATGAATAGTGGCTGTGTTACTATGCATCTCGAAGAGTGTTACTGAGAACGGAACAAACAGTAATGTGGTCTGGTATGAGGTACTTTTTTGAATCGAAGGTGGAGAAAAATGAGAATTAATCGATCCAGGGAGCTCATTACTATAATTGCAAATATAATAAGCAGTAGTGGAGGGATTTGCAAATCAAACACTATTTTATATGCTGTGTGTAAAAAGAGTATGGTACATTGTGATGTGCGTGTTACTGACTAATGAGAAAACAGTAATATGCTGGTTGAAAAAGCGAATAAACAGCGAATAAACAGATAGTTAACAGATATGTTTCACGTGAAACAAAGTTAAGCGGATAAAATCATCCGCAGTTGCTACACTGTTCTACACAGGATAACTGCTTCGTAGTTTATCGGGAGGAGCACAAGATTCTCCTGATACAAGCAAGTTGCTACTCATTGTTTATTTTTCGTAATTGAAGCAGTGACTTCTCTGATTCGGTAAAAATACAGTAACAGTTTGTATAAGGACAAGAACAGTTATTACGTTTTTGTGCTGTTGTGCCATTATATTTCACGTGAAACATGGGAATATTACACAGGATTTCCAAGGATAATATTGATTAAGGATTTGTTTAACATGATGGTGCGGTTCCATGGATTGATAATAACACCTTCAATAGATGGTTCCTGTAATGCAGTGAGAAAAATCTTGTCAATTTCGGCAGTAAAAGTAGACATGATCTTGTCACTACCTTTGAGCTCTTCGTCAAAGCTGGTGAATGCAGCCAACCATTGTTTACCATCGTTAGTCCGGATAGTCTGAAGATTGATCTTGCCATCACCTTTGGGAGGCTCTACAGCAATAATCAGTTGTTTATTTTCCTTCATACTGCGACGGATTATAGTAAGAACGTGAGCAAGCATTTCCTCAGTGGTTTCCTGCTGAAGTGCAGCAATAGCAGTTTCAATTTTTTCATTTCCCTGAAGAGATTCATTTGTAAGGTCTTTATTATTTGGATTCATGTATGAAAATTCCTTTCAAATTAAGTGTATAAGTTTAAGTGTGTTAGTTTAACTAAATCAGGAAAGTCCCCTGTGAGAGGCTAAAAGTAATAAACGGTGAGAGGAAGCTTGTCTGTATCAGGAAGAACTGTGTGACGAATACGGATAATTTTATCAGTTTAACACTGTATAAATTAATTATAGAAGTTATATGAATGATATAAGCTCTTCTATATGTTTTATATGGTGCATATGTACATATTGTACTAAAACACTAGCGCGGCGGACAGATCTAAGCACGTGAAACGACGGATTTTTTCCTGAAATTCTATTTTTTCTTAAATAAAAGCAGCAGTTTATATATATGTTTTATTGTTGAATCATCAAAAGACAACCTAAAACAATACAAGAAAACTGCTATGCTTATGTTATCATGGATTTTTTAACTCAACAACCGCATATTTCAATTTTATATATTTTTTTATCGTTTTCCGTCTGCAAATGGTTTTAATTTCATTTTATAGCAATTCCAGGAATTAATGTATCGAAAGAAAGTTGGGAAGGCATAAAGTGCAAGAAAAATGACTACAGACAAACATATGTTTGCATAAAATATCTAACGCAGCGATTCATGTTCTACATAGCTGAATTTGATGTAGTAATTTCCTGAAGCACTATAATATGTCATTCGATTTCGGGAGGTTCCATTATGGACGATTATTTAAAATAATAACGTGAGACGATCTTTTTCCGCGACCTTACTGACTATATTATTACGGATTATTCTGCTGATATTTTAGTTTCCATGAAAATGAACCAGGATGGAATGCCGCTTTATCTGCCGTACTTTCCGGCATGCATTTATTACTTATCATTACAAGGACGGAACGGATCAGATATGATTATTTTAAAAGTCTTTATGAGACATAAAAACATCAATTCCACTGCAATCTATGTTCACCTTTCTTGGGGGCTTTTTCTTCTATTTCAAGCTCCAGCTTGAAAAGATAAGAGGGATTCTGGATGAATAACTGAATAACCGAAAGATCAGAAGCGTCCGAGAAAACTTCTATCAGGATTTACTGAACCGGACTCCTCTCCCTCTTTTGTACAGCAGAAAATTTCCCGGGCTATCCTGAATTGCAAATCCGGAAAGCTGGATATCATCAGAAACACCTTCAACTCGTTTCTGCTTATAACAATTTCGCCAGATGAAAAGATACTTACCTCATGTACATCCCGGATATCAGTCCATGGCTTGGTGTTAAATCAAGAAATGTAAGCAGCCAAATGTTGTTTGCAGCATAGTGGATAACTATTAGCTGGAAACCCCTGAAAGTTTTTTATCATTCAAGATTCGAATTATTTGCGAAATAACTGTGTTGACACAGAAAAATCTGTAATCCGCGTAAGCAGATGGCAGGGCTCGCAGAAAATCATTGACCTGTAGGTAAGGAGCAATCTCAATCCACGTAGTAGAGAGGATAAAGTAGAGGGCTAATATGTCTGAAGACATTTCATGTGGGTTAGGTGAAAACTAATAAGTTTGTAGTGATTTTTTCTAAATTTGCCTTGTGACAAGAGTTATTACATATCAGTTATTCGGTTATGAGCAAGTGATAAGTGTGGAAGATTTTATCCGCCTGACAAAGTACAATATATAGTACTTTTGTTAAAATGTATATCAGATCAAACATAAATAAGCGCGAAATAAGGATTACGAATACATGAGTGAACATGACGAAAGAGAAAATACATAAGTTTGAAAACAATAAAATAAATTAATCAAAAAAATATAAAGTACTATTTATAGTACTGAATATAAGAAAAGTACAATATATAGTACTTTTATAGAAAAAAGGCAAAAATGGCTTAAATACAATAATGTGCACATGCACGCAAAGCGAAATGCGCGAAACATCGGAATATAGCACATATCAATGCAAAACGGCAGGTAAATACGCATTTGTGAGAAAAAACATGTGGAAAACGGGCCTGAAAATACACACGACAGGATTCTGATTTCGCTCCAAATAGTTTAAAACAGTCTCTGAGAATATAAATATACGCTGAAACGGATAGTTTTATGCCAAACTAAAACATTACGCAGCACTTTTTATATGTTTTGCATACGCTGGAATAGCTGATTTTGCGCCAAGAGATGACTTTTTTACAGAGAAAACAGTGATTTGCGTATTGTGATCAGCTTAGCTGAAGAAAAGCCGACTATCGAACATGGTGAAAAGGCCTGATTATATAAAATAATCCCTGGAATGGGATGAAATATGCCTTTTAAACACAAATTACGAGGTGATTACATCAGGGAGTCTGTAAGAAAACAGAATACAGGAATATGTTTTACTAGAACTTAAGCATATATATCTAATTTAATATTACAAAATGAAACCGGGACAGAGAGAAGGGGATTTCGCTGTAAATTGAAAAAAGAATGATATACACATAAAAATGGTTGTAAAATAAGGGAAAACAGCACGATATAGTTTCAAAATATTATATATATTTACAAAAAACATCAATCCTCTCACCTTTCGATATAACCTAAAAAATGAGAGTTTCCATTTACTATACCTGCTGTTTTTGCTGTATTATAAGGAATCTGACAATCTTTATAGAAAAATAATCTTTACGGAATATGTTTTCCATTGTTTATTGCTTTTCGCAATTGCAGTAGGGGATTTTCCTGATTTGGCTAAGAATAGAGAGAATGTTATGAATAGCTGTTAAGGAATATTTATAGCACTTCCAGAAATTACTGCATCTACTGCCGCAAGTTCAGCTGCGTAGAACATAAATTGCTGCGTTAGATATTTTCGATGTCCGTTTGTATGTCTGAGAATATCTTTCTTGCACTTCATGTCCTGTCTAACTTCTTTTCGAGGCATTAATCAAAAAATGCTATAGCACGTTAATTTGAAAAACTAAATGTTTTTACTGAATACGAATAATTTTATCTATTTGCTTCCAATTAATAAATCCTTTGTAGGGGAGTAAAAAGTACTAAGCAATACCTGACGTTTAAGCTTCCTGAACTTTGGGTATACTACACAATAAATAAAATAATTCAAAACCCATTTTCTATTGTTTCACGTGAAACATTATGTGGCGGTTTAAAAATAAAAGTGTTATAATGGTATCCAATGAGTAAAAATCCCTTAAAAAACAACAAAAGGAGGGGTAAAATGGGACGAATCATTGCAGTTGCCAATCAGAAAGGCGGGGTTGGAAAATCAACAACGGCAATCAATCTCTCGGCCTGTCTTGCTGAGAAAGGGAAAAAGGTTCTTGCGATTGACATAGATCCGCAGGGAAACACAACAAGTGGACTTGGCGCAGACAAGAATGCAGTGGAAAATACCCTTTACGAGCTGCTGCTTGGAGAAGCGGAGACCAAAGATACCATTATAAAAAACGTAGTAGATAATGTAGATCTGATACCATCGAATATGAATCTTTCCGGTGCAGAAATCGAACTGGTAGATCTTGAAGATAAAGAGTACATTTTGAAAAAGATCACAGACAAACTTCGCAGGAAATATGATTACATAATCATGGATTGTCCGCCCTCACTGAGCATGCTGACGATCAATGCTCTGACAGCAGCAACATCCGTACTGGTTCCGATTCAGTGTGAATATTATGCACTGGAAGGTTTGTCACAGCTGATACATACAATCGAACTGGTAAGAGACCGATTGAATAAACGGTTGAAGATCGAAGGTGTAGTCTTTACCATGTATGATGCCAGAACAAATCTGTCACTTCAGGTCGTAGAGAATGTAAAAGAAAACCTGGATCAGAATATATACAAAACGATCATTCCGAGAAATGTTCGTCTTGCAGAAGCACCTAGTTATGGAAAACCTATTAATCTGTATGACTCAAGATCAACAGGAGCTGAGAGCTATCGTCTCCTGGCAGAAGAAGTTATTAACAGGGAGGGTGAATAATGGCTGCAAGAAGAACAGGAGGTCTTGGTAAAGGTCTGGATGCACTGATTCCTAATAAAGTCGGTGGAGCGGCAAATGAAACATCAAAAAAGACAAGATCTGCAGTAAAAAAAGACAAAACGGTATCGGAGAAGAAACCGGCTGCAGAACGTCTTGTGAAAATTTCCAGTGTAGAACCGAATCTGAAACAGCCACGAAGACATTTTGATGAGGATGCTTTGCTGGAACTTTCTGAATCGATCAAACAGTATGGAGTACTTCAGCCACTGCTTGTATCAGATAAGAAAGATTACTTTGAGATCATAGCAGGTGAACGTCGCTGGAGAGCTGCCAAGATGGCAGGACTTAAAGAAGTTCCTGTTGTGGTAAAAGAGTTCACGGAGCAGGAAATTGTAGAAATCTCTTTGATTGAGAATATTCAGCGGGAAGATCTGAACCCCATAGAGGAAGCAATGGCTTATAAGCGTCTGATGGAAGAGTTTCACCTGAAACAGGATGAAATTGCAGAGCGTGTAGCCAAAAGCAGAACGGCAGTTACCAACTCCATGAGACTTCTGAAACTTACAGTTAAAGTTCAGGAAATGGTCATTGCAGATATGATCTCAGCGGGGCATGCCAGAGCACTGCTTGGTATTTCGGATGAAAGTCTTCAGGAAAATACAGCTATGAAGGTTTTTGACGAAAAACTCAGTGTCCGTGAGACAGAAAAACTTGTAAAAAACCTGGTTTCTCCTGCGAAAAAAGCAAAAACAGAGAGAAATACAGCGGAAGATGCCATCTATGAAAGCCTGGAAGAAAAAATGAAAGGTATTATGGGAACAAAGGTATCTATCAGCGGAAGAAAAACAATAAAGGAAAATCGAAATTGAATATTATTCCAGAGATGAACTGGAGAGGATCATTGATCTGTTCGAGTCTATTAAATAGGAGGCAGAATGAGCGGGATTTTTGAAAGCATAGGAATTGATTCAGGGATTGTGATCATTATTTTGCTGATCCTCACCATTATTCTTCTGATCAATGTGGTGAGTAGCAATATGCGTCTGAGCCGTCTGGAACGGAAGTACAAGCTGTTTATGAGAGGCGGAGATGCACAGTCGCTGGAAAAAGTTTTTGTAAGAAAATTTGCACAGATCGACCGGCTGTATGAGGCAAAGGAAGATCATGATCATGACATCAGCTTTATTAAAAAAAATCTGAATGTAATGTTCAGTAAATACGGTATTGAGAAGTATGATGCTTTTGATGATGTAGGAGGAAAACTCAGTTTTGCGCTGGCTCTTCTTGATAAGAACAACACAGGACTGATCCTGAATGCGGTTCACAGCCGTGACAACTGTTTCCTTTATTTAAAGGAAATCGTAAAGGGAGAATCTTACGTTGTACTTAGTCAGGAAGAAGTTGAGGCACTGAGAAAGGCAGTAAACTTCGGACTTGGCGAGATCGAGAAGGAATAATTAAATTTATAAAAATAAGAATATTTTTAATACAGGAGGAATATCATGTTAGACATTAAGTTTGTGAGAGAGAATCCGGAGGTTGTAAAACAGAACATCCGCAATAAGTTCCAGGACAGTAAACTGGAGCTGGTTGACAAGGTTCTCGAACTTGATAAAGAGAACAGAGAAATCAAACAGGAGGTTGAGGCTCTCCGTGCAGAGAGAAACAAGATCTCCAAACAGATCGGTGCTCTTATGGGTCAGGGAAAAAGAGAAGAGGCTGAAGAGGTTAAGAAACAGGTTGCTGCATCCGGAACCCGCATCGAGGAGCTTTCCCAGAGAGAAAAAGAGGTTGAGGAAGAGCTTCTGAAGGATATGATGGTTATCCCGAACATTATTGATCCTTCTGTACCGATCGGTAAAGATGACAGTCAGAACGTAGAGATCGAGAAATTCGGTGAGCCGGTTGTTCCGGATTTCGAAGTTCCGTATCACACAGATATCATGGAGAACTTTGACGGAATCGATCTTGACAGCGCAAGACGTGTTGCAGGTAATGGATTCTATTATCTGATGGGAGACATTGCACGTCTTCATTCAGCAGTAATTTCCTACGCAAGAGATTTCATGATCAACCATGGATTTACTTACTGCGTACCGCCTTTCATGATCAGAAGCAACGTTGTTACAGGCGTTATGAGCTTTGCTGAGATGGACGCTATGATGTACAAGATCGAGGGTGAGGATCTTTACCTGATCGGTACAAGTGAGCATTCCATGATTGGAAAATTCATCGATCAGATCATTCCGGAGGAGGAGCTTCCGAAAACACTTACAAGCTATTCTCCATGCTTCCGTAAAGAGAAGGGAGCTCACGGACTTGAGGAGAGAGGTGTTTATCGTATCCATCAGTTCGAGAAACAGGAGATGATCGTTGTCTGCAAGCCGGAGGAGAGCAAAATGTGGTTTGACAAACTGTGGCAGAACACAGTAGACCTGTTCCGTTCTCTTGACATTCCGGTTCGTACACTCGAGTGCTGCTCCGGTGATCTTGCTGATCTTAAAGTAAAATCTCTCGATGTTGAGGCATGGTCTCCACGTCAGAAGAAATACTTTGAGGTAGGAAGCTGCTCTAATCTTGGTGATGCACAGGCTCGTCGTCTTAAGATTCGTGTAAACGGCAAAGATGGTAAAAAATATCTTGCACATACATTAAACAATACAGTAGTAGCACCTCCGAGAATGCTTATTGCTTTCCTGGAGAATAACCTGAATGCAGACGGTTCTGTAAGCATTCCGAAAGCTCTGCAGCCATACATGGGCGGTATGACCAAGATTGAGAAAAAGACACGCGCGTAAGAAAGATGCAGGCTTTTTCAGGGAGGTGTTCTTGTGCACAGTTATTTAAAGGCAGTTGGCTTTTCACAGATTACCAGAAGAAGTGAAATAAAAGAGATCATCCGTGATGTGATCGCGAACTATGACGAGAAAGTTTGTGTGGAGAATCATCCGGAAGGGATATTTGTACAGTTTTCAAAGAATTACGGCTGCGACTGTGGAATCAGCGTTTGCGGGCAGTATGACGAGAACGGTGAGTTTCACGTGGAATATTATTTCCCGTTTTTCAGGGGAACAGGGATCACATCCAGGGAAAAAGTTACTGTTGAACGTCATGCTGAGAAGGAATCCTATGCAGGTGCATGCGACGATCTGCGAATTGGTGTGACAATGATCTTTTATCTGCAGAATCCGGCAGAATATATGCAGGGGAAATGCAGGGGGATGGATTCCGGAGACAGACCAGTTACTGTTTCAGGGCTGGCGTCAGAAGGAAAGATCCTTTTTCCGCTTCAGAAGGATAAGGAAGCTGTAAAGGTAGAGCGCGAGCTTGCAAAAACAGAACCAATCTGATTGCAGCAGCACGTAATGGCGATGAGGAGGCTATGGAGAGCCTTACAATGGAGGATATGGATACTTATTCTATGATCTCCCAGAGAATCGTTACAGACGATGTTCTAACGATTGTAGACTCCTATTTCATGCCATATGGAATCGAATGTGATCAGTATAATGTACTTGGTGAGATTCTTGATATTATGAAATTTAAGAATATCCTGACAGGTGAAGAAATCTGCCAGATGACTATTGAAAGCAATGATATGCAGTTTGATGTCTGCATTAACAGCAAAGATCTCCTCGGTGAGCCTGTAGTTGGCCGCCGCTTCAAAGGAACGATCTGGCTGCAGGGACAGCTGCACTATTAAAAACGAAACTGTTTGAGATAATGATTCCGTAAAGTACTGGGATTTTTGGGCATCGTAACAGCAGTTCAATGTCTTAGAATTAATTCTTGTAATTTCAAAACAAATATAGTAAAATAATGGTTGTGAAACTTCTCGATATGTTCGAGTGTGTTTCACAACCATATATGTTTATATAGCTCAGTTGGATAGAGTATTCGCCTCCTAAGAGAAAGCCGAGGCATTCCCCAAAGGGAAAAAATGAAAAACAACTTTCAGTTCGAATCTATTCTGAAAAATGCCAAAGGTGACAACAAAGC
>ENA-OQCO01001251-OQCO01001251.1-human-gut-metagenome-genome-assembly--contig:-NODE-1251-length-10176-cov-0.708926_pt1 | contig 10176 bp, 11 predicted proteins | sample MGYA00242500_ERZ504582 | MGnify/ENA primary metagenome ERZ504582 (study PRJEB26092, sample SAMD00036346) | human gut metagenome | host: Homo sapiens | study: EMG produced TPA metagenomics assembly of...
CTCTTAACAGGCCGGTTGTCATTGACTGCCAGGTAGACAGCGATGACAAGGTATGGCCTATGGTAGCCCCAGGCGCGCCGATCAATGAAGCATTCGATGAAAAGGACCTGGAAAACAGAAATAACAGAACAAGGAAAATGGAGGAACAACAATGAGCAGAGTGTACAATTTTTCAGCAGGACCGGCAGTATTACCGGAGGAAGTATTAAAAGAGGCAGCAGAAGAAATGCTAGATTACAACGGGACCGGAATGTCCGTTATGGAAATGAGTCACCGCTCGCAGTCGTTCCAGGAAATTATTGATACAGCAGAGGCGGATCTTCGGGAACTGATGGGCATACCTGACAACTATAAGGTATTATTCCTGCAGGGAGGGGAGTCCCAGCAGTTCGCCATGGTTCCTATGAACCTGATGAAGAACAAGGTGGCAGACTACATCGTTACCGGACAGTGGGCCAAGAAGGCAGCCGCCGAAGCAAAAAAATACGGAAAGGTCAATATTGTGGCATCCTCAGAGGATAAGACATTCTCCTATATCCCCGGATTGCTCTGATCTTCCCATTTCAGAAGATGCGGACTATGTGTACATATGTGAGAATAATACCATTTATGGCACCAAATACAAGGAACTTCCGAATACCAAGGGAAAGACCCTGGTTGCCGATGTATCATCCTGCTTCCTGTCAGAGCCGATGGATGTGACCCGGTATGGCCTGATATGCGGAGGGGTGCAGAAGAACATCGGTCCGGCCGGAACCGTGATCGTGATCATCCGGGAAGACCTGATTACCGAGGATGTGCTCCCAGGGACGCCTACCATGCTCCAGTATAAGACCCATGCAGATGCCAAGTCTCTTTACAATACGCCGCCGGCATATGGAATCTACATCTGCGGCAAGGTATTCAAGTGGCTGAAAAGGCAGGGCGGCCTTGCGGCAATGAAAGAGCGCAATGAAGCGAAAGCGAAGATTCTGTATGACTATCTGGATCAGAGTAAGCTGTTTAAAGGCACTGTGGAGCCAAAGGACCGTTCGATCATGAACGTGCCTTTCGTTACGGGAAGCAGCGAGCTGGATGCGAAGTTTGTAAAGGAAGCCAAGGCGGCCGGATTCGAGAGCCTGAAAGGGCACCGCTCGGTGGGCGGCATGAGGGCTAGCATTTACAATGCGATGCCGATGGAAGGCGTAGAGGCACTGGTGGAATTTATGAAGAAGTTTGAAGAGGAGAATGCATAGTTATGTATAAATATTATTGCTTAAATCAAATATCCGAAGTAGGTATGGAACAGTTTACGGAAGATTATGCGCCGGCTGGAGATCCGGAGAATGCGGATGCCATCCTTGTAAGAAGCGCGAACATGCATGAGATGGAGTTCGGACCAGAAGTAAAGGCCATAGCAAGAGCAGGCGCGGGGGTGAACAATATCCCGCTTGATAAATGCGCAGAACAAGGCATTGTGGTATTCAATACGCCGGGGGCTAACGCCAACGGCGTGAAGGAACTGGTAATCGCGGGAATGCTGCTGGCTTCCAGAGATATCATTGGCGGCATCAACTGGGTGCAGGAAAACGAAGAAGACGGCAACATCGTAAAAGAGACGGAAAAGCCAAGAAAGCATTCGCAGGCTGCGAATTGGAAGGAAAGAAGCTGGGAGTCATCGGACTTGGAGCTGTCGGCGTGCTGGTGGCCAATGCGGCCATGCATCTGGGAATGGATGTCTATGGCTATGACCCATATGTATCCGTTGATTCCGCATGGAGGCTGTCCAGGAATATTATCCATGCGAAGACGGTAGATGAACTGTATAAAGAGTGCGACTTCATTACCATCCATGTGCCGGCTACCACAAACACGATAGGCATGATCAATGCAGATGCCATAAGCCTGATGAAGAAAGGCGTGGTAGTCCTGAATTTCGCAAGAGACTTGCTAGTAGATGAAGAAGCCATGGTTGACGCGCTGGTGGCCGGACAGGTGAAGCATTATGTGACGGACTTCCCGACGCCTGTCATCGCAGGGGTAAAGGGAGCCATCGTGATCCCCCATCTGGGGCGCATCCACGGAAGAGTCCGAGGATAACTGCGCCAGAATGGCGGCAAAGCAGATCCGCGCTTATCTGGAGCATGGCAATATCCAGAATTCCGTCAATTATCCCGACAGCGATATGGGATATCGGGGCGAGAATACCAGGATCGTCCTGCTGCATCACAATGTGCCGAACATGATCGGGCAGTTTACGAAGATTCTGGCGGATGACAATATGAATATTGCGGATATGAGCAACAAAAGCAAGGGCGGCTATGCCTACACGATGATAGACATCGACAGCCCGGTTCCTGAGAAAGTGGTAGATGATCTTAGGAAAGTCGGAGAAGTGCTGCGCGTGCGCGTAATCGAATAACCGGTTAAAAATATTTAATAATTATTAAGAATTGTTCATATAAGATTCATTGCGAAGTGTGTCGAATTACGTTATACTCAACTACATAGAATCCATAGATTGATGTTTGATGATGTGTAGGGGAGACATACAGATGACAAATGAAAGAATTAGCGAGCACAAAAAGCATATACATAAAAAAGCGAGAAGAGTGAGAGTCCCTTTGCGGATTTTTGCTCTTTTTGTAGTTTGCGCCCTTCCGTTCCTGCTTTTTCGGACTGCGGCGGCATCCCAGCAGGAGGCGGAGATATTCCTTGCGGTAAAGAGCGATTCCATATTGCAGGAGGAAGAACTTCCCAAGTTCGGGATCACGGTGGAGACCAAGGGGAATACGAAGGCCGTATTGGATGCAAGAACCGGATATAAGGTCAGCGACCTGGCAAAAGAATTAGAACAAGGGAAGCACTATACCATCGGCTGCGAGGCGGATGCGGCTGTGGAAGGAGACTATCCGGTTACTCTGAATCTGGAGGATGCGATCAAAGGATTCCTGGAAAAGGACTGGATCGGGCTGGTCAGAATCGATACTGCCGATGGCGTCCTTAAGGTCAAGAATAAGGTCGGAGAGTGGGACGGGGACAAGTTTAAGCGCTATGATGGAACCTATGTCACCAATGACTTCGTAGTCTCAAAAGGGAACACCTATTACTTTGACGGAGATGGAAAGAAGGCGTCTGGCTGGCAGGATATCAGCGGATCCAGATACTACTTTGACAAAGATGGAATTATGAAGACCGGATGGCTTGACAGCGACGATGGAAAGTATTATCTGGGTGCGGACGGCAAGGCTTATATCGGCTGGCAGGATATCGACGGTTCCTCCCATTACTTTGAACAGGATGGCAAGATGGCGACGGGGAGAGGTGTGGCTGGGGCTTACGCTGTGCGTATTTGATCAAACGGCGTGCTTATCTCCAAGAAGAGAGCACGATAGACCCGAACAAGCCGATGGTAGCCCTGACCTTTGACGACGGTCCTGGCCCGCGCACCGGCGAACTGGTGGAGGCGCTGGCGAGGTACAATGCCCATGCCACATTCTTTATGCTGGGAAAGAAGGTGCCTTCCTATCCAAGCGTGATCCAGAGGATGAAGGAAGTGGGCTGCGAATTAGGCAATCATTCCTACGACCACGCCGATCTGTCTAAACTGGATGCATCCGGCATACAGAATGAAGTAGGAGGGACCAATGGCAATCTCCAGAATATCGTAGGGCAGGGAGCCACCCTGATGCGTCCGCCTTACGGGGCAATCAGGTTCTACGATGAAAGGATGCGTGGGAATGCCGATGATCCTGTGGAATATCGATACGCTGGACTGGAAGACCAGAAATGCGCAGGCCACGATCGATTCTGTCATGGGAAGCGTAAAAGACGGGGATATCATCCTGATGCACGATATCCATACGGAGAGCGTGGACGCAGCCCTTGCTTTGATACCGAAGCTGATAGATGAGGGTTACCAGCTGGTAACCGTCTCCGAGATGGCGAGAGCCAAAGGAGTCGAACTAAAGGACGGAGTTAGCTATACGGATTTCTAGTCCTTACGGGGCAGAAAAAGAATGTTAAAAAATACACAAAAAAGTATCAAAAAATTGGAAGAACTTTGTTAAAAAAATATCTTTACAAATAGAGTGCTAGGTGTTAATCTTTTAACGGAATGAGAAATACGAATTCAGTATAAAGGAAGTGAGTTTTGATGAAGGGTTTAATCATAGCACTCAAGGAATACTTTACCGAAGAAACCGCTTTAACCACATATATGGAGCAGCGCTAATTAAGAAAGTATTGAGAGGAACATAAAGGGATGTCTCATCGGTTTAGACGAGACATCCTTTTTCTTTGTATATAAAAGATATGAGACTGCAAAGGTTGTTAAATTAATTACAAGGAATTGCGGTGCTTTTCCAATAATTTGTGAATCTTGTCTGTCGGATTGAGGACAGCGCCGATGGTGATATCGTGGTTGAATGAATCGATGATCAGCGCGATATATTTGCTCATATCCGCAATTACAAAGTAAGGCTTCTCATGTACGGCCGGCGGAAGATAAGTAAGGTTCGTGGTAATCACGCGGTCGATGTAGCCCTTTTCATAATATTCGTCAAACATATCAAATCCTTCTGTGAACAATCCGAAGGAAGTGCAGACGAATACCCGGTCCGCGCCTCTGTCCTTGATCTGTCTCGCCACATCCAGCATACTTTCCCCGGAGGAGATCATATCGTCCACGATAATGACATTCTTTCCCTTGATATCATCGCCCAGGAATTCATGGGCCACGATGGGGTTCTTGCCGTTGATCACGGTTGAGTAGTCACGGCGCTTATAAAACATTCCCATGTTGACGCCGAGAACGTTGGAGAAATAAACGGCACGATGCATTGCCCCTTCGTCCGGGCTGACTACCATCAGATGCTCCTTATCGACGATCAGTTCCGGCTCCGCCCGAAGAAGGGCTTTCATAAACTGGTAAGGAGGATTGAAGTTGTCAAAGCCGTGCAGCGGAATGGAATTCTGGACTCTCGGGTCATGTGCATCGAGGTAAGGATGTTGGTGACGCCCATGTCGACCAGTTCCTGAAGCGCCAGGGCGCAGTCCAGGGATTCGCGCTTGGTGCGCTTGTGCTGGCGGCTCTCATACAAGAACGGCATGATGACATTGACACGGTGAGCCTTGCCGTTGGCCGCTGAGATAACGCGTTTTAGGTCTTGATAGTGGTCGTCCGGGGACATATGGTTCAAGTGGCCATTTACGGTATAGGTCAGGCTGTAGTTGCAGACATCGACCATAATGAACAGATCTTTTCCGCGGATCGACTCTCCGATAATTCCTTTGGCCTCCCCGGTTCCGAAACGGGGGCAGTGGCAGTCGATCAGGTAATTGTCCAGCTGATAGCTGGAAAAAAGCGGAGAATCCAAAGATTCTTTTAACGTATCCTGCCTGAATCTGACAATATAATCATTTACTTTCTGGCCCATCTCCTTGCATGAGTCAAGGGCCGCGATCTTTAGGGGCGCTACGGGAAGCGCCGTCTCCATTAACTTAATGTTTGGCATGATAATCTCCTGTATCTTTCGAATTTATAGTAATCACTATTAATATTTATATCACTTTTCCTATAAAAAGGTCAACTACAGATTGGACTATTTGGGAAAGGTAATGTATAATGGAGTATGGTCAACGAAGAAAGTAAGATAGAGGAGATATAAAATGAGTAAACCAGTAGTAGCAATTGTGGGAAGACCCAATGTTGGAAAATCGACCCTTTTTAATGTATTGGCAGGTGGTATGATATCCATCGTCAAGGATACGCCCGGAGTGACCAGGGACCGTATCTACGCGGATGTGAACTGGCTTGATAAGGACTTCACGCTGATTGATAGCAGGCGGGATCGAGCCGGAGAGCAAAGACATCATCCTGTCCCAGATGCGCGAGCAGGCACAGATTGCCATCGACACGGCAGACGTGATCATCTTCATTACTGACGTGCGCCAGGGACTGGTAGATTCGGATTCCAAGGTGGCGGACATGCTCAGGCGCTCCGGCAAGCCGGTAGTCCTGGTGGTTAATAAAGTAGATAATTTTGACAAGTTTATGCCGGATGTATATGAGTTCTATAATCTGGGAATCGGCGATCCGGTGCCCATATCCGCGGCGTCCCGCCTGGGGATCGGCGATATGCTGGATCAGGTGGCGGAGCATTTCCCGGATCATGCCGGGGAGGAAGAAGAGGATGAGCGTCCAAGGATAGCAATCGTAGGAAAGCCGAATGTAGGAAAATCCTCCATCATCAACAAACTCTTGGGAGAACAGCGCGTCATCGTATCGGATATCGCGGGGACGACCCGGGATGCGATCGACACAGATATCGTGCACAATGGGAAGGAATATGTATTTATAGACACCGCCGGCCTTCGCAGGAAGAACAAGATTAAGGAAGAACTGGAGCGCTACAGCATTATCCGTACGGTTACGGCGGTAGAGCGGGCAGACGTGGTGCTGATCGTGATCGACGCCACCGAAGGCGTGACAGAGCAGGATGCAAAGATTGCGGGAATTGCCCATGAGCGGGGCAAGGGCATCATCATCGTGGTAAATAAATGGGATGCTATAGAAAAGAATGACAAGACGATGCGGGAGTATGACAGCGAAGTCCGCCGCGTGCTGTCATTCATGCCTTATGCGGAGATCATGTATGTATCTGCCGAGACAGGGCAGCGTTTGAACAAATTATATGACAAGATAGACATGGTAATTGAAAACCAGACGCTTCGGGTAGCCACCGGCGTGCTCAACGAGATCATGGCCGAGGCCGTGGCAATGCAGCAGCCGCCGTCAGACAAAGGGAAAAGGTTGAAGCTGTATTACATTACCCAGGTGGCTGTGAAGCCTCCGACATTCGTCATATTCGTGAATGACAAGGAATTGATGCATTTCTCCTATACCAGGTATTTGGAGAATAAGATTCGCGAGGCATTTGGATTCAGAGGAACTTCATTGAAGTTCTTTGTACGGGAAAGAAAGGATAAGGATCGCTAGTTATGGAACGTTTCATATGTGTGATTATAGGATACGCATTTGGATTATTGCAGACCGGATATCTGTACGGCAAGCTTCATCACGTAGACATCAGAAAGCAGGGGAGCGGCAACGCGGGATCTACCAACGCCCTTCGCACCATGGGCTGGAAGGCCGGCCTTGTGACGCTTTTGGGCGACTGCTTTAAGTGCGTGTTTGCGGTGGTCGTGGTGCACCTGATCTATGGGAAGAGCCAGGCGGACATGATACCGCTTCTTGCCATGTATGCGGGCATGGGAGCTGTGCTGGGGCACAATTACCCCTTCTACCTCAAATTCAAAGGGGGCAAGGGAATTGCGGCTACAGGAGGACTGATTCTGAGCACCACCAATGTGTGGATGGTACTGATCTGCCTGGTGGCGTTCGTGGGAGTCGTGGGGATCACCAGGTATGTGTCGCTTGGCTCGCTTCTGGTGGTCATCATCTATCTTGCGGAGGTGGTGATCTACGGACAGATGGGAGGATTCCATGTGGCGCAGAATTATCTCTACGAGATGTATGGGATCGCGGCATTTTTGATGCTGTCTGCCTTCTTTAAGCACAGGGAGAACATTAAGAGACTATTAACCGGCACGGAGAATAAGCTAAGTGTCGGCAAGAAATAGCACAAAGTATGAAAGGAACGTGAACATTATGGCAAATGTAGGTATTATGGGAGCAGGCAGCTGGGGTACCGCGCTGGCGCTTCTGCTCCACAAGAACGGGCACAATGTGACGGTATGGTCTATCAATGAGGACGAAGTGAAGATGCTTTCCACAAAACGGGAGCATGAGTCCAAACTGCCTGGCGTAAAGATTCCGGATGATATGGAGTTTACATCGCAGATGGAATCCGCCATCAAGGGGAAAGACTTTATCGTTCTGGCGGTGCCGTCTCCATTTACGCGAAGCACGGCGCGCAATATGAAGCCTTATGTAGCAGAAGGCAGATCATCGTGGATGTGGCAAAGGGAATTGAAGAGAGTACTCTGATGACGCTGTCTCAGCAGATTGAAGAAGAAATCCCGCAGGCAAATGTGGCCGTATTATCGGGTCCAAGCCAGTGCGGAAGGAGGTAGGCAGAGGGCTGCGACCATCGTCGTGATCGGCGCAAAGACAAAAGAGACGGCGGAGTATCTGCAGGATATGTTCATGAACGAGGTGTTCCGCGTATATACCAGTCCGGATATGCTGGGAATGGAACTGGGCGGATCGCTTAAGAATGTCATTGCCCTTGCTGCAGGGATTGCAGACGGCCTTGGCTATGGAGATAATACGAGGCGGCGCTTATTACCAGAGGCATTGCGGAGATCGCAAGGCTGGGCGTCAAGATGGGCGGGGCCATTGAGAGTTTTACCGGCCTGACCGGGATTGGCGACCTGATCGTAACCTGCGCCAGCGTGCATAGCCGTAACCGTAAGGCAGGCTATCTGATTGGACAAGGGATGTCTATGCAAGAAGCCATGGACGAGGTCAAGATGGTGGTAGAAGGGGTATATTCTACAAAAGCGGCAGTCAAGCTAGGGAAGGAATATGGAGTTTCCCTGCCAATCATCGACAAGGTCAATGAAGTCCTCTTCGAAGGAAAGGATCCGAGAGAAGCGGTCAATGAACTGATGCTAAGAGACAGCAAGGCCGAACATACGGCGCTGCCATGGAAAGAATAGGATAAGGCATAGTAAGGCACCCGGTACAGATTCGATGTACCGGGTGCTTTTGCGTGTAAAAAAATATTCCAATAGGGATTATAAATCCGCATGTTCTATCACATATTTCCTGAATTCATTTATGACTGGCGCCTGGTAGACATTCTTGAGAGTGGCCATGTAGAAGACCCTCTCCCAGGTAGGCTTTTCAATCTGTATAATCTTCACCGGCATATAGTTAAGCACCGGCATATTGGGGACCACGGCGATGCCAAATCCTGCCCCCGCAAGCCCGGCCACGGCTTGATCTTCTTCCACCGAATATACATATTCCGGCCGGCCGCCGCATTTGTCGAACAGCTTGTCTATCACAGGCCGCAGGCCGCTGCGCTTTGAGAAGGCAATCTGAGGATATTCAAGAGTTTCCTTAAGATCTATGCGATCCCTGGACTCAAGCGGGTGTCCATTCGGTACGACTAAGACCAGTTCCTGGCGGGCGATCGGCACGAACTCAATAAGCGGCTCATGATCCAGCATGGAACAGAAGGCAACGTCGTATTTCCGGTCTTTCAGGCCCTGGATCATGTCGGTAGACATACCCGTGGAGCCATGGAAATGGAAGTCGATATTCTTGTCCGGCTTGGAATCCAGGAATCCTTTTACGAAGCCGGGGACGATGATGCTGCTGAGCACTCTGAGCTGGACGATGTCAATACGTCCTTCGCCGCTTCCGGTCATCTGCAGCTTGTTGACGCTGGAATCCAGCATATCAAGCGCATGTTCCACATCAGTCAGGAAAGCCTGGCCGCATTTGGTCAGGACAACGTTGCGTCCTTCTTTTTCAAAGAGCTTTACGCCCAGTTCCTTTTCCAGGGATGCGATGGCATGGCTAAGGCTTGGCTGGGTAATCGCTAATATTTCCGCGGCCTTGGTATAATGCTCCAGATGTGCCAGCGTCACAAAGTATCTAAGGTGGTAAAGATTCATTATGATTTCTCCCTTGTTTTCCGATTTTGACTATATTCTAACATGAACTATAAACAAAATCTATGGATTCGGTCAATATTAACAATTTGTTTTTAATTTAACGATGGAATATAATCAAAGCATAGTAAAAATCACAAGATTGAACCAGCAAAATAGAAGAATCATGTTCAATTTTAACAATGGAAGGAGAAACGTATTATGTCAAGAAAAAATCCAATTACAGTAAGTTCATGGACATTGGGAGACCAGTGCAAATTTGAGGAACGGGTCATCGCAGCGAAAGAGGCTGGGTATGAGGGAATCGGCCTGAGGGCAGAGACCTATGTGGACGCATTGAATGAAGGACTTCACGATGAAGACATCTTAGCAATCCTGGATAAGCACGGAATCAAGGTTACCGAGGTAGAGTACATCGTACAGTGGGCAGAAGAACATCGTTCTTATGAGCAGAAATACAAAGAGCAGATGTGCTTCCATATGTGCGAACTCTTTGGAGTAGGCCATATCAACTGCGGGCTTATGGAAAACTATTCTGTGGAGTATACG
>ENA-OQCO01001253-OQCO01001253.1-human-gut-metagenome-genome-assembly--contig:-NODE-1253-length-10173-cov-0.853275_pt1 | contig 10173 bp, 13 predicted proteins | sample MGYA00242500_ERZ504582 | MGnify/ENA primary metagenome ERZ504582 (study PRJEB26092, sample SAMD00036346) | human gut metagenome | host: Homo sapiens | study: EMG produced TPA metagenomics assembly of...
CATCTTAACACCATATCCACATTGCTGCGTATAGTCAAGAAAATATGCCGAACGCAGTACATGATTAAGATAATATGAAGAAACATTACAGTATGAATTGAATGGCATTATTTCAGTTGTACAATATCCTGATTGTGGTGCGACCAAGACCTTATTCAGATATGTGCGTAATTTAGAGTATAGGATATCTCCTTTGTTGAATCTGTGCCGTACTCCTTTAATACTTCTTTTTGATATAGAAAGTGTTTGATGATTTTTGCTGTATCCTTTTCTAAATCTTCAAGTTCTAAACCCAGTCGTCATCGGTTATGCTATCAACGGAAACATATTACATTCGCCATAATTACTAATTTCTCCCAAAGTTGTCCACACCCACGAACTTGGTACCTCAAACGGTACGTTCTCATAATGGGGCGTATCGGAAAGAGAAAAGGAGAGGAAAAATCCCCTCCTTAACTTAAAGACCATGTATCAGATATTTAAATCTTTCAGTGCTAGTGCATAATTGGGACAAAAACCGTCCATTATACACTTTAAACCAAGTGTCTGATAGTACTTGTGGTCATCATCTTCGGTACATAGGTATTTGTAACCATAGCGTGGCATGTACTCCTTGAAGAACCGAGCCAAGTCTTTCAGGCTTTCTTCTTGGTTCTTTTTGAAATTACTGCGCACAATGATGATAGACCAGTCGGGAAAGTTGCCTCTTCCACAGCTATACTCCCAGAAGCGGATATAGCAGTCTAAATCACGTTCACGAATGTCCACACAAAAGCCGTTGGCATGGGACATCACGCTACAGCTTTCTCTGTAGCCAAATTTCTCACACAAGTAGAGATTGAAATCAAGAATTAAATCTTTTTGTACCATAAATAATTGGGTTTTAAAAATTAATAAATAGAGAATTATAAATGAAAGCCTCGCTTACGCTTAGCCTTTTTCTTTTTCATTAGGCGATTGAACTCTGCTTCTTCTGCGGCAGTGGCATCGTAGGATGAGCTACCGTTTAGCAAACCGAGACTGATGCCAAAGCTATCATCGGAATGGGAAACGCTTTGCTGTACCTCTTCTTTTTGTTGTTTGGATTCCTGTTTGGCAGACTCCAACAAAGATGCACAAGCATTCTCTTCCAGTCGGTTGTCGATATTCAAGTAGCTGAACTCTCGACCTACTTTTGAGCCGGAGAAAGAAAAGCCGTTATGTTCAAACTTGACACCTTGTATTTCCCGTGTAGTCCGGCTGACTTTGAATTTCATATCAATCTCCCGGTCGGCAAGCGCATCTTTCAAATTATCCCAACTATGAGCTGTGGGCAGTTCTTCTTTCAATGCCTTGTATATCTCGTGCTTTGCCTTATCGTATGGGCGCAAGCGTTCCTCTTTGATATGGTCTTTACCATTGGCAAAGTGCAAGCGATATTTGGCGGTCAACATTTTGCAAACTTTCTCATTCCTGCGAAAATCATTCTTGTCGCTAATCGTCTTGCCATCATTGTCCACTCGGTTGAAAACGATATGGCAATGCGGATGCTCACGGTCGATATGCCGGGCAATGATGTATTGCGTATTTTCGATGCCCATCAGTTTCATATAGTCGTGGGCGATTTGCAACATCAACGCATCATCAGACTTCAAGCATTCGCCATCTTCAGGAGAGAAGTTGAGCGAGGTGTGTCCGACAATATTCTTTACCTTGTCGTTGAGCAACGCCTGTAATTCAAATTGCTCCGCCATCTGTTCGGGTGAGCCATTCACTCCGACAGCTTCCAGCAATTTGGATTTCTCCTCTTTGAGGACATAGCGGACACAGCCACTGAACGATGTCCCTTTGGTCTGCTTACCTATCATCTTTCAGTTGCTTTATGAGTTGGTTAATACGCTGCGCCATCTCCTCGCATCTTTCGGCAACAGCAAAGAATCCGTAGGTGTTTGCCTGCTTCGCCAATTGGTTAAGATTGGTGCTTTCACCTATCAACTGACGGATGATGTGGATATGCTCTTTCGTGATTCGTTCACGTACTGTTCCGCTCTCAATGAGCGAACGGATGACTGCGCTTTGGGTCTGCTTGCTCCGTCTGCAAAGCGCACCGAGCCATGCGAATTGGTCGTATGACAGACGGAGAGTTATCGTATATTTCTTTTCCATTTGGAATTGCTTTTAGTGAATAATTTGTGACCATCGGGAGCTGCCTCCTCAGACTTTTTGAGGAGCAAGTGGTCGGGAAATGTAATACACCGACATTAACTTGCTACAGTAAAAAAGTCTCGATTCCTCTTCCGGTATTCAAAGTCTGAATCCTCGTTTCTTAGGCTGTGAAACTTTCGGCAGCGGAGTGTCTTTTTGTATGCTGATGAGCTTCAGATCGAATATATCTATCAGTGTTTTCAAGACTGGATTTCTCTTTATCATCTGTTGCAGGATAGCTTCGTCGGGCTTCACTTTGAGCAGATAATCGGCTATGTCGTACCCCTCTTTTCGCTCGTTTTCGGTGGCATTGGTTTCCATATAATCGAACATTCGTACCTCAATCCCGTAGCTTTTCATCAGACCGATTTTGCTCTGCCAATAGTCGGTCGCCCCCAAATCGGGGAATAACACAACGCTTCTTCCTACCAGAACGGATAGCTGTTGGCATTGAAGCAACCCGTTCTTTCCACCTGATGCTATCCATAGAAACTGCGGCAGATAGTAGGAAGCAATGAGTGCCGTTTTCTCGCTTTCGACCAGTGCGACAGGACGGCTTTTGTCTTCAGGAAGCAGATGCTCACCGAAGAAGCATTGCTTCAAATTGTAATCACCTTTGTGTAATACGGAGTGCACCCACGTAACATGATTGTATGGTTCTTTTATCCGCTTACCTGTTTCGGAATTGTAAAGCATTATCTTACCTGTACGGATTTTATTCTGATTGTCCGTTTGCCAGAATACGGTTGCACCGTCCCAATACTTGGAAGTACCAACCTTGTATCTTTTCATGAGTTCCAATGTCTCCGTCTCTCCGAACTGAGCCGATAGAAATTGAAACAACTTGTTTGCAGAATAGCCACGCAATGATTGGTTGACTATATCCAAATCAATGTAGGAAGTAGCTATTGGTTGCGCTTCCTTAATAGGGGCATAGTTCCTGAAACTATTCTCCTTCTCCGCAAACTTTTCTTTCTCAGACGGGTTCTGCTCAAAGTAATCACGAGGCGTGAAGTGATAACCGCATTTCTGCTCATGGTCACAACGCCCCACGTACTCAGGGAACTGGATTTGCTTCTCCGTATCAATGTACTTGGAAAAACATCTTTGGCGGTGGCAGTTCGGGCAAGTGTGTCGAGTGCTGACACCTTTGTAGGGTTCTAATATGAATCTATGTGTACTCATTGTATGTCTCTTTTTGGGTGTGTCACTTTTGTCGTTATTGTCGTTTTCGCTGGAAAAGTGTCAAAACCGACAAAAATGTCACGGGTTAATCTTTGAATATTCTCCATGCTTCTCTTTGCGGAACAATGTCCCGATGTTGTCATTGAGAAAGCGTTGAAATGTGCGCTCCTTCATTCCATTTTGCTCGGCTATCTGTATAGCTTGGGCAGTTTGTAAAGGATGGAGGAAGTAGATTGACTATCGCCTGTTGTTGGCTGTTGAGCATGTTCTCATTGAGTATATTTTGAACGCTCAATGCGGATTCCTTGAAATACTCCGTCAGTTTAATGGCTCGTTCTACCGTCAACAGGTCGATATATGTTTTACCACACTCTCCGCAGGTCCATCGCGCTAATTGGATAATCAGGCAGAAACGGATGATGTATATCTCCAGCTTGCAATAGATACTCACAATGGTGTCATTTGTCTCTTGGTCGCACAATTCTGAGAAGTGGTGCTGCCATTCGTAAAGCCGTCTCTTGGCATCCTCCGTGAAAAGAAGAATCTGCGGTTCTATCTCTCCAAACTCATTGAGGGCATACTCTTGTTGTATCAGTTTGTCAATAATGGCATTCCATTCTTGTTCGATGTTCTCCGGTAGTTCCTTGTCATTCCAACGAGCCTTCTGTTGCAGATTGGGCATCACAAACAGAATGCGGTCGATGAATCCGTTACTGGAACGTTCACCTTTAGCCAACTCACTGAGAATCTTCTTTTGAATAGTACCAATAACTGAGATATACGGTCGCTTGATGAAGATGGAACTCTTGGCATTTTTGCGGTCGGATATAGTGGTCTTGGCACTGAACACCGACAGCCAGAACTGTTCTTCCGAACCGTTGTTATAACGGTTGAAGTTCTTGAACCAAGCGGATAACTCGTCAGCCCACAAGCATAAACCACGTTTGTTTTGCGCATGGATAAGGCTCAAACCTTCAGGCGTTACATCCGAAATTAAGAAGCGTTTACGAACTGGCTCCTGAGGAAATTGTTCTTCACCGCTTTCCGCTCGTTCTTTGCGGCTCATACTCATCAGTTCATCATACTTGGCAAGAGCCTTTTCAAAGACTTGATTCTGCTGATAGTCGTAATCAAGAAACGGTTTCATCGCAAAGCTGAGCGGATGACTTTTGTTTGCTCCCGGTCTTCCTATCAATGCCATATACAGGATAGGGCTTTCTATCCAGCCTTGCTTGATTTGGGCAAGATGCGTGTTACCGATGCCAACTGCAATCGCTGCAAAAATTGCAGAGGCAATGTAGTCAGTCGGGTAGTTATGGCATTCGTGAACCTCACTGATGATGCGTTGGATTTTTGTCGGGAATATGCTGACAGGAAAATCAGTGCCAGCCAATCGCATACTTAAATCAACCGCTTCGTCAATGATGGATGCCGGATTAATAGAGGATGTATCCATAGTTCTACTCATTAAAACTTCATGGATGATTTGGACTTATGACGGACACCGCCTTGCATATTTGCCAGCATCTCCTCGTAAGTCTGTTCTGCACTCTTTCTACGCCCGTTCTCAATCCAAGAAAGAAGTTCGTCTTCATAGAAATAGAGTTTCTTACCTTTCTTATAGGCAGGAAGCAGTCCTTTGCGTACCAATGTATAAATGGTAGGCTTGGCTTTTCGGATGATACGGCAAGCATCCTCTATTTCTACCAACACATGTTTGTCAGATGGCTGTGGCTGGAGTTCCGCTACCATCTTTTTCAACTCGATGACCTGTTCGGTCAGATAACCTACCGCTTCGGGCAGCTTATCAAATGTTACTGTTTCTTTTTGCATACGTTGCTCGTTTTTAATTGTTCGACGGCAAAGGAAACAGGTGTTTCAATGGTGGAATCATTCACCAAAACATAACTGATGAATAACCTTTGATGGTGATTGGTGGTGATTACAAGGAATTTAAGTACCTTTGCGTTTGAAAATACCAATGGTTATTGAAGCTATAATATTAATTTGTTGTTTATGATACCGCAATTTGAAGAAATAAGGATACAGGCTTTGAAAGAATTAAGCTCAGGGGTTGTTATGAGAGCGAAAGAATTACGTATCCCTCTGGCTAAGCATTTTGGACTGACAGAAGAGGAAATGAATGCTTGGTATCCTTCTGGTAATGGCGAAATATTCTTAGACCGTATTTTCGTGGGCTTTATCGTATCTTTTTTATTGCAGGTCTTGTAGAAAAGCCCCAAAGAGGTGATTATAAAATCAGCGAAAAGGGACTGTCTATGCTTTCTTCATGCACGGAGAAACAAATAAATGAGTTCATCAAAGTAACAGTGAATGCGAAAACTCCGAAGAAAAGTTCTAAAAATAAGGATGCTAACAACACTTCTTCCCATTTGGGAAATGATGATGAACGTACACCGGAAGAAGAATTAGCTGATTCTTATGATAGGATAAAGCAGAATGTGCAATCTCAAATTCTGACAACTATATTAAGTAAAAAGCCACAAGAATTTGAACGGTTAGTTGTGAAATTACTTCAAGCAATGGGGTATGGTGGCGAGGTCAAAAACTCAGGTGTTGTAACGAAACTATCTAATGATGGTGGTATAGATGGTATCATTAAAGAAGATATTTTAGGATTTAATCATATATCCATACAGGCAAAGCGATATGCTTTAGATAATAATGTTCAGCGTCATGAGGTTCAGAGCTTTGTAGGAGCTGTTGCAGGAACACCATCCAAGAAAGGTGTATTCATCACCACCTCTGATTATTCTAAAGGTGCGATGGAATATGTGGAAAGCCTTAACGGTTCACCAACTATTATCCTGATAAATGGTCAGCAATTAACAGAATATATTTATGACTGTGGCTTGGGATTGCAAACAGAGAAAGTCCTTAAAGTCATGAAAATGGATATGGACTACTGGGATGCAATGGACAATGCCTAATGGTATTGCGTTATGCAATTTTTCTATCTAATTTAATCTTGCATTCTGATTCTGTATGCGACATTTTACGTTCAATAGTAGATATTTCCGAATCACGGAGGGTATGGGTAAATACCCTCTTTATAAAAGTGGCGGTCTGTAAGCGTGGCTTACTGAATGCCTTGCCGATATTCCATCCAAAGTGCATGATGTCAATGGTCTTTAACTGAGAATCGACCTTTATTGGTTCAACTTTAGGCAGAGTATCTAACAAGTAATATTCTGCCACATATCCACACAAGCGATTAAGTGCCGTTTCATCAAGATAGGAAACCAAAGTTTGTTTTGTGTATGCGATAACCTTATTGAGTTTTTCTTGTGAGGCACGTTCTTTCTCTGCCATAGCGTTTGCACGAAGAGTCTCGTATTCTGATGGCTGGTCGGATTCTTCGATAGATGTGTTGTTGGTAGAAGGCGTGGTTTCCTCCTTTGGAAGTTCTGCACATCTTCGTTGGGTTCGTAATATGATAGAGTAGAAACTTCTTCTGTTATGTCAGATGTAGTTTCGATTTCAATTTCGGGTTCAGGTTCAGAATGATAGGTTTTGATTTATAGAACTTCCGGCAAGTTCCGAGTTTGCTGCTGGAGCTTCTACGACTACAGCCTTGTTGCGATAGCATTCAAATCTCATAAAGCACTTCTCTATTGTAGGTGAAAGGAGTTGTCTGAATACCATTTGCAGATTGAGATAGATAGCTCCCATGATAATGGAGCTTACCACTAAAATGAGGTAGCTGCTGAACTCATCCCAACCATAGTGTAGCACGGTCTGGCGGGCTAAAACACCAATGATTGCGATTGTACCAAAAACAATCAGATGCAATGTTATATGTTCTATCTTTTTCTGCTCCATAGTGGTATGTATTAATCGTTTGTGTGCAAATATATAGGATTAATTTTTGAAAAAATCCATAGTTTTGCCTGTTAATGGGCTTTTGACGATATATTTCATCACTTTTCACCACGTTACACTCTTAATAATAAGCGCATTGCAAATTTCTTGTTTTTGGATGAAAATAGTTGGGTAAATAGGCTTGTGTATCTTAAAAACAAAAATTATCTGCATCATTTAATGTAAACAATGCAGATAATCAATAGGGTATAGAGATATTGCTTATTAGCAATACAATGTATGGTTTGTATCCTTGTTGAAATATAACAAGAGGTTGTAATCTTGTTTACGAGCGACTTTGTTTATTAGCTATTTCCTAAATGCTGCGGAATGCCCGGTGTCTATCTGATAGGATAGGGCTATAACCATATCGAGATTATACACATCGGCATTGTTCCCATTCTCCAATTTGATGTACTTACAAACTTCGTGGCTCCTCAAAACATTAGCTTTCAGGATTCTCTTAATTGCTGCATGGATAGTCCAAGCAGTTGTATAAAACAAGTCTGCAAGCTCCCAAGCGGTCATCCATATTTCACCATCGGAAATATGGATGCTTTGTTCGTTGTTTGTTATGATTCCTCGTTTCATAGTTATATCTATTTGAGTGATATTTTATTGGCTGTTTCTCGTTTCTTGGAATTGACCAAATCGGCATAAATCTGAGTTGTGGACACATTCTTATGCGTTAGCATCTTTGATACCGTGTAAATATCTGTACCTAAGGATATTTGTATGACGGCGTAGCTGTGCCTGAAGCAATGGAAGCTTATCGGTTTCGTTATTCCTGCTTTTTTGAGCCAGCTTTTCAGCGGATAATTAATCATGCTCCGTTTCAAATCCTTGAATACTTTGCCTGTTCCGGGTGTTCCGCATAGTTCGTAGGCTTCGTAACTGATGGGGAGTGTCGCTTCCGTTTGTGTTTTCTGTGTCCTGATGCGCAAGCAATAACCTTGGTCGGGAGCGATAGTGAAATCTTCCCATTGCAGATTGAGAATGTCACTGATACGTAAGCCTGTCAGACAAGCGAATAGAGAAGCAGCTTTCAGAACAGGAATGTCGCAAGGTGTGGCAGCGAGTTGCTTCACTTCGTCCAGCGTCAGATACTCTTTCTTCACATCTTGTGGCTCTATTTATCAAGATAGTCATTGATGTTTTCTCGAAACCATTTGTCTCGATAGGCAATCTTTAACAATCCTCTGAATGTAGAGTAGTAGCCGGATGCCGAATTGAGGGAAATGTGGCGGTTGCTGTGTTTGAGTTGCTTGGCGTTCAGCAAGTACTCACGGAACTTCTTGCATAAATCCACATTCACATCGCCAAAGGTACATTGTCCCTTGACGAAGTTGTAGAAATGCTGATAGACAAACTGCCATTTCTGGTCTTTATTCCGGCACATTTTCTTGAAGTAGGCGAGGAAGTCGGCTTTCTGTTTGGTCTTATCCAAGAAGCCAAACTCTTCATTGATGAGCGATTGTACCCGGATGCAGCGGATAGCCTCTGCCTTGTTCAACATATCGTTGTTGAACTCCCGTTCCATTTCGTTCTTCGGATGGGCATAGATGTAGATGCCGAGGTATTCCCTGCGGCTCATCTGCATCGTTTCGGGGTTACGGACTGCCGGATAATAATCCAGATACAAGGAGATGCGATTGTTCCGAATCGCTCTCTGACGAACTGTTACTTTTGTACATGTGTGTGACATACTGTTTGATATTTAGAATTTTACATTTGTTTGGTGCAAAGGAATAAGGTGATTCAATGGTGGGTATATTCACCAAGAAATAACTTATTCAATCTTTGGGGCTGCAAGCAACTTATCTAATTCGGGCTTGGAGATAAACGTGTATTTGCCTTTCTTGACCTTGGGGATATTATGGTACTTCGCATAGTGATAGAGTTGGTCACGAGTGAGGTTGAACTTCTCCATCGCTTCGGCTACCGTATAATATTGCGGTTCTTCTGGTATGGCAATTCCCTTGGCTATATCTACGTGCTTCTTGGAATAGTACACCATGATGCCCTCTTTCTTCTTGGGGATGGCATTCTTGGAAACGAAACAATAGATGGCAGATAGGGTCATGCCGAACTTCTCCTGCATTTCTTGGGAGCTGTACCATTCGGTAATGTCTGGATTCGGGGCTTTCTTGGCAAAGTAAGCGTCAATATGTTTCTTGCTCCAGTAGGTCTTACCACGATTGAAAGTTCGGGGGATGTTGTTCTTCTTGGCTACCACAAATATCCATGACTCGTTTACATGATATTTCTCTTTGACTTCTGCGGTGGTGTAGAAGTCGGTGATAGGGGCTTTCTCAATGGGTACTCTCTTTTTGTATTCCGCTGCATTTTCAAACAGAAGCTCTATATCTTTTCTTCTGACTAATGTCTTACCTTTGAATTGAACTACTTTTATGATGTTATCTGCCATATAGCGATAAATACTGGCTCGACTAATCCTTAAGAGTTTTGCTGCTTCAGGTGGGGTATAGAATTCCTTGTCCTCAATAGATGGTTTTTCCGTCTTTATTGAGAACTCTTTTTGATAAGTCGCTATACGCTCTTGCCTAATCCGTTCTTTATAGGCTGCATTGTTGCATCTATGAGAACAATAGTTCGTAGTCGTTTTGCGAGCTATGAAAATTTGCCCACACCATTTGCATTTCTTCTTGATTTCGATGTTGCTGCTCATTCTTTTCTCCGTTTATTTCTCCAATTTTGTTTCAGTGCGTCTCACCACGTCTCACTGTGTCTCAAATCTCTACTACCTTGCTGGTGAGAAACAAGGCTTTAACAAGCGAGCAACAAATGCGGTACAAAAATGAGCTGAATAAGCCCTATAAACGATAACTATCGCTTATAAGGCTAAAAAGAAAGGCGCTCAAAATGAACGCCTTGATAATCGTTGATGATATATGCTAATCG
>ENA-OQCO01001256-OQCO01001256.1-human-gut-metagenome-genome-assembly--contig:-NODE-1256-length-10142-cov-7.646730_pt1 | contig 10142 bp, 7 predicted proteins | sample MGYA00242500_ERZ504582 | MGnify/ENA primary metagenome ERZ504582 (study PRJEB26092, sample SAMD00036346) | human gut metagenome | host: Homo sapiens | study: EMG produced TPA metagenomics assembly of...
CACCAATCCGACCAAATGCAGCATGTACACGCCGAACGTGTTCATGCCGATCACCTGGAATACTTTGGCCCAAATGCTTGGATATTCACCCGCCCCAATACCAACAGAATCAGTATCGTTGCAACGAATGACGGTAGCAGCCAATAGCCGTTCTCCACAGTCAGATTAGTGCCGTGGGTGGCATGCTGGTATCGCTGGATCAGTAACGTCAACGCATAGCAGACAACGATGCCAGCGCTGGCTTCACCCCAAGAGATATCGAACAGGGGATGATGGACGTCGGCATCGAGTTCCCCGGTCTGCTTCTGCTTTAGATAGCGCCCAATCATCCCTCCAATCAGGAAATACAACAAAACGTATCCGTACGAGCCGAAAATGTAGAATTCATCAAGTGCATTCAGAATCGAGGCGAAATCATGGTTCGTTGCGGTTCCCAGCATCTGCAGAACAAGTTTCAGGGAATCCTTGCCCACAGTAAAACCAGCCAAAACAGCCAGCAGCGCGTTGAATGCAAGCTTTCGTTCCGAATCGAACGCCATTTTCATCACAGGCAAAACAAGGTACACTGCGATCAAGGCGTTCATGAACCAAAAATAACCGGTCGGATAATCTCCAAAGCCACCGCCAAGCAGGAACAGCACAAGATCCTTCAACGTCACCGGATGGGAACCGTCCACGAAAACGAAGAACGCCGCGGCAAGCAGCCTCCAGATGGTGACCACAATGACGATGTTCAGCGTCTTCCGATAATGCTTCGCCTCATCCATCTTCCGAGGAAGAAGCAGCGCGCCGTTCACAGCGAAGAACAATGGCACGCACACCACGCACAATACGGTGACCGCCGTTCCAGCAAGCCCGCTGGAATAGAATCTCGTGTAAAATGAGTAGTGGAGCATCACTACAAAGAACATCGCCATCGATTTGATAATGTCATACCCAACCACGCGTTTTTTCATTCGCTTATATCGTTTCCCTAGCAATTATATTTATAAAACATCCGCACAATCCCATTCCTCGTGCTGTATCCCACGCAGAAACCTGTAGCATGATGAACTCGTGCAAAATCGAAAAACGGCCAGTACAAAAGCTATAGTAGAACGTATGCCTGAGAATTCAAACGTTTCCGTTGCGGTGCTGCTTCCTTGCTATAACGAGGAAGTCACCATCGGCAAGGTGGTACGCGACTTCAAAGCAGCACTGCCGCATGCCGACATCTATGTGTATGACAACAACTCCACTGATCGCACTGCCGAAATCGCTATGGCCGAAGGTGCGATTGTACGAAAGGAACCGCGCCAAGGCAAAGGCAACGTGATTCGCGCCATGTTCGAAGACATTGACGCCGACGTATATGTCATGGCAGACGGCGATGATACTTACCCTGCTGATGCGGCGCCAGCCATGGTTGATAAAGTGCTTGAAGGCTATGACATGGTAATCGGTGACCGCCTGAGCTCCACATATTTCCAAGAGAACAAGAGACCATTCCACAACTTTGGCAACCGCTTGGTACGCGGTTCCATCAACGGCCTGTTCCATGCGGACGTCACCGACATCATGACCGGTTACCGAGCGTTTTCGTTCACATTCGTCAAGACTTACCCAGTGCTTTCGCGTGGCTTCGAAGTTGAGACCGAAATGACCATCCATTCGTTGAACAACAATCTACGCCTGTTCGAGATGCCGATTCAATACCGTGACCGCCCGGAAGGCTCCGTCAGCAAACTTGACACCGTGGGTGACGGCATCAAGGTGATGAGCACCATCTTCCGCATGATCCGCGAATACAAGCCGCTGCCGTTCTTTGGAGGGCTCGGAGCCATTATCGGCATCATCGGCATCATACTGTGCGGTAGCGTAACAGTAGACTTCTGGCATACCGGCATGGTGGCGCGCTTCCCCACACTCATCGGAGCAGTTATGCTCGTTATCGCGGGAATCCTGCTGTTCATAGCGGGAATAATCCTCGACGTCATGGCCAAGAACGATCGTAAGGCGTTCATCATCGACGCCAACCAATTTGCCATGATGAGACGCAAAAAATAACGCAACTTTCAAATGTGGCCTGAGAACAAGCAGTTTTGTTCTCAGGCCACATTTGAAATATCTACTGCTTGACTACTTCACCCACTTTTGAGCGTTCGTGCCATTCGCACTATACAACTGTACGTTAGCGCCATTGGCAGTAGAAGCACCCGAAACATCCAGAACCTTGTTCTCCGCGAGCGCGGACTGGAAGGTATACGATCCGTCTGAGTTCTTGATGGCGATCCACTTTTGGGCATACGTGTTGTTTGATACATACTGCTGAACATTGGCTCCATTTGCAGTGCTTGCACCGTAAACGTCTAATACTTTGCCGGAATTCACGCTAATCAACGTCACATAGCCATTGCCGTCATGCGTTACTTTCCATTTCTGTGCGTTTGTACCATTACCGCCCCACAATCGCACATTGGCGCTATCGCTCTTGGAAGCACCGGCAACATCGACTTTCATGGAAGTCTTCAGCTTTGATCCGAACGCATAGGTGCCGTCAGGAAGATCCTTCCTATGTGAATCAGCTGTGGCATCCATACGTTCTCTTGGAGTAGATACCTTGCTTATTGTCCACTGCTGGGCTGCCGTTCCATTAGGCGTGTACATCTGCAGTTTGGTCTGCTGCGTGGCGTTGCCGCCAGGAATATCCACGGCTTTGTTCGCGTTCACTGATATTAATGTCACCTTGCCGCTACCGTAGTTACGTACGGTCCATTGTTGGGCGCTGGTACCGTTGCTGTCATATTGTTGAAACGCTGCACCATTGGCCGTCGAGCCTCCATACACATCCAATGCTTTACCGGAATTCACATTGGTAATGCGGTAGGTCGCATTTCCTACCGATGTAAAACGATACTTTTGCGCGTTGGAACCGTTGCTTGTATACAACTGGATTTGCGTGCTATTGACAGTTGATGCACCAGGAACGTCGAATACCAATCCAGTGTTTTTCGTTGATCGAATCGTTGCTGGCGCATCTGTCGGAATATTGACTTCGCTAGAGGAAAGAGTGAAGAGTTGCGCGACCGTTCCGTTAGGCGTATACAGATGAATCGCGGTACCGTTGGCCGTGCTGCCACCACTTAGATCCAGAACCCAATTGCCTAATGCGGATTGCAAGTAATAACCGGCTCCCGAATCACGGATGAACCAACGCTGGGCGTTCGTACCATTCGCCGAATACTGCTGCACCACCGCATTATTACCCGCAGCGCCATTACGAACGTCCAAGGCCTTACCGGAATTCACATTAACAATCACATAGCTGCCATCAGACTGTTTAGTGAAAGTAAACTGCTGAGCTTTGGACCCATTGCCGGAGTACAGCTGAATAGCTGTGGAATCCGCTCCACTGGCTCCAGGGATATCAACACTAGAAGCCACTTTGGAACGTACATTGATGTAATAATTCCCATTAGGAATGCTCACAGCACTCATCTTGCGCACATCAAGGGAAGGCTGAGAATCGTCATTCCCTCCATTCTGCACAGAAGTCTTATTGCCAAAGGCACTCATATCCACGGAGCCACTGATACCGTTGATATGACCGCTTTCGGTGTACTGCCAGCCACGATCGTTGGTCCCGAACGCCGTGAATTCCATCTGCGGACCATATTGCGCCACCCAGCGTGTCTTCGCATAGATGTTCGCATTGTTCAACGGTCCCTGCAAGTAGCTCGTGTAGGAGTACACGCCGAGATTCTGGTAACCGCCGGACTGCAACGCGCCATACCAAGCATTGACGATGCCGTTATACACGTTCGGATCGTTCGGCGGCGTGTGCCCGGTCCACGTCCAACTCTCAAGGTCGTAGTACACGGGGTATTTCAAGTCGTTCGGTCTCACGCCAAACTGGCGGAGCTTGGACACCACATCGTTGCCCTCCTGCCTGGAACCGCTCGCATCCTCCGCATACGAGTACCAGTAGATGCCGAACGGAATACCCAGCCGCTTGCATTCATTAATGTTGCGTTGCGCTTTGGCATCGGCGTCATTGCCCCATCCAAAGCCAAGACGGATGATCGCGCCTTCCACGCCGTCGGCTTTCGCCTTAGCCCAATCGATATCCCCCTGCCATGAAGAGACGTCGATCACGCCTTTGGCCTGCTGGGCGAACAGGTTGTTTCTATAGTCGAAGAAGGCTTTCGTATTGTTGTAGGTTCCCCAATGCGCGCCGTAATCGTTGCCATCGAATTTGGCAAGCTTCACGGTGGCTCCGTTTTTTGAGGACGATTGCTCCACGGATTGTTTCACAGATTGTTCCACGGCATCTTTCACGTCCGATGCACTCACCGGAATGAATGATTCGCCATCCGTTTTGGCCAGTGGATCAGGTTGCTGCGATTGCGTGCCGACCAGCTGAGCGTCCGTCACGGTTTCGCCGGTCTCAATGTTCTGTACATCACCTTCCGGCGTAACCGCAAGGTTCTCCGAAACCACAGTGGAATCGTCCGAAATGTTTTCGCTTACCGTTTCCGGCAGCGTCGCGTTCGGATTGTCCGGCATGCTGTTTGACGAATCCTGCACATCATCCACAATCGCGGCAAAAGAACTTGGCGCATCCTCAATCGCAATATCCTGCATGGCGTAAGCCGGTACCACGGCAACGGAAACCGTCATTGCAGCCACGGAAGCGGTGACCGCAATCTTCATTAAGCTTTTCGGCGATATCATCGTCAGCCTCTCTCACAAAACGCATTTCACGCGTTGACGCAATTGCACACGTAAAACTTAAGTGTATTCTGAGATGTCCCCACTCAAAATAAAGCAGATGGATTCCAGACCAAACTTCACATTTACCGAATATGCCACAACATGAAGTGCTGGCATTCGGAAGTGGAACGGGTAACATACCTTATGTATTGTCATTTGGGAACAGAGGACCTTGTCGGACCACCTCCAATAGACAACATCAAAACGGTATCACGGACTCCTGGAGGGAAGCATGGCACGGCACGAAAGGCAGCCAAATAAAGCTGACAGTCAAGCAAGTAACGTCCGCAAGCCCCGGACTTTCAGCAGTACCGCGACCGTCGGGACCAGCAAATCCAACAATTCCGTCAATGCCACCAATCGTGACGAAAAGCTTAGAACAAAAGCACCTGGGACTTCCTACCGAACAGCTCCCGAAGATCCGTTCCAAATCGCCATATCGCAAGGCGTGCAAGATGGCGACACTTGGGTACATAACCATGTCAAGAACTTGATTCGCCGTTCCATCATCGTAGCCGTTATCGTCGTTGCGGTATGCATTGTGGTCTTCGGCGTCATGGGCGTGAGAACATCGCAGAAAATGCGCGAACTGAATGCCATTAACGACTGCAGAGACGCGGTTGCTGCCATGAACGCTTCATATTCCAAGGATTTCCAGCTCAAGGGAAAGATTGTCGACGCATTTTCCAGCATGGATTCCTCATATGATCTGGAAAAGCTCAGCACCTTGTATCAGGAAGAAGTCAAATCGCCGAAGGCGCTTGACTGCAAAGCCGACCCGTCCGGGACCACCAGCAAAGCCAACACCGAACGAGCCGCATATGACAAACAGGCCAGAACCTTCGAGCGGGCGTTGACAAAGAACGAGGCAAATCAGAATTGAATACGAAACGATTGGCAAGAACGGCACTTGCCGTTATCGTAACCGTAGGAATAGTCGTTGCCATCATCGTCGGGTGCGGCCCCAAATGGGGCAACGGTTCAGCATTGCACCAAAACGAAGAAACCGCACAGTCCTCAAATTCGCAGGTTTCCGTGACTTTGCCCTCCTACTACATGGAAAATATGGTCTTCCAGCGCAACCAGCCGTTAGTGGTCAAAGGAACCGTCAAATCCGCACACGCCAGCGAACAGATCGATGCATCGAAACTGTCCGCGACCCTTACCCAAGGCAAGATGACTGCGAGCGCCACTGCGAAAATCGCCAAAAATGGTTCGTTTACTTGCACGTTGAACGCACAGAAAGCAAGCCTCAAGCCGTATTCGTTACAGGTGAGGTATGACAGCAAAATCGTAACGGAACTGGCGAAAGTGTATGTGGGCGACGTGTTCGTGGCGGCCGGTCAATCGAACATGGAACTCAACTATACGCAGTATTACCCGGAGAACAGCGCCAATTTTGGCAACGGAATCATCAAAGAGACCGATCTTCCAAAACCACTCGTCGACAAGAACGTGAAATTCGTTATCGCAGATCATGATGTGAAGAACACGGATTTTCCGCTGGCCAACGTCAACCTGAACGCTGGCGCGTGGCTGAATGCGGATTCCACGAACTCACTGCATTTGAGCTACTTGACACAGCAGTTCGCACTTCAGCTGCGCGCGAAGCATCCTAACGTGCCGGTCGGCATCATCCAGACCGCGTGGGGCGGCACGCCTATACGCAGACATGTGCGCGGCGGAGATATCTACGCGAACCATATTGCACCGTTGAAAGATTTTCATGTGGCAGGTGTGCTCTGGTACCAAGGATGCGACGATGCGATGAATTTTGCGACCGCCACGGAGTATGAGTCGCAGATGACCGCGCTGATCAACCAGTACCGTACCGTATTCGGACGCAAGAATCTGCCGTTCCTATACGTGCAACTCGCGCGATGGACGAACTATCAGTACACACAGAACGTACGTGAAGCGCAGCGGACCACGCTTGACAACGCGAATCTGCAAGACCGTTCCAATGTGGCGATGACGGTTTCCCTTGACACCGATAAAGGCACATCCGCGCTGATCCATCCGCTCGGCAAAGATATTCTCGGGGCGCGCATGGCCGCGCAATATCTCGCCATGGAAGACGGCACCACCGTACCCAACGGACCGCTTATCGAACATGCCCGGCACACTGCGAACGGCGCAATCGCCTTGTCTTTCCGGAACGGCACCGCAAGCAGGCTGAAAGCCATGCAACCTAACTATTCGAAAACCGCGAGCGCAATCGCACCAAACTATAAGAGCGCTCCGAAAGCGACCCCGTTAAGCGGTATCAGCAATATCGCCGCTCCCACCACTACGGCATTGCAGGGGTTTGAGGTCGCCAATTATTCCGGTCAATGGCAGGCGGCCAATGCCACTATCAGGGGCAATCAGGTGTTGCTCACCGCAGCCGATGGTTCAATACTGAACGATCTCAACGCCATGAGCCAGGTACGTTACCTGTTCAGCGGCAATCCGAAGTGCGCGAGCATGCTGTACAACGACTTTAATCTGCCGGCTAGCCCATTCATCACTATTGTTGAGTGATCTTTGTTGGGGGCCGCCGCTAGATAAACCAATACGGGCGGGATAAGTACGGGCGGTCTGAGCCGTTGCTTGGCCTGCTTGGTCATGTTTTGAGCAGGCTGTTCCGGCTTCTGGTTTGGATTCTAGTTTCCCGCTTAAACTATGAAGAGTGCTGCAGCATCGCAGAAACTAGACAAATGTCATTTTTCCACCGGTTTATTTAGGCACATTCCCCTCCTACTATGGCATACGGAACGAACGCGAGCGCACAATCACAGATCGAATGCAAACGTGCGCAGGAGAGGAACCACCATGAGGAATCGTATTGCAGCAGCTGCAGCGGCGGGAATATTAACCATCGGCATGGCCGCCTTGCCTTCCGCGGCTTCGGCCAGTGAAGTCGCACCGTCTACGGACGGATTGGCCGGCAGCACCGCCATCAGCGGGCAGATCGACCAGGATATGGCCGTGTGCACCGACAAAACGTGCGATGCCGTACAGCATGTGCGCAAAACCAACCAGCAGATCAAGTCGGACATCGATACCGCCAAGCAGCACGCCGAGCAGCTGCATCAGAACGCGCACGAGGACGCCGATGCGCTCCGCCAGTACAACGAGCAGGCTTGGCAGAACTATCAGCAGGACCGTGAGGATGTGAAGAATGCGATCGATGGCGCGGTTAAGCGCGGTCAGGAGCGCCACGACACTCTGCATCAGGATATGCAGGACGCGCAGGCCCACCTCAACCAGATGCATGCCGATATGAAGGAGACCCACGACGAACTCAAGACGAGGCATGACGCGTTTGCGGCGAGCAGCCACCAGTGGCATCAGTCGTTCATCGCGGCGCTGAAGGACGCGAACTCCAAGACGGGTCAGCAGGGCGGCTCATCCGTTGCTACCGGCACGCATGGCATCACGGCTGGAACGAATGCCGGTACGACCGTTACTGGAGTCAACGGCACCACTGGCACTGTGCGCACGGCTGCCGACACTGGCGCGAATGGTGCTGCAACTGGATCCGTCACAGCTTCCGGCGATCAAACCGCCGCGTCCACCGGCGCGCTGACCAAGTCGGAATATGGACAGCTTGCACAAACCGGCATCGGCATTTCCCTTGCCTGCGCAGCCATTCTGCTGCTTGCCGGCCTTGCCTACGCCATGAAGACGTTCGTGCAGTATAAGCGCGAAACCAGCGAAGACTGAGCCGGCTCGCTGCCGGACAGCGTTTGCTTCATCGACTCATGAAAAACGGTCTCGAATATATCGGGACCGTTTTTTCATGCGCGTTTTTCGTATGTGCTTTTCATCTGCTATACGCATTGTTGCGATTCAATTGGAATGACGTAGTGCAGCGACGTACAATGCAGCGCGAAGCGCGCGTACCGTGCGTGAACCGCGTGTATGTCCAGTATTCCCACTGATTTGTTACGTTGGCCGTTCTGATCAGTCCACTGGTCAATTCGCATAATGGGGAGCACTGCTGGCGATTCGCGGCGACGGCGTATCGCCATTCCCCGCCGTCCGTCCGGTACTACCCGCGCTCCCCACATCGCCGGCCTTTTCAGCATTGCCGATGTTGGTTCTACGCAACGACCCCGCGGCCAACGAGCGGATGGATCGCCTGCGCTGCGCCTGTTCCGTCTGCGAAGCGGACTGAACTGCGGGAAAAGCGCCCGTTACGGGACGAATACGACCGGTTGCGGTCGGAATAAAGCTTGGTGGCAAAACCTGCGTTGTGATGGCGCTTATGGATGCCATCTGCGGCTGCTGCGTATTATCAGGACCATCCGCAGCGTCTTTTTCTTTCACGGTTTGCGATTCTTCCGCACGATTCGCGTCATCATTCGCATCCTCGCCCGTTTGCAAGGCAGACCCAGCTTCGCTCTGCTTTTCTTGTTTTTCCTGCTTTTCCTGCGGAGCGGCCTGCACATCACTCTGCAATACGATTGGCGATGAATTCGAACGGCGTCGGGCAAGCGCCGCCAGAGAGTCACGAGTATCAGCATCGCGTTGGTCAGTCTGCTGGCTGCCGGCAGCGTCTTGTCAACCATCGTCGTGCTTCTTTCTCTCAACGTCACGATTTCGAGCGTAACGTAGCGCAGCGCAAAAGTGCGCGTAAAACGACGATGTACGCAACTCCCCCACCGAATCGCAATCAAATATCGACATATGAGGGCAAACAATCCCATTATTGAGACCACAGACTGGCACCAATAAGCCGCAGCATGACAATCAGGGACTTTCCTGGATGCCGGCCCGTACACGCGAGACTTGCGATACGGGACGATTCAAAAACCGAGGCCAACGAAAGAAGCATTCGGAGGGAATCTGGAGGGAACCGGAAAACGGAGTGGAAAAGAAGGAACCCCAGAAACCGAATGATTCCAACGGTTTCCGGGGTTCCAATCCGGGCGGAGAATACGAGATTCGAACTCGTGAGGCTGTTACACCAACACGCTTTCCAAGCGTGCGCCATAGACCACTAGGCGAATTCTCCAATTATGCAACGCTTCCGGTGTCTATCCGTTAAGCGCAACTTGACTAGAATACAACAGGACTGGCAGAAGACCAAATCGGCGTGTCGCACTGCTGGTTTGCAGAGTTGGGCATACGTGTCAAGGTTGTGCAACAGGTATGAGCGATCGGCTGCCTTTACTACGGATACTTCTTATTTCGCACACTGTAGATGCTATATTGCCGCCGATGGAATCCAATAGGCAACGGGATTCGGTAAGCATGGGAAAAGATACGAAAAAAGGGTTCCTGGAGCGAAAGCTCGACGGGAAGCCCGGAAACGAAAAAGGACCTCCCGGGAGCCAAAGGCTCGACCGGGAGGCCCGATACGTTTGAAGCGGCGGCGTGCTACTCTCCCACACCCTCTCGAG
>ENA-OQCO01001257-OQCO01001257.1-human-gut-metagenome-genome-assembly--contig:-NODE-1257-length-10130-cov-1.169749_pt1 | contig 10130 bp, 16 predicted proteins | sample MGYA00242500_ERZ504582 | MGnify/ENA primary metagenome ERZ504582 (study PRJEB26092, sample SAMD00036346) | human gut metagenome | host: Homo sapiens | study: EMG produced TPA metagenomics assembly of...
ACGCAGCCATCCGCCCGCCGTCCGGCTTTCCGAACCGGCAGCGTCCGCCGGTACCACGAGCACCTGCCCGGGCTTCAGAATTCGGCCCACCCCGGACAGCGGCGCTTCCGGCGAAAACGGCACGAGGATCTCCCCGTCCCACGCGCCGGGGCAGGCGTCAGAGGCCGTGATGGCATAGTCCCAGAGGCCGTTAAGATTGTAATAGCTTTCCCGCACGAGCTGCGGGCGGGGATATTCCTGCAAAACAGCGTTCTTGTCCAGCGCTTCGCCCCAAGGTGTCAGCATTTTGTCCCCTCCTTCTTTTTAAGCGCCAGCACCGGCGGCAGAATCAGCAGCAGCACAATGGCAGCCGCCAGAAAAATGGACGGCGTCGGCACGGTTTTACCACGCCGAGGTCAACATAGGTCGAATCGCTGCCGCGAATGACCGCCGCGCCGATAGCCGGGCCGAAGATCATCGGCAGCAGCACGCCGAAGATCATGCGGATGCCCTGAAAATGCCGGCCTTTCCGGCAGGCGTATGGTCGCGGATGACGCCGGACAAAATCGCCGTGACCAGCATATAGCCGGACATCATGACGCAGCCCGTCAGAATCACGGCCAGCATCGACCGCGCGAAGAACATCCCAAGCAGTCCCGCGAACATGACCCCCGCCGCCGGAAGCACGCACCGCAGCTCGCCGAGCCGGTCGATCACGCGGCCGGAGAGCACACTCACGACCGACGCGAAGATCAGCACAATGCCCAGCACAAGGGCATAGCCGTCAAAATGCAGATAGTTCTGCATATAGATGATGAGATACGGGAAAAAGACCTGCACGGCCACGGAAAACAGGCAGAACGCCGCGAAGGACAGATAGAGCGCCGGGTTTCCCCGCACGACCGACGGGCGAAGCCCGTAGACAAGGTTTTTTAGACCATTGTCCCGTCTCGGCTCCAGCTTCGGCTCCGGGATCAGGAAGACGGACACAACTCCCGTCAGAACAACGAGTCCGCCGAAGATCGCGAAGAATTTCTGCCACTGCCCGCGCTGTGTCATGCCGTCGAACAGGCCAAAAATGACGAGCATGGAAATGAGCGGCAGAATGGCCAGCACGGATTCTGCCTTGCCCCGCGCCGCGTTCGGCACGGTGTCGGTGATCCACGCGTTGAACGCCGCGTCGTTGGCCGTCGAGCCGAAAAACGTCATGACGCAGTCGAGCACGACGATCATCACCGCCGCGGCAGCCGCCGCAGAGGCCGCCGGGAACAGCTTCGCCGCGTTTTCGACTGTCACGAGGCCGAACGCCGCCGTAGAAAGGCCCCAGAGCAGATAGCCGCCGCAGATAAACAGCTTGCGCTTTCCCACGCGGTCGGACAGCGCGCCCATCAGCAGCGTCGTCAGCGTGGCGGCAGCCGCGCTCCAGCCGACCATGGCGGAGATATAGCCGGGGTCGGTGGAGATGGTATTATAAAGGTAGACATTAAAATACATATTTTCGATCGTCCAGGCAAACTGGCCGACCATGCCGACAAGAATGAGCGTCAGCCAGACGCGCGGGGACAGCTTTTTCATATCCGGCATCCTCCCGTTATTCAGCTTCTGCGCTGCCGCAGTATTTCGTATAGAGCGCAATATGGTCCTCAATACAGAACTCGCCTGTCCACGCGTTCGCCGTCACGCAGATCACGCTTCTGCCGTCCGGGGTGGTTCCTGCGCTGGCACAGCAGTTCATGGCCTCGGCGGTATAGCCCGTCTTGGCGGCTGTAATTTCCGCGCCGTTCAGGGCGTATTCGTGGTGGACGCGGTAGAGGAATTTGTTCGTCATGGCAAGCCCGTCCGGGTGCTGCTCCGTTTCGCTGGCCCGGTAATTTTCCGCGCTCAGTATTTCGGTGCACGTCTCGTTTTCCAGCGCTGCCTGCAAGATCAGGGCGATCTCGCGCACCGTGGAATAGTGGTTCTCGTCGTGCAGGCCGCTGGTGTTCATAAAATGCGTGTTTGCAAGCCCCAGCGCCGCGGCCTTTTCGTTCATCATGGCGACGAACGCTTCCTCGCTTCCGGCCACGGCCTGTGCCAGCGCCTCCGTCGCCTCCGCGCCGGAGGGCACGACTGCGCCGTACAGCAGATCGCGCATCGTGACCGTCTCGCCGTTCACATAGCCCGCCATCGACGCGCCCGCAAGATACAAGGGGTCAATGATGGCCTGCGTCATGGTGAATGTCGCGTCGAGATCCGGCAGATTCTCCGCCGCCACCAGCAGCGTCATGACCTTCGTCATGGATGCGGGGTAAATTTTTTCGTCCATGCCCTTTTCGGCCAGCACCGTCCCGCTCTGCACGTCGACCAGCACGGCGGAAGACGAATACAGCTCCAGATCGAGCGTTTTTGTCTGCTCTGTTGCCTGTGCCAGTGCCAGGCCGGGCTGCTCCGGTTCGGGTTCTGGCTCAGGCTCAGGCTCCGGTTCAGGTTCGGGCAGCGGTTCCGGTTCAGGCTCCTGCACCGGCTCCTCCGGGACGGCGGCCTCCGGCTCAGAGGGCGTATCCGTCTCGCCGCTCGTGACCGGCGTATCGAGATAGGGCTTTACGATCTGCCGGTGCGCGTAATAGACTGCGCCGCCCAGCAGTGCCGCGCACACAAGAAGCGTCGAGCGCGACGCGAAGCACCCGGCGGCGCTTTGCACGCCTGCGGTCGCGCAGGCGTTCGAACGCGGGTGCGTTTTCAGGGTCAAACTGCTGTTGTGATTCATGGTTCATAGGAAGCTCTCCTGTCTGGAATTCGCGATATACCCTATTCTACCACATCTGCGCTCTGCCGGAAAGAGGCAATGTCATCAGCGCAAGCCCGTGTCCCGCCAATTTTATGTGCGTGCTGTCAAGGAAAAACACTTGACAGCCGGGATAAAATCTTGTATAGTATACCGGAACGATTGATCTGGGGGTCTTGCCATGCGGTCTGATGCACTCACCATGACGCTGCTGTACGACTATTATGGCGAGCTGCTGACCGAAAAGCAGCGGGGCCTGTTCGATCTCTACTATAATCAGGACTATTCTCTCAGCGAGATCGCATCCGCTGCCGGGATCAGCCGACAGGGCGTCCACGATACGCTTGCCCGCGCCGAGGAGCTGCTGGAGGGCTATGAAGCTGCGCTCGGCTGCATCGCGCGCGACCGGCGGCTGGAATCCGCACTGGATACGATCACACAGAACGCGCAGGCGCTTGCTTCTGTTCCGGGGGCTGCGCCGCAGGTCGGCGCGATCCTGCGCGCCGTGCGGGAAATAAAGGAGTAACACATGGCATTTGAAGGCTTAACCGAAAAGCTCTCGAACGCGTTCAAAAAGCTGCGCGGCAAGGGCCGCCTGTCTGAGGCCGACGTCAAGGAATCCATGCGCGAGATCCGTCTGGCGCTGCTGGAGGCCGACGTCAACTACAAGGTCGTCAAGGACTTCATCAAAAAGACGACCGAGCGCTGCGTCGGCACGGACGTGCTCGAAAGCCTCACGCCCGCGCAGATGATCGTCAAGATCGTCAACGAAGAGCTGACCGCGCTCATGGGCAGCGAGAACCAGAAGATCAAGATCGCTTCCCAGCCGCCGACCGTCGTGATGCTGGTCGGCCTGCAGGGCGCAGGCAAGACGACCAACGGCGCAAAGCTCGCGGGCTTATTTAAAAAGCAGAACAAAAATCCGCTGCTTGCGGCCTGCGACATTTACCGTCCCGCCGCCATCAAGCAGCTGCAGGTCGTCGGCGGACAGCTCGGCATTCCCGTTTTCGAAATGGGCCAGACAAACCCGGTCGATATCGCAAAGGCAGCCGTCGCTCACGCCGTACGGCATGGCAACGACATGGTCTTCCTCGACACCGCAGGCCGTCTGCACGTCGACGAAGCGCTCATGGACGAGCTCAAGGCCGTCAAGGCCGCGGTCAACCCGGACGAAATTCTGCTCGTGGTCGACGCAATGACCGGTCAGGACGCCGTCAGCGCGGCAAAGACCTTCGACGAATACCTCGATATCACCGGCGTCATGCTCTCCAAGCTCGACGGCGACGCAAGAGGCGGCGCGGCGCTTTCCATCAAGGCCGTGACCGGCAAGCCCATCAAATTTATCGGCACCGGCGAAAAGCTTGATCAGATCGAGCCGTTCCACCCCGGCCGCATGGCCTCGCGCATTCTCGGCATGGGCGATATGCTCACGCTGATCGAAAAGGCGGAGGCCGCGTTCGACGCAAAGAAGGCCGCCGAACTCGAGCAGAAGCTCAAGAGCAATAAATTCACCCTTTCCGATTTCTACGATCAGCTCTCGCAGCTGAAAAATATGGGCTCGCTCGACGAGATCGCGGCCATGATGCCCGGCATGAACGCCGGAGCGCTCAAGGGCGCGCAGGTCGATGAAAAGGCCATGGCCCGCACCGCCGCCATCATCCAGTCCATGACCCCGTATGAGCGCGAGAACCCCTCTGTGCTCAACTCCAGCCGCAAGCGGCGCATCGCGCTCGGCTCCGGCGTGAAGGTCGAGGACATCAACAAGCTGCTCAAGCAGTTTGACATGATGAATCAGATGATGAAGCAGTTCTCCGGCCCCGGCGCCTCGCGCAAGATGAAGCGCATGGGCAAGCTCGGCGGCATGGGCGGCCTCGGCGGCTTCCCCGGCATGTAAGCATATCGTTTCAGCCGTAACAGATTTGGCTTTACGAAATAAGAAAACTTGATTTATTTTTGGAGGAACAATCATGGTTAAGATCAGACTGAGAAGAATGGGTGCCAAGAAGGAGCCGTATTACCGCATCGTTGTCGCCGATTCCCGTTTCCCGCGCGACGGCCGCTGCATCGAAGAGATCGGCACCTACGACCCGAAGAACGAGGCCAACGCCATCACCATCGACGCCGACAAGGCCAAGCAGTGGATCAAGAACGGCGCACAGCCCAGCGACACCGTCCGCGGTCTTCTCAAGAAGGCAAACGTCCTGTAAGTCTGGGGTACCGGCATGAAGGATCTTTTGCTGTATATGGCAAAAAGTCTGGTCGATAATCCCGACAGCGTTACGGTCACTGAGGTAGAAGGCGAGACGACCGTGCTTGAGCTTCGCGTTGCCCCTGAGGACATGGGCAAGCTCATCGGCCGTCAGGGCCGCATCGCCAAGGAGATCCGCACGATCATCAAGTCCGTTGCCCAGCGCACCGGCCAGAAGGTCAGCGTCGAGATCGTCGACTGAACGAATGCAATCAGAACCGGGCCGTCCCTCTGCGGACGGCCCGGTTTTTGCGCGTGCCCCGGTGCAGGCTGCGCCTGTTTTATGCAAAGAACCAGGGAAACCCGGCTGCAATTGGCAGGGTTCCTGTTCCGCCCGGCGGAAGCAGAATTTTTTGTGAAAAGCCGCAGCAGATCTGTATCCGCTTGCTCATTTGGCTGCAGGGTCGATGCGTTACCCATCCAGCTTCCGCATATCGAAGGACAGCGTATAGCTTCCGGTCGTATTTCGCGGAAGCTCCAGTGAGCCGTCTTCGGCAAGGCCGGTGAAGCCGGTCATGGTGAGGGAATAGTCGATCTGATAGCCTGCGGCCTGCAGCACCAGATACCACGGCAGCGCCCGCAGCAGCTTCACGCGCAGCAGCACCTCTGCATCGGCCTGCGAATATTCCCGGTAGCCGTTCTCCGCCCGCTTGGGCGCGATCAACCCCTCCGATTCATAATACCGGATGTTGGCCCGCGGCAGTCCAGACAGCGTTTCGATCTCCTTGATCGTCATATGCATCCCTCCTGCCCTCAGCGTACAGTATCAAGCAGGTTTACAGTCAAGCTTTTTTTGATTTTTTTCGTAGATTCCGCAGGAATATCCCCGCTGCGGCGATCAGTATGAGCGCAGGTGCTGCAAGCCAGCCGCGCTTTCCGGTTTCCGGCGCTTCCCCGGCCTCTGGCTGAGGCTTCGGTTCCGGCTGCGCTGCGGCATAGGTCACGCGGAAGGCTGTCCCCTCTTTCTGCACCTCCGCGTCGAGATAGCCGGGAACGACCTGCTCCGCAAGCGCCCAGTAATGCGCCGTCGGCAGACTGCTCCATGTATAATGCCAGTCCTGTTCTTCGGATAAAAGAACCGGGCGGCCATAGGCTTTCCCGTCGCACATCAGCTGGACGGGCAGCGATCCCGGCCGCTGCTCCGGCGTCTTTTCATCGTCCCAGACGATCTGAACGGAATAATCCGCCTTTTCCGGACTGCGGGTCAGCTCCGGCTCTGCCGCGCACTCCGCGGGGCAGACGATCAGCATAGGCGACGGCGTATAGATCTGCCGGTTCACGCAGACGCTCTGCCCGCTCAGCAGATACAGGCCGGGCCGCAGCGCGTCAAGGACTGCCGTACCATCCTCGTCTGTCTCCGCAGAAGCGTCCGGCAGGCAGGCTTCCTCCATCAAGGCCACCTTTTCCAGCACGCGCGCAAGCGCGGCCCATGCTTCCCCATCGCCGTTCTGCGTTTCCAGCCGCGTCTGATACGCTTTGAAGCGCGGCTCAAGGCTCCACGTCCCGCCGCCGGAACGGTCTGCGACCCGGTACACGTCAAACCGCATCCCGGCAAGCGGCAGCTCCCCTTCAAACACAGCCTGCACCGTCAAAGGCTTTGCCGGTTCCGCTGCCAGAGCAGCCGTCTGAACCGGCACGCATAGGAAAATGGTCAGCCACGCCAGCCGAAGCAGAAACCGCCTCATCGCGCGCCCTCCTTTTTCTCCATCATACCATATCCCGGAATATTTGCAAACCGGAATCTGGACTTGCCGGTCGGACATAGGCTTTCTGTGGAGGTGAAAGCCTATGCTTTCCGCAGCAGTCTGGCTGATGCTCAGCAGTATGCTCACATCGCTGCGCATCTCCGGCGGCGGCTCATTCCCGAAGCCGCTCACCGCCGAAGAGGAGCGCATATACCTGAAACGCAGCGCCGAGGGCGATCTGGAGGCCCGCAACATTCTGATCGAACGCAATCTCCGCCTGGTGGCACACATTATGAAAAAATACTATTCGCAGTCCGCCGATCAAGAGGATCTGATCTCGATCGGCACGATTGGGCTCATCAAAGGGATCTCGACCTTTGACGCCAGCAAGGGCGCCCGGCTCGCAACATATGCAGCAAGATGTGTAGAGAATGCTATACTAACCTAACGGAAGAAACGGCCTTGCAGGTGGCGGAACGGACGCCTTTTGAGGCAAAATGGCGCCTGCTGGCGAGAGTGGGAGTCCGCTGCTATATTTTGCTTTCCAATGTATCGGGTGCGGTAAAAGTAGCCCCTCTCCAAATTCTTCAGTTCCCAGTGGTGCTGCCGCATAAGTTTCAGGACGCGGAAAAGTTCAATTTGCAGTTCCCGGACTTCTCAGAAATCACCGAAACAGCGGACAAGCTGCGCTGGCTTCGCTACCAGAAAGGCCTGCGCCAGAGAGATGTTGCAGACTACGCCGGGATAGACCGGAGCACCTATGTCCACTATGAAGAATACGGCAAAGACCTCTATCCGCCAGAGCACATGGAGAAAATCGCGCAGCTTTTTGAGGTGCCGGTGGAAACGCTGCTGGATGACTATAATCTGTTTCTTCGGAAAGGTCAGGGTGAGCAGATCAAGACGATCCGAACGAAACTCGGTCTGACGCAGAGAGAATATGCGGACAAGCTGAGCGTCAGCCTCGGCAGCCTGAAACAGTGGGAGCAGAATCGGAAGCAGATTTTCAAATCCACATGGGAGAAGTATTTCAAACAGACATAACCATAGCAGTAAACGAGCAGACCGGCGTTCAATGCAGACCTGCTCGTTTGCTATGTATTATTGCTGCGCTTTCAGATGCTTCACAGCGGCGTCCACCAGTTCCAGCTTCTGCTCCGTGGAGCAGGGCAGCTTCTGGATGGATTTCAGCGCTTGCTCGGACTGGAACTTCGCCAGCTCCTGCCCAAGCTCCTGCTGCGCCTGCTTTGATTTCGGGAAGATCAGAAATACTTCCATGGCTGCCCTCCTTTCCAGAGCGTTTTCTGTTTCAATCTATGCGTGTGTTCCGGTTGCTATGTAGACAAATAGAATTCGATTTCGCGGCTGCGAGGGAAATCGTATTGCCGCACGGCTTTAGCGGTGCGGGAATGCTTGCCATTCAAGGGCTTTTCGCCCCTGAATTGTCTACACCCGAGCGGCGTTTGCGGGCGGATTTCGCCTTCTGCTGGCGGTGAACCTCCTTGGCGCAGGCGGGGCAGTATTTTGCCCTGCCGGAGCGGGCGAGGATGCCCGTGCCGCAGACTTCGCAGCGGCGGAGTTTTTTCGGGCTGAGAATGGCCTGTTCCAGCTTCGGCTGCTGAGGCAGTATGGCACGGCGAAACCACCGGCAAAGCAGACTTCGGGAGATGTGTTGCGGACAGACGCCGTCCAACAGCAGGCAGTCGCCATCCAAGAAGTTGCAGCAGCGTTTTGTAAGACCGCGCACGCTGCGGAGCTGCCCCGGCGTCAGGCGAAAGAGCGAGCCGTTCGGCAGCCGCTCGATGGGGTCAAGCTTGTGCATCTTCGCCCTCCTTTGCGATGAGCTTTGCATCTGACGGATAGTTCAGCGTAATGAGGGCGGGCTTGCCCAAGCCCTGCTTTTTTCGGATAATCAAACCGCTGTACTCCAGCTCCCGGAAGATCCGCGTGGCGCTTTGGCGGCTGCGGTGGAGTTTGGTTTGCGCCTGTTCCAAGGTAAAGTACAGCCGAATCGTGCCGTCCGGCTCGACGTAGCCGTTCTGCCGGGAAATGCTGGCTCTGTCCAGCAGCAGCGCATAGAGCACCTTGCGTCGTTGCTGATGCCCCGCAGGGCTTCGTCTTGGAGAAGGAACCTCGGAAGCGGCACATAGGACGCTGCCGGGCTCTGCATCGTGAGCTTGCAAAAAGTTTTCATCTGACCTCCTATCCCATCCATCAATCCATCCATTTTTGTGTTGATTGATTGATGGATGATTTTTTTGTATCTTGATTTATTTCTTATTAGTTAGAGGATGAATTTCAGCCCCGATGGAGGGCACGGAAACCGTCGTCCTGAAATCCGGTTGCGGTACACTTCGGAGCGTCAGCTTGTCCACCGTCCGAAAAACCGGTGACGGAAACCCACACATGGAAAATCCCGTTGTGGTCAAAGCTCATCTTTCTGCCGCACTTTCAGCAGTTCCCAGATCTCGGCCTGCCGCGCTTTCAGCTCGGCAACGTCGTCCTCATAGCAGCGCCCGGTGCTGTTGATGCGGCGGCAGATCTGGTTGATGTTCGTGGCGACTCTGCTGACGGCAGCAGCCAGCTTCTTTTGCTCGGTGTAGTCCACCTTGATGATGTAGCCGTCGATGAGCATCTTGCGGGCATACGCGCCGAAATTGTGCGTCCCCAACTGGCGCATTTTGTGCTGCACGAGATTTAACTCCTGCTTGTTCAGGCAGATTTCCTTGCGGATGGGTCGCGTGCGATCCGGCATGAGGCTCACCCCTTCAGGTGCAGCCCGAAGGCGCCGTTTTCTTCCAGAATTTCCAGATAGCCGTTGCCGGTGAGTTCAGCAAAAACCGGAGCGACTTTTTCGGGCGGAAGGCCCAGAACATCTGCAAGTTCCTGCGCACTCAGACCGCCGTCCTCGAAGGTGTACAAGAGCGCGCCGGTGAGCTTGGCTTCTGCGGATAGGTTCGTATCCAGCAGGAGGCGGGTGGGTACAGCGGTCATGTGAGTGTGGTTGTAGTAAGTGGTCATAGTGTTTCTCCTTTCAATTTTGAAAAACTTTGTTTGAAGGGCGGCTTGGAAGCGAAGCTGTTTGCCTTTCACTTTACAACGGACAATTTTCAAGAGAAAAACAGGGGTCAAGAGAAAATTATTTTCCCCTTCTATATAACCAACGGACAGAATGAATCGGAGTGTCACGATTTTGTCTCGCAGACGTTTCTCTCTCACTTTACAACGGACATTTTTCTCAAAAAAACTTGGCACCCTCTTTCAAAAAAACTTTTCTTGCTCCTGATTCCCCCTCTACTTAGCTAAGTGAATCAGAGACCGGTTTTGTCCCAGATTTCTTGAAAAAGTTTCGGAGACGGCGAAACAATCTCTGTGCGCTGCTCCAAATTGCCCTTTCTACTTTCCAACGGGCAAAATGATGCGGACATGTCACGGTTCTGTCATAACAAGGGCA
>ENA-OQCO01001258-OQCO01001258.1-human-gut-metagenome-genome-assembly--contig:-NODE-1258-length-10120-cov-0.917842_pt1 | contig 10120 bp, 8 predicted proteins | sample MGYA00242500_ERZ504582 | MGnify/ENA primary metagenome ERZ504582 (study PRJEB26092, sample SAMD00036346) | human gut metagenome | host: Homo sapiens | study: EMG produced TPA metagenomics assembly of...
GGATATCCGACAAAAAGTGTGGTAAAGACTTTATTGTCGGCTATCGCATTTCTGCAGATGAATTCGTTACCGGCGGAAGATCCATCGAGGATACAAAGACTATCGTGCCATATCTGGACCGGGCAGGAATCAGCTATGTCCATGTTACGGCTGGCGTATACCGTTCATTTGACACCGTAATTCCTTCCATGTATTGCAGCCACGCATGGATCGCTGATCTCGCAAAAGAAGTCAAGCAAGTAACGCATCTGCCGGTAATTACGGTCGGCCGTTATAATGATCCACGGATTGCAGATACTGTCCTTGCATGCAACAAGGCAGACTTAGTATCCATGGGAAGACAATCCCTTGCAGACCCGGAGACGCCAAACAAGGCTAAAGAAGGTCGTTTTGAGGATATCAGGCAATGTATTGGGTGCCATCACGGGTGCATTGGAAATTTGCTGGCCAATATCCCGGGAACCTGCATTTTGAACCCCTGTATTGGACATGAAAGTGAAATCACAGATGTAAAAACGGATAAGCCGAAACGCGTTATGGTAATCGGCGCCGGTCCTGCAGGTTTGGCCGCAGCCATCTCCGCGGCTAAAGCCGGACACTCCGTAAAAGTATATGAGAAAAACCGCTGGGCAGGCGGACAGTTCAGATTAGGCTCTGTTCCTGCAGGAAAAGGCGAAATTACCAGTTTTATCTCTTGGCAGATGAATGAACTGAAGAAACTAAATGTACCGGTTATGCTAGAAACGGAAGTAACGAAAGAACTTGTTTCCAAAGAAACTCCTGATATTATCATTGCCGCCACTGGTGCAAAGCCTATAATCCCTCCAATACCAGGAGTTGAAAAAGATTTTGTGACAACTTCTCATGATGTTCTTTCAGGAAAAAGGAATACTGGAACAAATATTGTGGTTATCGGCGGCGGCTGTGTCGGAGCCGAAACTGCTAATCACCTTGCTTCCAATCTAAAGTCCGTAACATTAGTAGAGATGTTGCCGGAGATAGCATCCGACGAAGTTGTCGTACCCAAATGGGGCTTAGTTGAAGAACTTGAGAAAAACAAAGTCAGAATCTGTACCAGCACGACCGTTAAGGAAATCAAAGATCATGCTGTAGTACTCTCTGGCAGGGTTGAAGAAGAATTGCCAGCCGATACTATCGTCTTATCTGTCGGCTCAAAATCAGAAAATATCCTTGCAAAGGAATTAAAAGAGCAAGGATATGATGTCCGTATTATTGGAGACGCTTCAAAGGTTGGGCTTGCGGGAGCAGCAATCAGCCAGGGTTTTGAACTTGGAAGAAGTTTATAATGTAAAGATGCTGAAGGCAAAGTCCCCTCAAGCCATTTCCTGACTTGAGGGGACGCCTTTTGTTTTCACGAACTATATATTCTCTTATCACATTACAAATGTCTTGCCATCTTCTTAAATGCGTCTTCCAGCGCAAAATAGCAGGATTCAAAGGCCTCCTTCACGGGACCATACGCCTCTACTGCCCCGGAATCTGGAGTATGTACGGAATCAATGTTGATGAATCTGTCGATAGCGGTAAAGTCTTTAAAGATCCCCGTTCCCACGCCGCCGATCACCGCCGCGCCCATGGAACTGCCTTCTTCCAGGAGGGATGGAACCTTGATCCTGGCATTGTATATATCTGCATGATCTGTCTCCACACCGCGCCTTTGGCTCCGCCGCCTACTACCGTGATCTCCTTGATATCCATCTGCGTCCGAAGAATATCAAGGCAGATGGAAAGGTTCATGGTGACGCCTTCCAGCACGCTTCTTAGCAAATCGCCCCTGGTGGTTTCCGGCTTGATGCCGATCCAGGCGCCTTTCGCGTCTGGGTTCCAGCGGGGCGCGCGCTCTCCCAGCAGGTATGGCAGGAAGATGAGCCCGTTTGCTCCCACCGTGCTTTTTTCAATCTGTTCATTCATATAGGTATATGGAGAGGTTCCTTCTTCTTTCGCCTTATAGGATTCCATGCTGCAAACCGTATTCTTCAGCCAGTTATATGCCCCTCCCCGCATTACTGCATGGTTTCCGTTTGGCGCGTACATGCCCGGAATCACATGCGCCCAGGTTACCGTGCGCATCTGCGCATCAAAGATCGGCTTCTCTGCCGTCGTCGTAATCCATGCGGATGTGCCCATGCAGCAGTAGGTCTTGCCCGGCGATATGGATCCGCATCCGATATTCGCCACGACTCCGTCTCCTCCGCCCATAACGACCGGCGTTCCTTCTGCCAGGCCTGTCGCCCGTGCCGCTTCTTTTGTCACGCCGCCAGCCACGAAGGTGGAAGGCTTGATCTGCGGAAGCTTATCTGGGTCAATCCCTGTAATCTTCAATATTTCTTCCGACCACTGGAACGTTTTCAAGTCAAAGCACGCGACGCTGTTGGCATCGGAAGGCTCTGTGTAAAACTTCCCGGTCAGCTTAAATACGATATAATCCTTCGCATTAAGAGTCTTGTAGGTCTGCTCGTATATCTCAGGCTCGTTGTCCCGCACCCACATTAATTTCTGGATTCCGTAGGACGCTGTATTTCGGTGTCCTACGATATGGTAAAAATCCTGCTGGCTGATATGCTCCTCAATCTGTGCCACCTGCTTCTGCGCCCTCTGGTCCGCCCAGATAATCGAGGGGCGAAGCGGCGTTCCATTTCGATCTACGCACAGGCATCCCATCATCTGGCCGCTGAAGCTGATCGCCCCGATCTCTCCGGGATCAACCCCTGTAGACTGGATCAGGCTGCTGCTTGTCCTGCATACTGCATTCCACCAGTCATCCGCATTCTGCTCCACCCATGTATCATTAAAATAGTGGGCATCATACGAAAACACTTCGCTCTTTATCAACCGTCCGTCCTCTGAAAATAATGTGGCCTTGTTCCCTGAAGTCCCAAGGTCATGTGCCAAGATATACCTCAACCGTCTGTTCCTCCTTAACTTTTATTCTCCGGAAACACGGTTACCTCAAATTTATTACGGTCCCCGCGATATCTGGACAAGGTATATTCGATTGGCTTTCCAAATGCGTTATATCCAATGGAAACGAAATATTGAATGGGCTTTCCCCGCTTCATATCCAGCAATTTCACATCTTCTGCCTTAGCCTCTATGGCTTCCACCGTACGCTCGATCCTGAATATCCTTGTCTCGTCCTTCTGTGAAAGAATGCTGTATAACTGTTCTTTTACCAAGTCATGGCTTAATAAGAAATCACATTCTTTGTATGGAAGGTAGGTCTTCGTAGTTACGATGGGTTCGCCGTCTGCCATTCGTTTCCGGTACAAAAAGATGACGGAGTCGCTTTCCCTTAGTTCCAGCGCCTTCAGGACCGAATCCTCAGCCTCCGTCCCCTTAAGCGTCTTTAGTTCCAGCACTTCCGTACTCGGCGTCATGCCCGACCGGTACATCTGGTCATTAAAACTTTCAATCTTGCGTATGAATTCCTGGGTGATCTTTGGCTGGGCCACAAAAGTCCCTTTGCTCTTCACCCGGTACAGACGTCCTTCCTGAACCAGTTCTGTAATAGCCTGTCTTACCGTAGTCCGGCTGATCTGGAATGCGTCGCTGATTTCCTTCTCCGTGGGGATCAAGTCTCCGCTCTTATAACGTCCTTCTTTGATCTCCGCCAAAATCAGTTCCTTCAATTGAAAATATAATGGAATCGGAACCGACTTATCAATTCTATTTGTCTTGTCTAACATTGCAATATCCTCCTGATATTCGAATATATTTGATTAAGGATATTGTAACATATTGGAAATTCTCCCGCAAGCATATCGACCACTTTGTATAATCGTAACTATGTAATGATATTATAACATAATACAGGCGGAATTCAATGATTTTTCAGTATTTTTTTCGTTTATAATGTTTCCATCCTCTTGTCTTACCAAAAAGTACATGATATAATTATTGTTATAACATTACTATCTTGTAACCTGATAAAATAAGATTATGGAAAAGGAGTTATCAGCATGGCAAAAATGACACAGGCAATTATGACGGAACCAGGAAATATCATCTACCAGGAGGTGGATATCCCCGAGGTGAAGCCGGATCAGATCAAAGTAAAGATGAAGCGGATCGGAATCTGCGGATCCGATATACATGTCAATCACGGAAAGCACCCTTATACCAGCTATCCAGTCGTCCAGGGACACGAAGTCAGCGCAGAGGTGGTGGAGACGGGCAAGGATGTGACAAACTGCAAGGTAGGCGACAAAGTGACCATTCAGCCACAGGTGGTATGCGGCAAGTGCTATCCTTGCACGCACGGAATGTACAATGACTGCGAAGTACTGAGGTCATGGGATTCCAGACTACCGGAATGGCCAGCGATTATTTTGTAGTAGATGCCAATAAGGTTCTGGTACTTCCAGAAGAGATGTCCTGGGATCATGGCGCGATGATCGAGCCGCTGGCTGTCGCTGTCCATGCCGTACGCCGCTATGCCGCTGACATGACCGGTAAAAAGGCTGTCGTACTGGGCGGAGGACCAATCGGCAACCTCGTTGCACAGACCGCAAAAGCGCTGGGCGCAGAGGTCGTGCTTCTATCAGAACTCAGTGCTTATAGGCTTGATACCGCTAAGAAGTGCGGGATCGCCACGGTCAATCCGTCTGAGGAAGATCTGCTTGAAGCCATCATCGAAGCCTGCGGGGAAGACCGGGCTGATGTCATCTTCGAATGTATTGGAATCAACCCAACCATGAAGCAGGCGATCGCATATGCAAGAAAGGGAAGCCATATCGTAGTCGTAGGCGTATTCGGAGATCTGGCCACCGTAGATATGGCAGCCGTCCAGGATCACGAACTGACGCTTCTTGGAAGCGCGATGTACCGGGAAGAAGACTACATCAAGGCAATCGAGCTGGTGGCCGCCGGAAAGATCGAATTCGAGGCCTTGATCACCCACCGTTTTGGATTCCGGAAGTTCAAGAAAGGATATGATACCATCGACCTGGAAAAGGATAAGGCTATGAAGGTCATGATCAACATGGAAGCATAATTCTAAGAATGCCGCGCGTCAGGCCATGGGGCCTGCCACGCGGCATCTTTTCGCCTATCTCTTGGCATCTTTTACGTATTCAAAGGACGCATGGTTATCCACGATATCAAATATCTGGCTTCCCTTCTCCCAAAGCTGGTATCGGATCCTGCATACAGGGCTTTCTCTTATGATCCTCGTCATGCTGCCCTGCCGCGGCGCGCTCAGCCCGTAGGAACGCTCCCCTAGCTTGGTCACCTTTAAGCACAGTTTCCTTGTCTTACCACCGCTTCGCTGGCGCTAAGCCTTGTAACTTTCGCCCCCAGATAGGTGGCAAGCCGGTAGGTCCGCCCCAGAACCTCTATCTGGCAGATGCATCCTCGGAAGCTCCACCTTCCAATCGGTACGTCAGCCACAGAAAGCATCAGGCTTCCTTTCTTTTTCTCCGTAAAGATACATTGCGTCCAGAGATACTCCTTTGGGAAAGAACTTCCCCAGTCTGTCTCTATATACCCCAGCCCCTCATCCAGATCCACTTCCCTACCATTTATCAGCAGCCCTCCTCTGGTTCTGTGCATCATGCTCAGAACGCCGTGATTGCATTCCAGAAACGGAACTCTTTTAAACGGCCCCATAATATCCTTCTTTAACTTGGCAAACGGGCCATAAGAGATATTTCCATAGACGGATACGTCTTTGTTCTTCAGATTGACCCAGATGCCTTTTTCCGTAAACAGGTTCTCCCCGATCATCACCCGGAAGCGTCTTCTCTCGATCGTACATTGGGAGGCGGGATAGGAAAAGCACCAGGATCCTTCTTCTGTTATCATTTGTATAGATGCCGTCCATTTCCCCTGCTCATCCGCGTGGATCGCTGGGATGAAGGCAATCATCCTGCCCTCTGCCTGGTGCTTCAGGTACCACCCTTCAAAATATGGATATTTTTTCTTCTTTCCATGATAATATCTTGTCACCGTCTATCGCCTCCTTTACAGATTCCTTTTTGTGCCGGGCCATCCAGCAGATTCCCCCGGGCATCAAATCTTGAGCCATGGCACGGACAGTCATACGTCCCTTCTTCCGGATTCCAGGACAGCTGGCATCCCATATGGGAGCAGCGGGTTGTCCTGATGTTTTCTTTCGCGTCCGCGGAAAGTTTTGACGTGCCGGCAAGATTAGCCGCCGCATGGGCGCCTTCTAAGGCCATGTTCCCCATTCCCTTAAGGCCAGGCATTCTCTGGGGAGAGAATACCTCTTCATAGGGGCTGATTCTTCCGCATATCTGCTCGGAGAGAATCATGGCAGCCACCATAGAGGAGGTCATTCCCCATTTCTTAAATCCTGTGGCCACGTACCAGTTTTTCCTGCTGCCGCTGTATCTCCCAATATACGGAATATCGTCCAGGGGCATGCAGTCCTGCGCCGACCATCGGTAGGCTTCTTTGCTTTCCGGCCAGTACTCGCCCGCCCTTTTGATTAGCCGCTCATACTCCCCGCCATTCGGGTTCTCTCCGGTCCTGTGTCCTTCCCCGCCCACTAGCAGCATTCCTCCCGCGCTTCGAACCGACAGGCTTCCCGGATCGATGCCAAGATACATTCCTTCGGTCAAAGGCGCATTTTCAAGGGTGATCACATAACTGCGTTCCTGATGCATCCGCATAAAATAATGTCCCGGGATGATCGGGAACGGATAGTGGCATGCAAACACAATGTTGGAAGCCTTTACATTTCCGCGGTCTGTCTGCACCCCGTCAGAAGTTCGCCTTTTGCACCTTCGTATGTTCAAATACTTCCACTTCCTCTGAAACGGCCTTTAAAAACTTAAGCGGATGGAACTTCCCCTGCCCGTCAAACCGGAGGGCTCCCTGAATCGGGAAAGGCAGTTCTGTCTTTTCCGTCCATCTTGCAGCGATCCCAAGTCTTACAGCCGCCATGAATTCATTATGAAGCCTTTGCCCCTGGTCCTGCGTATACAGATACGATGAGCAGTCCTCCCAGTCGCACTCGATATTCATCTTATGAATGACTGATCTGTATTCCTCGATCGCTTTTTCATTTGCCTGCGCATATTGGCGGGCCTGCTTCTCTCCCTTGGCCTTGATCAGATCCGCATAGATCAGATCATGCTGGGACGTGACTTTGGCCGTCGTGTTCCTGGTCTGTCCACTCCCAATACGCCCGGCCTCCAGAACGATGCATTCCTTCCCTTTCTGCTTTAGGAAGTATGCAGTCAGGATTCCCGCCATTCCTCCGCCAATGATCACCGTATCAATATTCATATCTCCCGGAAGGCAATGCCGTTCCCTGATCGTTTCCGTATCCTTCCAGTAGGACTTATTTGTCATAGTCTTCACCTCTCAGATAGGATGCGCAGCAGCTGGTAAATATATGCAGCCGAAGAATATTTGAATTGTTTAAGACATGAGGGCATGTTATAATTTAACATATTATCTGTTAGCAAAAGGGATGGCTTTGCCAATATCTTCGTTCTCATACTTCAAGCCTGTAATGGACATGGTCACCTCCTTCAAGAGATGCAGGGATGTATATCACCTGTATGTCTGTTTCTTTATATAATGAACCAGGAGGTAAATTCATGAAAAATCGCATTTTATTAAAAACAAATTTATTTGTGTGCTTCGTAATCATCGTCGGATTCCTTCTGACCGCGATACTCAGTTACGAGTCCAACTACAGCACATCAATTAAAAATATCGAGCAAGTATCCACCTTGACATCAGAAGGAATCTACTATCAGATAAACTCTATGTTTACGAAGCCGGTAAACATTTCCATGACTATGGCCAATGATAACCTGTTAAGAGAGTTCCTCTCCAAAGAAGAGGGCCATCTCGATGATCCGGCTTATCTGGATACGCTTCAAGGGTATTTAAACTCTTACCAGGAAAAGTACCACTATGATTCCGTGTTTCTCGTTTCCGCCGCCACCTCACGGTATTACAACTTCAATGGCCTGGACCGGGTACTGGAAAAAGGGGATCCGGAAAATGCATGGTACTATGACCGTATGCTAGGATCAGACGATGAATATGGCATAAATGTAGATAATGACGAGGTGGAAGGAGCCGGCAATGCAATTACCGTCTTCGTCAACTGCAAGATACACAGGAATGACGGAGCTCTCCTTGGCGTAGTGGGCGTGGGAGTGAGGATTGATTCCCTGCAGCGCACGCTAAAGAAGTACCAGGATCAGTTCAATATGAGCGCCTATCTGATCAATGACTCCGGCAAGATCGAAGTATCCCCCCAATATTCCGGCTATGAAGAAGTGAACCTGTTTGACATGGTCTTCCACGAGAAGGATAACAAGGAGCGAATCCTGTCCTGGAAGGAAGAAGGCACTGCCTTTAAGGCATGGAACCTGGACAAAAACGGAGAGAAGCAGAATTACATCGTGGCAAGATATCTCCCGGAACTCCAATGGCATCTGGTCGTAGCGAGGGATACTTCGGAATTGATGGCGAAGCTGAGCCGGCAATTCATCCTCACCGTAACCGTCATCCTCATCATCCTTTCTCTGATCCTGCTGCTGATCACCCGCGTGATCCAGCGCTTTAACACGCAGATCGTACAATTGACCCAATCGGCAGAGGAAGAGCGGCGCGCGGTATTTGAAAAGGCCACCGGGCAGATGTTTGAAAATATCTACGAGCTGGACGTTAGCAATAACTGTCCGGCCAACCAGGCTACGGAAGCGTATTTTGAAAGCCTGGGGGCTCCCCACGGCACCTCTTTTGATGAGGCGCTGCGCATCATCGCGCAAAAGCAGATCAAGGAAGAGTTCCGCCAGGGCTACATTGATACCTTCCTCCCAGAAAATGTAATGAAGGCATATGAACAAGGTATCGAAGGCCTTCAATATGAATTTATGACTACGAAAGACGGGGAGCATTACTACTGGATGCGGATCACGGCCCGCATCGTAAAATGGGAACTAGACCAGTCCATCCACATGCTGGTATACCGGCAGAATATTGATGCTGAAAAGCGGCAGGAACAGAAGATGCTAAGGCTGGCCCAGACCGATGAGATGACCGGCCTTCTGACGAAGACGGCCACTCAGCGTCGGGCTATGCAAGAACTTGCCAGTTCCCCGAATGACTGCTTCGCTTTCTTCATCTTTGACATCGACAACTTCAAGCAGGCCAATGACCTGTATGGCCATGCTTTCGGCGATTCTGTCATCCTGGCATTCGCCGCCACCATCCGAGATAATTTCCGGAGCAATGACATCTTAGGAAGAATCGGAGGAGACGAATTTGTAGCCTTTTTGCGAATACAGGATTATGAATGGGCAAAGCAGAAAGCCAGTTCCCTATGCAAGGCGCTCAGCAGCGAGCATGCCTGGGGCTCCATGACCTGGCACGTATCCGCAAGCATTGGAGTCGCTTTTTCGCCGCAGCACGGCACGGATTATGACACGCTCTACCAGAACGCAGACGCCGCGCTGTATGAGACCAAGGAACGCGGGCGCGGAGGCTACACGGTTTATCAAGAAAAAGGCCTTTCTAAGGGATCAGACTATCCGCCAAGCATGTAGCATGCCCGTCCACACAAGGACAAAATAATTGGCCAGCGCTTAACGACGCTGGCCTTTACTTTGTCCCCAATAACCGTAAGACAGATGTATTATTTTTCTAAAGAAAAATCAAGTTTGTCCCGTTCTGCTCCGTTCACAATAATCGCAATGGAATGGATGCCCGGATAATGCTTTCTTGTACTCAGATCTTTGAAAGAATGTTTTTTCTCATAAGATCTTTCCTCGTTTTCTTTTAATGCACTTCTGATATCTTGAATCGTTTCCTGGATCTTCTTCCATTCGATTTCACATAATCAATCCCATATTCCAGTCTGGCTTTTACTTCTTTTTCTGCTAATACCGAGAACGAAAAAGTTATGCTATCCCCAATCGAAATCGATGTCTTGTCTAACACGAATTCCAACAGTTTTACGGACGCTGTATCGTCGAATTCAAAAAACGCCATTGCTTCGCTATCCGCCTTTTTAAGCAGGGTACGGCAGCCGTGCTTTACTATCCAGTCGGTATGATCGGTCATTCCATACCACTTCCTAGCTATGCCCAGCACCAGATCCGGATGTGTTTTG
>ENA-OQCO01001259-OQCO01001259.1-human-gut-metagenome-genome-assembly--contig:-NODE-1259-length-10116-cov-0.942337_pt1 | contig 10116 bp, 13 predicted proteins | sample MGYA00242500_ERZ504582 | MGnify/ENA primary metagenome ERZ504582 (study PRJEB26092, sample SAMD00036346) | human gut metagenome | host: Homo sapiens | study: EMG produced TPA metagenomics assembly of...
GGAATAGTTTATCCCTATATTCCTTATCCTTTGAAGCCATTTCCATGATCCTCGTATCTCGTTTCCGCAATCAGAAGAAGATTCAATCTGCTGACCCCTGTCTTCTCCTTCTTTTATCCCTTCTTTCCTTGCAGTGTCCATCCGGCTCTTCTCATCACTGACAGCCATCTCTCTGCGCAGATATAGATATCGCTCCTCTTCGCTTTTATTTATTCTTTCTCCATCTCCATCTTTTGCAGTCTCCATATAGGGGTTCCCTTTTGCTTCCATACAAACCGCCTCCCAACTCTTAGCCGCAATCAGCCTTGCCAACAGTACAGGTCCTGCCTTTTTCTTCTTCCGATGCTTCTTCCAATTTCTTTAATTCTATCACATGGAAAAGGAATTTACTACTATACACTTCTAACAAAGCCATAAGAAATCCTTTCGCTACAATTTTGTTCTTGAATATCCTGCGAAAAGCATAATCATTCGTAAGGCATATATCCAGCGGCTCCATGCTGGCAGCAAGTTGCCGTATATATTCCTCTCTTGATAATACAGATACTTTCTTAAGTTTGTCGTTTCCCATAGGCATTTCCTCCTTGAGTACCTTTTAAATATTAATTCATTTGAAATCTTTGGCAGACTTGCCGATATTTGTAGAAAGGCTTAAAAACATGATTATAAATGCTTAAAGCCGATGGCAGGCCATAAAGGCCTGCCATAATTAAAATATATTATATCAGATAAAGTTTTTAGATACAATCAAATTATTGCTACGTGTCCGGTTGCCGATTATGCCTCTTACCCTGTCATAAGTCTCCAGTATCTCCTGTGGAACGTCTACATGAGGAATGAATCCCCGTCCACGAGGCCTATACCCGTTCCCATCGTCCTTTAGTCTGGGAATTTCGCCCAAAAGCAGATCCAGGAATCGTTCCCTTGACCAAAGAAACGTTATAGTATTTTTATATACAAGGCCCTCGCCCACTTGTGGGATAAAAGGCGCATAACTGATAATTTTCTCTTCTTCCATGTACATCATAAGTGAAGCCTTGCTTCTTCTCTGCATAATAGGATCCTGCACTAATATCACGTGTCCGTCAGACTTAGGAAGTTGCTGAAAATATTCGAATCCGTTCTTTGCATTGGCACCGCAATTTGTGGACGCATTATCAAGAATCACTTGTTCCTTAGGTATTCCATAATATTTTACTGCCAGTGCGCCAAATATTTCTGCCTCGCTCATATTTTTCAGTTCCCCTATAATCTCCTGGCATCTTTCCATAGCACGAACATTTTTTCTCAAAATCTCCGTAGCATGTCCTTCTCCTCCGCAGATAATCAGATATTCTGCGATTCCGCACTTCATTGCTTTTATGCATACTTCTAGTGTATATGGCAATTCATTGCCAAAAAGCATAATTGCACCTGCACATTTTATCTGGTAATTCTTTTTTAATGTATCCACATCCAGGCACATGACATCTCTACTTGCCAGAAAAAACAGAATCCTGTTGATATCTTCTATATAATTCAACCTATTTCTCCATATCTAATACTACTGGCACAGATTTGTACCCAACACCCATTCGGTCTATACCCAAGTCTATCAGTTTCAGGAAATGCTCTCTGGTACGAATGCATCCGCTTCCTTTGACTTTACACTTTCCAGCCACTTCCTCCATCATAATCTGAATAATCTCAGGTGTAGCGCCATTTGCCTCAAAGCCTGTTAAGAATCCTGTACTGGTCTTAACGAAATCTGCTCCGGCCTCAATACAGCATTGGCAGCCTTCTTTCACTTGATCGACGGTGAGGGCATCCGTTTCCAGTATTACTTTTATTTTTCGGCCATACTTATGCGCTGCGCTAACACATTCTTTCAAATCCTTCACTACTTCCTCCCGCTTTCCGGCACGAAGTTTTCCAAAGTTAGCGACTATATCAACTTCTTTTACACTGTCGTACTTGGCAACATCTTCTATTTGCTGTACCCTGGATGCTGTAGAACTCGTTCCGAACGGGAAATCTGTTACCGGACAGAGCATAGTCGCGCTTCCTTTTACATAAGGTTCGCACAGTTCCATATAGCCTGGATTAATACAAATAGTCGCACAGCCAAGTTCTACGCCATCTTTTGTTAGGGTGATAATCTCTTCTTCTGTAAATTCCGGGTGGCTTAAGTACAGAATAGTCAATGTATTGTGCCAGTTCCCGTCTACTCATTTCATTTGCTCTTTCGTCAACTCTGTCATAGTCTTATTCTCTTCTCCTCAAATTTACTTTTTACTCAACATCTACCCACTGCTCTTTTCCAGCGGATTCAACAATTGCACTGCAAAGTTTCAATTCCCGATATCCGTCTTCGAACCGCGGATAATCTACACCAGCTTTCTTTCCCTTTGTGACTGCCTCATAGATCTTCGAACTGTATGCTTGGAAGTATCTGCGAATCCCTCGGTATGCCCTCCCGGATAACTGTTGTATTCCCGGGCTTCTGCATGCATTAACGATGGATCCTTCATCATTATCTGATTGCTGCCATCCCTGTTCCCAATCCAAATATGGTTCGGCTTCTCACTGTCAAAAGCAACTGCGCATTTACTGCCATTAGATTTCGAAATACATACGATTCTTTCTTCCCGCTGCCACCTGATTTACCGTAAAAGACCCATGCGCGCCGTTGTCAAATTTGATAAGCACGGTTGCATAATCTTCCGTATCAATCGGGACATCTTCATAATCGCTTGGCTCCAGAACTTTCCCAGAGTATGTCTCCACTGGCTTTAGGGGCTTCTTTCTCGTCTTATGGAATGTGGCGAAATCCGCGCATACCTTCTTAGTTTTTAATCCCGTCACTGTTTCTACCGTATCAAACCAATGCGTTCCAATGTCTGCAACCGCTCTTGATTCGCCACTGAACTGTTTCTCCAGGCGCCAGCTGTAATCTGTCTCTTTGAACAGCCAGTCCTGCTGGTAGGATCCATTTACCGCATATATCGTACCAAGCTCTCCTTTCTTAACCATCTGCCGGATTTGCTGGACCATAGGATACGCACGGCAGTTCAAATGCATTGCGCAGATCAGCCCGCTTTCATCTGCAAGCTCTACCAATTCTTTTCCTTCTTCTGTGTTCATAGCAAGTGGTTTTTCACATACCACATTTTTTCCTGCTGCAATTGCTTCCTTAGCAATCTCATAATGGAGATGGTTCGGCGTACAGATATGAACAATCTGAACTTCTGGATCTGCAAGCAGTTCTTTATAGTCCCCATAGGATTTCTCAATTCCCCAGCATATTTGCTTTTGTTCTTGCCAATTCAGCGTTAACTTCGGACAAAGCGATCACCTCTGCAGTCCCTTGCCTTCGTATTGCTTCAATATGTACCGGACCGATGAATCCCGTACCGATGACGCCAACTTTTATTTTTCCATATGTACCTCCTAATCCAGAGCATGTTTGCTCCAATCAATTATAAAGTTTTGTAATTCATCAAAGGAAGCGCTTCTGGCTTTCCTTACATAGAATCCCGAATTTGCCGTTCCGATTGCCAGCGACTCTTCCAGATTAAATCCCAGCATCTGCCCCAGCATGAATCCTGCATTAAAATTATCTCCTGCCCCCGTTGTTAGTCTTGGTTCCCTGCAGTAAGGCCCCTTGACAATAAATGATCCTTCATCGCCAATTGCACCAGCCTCTTTTACAGGATGGATTACTATCGTAGATATGTGGATTCTGTTCTTCAACAACTCTGCCACTTCCAGAATGTTCTGGAAATCTCCTTTCTGATAACCGAACAGCCCCGTGAATTCATATGCCTCTTTCTCATTTAATCCTAAAATAACTTCAAATTTCTGTTCAAACTTCTCCAGGCATTCTATTGCTTCCATAATATCCTCCGCTGTCCGCTTCTCCGGGTCTGCCAGATCAATGAACAGCTTTCTTCTCTTTGTGTTCTTCATCAAAGGGAAGACTTCCTCGATAATGCCATTCCACACTCCGGTCATCTTCACTATCAGCGTCCAGTTCTCAAATCCTATAAAATCAGCCTGGTCCAAAAGGCCAGCCAGCCCTGCGACTCCCATCTTTTCTTTCAGGCTTTCCCAATTTACGTCCTTTAGAGTCTCCAGTTTGCTGCTTATAATCTTTCCATCTAGAAATTCAATTGCATCTGTAAAGCCTGGATCACTGATCGAAATCAGTTCAGACTTTTCTTTTAATTCTTCAAATACAGGATGGATATTTTCCTTTCCCAAAGCGCCTATATATGTTACCTGAAATCCATGTTTTGCAAGAGAATTGGCAAATATCGGCCCATTGCCTCCCAATTTCTTCTTAACAGGAACCATCTCAATATTCATGCTAAGACCTGTCGCGTCGCACACCTTCTTGCCATAGTCGGCAAGGTATCGGATTCTGTCATAACGATCTTTGTCATAACGCTTATCGACCAGATAGACGACTTCGTCCACAAATCCATCAAATCCAATGATCGCCCTTACTTGCTCCGGCTTGCTGCCTTTTAATCTCCTGGCAATTGATTCCAGTAATTTCGTGTCTGCCATTTCCTCACCGTTCCTTTTGCACCCGCTTATCATTTAGCGGATATACTGTCTCATGAAAATCTCTGGATAGTAGAATCGATTTTCTTTCTCATTTCCAGAGAGCCCTCGTATGCCCGATCTTCAATTTCAATCACAGCAGCGCCATTATACCCAAATGTCGTTTAAGGACTCACTACGCCTCCCCATTCTATATCTCCAAGTCCTGGAAGTTTCGGAACATGGTACTCTAGCGGCGAAGCAAATATTCCCGCTTCATCGTATTTATCAGGATAGAATTTTGTCATCTTTTATATGGAAGTGAAATATTTTATTTTTAAAATCATAAATCGGTTTTATATAGTCCATTCTTTGCCAGACAAGATGGGATGGATCATAATCAAGCCCAAAACTGCTGCTGGGAATAGCCTTGAACATTTCTCTCCAAAATCTAGGAGATCCTGCCAGATTATCTCCTGCTGGCCATTCATCTCTAAAATACATCGGACAATTCTCGATTCCAATCTTTATGCCGTTTTCCTCTGCAAGCTTTATAATGTCAGGCCAGACCTCGAGAAATTCTTCCCAGTTTCTCTCCGGAGTCTCCAGCCGGTCTTTTCCTATAAACGTATCTACAACCTCTACACCCAGTTTCTTCGCGCCGACGATACACTCCTTGATATGCTCGATTGCGACCTTTCTTTCCTGGGGATCGCCGGATAATGGATTCGGATAGTATCCTATTGCACTGATCTCAATGCCTTTTTTACTTGCATATTGCCTAATATATGAAACCTTGCTGTCATCCAACGAAACCATATCTATATGCGTAACACCCGCATATCTTCTTGTGGCTTTCCCCTGCGGCCAACATGCAAGTTCCACACATTCAAAACCATTCTCAGAAGCAAAATCAATCACTTCTTCAAAGGAAAGTTCCGGTACGATCGCGCTCAAAAATCCTAACTTCATATGAGTTCCTCCTTACTTGTTTAATATATACGCTGCCTTAATTACGTCCTCTCCATCTGCGATCTTGCGGAAAATATCATCGGTATCCTCCACCGTTAAAGACAGGCGGTGCGTAATCAGGTTTTTTAGATCCAGTTGACCAGAAGCCATCAGATCCATTGTTTCTTTGTATCCTACGCTTAATGTCTTTCCAATCAGGCTGTCCTGCATCGGACATGTAATCTTCATTCCTTTAAAATGGATGTAACTCCAGTCTATCAGTACCGGGTCGCAGCATGCGCCAATCTGCCCGACTCTGCACCCTGTTCTCGCAAGATAGGGGATGGGCTGTATCGTTTCAGGCTCCCCCGTGCACTCGATAATTACTGGCATGCCTAGTCCATCGGTAATATCCTCGATTGTCATGAACCACATTTATTTCATTCGGATCCAGCGAGATATCTGACTCCAAACATTTTGGAAAGACTCCCTCTTATAAGCGCTAAGCTCAGTTGTAATAATCCGTTTAGCGCCATATACTTTTGCCATCTGCGTAGCCAGAAGGCTAATGCTCCCTGGCCAAGTATCAGAACATCATCCAGCGGCCTGACAATCTGCTTAATTACACTAATGTTACTACTCCGCACGGCTCGAACAGCGAGGCCTCTTCATCCGTCAGTACATCAGGCACCCTAACACATTCGTCCAAATTGGTTATCACATACTCGCCATATCCGCCTATGGTTGCGGCCATTGCAACCCGATCTCCCACTTTAAGAGGCTGTTCCCTCTTAAGTCCCTCATCCATAAGCGTTCGGTATGGACTCTCATCTGGCATCGGCCCAATCGCCTCGATGACTCCCATGCCTTCATGTCCCATTGTTGTGGGATAGGGATTCCTTGGATACTTGCGCCTAGGGTAATATTCCGAAAGTTCATCTGGTACTCTTTGATCCCAGATTCTAAAATCATGTGGATACATCAAAGTTATCTGATGGTCATGGGGGAGGATGCTTTGCCAGGATTGTATTGAGATCTGTCTGGTTGCAGATTGTAGATGCTTTCATCTTCACCAGTACTTCTCCTACCCCTGGTTTCGGAATTTTCTTTTCTACTAATTTCCATGGGCCGGCCTTATCCATAAGAACCAGCTGCTTGTATGTATTTCCCATGATTGCCCCGCCTTTCACTTTATTTTATATATTGACTCTTACTTAGACAGCCTAAACTGCTTTTGATTTATGGAACAAACTATTCATAATATTTCCGTTATAAGAAATAGTCATAAATATAATTACAAAAACTGCAATCACGATCTGGTTATACTGACTGGGGAATCCAAATACCATAAGCGCCAATTTTACCAGTTGCATAATGATGCTGCCAACATATACGCCAATCACTAAATTGCAGAGAGATTGCAGTGCCATTCCTATAAATACGCACATCATCGCGTCAAATACGATAGATGTCGTCTGCATATTGCTTGATGCCTTCTGAACGCCATTTGTTCCCAGAGAAACCATGGCGTAAATACCCGCATAGGTACTTGCAATAACCATAGCTATGGATTTCACCTTATATACATTGATCCCGCATAGGCTCGATACATTTGCATTACTCCCCACTGCCCGAACATTATATCCAATCTTACGGTAATTATAGAGATAATACGTCACCGCAAAAACCAGAATCAGCGTAATGAAATTATAAGGAAACTTCGCAATAATAAGATACTTCATCGGAAGCGTAACCCCAAATCCATTGAAAAAGACTCCGCTTAGACTCTCGTAGATCAGCATCATGCCGATTGTGACGATGATTGTCGGTATCCGCAGAATATAAAACACCATACTTGGTAATCACTCCACAGATAAATCCTGTCAGGATGGCAAAAATCACGACACCAAAGAAGCCCAGGTCTAATTTGAGCGCTATATTTCCACCAATAATTGCTGCCATCAACTGAGCTGCCCCTACCGAGAAGTCCCAGTTCCCGCTAACCAGGCAGAAACTGACTCCCCAGGCCAGAATTGCAGGAGCGATTGCCTGCGACAGCAATTTCGGCACATTCACCAACGAGATATTCTGTGGATAAGCAATTAACAAAAGTATAAAAATTACTGTGGGTATCAGAACAACAATCAACATATTTCTAATCCATTTACCTTTGCTGCTTTGCATGCCAATAACCTCAATTCTTTCTGTTTTACTTTTGAATCTGTTCCATTACATAATCCATTGAGAATTCATCCTGCAAACCTTGGAGTTTGTCCAGTGTAAGATCTTTATTATAGCGACCCGCCATACTCTTGATAGCATCTTCGTCATAAATGCGGAAATTCGGATCTGCTACATATGTCTCATATACTTCACACTCATCGGCGCTGCGGATAAGAAGATAGCCCTGCGAAAGATGAACTGGCTCCTCTGAAAGCGGTGTTCCATCGACCGCATTGTAAAGCGCCATAAATGTAAACAGTGCATCCGGATACATCCCACCAACCAAAACCTCAATAATTCCCTGGTCAAATCCATCCTTCATGCCATCAAAGGTATCGAATGCTGCCATTTTCAGGTCACTGCCAGATGAGGCAATAGTGCTTAAAATTGCTTCTCCTCCACCCTGCGCTGCTGAGTCGATGATGACAGCTTCCATAGAAGGATATGAAGACATAAAGTTTTCTATTGCGCTTGAATGGGTCTGGGGATCTTGTGCCAAAGGTACCGTATACTCAGCAAGCTTCTCGCTTTTCGTCTCTTCGATTCCGGCATCCGTACCTTTATTGCGGGCAACCAGTGCATTTGAAGGGTCCAGATATCCTACGCCAAATTTACTGTATCCCTGATCAACCAAATATTCTACGACTTCTTTTGCAGTTCCCTTTTCATCCTCCTCGCACTGTCCTACATAGCAGTCCATGGATTCTACTTGCTCTCTAATTGAATCGTCCGAAATATTACGGAAGCAAAGAGCCAGTTTCACTCCGGCCGCCTCGCACGCTTCTGCCGATCTTTGGGATACCACATCTGTCATCGGTATTGTCATAATACCTTTACATCCTGACGAGATAAGATTTTCCACTGCCGCGATCTGCTCTGTCGGTTCCGTTCCGCAGATATTCCACTCAATCTCTACATTCCCGAGCACTTCTGCCGCATAGTTAATCGTACTCACTACGCTTTGACCAAGCGCATCATCCTTGCTATAGAATACAACCCCGATTTTAAAGGTATCCTTATCCGCGCCTCCCGAGTCTTTGGCATTCTTGTCCGCGCCCCCTGAGCATCCTGCTGCCATGACCGCAAGCATTGCAATCGTTAAAATAGCTGCGATTAACTTCTTTTTCATTTTTGTTTCCTCCTTTTTTCAATTTTGTTATTGGTTTAAGTTTCTATAAAAACAGCCTCGCTGCTCTTATTCCTCATCCTCGAGCTATGCTACAAATCCTACAGACTTCTTGTCATAAGAGATAAATACCGTCAATATGAAAATAATGCCCCTGATAAGATCGATCCAATTCGCATCGACTCCCATTAAAAGCAGCCCATTATCTAGCATCATAAACAGAATTGCTCCTATAACAATAGAACGTATCTTCACGCTAGAGCCACCTGTCAGAGATATTCCTCCGAGTGACAGTGCTAAAAGTATCTGTGTCTCATAACTTTGTCCTGTTTGTGCTGTGCATCCGCCCGAACGGACCAGATTCACGAACGATGTCAGGCCTATCGTAATTCCAGTAACCAGAAACGCAAGAAATTTATATTTATTCACCGGAACACCGCTCAGTCTGGCTGCGTTCACGTTTGATCCTATGGCCTTATTAAATTTTCCAATCTTCGTATAGTTCAAAATAAAAATATCCAATCACTACTATGACCACCGCCACAGCAACATAAAATCCAAAAGTATTCAGTTGTCCAATTGATGAAGGCGTTATTCTTGGTGATGCAGAAGTCATAGCCGCCGCAAATCCTTTCCCCGCGAACATAAAACTAAATCCCACTACAAAACAAGGAATTTTGGCATACATATGTATCGCTCCGACCGCCAGGCTGCATACTAGTGCCTACTGCCAGACACACTGGCAATGTCAATATCGGATACTTCATTCCTACTGTGCATCCGATCACCGCAGATAACGCAACTATCCCCCCAATGAAAAATCAAGATTGCCATGGGCCATTACAAATGTTGCGCCTACGCCGCCCACAATATAAAGGGACGATTGTATCAGCAGCATCTTGAGGTTATACTGCGTAAAAAATCTTCCGCTGGTCGTTAATGCAAACAGGATGATCAATGCAATCAACATTAAAAATGGCACGGATTCTCTCACGCGGTTAATTATCTTTTCTTTCATCATGATTCCCCTCCTCTTTTACAGCATCGCATGAATCAGGTTTTCTTCTCCCAGTGACTCGCTACGGTCAAACTGTCCTGTCTGTTTTCCGTCTTTCATAACAATAATGCGATCCGACATTCCTAATAATTCTGGCATCTCCTCTGAAACCATGATGATAGATTTCCCTTCCTTCTTTAACTGCTCCATCAAGCGGTAAATTGCAGCCTTAACTCCAATATCGATTCCCCTGGTTGGGCAATCCATGATCAAAATCTCTGAATCATTTGCC
>ENA-OQCO01001260-OQCO01001260.1-human-gut-metagenome-genome-assembly--contig:-NODE-1260-length-10113-cov-1.165532_pt1 | contig 10113 bp, 16 predicted proteins | sample MGYA00242500_ERZ504582 | MGnify/ENA primary metagenome ERZ504582 (study PRJEB26092, sample SAMD00036346) | human gut metagenome | host: Homo sapiens | study: EMG produced TPA metagenomics assembly of...
CACAAGATGTTGTGTTCACGGTATTATTTGTTTTCGATATCCACAAAATATAGAGACAAGCCCTTGACATCGGACACAATATCCAGTATAGTTATGACTGCGCCGCACGGAATGTGCTGCACGCAAAGCCTGTCCCCGCGCGTTTTTTTTACGCGCGCACAAATAGAAAGCGAGGAACCAGCATGAAGATCATCAAGCGAAACGGCTCGGAGGCGACGTTCGATATCGTCAAGATCATCGCAGCCGTGACCAAGGCCAATAACGTCGTCTCGGAGGACGAGCGGCTGACGCCGATGCAGATCCGCCGCATCGCCGAGAGCGTGGAAAACAGCTGCCTGTCCATGAACCGCGCGCTGTCCGTCGAGGAAATTCAGGATCTGGTCGAAAATCAGATCATGGCCCACGGCGCGTTCGAGGTCGCCAAGAACTACATCACCTACCGCTATACCCGCACGCTTGTGCGCAAGTCCAACACGACGGACGAGAAGATCCTGTCCCTGATCGAGTCGAACAACGAGGAGGTCAAGCAGGAGAATTCCAACAAGAACCCCACCGTCAACGCCGTCCAGCGCGACTATATGGCAGGCGAGGTGTCGAAGGACCTGACGGCCCGCGTGCTGCTGCCGCAGGACATCGTCGACGCGCACAACGAGGGCATCATCCACTTCCACGACAGCGGATTATTTCGCCCAGCATATGCACAACTGCGATCTGGTCAATTTGGAGGATATGCTGCAGAACGGCACGGTCATTTCCGGCACGCTGATTGAAAAGCCGCACAGCTTCTCCACGGCCTGCAACATTGCGACCCAGATCATCGCGCAGATCGCCTCGAACCAGTATGGCGGCCAGTCCATTTCCCTGACACACCTGGCCCCGTTTGTCGATATTTCCCGGCAGAAGATCCGCCGCTCCGTGCTCGAAGAGATCAAGTCCTTCGGCGTGCAGCCTCGGAGGAGGCCATCACCAACGTCGTCGAGACGCGTCTGCGCGACGAGATCCGCCGCGGCGTGCAGACCATCCAGTATCAAGTCGTCACGCTCATGACCACCAACGGCCAGGCCCCGTTCATCACGGTCTTCATGTATCTCGGCGAAGCCCGGAACGAGCAGGAGCGTAAAGATCTTGCCATCATCATCGAAGAAACGCTCCGGCAGCGCATCGAGGGTGTCAAGAATGAAAAGGGCGTGTGGATCACCCCGGCCTTCCCGAAGCTCATCTATGTGCTCGAAGAGGACAATATCACAGAGGACAGCCCCTATTGGGAGCTGACGAAGCTGGCCGCCCGCTGCACGGCCAAGCGGATGGTCCCGGATTATATCTCGGAGAAAAAGATGCGCGAGCTGAAGCTCTCCAAAGGCGAAACGCCGGGCCACGGCGACGTGTACACCTGCATGGGCTGCCGCAGCTTCCTGACGCCCGACCGCTCCGGCACCGGCTGGAACAACGTCGCAAACGCCGGCAACTATGAACCGGGCAAGCCCAAATATTACGGCCGCTTCAATCAGGCGTCGTGACGATCAATCTGGTCGACATCGCGCTGTCGTCCGGCGGCGGGCTGGATAAGTTCTGGAAGATTTTCGACGACCGGCTCGAGCTGTGCTACCGCGCGCTCATGTGCCGCCATAACCGGCTCAAGGGCACGCTGTCCGACGCCGCGCCGATTCTCTGGCAGTACGGCGCACTGGCCCGCCTCAAGAAGGGCGAGCCCATCGACAAGCTGCTCTACGGCGGGTATTCGACGATCTCCCTCGGCTACGCGGGACTTTATGAGTGCGTCAAGTACATGACCGGCAAGTCCCACACCGACCCGGCCGCGACGCCGTTCGCACTCGATATCATGCACCATCTGAACGACGCCTGCGCCAAGTGGAAGGCCGAGACGGACATCGATTTCTCGCTCTACGGCACGCCGCTGGAATCCACGACGTATAAATTCGCCAAGTGCCTGCAAAAGCGCTTCGGCATCGTCCCCGGCATCACGGATAAGAACTATATCACAAATTCCTATCACATCCATGTGACCGAGCATATCAACGCCTTTGATAAGCTGGCCTTTGAGTCGCAGTTCCAGGCGCTCTCCCCCGGCGGCGCGATCAGCTATGTCGAGGTCCCGAATATGCAGCAGAACCTCGACGCCGTGCTGGAGGTCATGAAGTTCATCTATGACCACATCATGTACGCCGAGCTCAACACGAAGTCCGATTACTGTCAGGTCTGCGGCTACGACGGCGAGATCGAGATCAAGGAGGACGAGGACGGCAAGCTCATCTGGGTCTGCCCGCAGTGCGGCAACACCGACCAGTCCAAGATGAACGTCGCCCGCCGCACCTGCGGCTACATCGGCACCCAGTACTGGAACCAGGGCCGCACCCAGGAGATCCGCGACCGCGTGCTGCATCTGTAATTCTGAAATTCGATCTGCAATAAGACATTTTCGTTAAAAAACAGCCCTGCTTGGCACCTTTGCAGTGTCAAGCAGGGCTGTTTTCTGAAATATGTGTGCAGCATCGGCTGCTGTGCCGCCTCCGGGGCATCCTGTTATTTTGTCAGGTATCGGTGCAGCAGGACGGCGACCTCGGCACGGTTCGCGCCGGTCTGGGGGTTCAGCTTCGCGCCGCTTCCCTTGAGATAGCCGCAGCCGACAGCCCAGCGCAGCGCATCGACAGCGTAGGCGCTGACATCGGAGGCGTCCGTATAGCTGCGCAGGCTTGCGGACACGGCGGGTTTTCCGGAAAGCCGGTAGAGAATGGAAGCCAGCTGCTCGCGCGTGACGGCCTGCTTCATGCAGAATTCCGTCTCGCTCACGCCGCCCGCAACGCCGTTTTTCCAGGCCCAGACGACCGCGTCATAGGCGTAATCCGATTCCGAAACGTCCGTGAACGGGAGGCTTCCTCCGGAAACGGCGGGAGAACCGGCGCTCCGGTACAGAATCAAAATCAGATCGCCGCGCGTCATGCTGCCGCGCCAGTTGAAGGTCGACGCGTCTGCGCCCTGAATCAGCCGTAGCCGTTCATGAAATCAACGGCGTCCGCCGCCCATGCGCAGGTTCCTGCGTTTACGTCCGAGAAGACGGCGGAGGACTGCTTCGACGTGACGCGGACGGTCAGCTCACCCGTGCCGAGCTGCGTGCCGCCGCTGTCATAGGCGGTATAGACGAGCTTCAGCTGCGAGGCGCAGTCCGCTGCCGGGAGGAAGTAGAGCGCGTCCAGAAGCGGCTCCGATTTCCCGTCGTCCGTCAGATAGAACCGGTCCTCCGGATAGCGGACGGCGGTATACGCGCTGCCCGCCACACTGCGGAAGTCCTTCAGCAGCCGTCCTGCGCTCGTCTCCGGCTGCTGGAAGCTGACGCAGACCGCATCCGGATATTGCTGCGCGATACGACCGGCGGCGTCCAGCGTCTTCAAGAACGCGCCGGATGCCGTGACGGTGCTGTCTCCGGAGACGGTGACGACGGCGCTGCCCTCGCAGCGCGTTCCGGCGGTGCCGACGGCGGTGAAGGGGATGCAGACGGTATACCGTGTGCGGTACGAGCCGGTCAGATACGCCGCCGTGTCGAGATCGAGCTGGGAAAAGCTCGCCTGATAATAGCACGCGTCCGTATCGGCCAGCGCCTGTCCGTCCTCCGCAGCCGTATAAAGCGCGCCGAACATGGACGCGCTGCCGGAGGCGCTCAGGTCGTAGCTCCTGCCGCCGTCTCAGCCGTCGCGCGGGACACCGCAAACAGCACGTAGTCCAGCGTTTCGCCGGGCTTGCCCCGACCGGAAAATGCCTTGCTGAAATCAGCCTCGGAAAAGCGGACGCTGCCGCCGAAGCCGGCTGCGTACTCCACGCTGAGGCCCGGCACGGAAGCCGCGGCCGGCGTGATCGTGATAAACGCACCGGAGGCGGAATATGTTTTCCCCCCGACCGTCACGCTGACGCTCAGCGGCAGCTGCACGGCAGAGCCGGTCACGCCGCCCGCTTTGGTCAGCAGCTCAAGCTCGACGAGGAAGAGCCTGCGTTCAGCGCCGTCGTGACGGGCTTGTCCGCGTCCTCGCCCCGGAACGCGGCAACTCCCTCGCGGTACGCCTGCCACGTGATGACGGCCCCGCCGCCAAGATATTCGCTCCATTCGCCGTCCGTCTCGCTCCGGCTGTAGACCGTGGCGGAAACCGTCGCGGAGCCGCCCGCCGTTACAACGGCGGGGACAGCGCTGACGGCGATCCTGTATGTATCCGCGCCGCCATCCGCCAGCGCAGCCGGAGCCAGCGCAGCCAGCACCGCGCATACCACCAGCAGCGCGGAGATCCGTTTCCAAACCCGTTTCATATCGTGACACCTCTTTCCGCAGCCGAGTGCCGCAGTGTTTGTTTTCTGCTTCCAGTTTACCGTATCTTTTCGGAATTGCAACACTTTTGTAAATAATTCAGGATTTCTTCACAACTTGCCGCCGCGCAATACGCCCCCTCCATGAACAGCGGCGCAATCGCCGTCGGACATAGAGAGGGCGTACCGTTACCGTCCCCGGTGCTTTTCCTTTCGCTTCTGCTGTCTGCGGTCAAATTTCAGCTGCTTTTCCGCGTCCCGCTGTTCGCAGGTGCGCGTTTTCCGTTCCAGCTTCTGCTCCTCCCGCTGCAGCTGCAATGCCTGCTGCGCCTTTGTCCCCACGCCGCAACCGGAGGAAGCCCTTCGGATCTCCCGCTGCATACGCTTCGGATTTGCCGCATCCTGCCTGACAGCCGCTGCGACAGCCGGACTGAATCGGAGCCGCGCGTAATTTTTCAGCACATACGAAAGCACGTCATAGTCCTTCGGTTCTGCGCCGAAGGTGATCTTGCAGACCGAGAGCGTCCCGCCCTCGAACCGCTCGAACACCCCGACCCAGAACGGCGCCTCAAAAAATACCGTCAGCCTTGTCAGATCACTGTCCATCACGAAACCCTCCTGATTGTATGGTACACAGGAACGGACGACCCGGAGGGAGGGTTACTTACCTGCGCCGAAGTGCAGATGGCTGGGCTACCTACCAGCTCTGGCGGGTGAAGGCCCGCGTTGCGTTTTTATCCTGTGCGCGGCAGCCGCGCCTGCGCCCGCCGTCTGCATTCATATTACCAGAAAGCCGCCGGTAAATCCAGTCCCGCAAAAAATCCGCGCTGTCCGCCGCCGGAATCCATGTTTCAGAACAGATTTTACAATTTCACTTGCAGCCGTTTCCTTCTTCAGGATGCTGCACAAATTCACAAGTCCTCATTGTACAGGCCAATCCCCCGCAGGATGAATAGTCTGCGGGGGAATTTTTGTGGAAACTGACAGTTTTAACAAACGCGTGTACTTTTTCTTGATTTCTTTTGACAGTTGTGCTACACTGTCAAATGTAAGAGGACACCAACAATCAAAAAAACGCCCGGAGTATTGAGCATGGGGACAAGCGGACAAATCGTGCCGCGTGTTTGCTGTGCTTTTTTTGCATCTGGCAAAAGCCAGAATATGGAGGGAGGCGGAATGAAATTTGGAACAACGACTTTATGAAGCCCTGCAGCGCAACCCCATTATCGCCGCTGTGCGCGACGACGAGGGGCTGGCGCAGTGCCTGCGCACCGATATCCAGACCGTATTCGTGCTTTACGGCGATATCTGCAATATCTCTGAGATCGTCCGGCAGATCAAGGACGCCGGAAAGATCGCCATCGTCCACGCCGATCTGATCAGCGGTCTGGCTGCGAAGGAGATCTCCGTCGATTTTCTCCGCCGCAGCACGCAGGCGGACGGCGTGATCTCCACCCGCGCGAACATGATCCAGCGGGCAGAGGAACTGAATATGATCGCGATCCTGCGGGTCTTTCTGATCGATTCCATGGCACTCGATTCGGCGCTGAGCGCGAAGAATCTCAAGCCGGACGCCATCGACATCCTGCCCGGGCTGATGCCATCGATGCTGCGCAAGGTGCGGCAGCTGACGGGGCTGCCGATCCTGACGGGCGGACTCATCACGGAAAAGAAAGAGGTCATGCAGGCGCTCGAGGCGGGCGCGCTCGCCATTTCCAGTACGGCCCCCGCCGTATGGCAGATGTGAGGAGGAACCGCATATGTGCACCGATACAAAGGGCAGGATCGCCGAGGCTGTTGAACAGATGCTGCAGACAAGGCCGGTCTGCAAGATCACGGTGCAGCGCGTGATGGAGCAGGCGCAGATGAAGCGGCAGAGCTTCTATTACCACTATCAGGATATCTACAGCGTGCTGGAATGGATCGTGGAGACGGAGCTGTGCGCCCCGCTGCAGTATGACGGCGCACAGGCCCCCGGCGAATGGTGTTTGCAGGCGCTGACACTCCTGCGGGAAAAGCAACAGCTGATGCGCAAGATCTCGCAGGCACTTGGTCAGGATACGATGTATCGGATTACAGAAAGAATCATTCGTCCGCAGCTTGCCCGGCTCCTGCCGGATCCGGACGCGGTAGACAGCGCGACGCACTCCCTCGCGTTGGATATGCTCTGTCAGGCCGCGTTCTGCACCGTCGACAGTCTCGTCGCTCGGCGGACGCCGCTCGACGTGGAAGCGTTTATGCACCAGCTTCAGGCGCTGTTCCTGACCGTGCAGCAGATTTGATTCTTTATTTTTGAAGCCCTTCTATTCTCTGGCTTTGCGCATAGAATGTTGTGTGCATATACGCTATAAATCAATCGATAGAATTTTATTTTTTGTTGATTTTGACATTATTCCAAGCTTGTCTAATGACAGCGGCACAGGTTTCCTGTATACTGACAGTTAGAAGATACCACCATAGAGTGATTCATTTTAATCTGCAAGAAAGATAAGGAGGACGTATTCATGGCAAAATACATCATGGCCCTGGACGCCGGCACGACTTCCAATCGCTGCATTCTCTTCAATGAGAGCGGCGAAATGTGCAGCGTCTCGCAGCGCGAATTCCCCCAATACTTTCCGAAGCCCGGCTGGGTCGAGCACGACGCAAATGAGATCTGGGCTACGCAGCTTGGCGTAGCCGTCGAGGCCATGCAGAAGATCGGCGCAACTGCCGCCGACATCGCGGCCATCGGCATCACCAACCAGCGCGAAACCGCCATCGTCTGGGATAAGGTCACAGGCGAGCCTATCCACCACGCTATCGTCTGGCAGTGCCGCCGCACGAGCGAATACTGCGACAGCCTGAAGGCCAAGGGCCTGACGGACAGCTTCCGGGCCAAGACCGGCCTCGTCATCGACGCCTATTTCTCCGGCACGAAGGTACACTGGCTGCTTGAAAACGTCCCCGGCGGCACCGTGAGCGCGCAGAGCGCGGCGAGCTGCTGTTCGGCACAGTTGAAACGTGGCTCATCTGGAAGCTGACGGGCGGCAAGGTCCATGTCACCGACTACTCCAACGCCTCCCGCACGATGCTCTTCAACATCAACACACTGCAGTGGGACGATGAGATCCTGAAGGAGCTGAACATCCCCAGATGTATGCTCCCGACCCCGATGCCGTCCAGCTGCATCTACGGCGAGACGGATCCGGCGCTGCTCGGCGGCCCGATCAAGATCGCAGGCGCTGCGGGCGACCAGCAGTCGGCTCTGTTCGGCCAGGCCTGCTATCATCCCGGCGAAGCAAGAACACCTACGGCACCGGCGCGTTCCTGCTGATGAACACCGGTGAGAAGCCCGTCTTCTCCAAGAACGGCCTCGTCACCACCATCGCGTGGGGCCTGAACGGCAAGGTCGAATACGCGCTCGAAGGCTCCGTCTTCGTTGCGGGCGCCGCGATCCAGTGGCTGCGCGACGAGCTGAAGATCATCGAGTCCGCACCTGACTCCGAATACTATGCCGGCAAGGTCAAGGACACCAACGGATGCTATGTCGTCCCGGCGTTCACCGGCCTCGGCGCACCGCACTGGGATCAATACGCACGCGGCACCATCGTCGGCATCACCCGCGGCGTCAACAAGAACCACATCATCCGTGCAACAATGGAATCCCTCGCCTATCAGGTCAACGACATCCTTGTCGCCATGCAGGCCGATTCCGGCATCAAGCTGGCCGCGCTGAACGTTGACGGCGGCGCGTCTGCCAACAACCTGCTGATGCAGATGCAGTCCGATATTTCCGGCGCTCCGGTCCAGCGTCCGACCTGTGTCGAGACGACCGCGATGGGCGCTGCGTATCTGGCTGGTCTTGCCGTCGGCTACTGGGCCAGCAAGGAGGACGTCGTCCGCAACCGCGCCATTGACCGTGTATTCCATCCGGAGATCACCGCAGAAGAGCGCGCAGCCAAGGTAAAGGGCTGGAGCAAGGCTGTCAAGTGCTCCTACGGCTGGGCGAAGGACGAATAAAAAAGCTTTTTCAGGAGAAGAAACGGAAAACAACCAAATATTGATGTATGACAGGGAGGAGTATTCATGTTCTTAAAGTACTTATGTGAGTTCCTTGGCACAATGATGCTGATCCTGCTCGGCGACGGCGTCGTTGCAAACGTGACCCTCAACAAGTCCGGCATGAAGGGCGCAGGCTCTATCCAGATCACCATTGCATGGGGCCTTGCGGTCATGGTTCCCGCGTTCATCTTCGGCAAAGCCTCCGGTGCGAGCTTCAACCCCGCGCTGACCATCGCATTGGCAGCCGGCGGTATGTTCGACTGGGCGCTGGTTCCCGGCTACGTCATTGCGCAGATCCTCGGCGGTATCGTCGGCGGCGTTCTGGTCTACATTCTCTTCAAGGATCACTTTGACGCGACGGAAGATCCCGGCACCAAGCTCGGCGTCTTCTCCACCGGCCCGTCCATCCCCAACACTGTCCGCAACATCGTGCAGGAGGCCATTGCGACCTCGTTCTGGTCTTCGCCATCTGCGGTCTGAACCAGGTTCCGGAGCTCAACGACGGCGTTGGCAAGCTCCTGGTCTTCGGCATCATCGTGTCCATCGGTATGTCCCTCGGCGGTCTGACCGGCTATGCGCTGAACCCGGCGCGTGACCTTGGCCCGCGTATCGCGCACGCCATTCTCCCCATCAAGGGCAAGGGCTCCAGCAACTTCAAGTACGGCCTGATCGTCCCCATCTTTGGGCCCATCATCGGTGGTCTTCTCGCCGTCCTGCTGTACAACGTCATCCCCTGGGCTGCTGTGTAAGTACTGCCCACGCATCTGAATATACTCTGCTCTAAGTGAATGTGTCGGGCAGTCCAACCCTCCTACCGGAAGGCTTATTTGGGCTGCCCGACTTTCTTTGGCAGATGAAGGAGGAATCTTTTTGTACGACATCATCATTATCGGCGCAGGCGTTACCGGCTGCGCGGTCGCGCGGTACCTGTCCCGCTATGAGGGACGGATGCTGGTGCTGGAAAAGGCAGAGGATGTGTGCTGCGGCACCTCCAAGGCCAACAGCGCCATTGTCCACGCAGGGTTCGACGCCGCGCACGGAAGCCTGATGGCAAAAATGAATCTCGAAGGCAATCTCATGATGCCGCAGCTTGCGAAGGATCTTGATTTTGCGTTCAAAATGAACGGCTCGCTTGTTGTGTGTATGTCCGAGGAGGACCTGCCGAAGCTGCGCGCGCTGTATGAAAACGGCGTAAAAAACGGCGTAAAGGAGCTGGAGATCGTAGACGCGAAGCGTCTGCACGAGCTGGAGCCGAACGTGTCGAAAAACGCCGTCGCCGCGCTCTGGGCGCCGACCGGCGGCATTGTCTGCCCGTTCAATCTGACCATTGCGCTGGCAGAGAATGCCTTTGACAACGGCGTGGAGTTCCAATTCAATACCGAGGTCACCGGCTTTACATGGAACGACGGCTATTGGACCATCCACACCAACCACGGCGAGTTTGAAACGCGCTATGTCATCAACGCCGCAGGCGTCTATTCGGACGTGCTGCACAACATGGTCTCGACCCGCAAGCTGCACATCACGCCGCGCCGCGGCGATTACTGCCTGCTGGACAAGAGCACCGGCGATTTCGTTTCACACACCATCTTCCAGCTGCCCGGCAAGCTCGGCAAGGGCGTTCTGGTCAGCCCGACTGTCCACGGCAACACCATTGTCGGCCCGACGGCGATCGACATCGAAAAACCGCGAGGGCACGAACACCACCGCCGAGGGTCTGAACGACCTCATCGAAAAAGGCGGGCGCGACCGTTGAAAACC
>ENA-OQCO01001263-OQCO01001263.1-human-gut-metagenome-genome-assembly--contig:-NODE-1263-length-10081-cov-1.404159_pt1 | contig 10081 bp, 11 predicted proteins | sample MGYA00242500_ERZ504582 | MGnify/ENA primary metagenome ERZ504582 (study PRJEB26092, sample SAMD00036346) | human gut metagenome | host: Homo sapiens | study: EMG produced TPA metagenomics assembly of...
TTGAGAGTACAAAAACCCCTGACAGTGTATTTACTTAGAAGATGAGTTGTACAGTTACTTAAATCTTGAGAGTACAAAAACCACGTTGTAGCATAGAATCGCTATTAATATGTTGTACAGTTACTTAAATCTTGAGAGTACAAAAACCTCAAATGAAATTTTGACGTTTTTATACCCACATAGTGATTATAAAATCAATAACTGTCCTTGTCAATCCTTACTTTCTAAAAATTTATGTAATAGTTCCTTATCAGGTGTCTGAGAATATCTTATACGGTAACTAAAATGAAACAACTGATTTAGGATATTTAATATTACTGAATCAACAAGTGAGAGACTAGGTTGTCTCGTCATTTTTGTTAATAAATAAGGCGTCACAGTCTCTAAGGACATCCTAAAACCTTCTCTCATTGGAAAATTATTACTTGGATAGTGTTTCTTTACCCTTTCATACATAAACTCAATATCGTACAAATGCTCCACCTGGTCAGATAAAATATTGACGAACCTACTATTTTCTTCATCAATTTTTAAATAGCCTTGGTCACTAGGAAACAAAATAAAGGTTAGATTTGGATACTTCTTGACCAGATGACAGATTTGCCTATAAAAAATAGTATAAGATTCTTCTGAGATAAAGCCATCAATATTTTTTAGCACAATGAGATACTTCTCTGTTGTTTGTGACAGAAGGCGGTCTAACATTTCTAAAAAAGAGGGATAGTTTATCAATATTAGAAACCCATTCAAAAGATAGATTCTTGTTCTCAATGGCAAAAAATGGGCTAAAATTTTTTGTGAGTAGTTGGTCTAGTGTTAGAGGGAGATTCTCCAAATGGTATTCTACCTGTCCACAGTTTAAGTTTATATGCCGATTCATTGCCCTTTCTATAAGCTCTACTTGTTCATTAATTTTCTCCAAATGGCCTACTATATCAACTTGATTGACAATTTTACGAGGTAACCGTGAGCAAGTGTTCCTTTCTTGTATTCCATCTGCTCCAGTAAATCCTTAAAACTTGAAATGTCGATATAGTGATAGCTACTTCGCTTCACTATTTCTCCAACTTCATCAAGTATGGTAGGCTCCTCATAATCAAAAATACTTAAGTCCTCACTTGAGTATTTTTTTCCACCAAAATACCAGTTCAAAATTTGCCAAATATAATATTTGAGTTCTTTATTCTGACCAACAATTTGTGTGATTGCACCAATATTTAATTCAATACGTTCTTTGTAAGGATGTTGTACAAAATATTTCATATGACCACCAACTTATTATCACTGACGATTTCTTCTTGCTTAGTTTTACCACCTATAATTAATGTCATCTCTGAAAATTGCTTTTCAGTAACCGCCAAAAGTCTCACATTCCCAGCAGGAAGATTGCTCATCTTTAACTTCTTATAAAATTTATTTGCAAAGCTCTATTAGGACAAGTGCGATAGTAGACCGAAAATTGTAACATTTCAAACCCATTTGAAATTAATTCTTTACGAAAATTACGATATATTCTTTTTTCATCCTTGGATTCCATTGGTAAATCAAAAAAACATAATAATCTCAATGCTTCATACCTCATCTTATTTTCTCCACTCTAAACTTGATACCACTGGGCAGTGAAATTTACTACTATCTTTTTCCGAAATATATTTGATAAAGCCTTTGACATATTTGTCCATAGCAACTGTCACTGAGCAAGTCTCTTTGCCATATTTGATTTTAGCATTGAGTAAATCTGTCAATCCCAACCTATACTCATACTTAAGGAATTCCTGATCTCGTAGATTATCATATACCCAAACATCTACAATCTGTCTAAATGGCTCCATCAAATCGTCAACCAAATTAAACTGATTGTATTCATTTTTATGGAAGATTCCTAATAGGCCATTTAAACCATAACCCGCCACTATTCTAGCCATCTGAGCCCTCATGATAGCATAGCCATAGTTTAAACCAGCATTGATGACATCAGCTTCTTGCTGAGTTACTCTGACAAATTGTTTACCAAAGAGCTCATTAAAGTAGACCTTGGCAGCATGTCCTTCTCTATTCGTTCTATCACCAGGTTCTATCTGCTCTTTATAGTCTGAAAGTAATCTAATGTTGTCCAGACTTTTTTCAAACATGGCTAGAACATCCTCTTGGTTATTGATTTTATAATAAGTTACAATCTGCCATGCCTTGTCCTTTTGTTTCTGAGACCAATCCAGCTGTTCTTTCAAGCGCTTGTACGCTCTAAAGTGCCCATTTTGTGAGTTGATAAATTCCCTGTTGGTAAATTGTTCGTTATCACAAACGACTAAGGCAATATTATATTTACTTAAGGCACTTAATAGACGAAGGGTAACAACTGTATCCCCACCTTCTGCAACGATTATCGAAATATCACTTAGTGGCACCGTAAACTCTTGTCCCATCTTTTGCACTAATAAGTTATCAAGCTTTAAGCGCATCTTCTCGCTTTGACTGACATGTACAACTCTCCAAGTCATTTCTTCTCCTCTTTAAATAACGAAAACACCCTGCCATAAAATGACAGGGTGTTGATTTCGGCATGAAGCCTTATCTTTGTAGCTTCTGCAAGATTTAAGTAACTGTGTAAGGCGTCCCTTACACGATTATTATAGCATATGATAACTATAATTGCAACACTTTCTAACAATTAATATTAAAAATCTAGCTTAGGCTTATCACCCTCATTTTTGATGATATGCTGATTTCCTAGGACATCTGTTCTTACCTTATAAATAGAAATATTTGATTTTCCTAGCCCTTTTATACATCGTCCTGACTTATCTGCAGAACCTAAAATTTCAATAAGTGACTCATTCTTCTCAAATTTATCTTTTGAATAAGGCTTTAACTCTACATAATATTTCACATTAGGCATAGTTCGAGAAAGAAAACGGAAAAGCTGTTGTTCTTTTGTTTCTGTATCTTTAACGAGTAACAAATCATTTTTATAAAGTGTAAACTTGAATTCTGAATCAGAATCTACACCCTCTTTTTTCTTAATGTCATTGTATTTTTCCTGGGAAATCTTATATGTTCCTGTCCCTTTTTCAAATTGTAAATCAGCATATTTCAGTCCTAAAATTTCATATTTACCAGTATTTTTATTGAAATAGACATCTGTTCTCCAAGGTTTTAATGACTGTAAGACAACTTTATTTTTACTATTCTCTGGAGTAATATCAATAGGATTACCTAAAAGCTTACTATCATAGTATTTAAGACTCTTGATTTCAGGACCATTGCCTTTTTTACTATATTTACGAATATAGCCATGTTCTTCTTTATATTTTAGGAAAGGATTACATGGTACTTCTTTCCCTTTTTCATTCATTTCCTTATTAGGATAGTTCTCTAAAATTGGCTCGATAACTTTCTCAAAGGTTTGTGGGTCGTGACGATACATGAGGAATTTTGACTTATCCTTCTTATAAATCTTCATAAAGGCATCATAACCATCCTGAGTATAGATATCTTTGATTTTCCCTAAGACATAAGTTTCATCCTTCTTATCTTTTCCTACTTTAGCCTGTCTTGTCGCATAAATAGTGGTATCTGATAGTTTACGATTAAACTTAGAATCTACTTGATATGAGAATAAGATACTGTCTTCAAATTCTTTACTCTTCAATGTATCAACAAAATGTTGATAAGGGGCTTTGAACACAGATTCCTTGTACTCATCATCACTAATAAGTTCACCTGTTTCAATATCAAGGAGTTGGTCTTCTGAATAACTTACAAGGGTATTCTTTTGTTTTTTCCACAAATTCAACTGACTTGAGGCGGCAATAATCAATGCATCGACAGCATGGTGATGATAAGTATCACGAGTCTTCTCAATTCCCCCAATGGCGTCTCAATTGAGATGTAAATTGGCCACGAACCACGGAAACTTTTGTATCAATCTTGTGAGCTCTAAAGTGTTCTTGAAGGGCATTGAGGACAACTCTTGAAGCGTATCTTGTATCTACAAGATTTCGTTCAATAAATTTCTTTCGAACATCAAACTTTGAAATATCTTCTTCTGTAAGGAGGTATTCTTTTTTCTTGTTCGAAAGTGTTTTTGACTCACGTACAAAAGCTTTTAATTCACGGAAAGACCACGCATCATCCATACTATCTAAAGCCTGATAAGGTGTTCGTTGTCCTTTTTCTTGGTTAGCAGTTGCATAAACCAAAACCTTATTTGCAAGGCTATCATCGAATGTGATAGAAAGAGGTAAAATATGATCTACTTCAAACTGATTAGGATTATTTATCAAATCATGGATTGAGATTGTCTTACCAGTATAAAGGCAACGTTCTCCTTGCTGATGCCAAAGGCGGATTTTAGTCGCTAATTGCTTATGACCGTGGAAAACACTATGTGGTAATTCAGCCTTTCCATTATATTGGTTAGCAGCCTTAAGCGTTGCTGCATCTTTTTCATCTTTGTTGGCTTTTTGAATCTTTTGAATAGCTTTCTTTTCATCATCTTCATTTGTTTCACGAGCCATTTCGATGACAATATTGTCAAAGTCTCCGTATTCTTTAATCGCCGCATTTACGATTTTTATAGCCTGGCGAACAGACTTAGCAACAACAGGATTATAGATTTCTTCAGTTAATAGTTTCTCATCTATATATTTTGTTTTATTTGAAGACGAAGTTGTTTTTTGTTTTCCAAGTCGTGTCAGGATAGTCATTTGCTCTTCTGACGTCTCATACAATTCTGGAATTAACTCCATCATCAGTTTGACAGAAAAATTATGCCATCCTTTTCCAAAAATGGAACTATTTGCTTTGCGGAATTGAACCAATTCGTCAACTTGCTTCTGGCTAAAGCTACCATCAGCAAATTCATGTTCTAAGGCTTCTTGAATACCTTCCCTCTCAGTGTTTAATGTTAAGACATAGGCTAATTTATCAAGCGTTTCTCTATCCATTTGTTCAATATCTAAGGTTTCAAGCGTTTTCATTTTTCGATAGGCTTCGAAAGTATGAATCTCAGCCTTACCTGATTTGTCGATACGGTATCCCTTGATATCTGCAACATCACAAGAAAGTAACTTAGCGATATATTTAAAAAGTTTCGCTGGCCCCATTGCCTTTTCATTTTTGACATAATTAATGATTTGATTCTTCTGTTCTTTGCTCAACTTTTTGGTTTCAGTAGGAACTGTTAGATTGTTCAAATCATTTAGCAAATTGAATTCTTGAGCCGTGTAGGAAGCTTTTGCTGCTCTAAACTCGTCTGGATAAAATGTACATTTCCCAATTAGAATTCCAAAAATATTGTCTAAAGTTTCTCCACTCGTTCTGTAACGACCATAATCAGTCCGTGACTTTTCATTTCCGGGTCCATGATAATATTTCCGTTTTCCAGTTAAAATTTCGAGATAACGATTAATAAATTCATCTGTAATCTGTGGATTAAATTCTTGTTGAGTTTGCAGTATCCTTAAGGCTTCTGAACGATAAGCTGATGTTGGAAAGACATTAATCAAGCGATGTTTTTTGCCATCTTTCTCAACAGTAAAATCACCACGTAATTGACCATATGTTTGGTAGCGTTCCAACTGTATCTGTCCCGGTGTCTTAGTTTCTAATTGTTTACTATTTTCCTTAACAATTTGTGCATAGTCTCCTACTGATGAATTTCCGTCATCACTAGCATCATCGAGGTAACTAATCCCACGGTGTTTCACCATATTTTTAAGAGCGATAAACAGTTCTTCATTAGACAATTCATCGGTCAAGCCCTTAACTCGTAATTGATATGGGTTAAGATTAATTGAAATCTTCGTAAAATCGGTGATTAATCCACTTTCCTCAAATAGACGATTTAAACGAACTATACGATGTTTTTTACGTCGTGTCAAGCGTCTTCCTTGACGATTCGTTCTACGTACTAGGTTATTTTCCGCTTGAGCTGCTGGGAAGATGCGTGAGTTTTTATGGATAATTTCTCCTGTCACTTTGTTAAGGATACCTACACCAACAGAACCTATACCGATATCAAGTCCTAAAACTAAGTCACTCATTTAATAATCTCCTTATGCTTTTTTCTAATATTTTACACTAATATCTGAAAGTTTACAACAGCTTTTGTAAACGCTATAATCTATGTTTTAAAAAATCAATTTAATATCATTTTTATCTAAACAACGTTATTCACTTCATTCCGAAACCTAGAAAAAATATAAGTAGTCCTCCCTCTAACGACTTTGCTCATGTAAAAAACCAAGTCAGCTTAGACTTGGTTTTGGATTTTATTTTTGAACAAATGATTTTAAACTACTAACTTGTTGGCAAGGACATCGGAATATTAAGCTTCACCTTCATCTTACCGTTGGTAACTGTGGCTTGGTCAATCTCGTATCCTATTTCAGGAAGCTTGATCTGGATCTGGTTGTTAACCATACGAACACCACTGCTAGACTGGGCAATACTCTTCTTGAGATAAGGCAGAACCAGTGATTTTGGAACTGGAAGGCGACCAAGGTGGGCACCTGCCAAATCTAGTAGGATGACTTCTTTGTTAGTGCTAACCGTAAAATCAAGGCTAAATGTTGATTCGATAAGGCCAAGAGATACGGGAACCTTAGCTGTTAGATAGGCATCATTCAACTCTACGGTACTGTTTTGCAAGGTCTCATCATTAGATTCAGCCATGCTTGCTTTTAGGACTTGGCGAAACTGATTACTATCAAGATTAATCTCGGTTGAAAGGCCACCTGATGATAGGGATGCCCCACCGATACCAGCCTGGGCTAAATCAACAAGAGATGTTTGTGTTGATACATTTTTTAATTGGTCTTGACTGTCGATATTGTCCGGAATAAGTAGAGCCACCACTGCCAAAAAGAGCACAATGACGAGGATAAGGAGTCGCTTAAACCATTTCCACATAGGGATACCTCATTTCAATTTTTCACTTTTGACGTCTATTGTACTGTAATCAAGGGAAAAAAGCGAGTAAGAACTGGAAATTCTCTCATATTTTCTTAATCCAATAGGTAGGGTTCAAGCGCTTCATAGACTTTTAAGTAGGCATTGGCATATAGGTGAACGCCGTCATATGGTGGAACCACTGGTTTCCATAAGGTCTCCTCGGTTATATCATTAGTACCGATATTGATGAAAACCTTAGTCGGTCTCAAATCCAAAAGCAGGGAATGGATATGCTGGACAAATTCATCCGTATTCAAACCACTGATGCCTCGATTATAGATGATATCGTCGATACCTCTACTCCCAGCAAGTTCACAAAGGGGAAAAAGCTCCATGAGAGAGGAGACAATGAAGAGCATCTCCCCCTTGATGACGACCTCATTTAAGTACTGATAGTTTTTCAGCTTGGTTTCTTATGTGGGAATATATCCACTTAACCTTTTAACGATAGTATAAAGTCATCGTTAAAGGTATTACCTCGACAAACTTAGGGTTATCTATCTCACTCTTTTTTCAAATCTTAAGAAGAAATCTATAAGAGCATCTAGCAATTCAATCTAATAATGATGCTAACAAATACGAATACTCTGCTTTTGAAATATAGTCTTCATGGAACAACTCTTCTATATCAAGTCTCATTCCATCAATCTTCAATGCGTTATCTTCCGTAAAATACATTCTATCAGCGAGAGGTGTGTAGTTATTATAGGTAAAATAACTTTTTTCCGTTTTATACTGTTTTTTATTCAGCCATTCAAATGGGCTTACTCCATACTTCTTGTGAAACTCTTTAAAATCTGGTGTCTTAAAATTCGAAAGCTTTGCTTCACTTATTACTTTAGAAAAATACATATAGTCATTTGAATAAACCGTATATTTCCCTTTAAAGTAATCTCCTATCGAACCAGTTCCTGCAAATAAGTCTGCAAAGGTTTCTCCCTCAATTTTATATTTGTCAATAACTTTCTCAATAAAAGTTAACAATTTTGTCTTATTTCCCAAATAGCGCATCATTCAACCCTATCCTTATTTTCAAGTTTATATTCAATAATCTCTTCTAGTTGACATTGAAGTGCTTCACATAGCCTTGCAAGTGCCTCCATAGAAACTGTCTCATCTTTAGATAATCTAGATAATGTCGAATTTGTAATCCCAGCCATATCTCTCAAAGATGTTTTGTTAATTCTCCTTTTCAACGTTAACTCCCACAGTCGTTCATAACTAAAACCCATGTAGTTCCTCCGTCCACAAAAGTGGAATATTATTCTATAAATATAGAATTGTTATATCACAGAATGCCACTTTATAATTAACCGTTTTAAACTTATTATGTACTTTTTTGGAGTTTTGAGTGATAAAAAGGCACTCTAGGGAATTATTCACCAGAGTGCACCCGTCATTATTTCCAATTAATTTTAGCTGAAATTCCTAGCTGCTTAGTTAACTTTTCAAGCTTATTTTTAGTATCTTTTCTTGAAAAATTTATGAATAGCCATACACCTGGAGCCACTTCTGATGAAATTGGTCTGCCATTATAAGTTGAAACTTTTCTACCTAAAACGACTCCAGCAGTTAGTACATTTGGCGCTATTAACTCTTCTATCTGTTGTTTGTATTTATCATCGACAAGTATTGATTTTACGAAATCAACAAACAGACCTCTTGCAGACTTTGATTGTAGTGTATGATCATCATATTGAATTTCAAACATATCTGATAGACTAACCTCATTCGTTAATTCACCCTCTGAAACACCAAACAGATCAATATTTGCAATATCATCAATGATCTCAAAAACAGTCTCATACAATTGATCTGACTGGGCTTTTGAAGCTTCCCAATATAAGATTTGTTTCCAATAGTTGAATTCATCATTTGGTAATCTGATTTCTCAGTGAAATCTTGAATGAGTCGCTTCTCCAAATAATCGGTATCAGCTTTTGATAATTTCCCATCTGTTCTGGAGAAAAATAAAACTGACTCAACCCATTTCTTATCTTCTTTAGAAAAGTGTTGATATAACCGTTGATAAATGGTTTGTCCTGCAGCTTGCCCCACGTAGCGTTTATTTCCACCAATTAAAACATAGATAGCTGTATGACTCGCAAAGTCTTGTTCTTTTAGATAAGGCAAGTCACTGCGATTCATGGAAACTAGCATTGCCGGCTCACGTTCAAAATATGAAATATTATCTTTTTGTGAATCTGAGAATATAAAAATCTGCTTCATAGCCTTGTCTCCCATGGAATTTCGATAATATATTATATCACGTAACCGTTACCAAAATCATCTAAGCTATCAACTCTACGGTGTAAAACCCGTCAAGCTCAAGGATCCATAACAATTTCTGTCAACTCTACGGTTCGCCATGAAAAAGTCATTTTTACACGGAAAAAGGGCAATCCGAGGATTCCCCCGAGCTGCTCAAAACCTTATTGTATCACCGTTCCACACGAGTGAGCAGACCTACACACTCGATGTGTGTAGTCTGTTCCTTGAGAATACAATTTTTTATCCTCGTCACTGTTTTGAGGACACAATTTATCTGTTTCTAGTTTAGCATTTTTACGTTTACTTTTAAATTGTTTACCATCCTTGTTTTGAGTTTCACCTGTTTTGAATATTATGGTTAACATTGCAGGATCAATTTCTCCGTCGCTATTAACTCCACCCACAATAATTTTCTCAACAATACTTTCAAAAACTGCACGATCAAACTCCGTAAGCATTTTCTGCGAAGATAGCAAGTGCTTAAACTCAGTTAGTCTTTTCTTTACATCGATTTCTGATTTTAAGGTTGTTTCAATATTTACCTTCTCTTCTGCTAGAAACTCTTTCTCTGAGGAAATTTCGTTATACTTTTCATTGTATATGGTATCGCTAATTTTCCCTTCGAGCCTTAGATTTACAAGATTTTCCTCTTTTTTTAGTAATGTTCGAAGTTTGTTTGTAATCCTTTTTAGTTCCTTGTTAAGGCTATTGTCATTCAATTCAGATTCAATCGTTTCAAGTAAGTCTGTCATTAAGTTTTCATTTGAATGATAAAGTTGTCTGTAAGCTTCCATGAAAGCCCCCTCAATAGCGAGCTCTTCTAATCCTTTACTATGCTTACAAAATTTCTTTCCTT
>ENA-OQCO01001264-OQCO01001264.1-human-gut-metagenome-genome-assembly--contig:-NODE-1264-length-10070-cov-2.623957_pt1 | contig 10070 bp, 10 predicted proteins | sample MGYA00242500_ERZ504582 | MGnify/ENA primary metagenome ERZ504582 (study PRJEB26092, sample SAMD00036346) | human gut metagenome | host: Homo sapiens | study: EMG produced TPA metagenomics assembly of...
GGCATGTGCGGTGGTGGTGGGCGCGCTGATGTTCTTGACCGAGCTGACCACTGAGCCACCGTCACAGACTCAGCTGGCCCGCGCTGAGGGCATTTCCCGCAAGGAATACCGTGAGCGCGAGGCGGCTCGAGCCGAAGCGTTGAAGGTGGAGACCGCAGCCGAGGAGACTCGCCGCCGTCTTGAGCGCGAAGGCGTGACCGATGAGGCCACGATTAACGCCGCCATTGAGCAGGCGGTCGCCGATGCGCGTTCCGGCAAGAAGGCGTCCATCTGGGGACCGGGTCTGATTGCGGTATGCGTCACCTGGTTCGGCTTGGGCGCGTTCCAGTCGGCTACAGGCATCTCGATCATCGCATTCGCCACCGAGTCGAATATGAAGCAGTACACGGGCTTTGTATTCGCCTGCTTCTCCATCAGCTCGTTGATGGGCGCCTTGGTGTACGGCGCGAAGAACTGGTCGATTGCCCTGTGGAAGCGCTTCTACTTCTGCCTGGCCGTGGTGAACATCGGCATCAGCACGTTCCTGTTCGCCAAGCATCTGTGGTGATTATGATCATCTACCTGATCATCGGCGTGTGCCAGGCTCCGACGTGGATTAACGGCAACCAGCTCATGCTGCACTTGGTGCCGCCTTCCCGCCTGACCGAAGGCATGGCGTGGATGGGTGCGATGAATTCTATCGGCTCCTCCGCCGGTTCGGCGATTGCCGGCCAGTTCATCGACCGCATGGGCTCGCATGGCGGCTTCATGGTGGTGACCACTTTGGCACTGGTCTCGCTGGTGATTGCGCTGATTGGCTTCAAGCAGATCAAGGGCTCCACCGAGCAGCCGACCTTGACTGAAGTGAGTGTGTGAGACAAAAGCTAAGCCCCCTCTGACGAGGGGGCTTATACGTCAAAACGCTACTTCGGCCAGCCTTTGGGCGTGTGTTCCAGGGACCAGATGCCGAGCTTGTGGGAGAAGCTGTTCTGCCACTTGGCTTCAAGCTCCTCGGCATTCAGTCGATTTTCAGCGGACTTCAGACGGTTCATCGCATTGGTGTGCGTATCGTCGAGCAGCCACTTGCGAATCAAGAAGTTCCAGATCATTACCACGGCAGTGGCCACCAACTTGCCGATATTGGTGCGCAACAGATATTCGGCATGCTGCGATACATAGGCATCATGGTTCATGCCATAAGTGGAAATCCAGATAATCGCGTCATTCATGAACAGACCGACTACAGCGCCCGCCACGAAGATAAGAATCTCCATCCAGCGCGCCATGTCATCACGATGCTTGAATACGAATTTCATGCTCGCCAGATAGTTGAAAATCAGCGAGATGATGAAAGAGACGGTGGCAGCCAGCACGTTGTGCATGTGGAATATGCCAACCAATAGGTTGAGAATACCCCAGTCGATAACAAAGGCGATGACGCCCACAATGCCGAACTTCATCAGTTGTTCAATCAGTTTTCTCACAAGGGTATTCAACACTATTGGGCTGACTGCGGAACATATATTGGCTGGAAAGGCCAATAATCTCCCCAATTGGCCTTGCCCCGGTCCGTTCTGCAAGCAGCTTCCTACATCCGCATGCCATGTTCAACAGCAGCCGCTGAGGCTAGACTGGAAGCGAACCGAATCAAGGAGGAATTATGCCCGTTATTCACACTCATGTGTCCGTGTCCACCACCCCTGAGCAGCGCGAGGCACTGAAGGCCGCCTATGGCAAGGCGATTACCGCCGTGCCGGGCAAGTCCGAGGGCTGGCTGATGTGCCCGTTCGAAGACAATATGCCGATTTACTTCGGCGGTAGCGATGACCAGCCCGCCGCCTATGTGGAGGTCAACGTGTTCGGCCGCTCCGTGCCGGGCTCTGCTTGGGAAAAGCTGACCGAGAGCATTATGGCCGCGCTGAACTCCACGCTCGGCATTCCCGAGGACCGCACCTACATCCGTTACACCGCCACCACCGACTGGGGCTGGAATGGTAGCAACTTCTAGTTTGCGTATTCTGGCTCCCCTCAGTCAGCTTCGCTGGCAGCTCCCCTCAAAGAGGGAAGCTCAGATGTAGAAAGCCCGCCGGCGGCGGGCTTTCTACGTTTCAAGGGGCTGATTTCCAACATTCAGAAGCTCTACTAGCGTTTCAAGGGGCTTTTAAAACAAGAAACCCGGAGTATAAACATTGCAATTTCAATGGTCATACTCCGGGTTTCGCAATCGAAGAGCCCCTCGAAACGCAGATAGACCTCCGGAAAACCGGAAATCCGCCCCTCGAAAGCGAGTTACCTCACCTTGTGCCTGTCATCACACGATCTTGGGCATGGGGGTGGTGAGGCTGGTGGTCAGGTTGACGTGGACCAGACCGGCACCGGCATGCACCTCGACCTTCTTCAGGGTCACGGTGCGCTCTTCTTCGGGGGCACGGTCGTTGTCGGTCATGGTCGCCGGGGACTTGACCGCCACGAACGCCAGATCGTCCAGCGAGATGCCTGCGCTCTGGCACAGTTCCATGGCCTCGGACACGGACTCGGTGAAGCCCGGTTTGTAAATCACGCGCTCGGCCGGTACGCCGTAGGCGTTCTCGGCCACCCACTTGGCGTTCTCGGTCAGGGCCATGCCCTTGTGCGAGTACGGTTCGGCCGGCATGGAGCCGTTCTGCAACGCGTCGACGAAACCGTCAAGCTGCGGGGCCAGCGCCTCGCCGCCGTCGCGGAACAGGTTGCCGATGATCGGCGTGCGGAAGCCCAGCTCGTCGGCGGTGGCCTTCAGGGACGGAACCTGATCGTCCTCGCCTTCCCACAGGTTGATGAGCGGGAAGGTCGGAATGTCCAGGTTCTCCAGGCGCTGCACGTGGAACGGGTAGCGCCAGGCCAGCTCGGGATCGTCGCGCCAGGTGGAGGCACGGGTCACCACGATGGCGGCGGACGGCCACTGCGCGCCGTATTCGCGGCAGGCGATGTCCAGCCACTTCTGGGCGCCGGCGTCGGTGCCGTAGCCGGCCTCGACGATGACCACGTCATGCAGGGCGCAGGCCATTTCCACGGAGACCAACGTCGGAATGCCGATGGACACGTTGGCGAACGGGCCACCGTGCACGTAGACCGGTGATCCGTTCACGGTTTCGGTCTTGGCCGGCTTGACCGCGTCGGCCAAAATGCCAGTGATACGCCACAGGTCCACGAATTCGCCGAGGTCACGGCCTTGCCGTCCTTGGTGCCGGCGATCATCTTGGACACGCGCTCGGAAATCTCGTCCATCGAGCGGGAGAGCACCACAATCTGCATGAGCTCGCAGGTCGGCGTGAGCACGACCTTCTCCGGCACGTTGCCCTTGCCGTAGTCCACAGCGGTGGAGCGCAGGGAGCGACTCGGAACCTCGGAGACACGCGGCACGAGAATCGTGTCGAGCTTGCCGTCATCGATGGCCTTCTCGGCGAAGGAGACGAGCAGGTTCTGGGCCGCCTCGATGGCGCCCATTTCGCCGCACAGACCCCAGTCGATGAGCTCGGGGTGGGTCAGGGAAGCCTTGCCGCCGCCGGAGGCACCGCCCTTGGAACCGGCTGCGGTGATGCCCATGCTCGGCTGACGCAGCACGGCGGTCGCATCAATGCCGCGCTTGTTCAGAGCGTCGATCAGGGCGATGGTCGTGGTGGTCTTGCCTTCTCCGCGCGATGCCTTGAGCGGCGTATCGGCGGTGACGAGCACCACCTTGCCGTGCTTGCGCGGGGCGTCAGGGTTCTCGGCCAGGTACTTCATGTAGCCGAATGCGTCGATCTTCTGGACCAGACCGTACTGGCTGGTGAAGTCTTCGATGGTGGTCATATAAAGCCTTTCTGTGTTTGTGTGATGGGGCGGGGTGGTGGGGCGGCAGTCGCCGCCTCTTCGCCTAAAAACAGCCCACTGGGCTGTTTTCTTAACGGCTCAGCCCCTCAGGGAGGGGAGCTCAATACGGACTAAAAGTCGGACATGTGGAAGCCGTTCTTCATTTCCATGCTGCGAGTGTACAGCACGGAGTCAAGCAGCTTTTCGGTTTCCTCCTTGAGCTGGTCGGCCATGGTCTGGTTGGCGGCGGCGAGAATCTCGCGCACCTCGGGGTTACGCAGCGCGGCGATGGTCTCGTCCGGGGTCATCGGCTGCACATCGCCATCCACGTTGTCGGCCTCAAATTCCTCTTCAGCGGCGGACTGCGCGGCTTCCTCGGCGGCCGTCAAGCCCAGACGGGCGATCTGCTCGTCGGTGGCGGCGACCAAGCGGTGGCCCATCGCACCGGTCTTCTCCTGGTAGCGCTCAACGGCGTTGGACGTGGAGCGGAAGGCGCCATCGCACAGGGCGGCGATGATGCGGTTGGCCCAGTAGAAGTTCTCGGACGTCACGCGGGTAGTGGTGTCCTCAAGGTAGGCGGGCGTGGTGTCCACGTTCGGGAAGAACGGTACCAGCGTGTTGAACGGGTTGGAGCCGTATGCCATCCACTGGATGGCGCGGGAGGCCTGCGGGCGGTACGGGCGGATCTGCATCACCGCGAGCTGGCTCTGGCGGTTGATGCCGATCGTGCGGTACATGTGGCGGGTGCGCTCATCGCCCAGCTGGCCGTACGGATCGAACGGGGTGCCCTGGTAGTGGGAGCTCAGCACGTACTTGATATCCTCGATGGTCACCTTGCGCTCAGGCTGACGGGCCCACGGGATGTCGTCGGAGGTGGGCTTGTGGTCGGCGTCCGGGCCGTCCCACACCTCGTCGTACGGGTTGAGGAAGCGCTGCATGTACCAGGCGCGCGGGGTGTTGTACACGTGGTCGGAGTCGGAGTGGGAGCCGAAGGCATCGCGCGGGTTGAACGGGGTAGTGTTCTCCACCGCGAGGTCCAAATGGTTGGTTTCGATGAATTCGGCAAGGTCTTCGGAACACATGTGCGCTTCCTGGTCACCCAGAGCGTCCTCAAGGTCGAATTCGTCGATACCGAGCTGGTTCGGCATGGTCACGTAGGCCTCGTCCGGCACGCGCTTGGCAATCCAGTGATGGCCGCCCACAGTTTCCAGCCACCAGATTTCGTTGGAGTCGGAGAAGGCGACGCCATTCATCTCGTAGGTGCCGAATTCCTCAAGCAGCGCGCCGAGGCGCTGGACGCCCTCGCGTGCGGTCTTGACATACGGCAGCACGATGGTCAGGAAGTCCTCTTCGCCGATGCCGCCGGGCACCTCGGGCTCATCGCCCTTGGCCGGCGTGTATTCCACGAACGGGTCGGCGCCGAGCACGCGCTCGTTGGTGGTCAGGGTTTCGGTGGCGCTCATCGCCACGTTCGCCTCGTTGACGCCGGCCTCGCCCCAAATACCTTCCTTGAGGTCCGCGTTCGGCACGGCGGTGTACTGCAGCGGGTCGTCCGGCAGGGTGATGGTTAGGTGGGAGATCACCGACTTGTATTCGCGCGGCTGTTCCTCCGGCTTCACGACGATGAAGCGCTTCGGGTTGAACTCGCCGTTCGCGGAATCCTCGTTGCGGGCGATGATGGTCGAGCCGTCATAGCTCGCGTCTTTGCCTACCAGAATCGTGGTGCAGGCCATAGTGTGATGGTGTCCTTTCTTTGTTGTAGTCACGCTCCCACTGGCGGGAGCTGGACGACGAAGTCGGACTGAAGGTGGTTTTGTATTGACCCACCCCCAGTCAGTGATGCTGACAGCCCCCGCCTGCGGGGGCTCATGTGGCTCACGCCTTGCCGGTCAGGAAGATGCCGTCGGTGTCGGGCACTTCACCGCTGTTGCGCAGCGCGTGCAACAGCTCGTTGAGCCAGAAGCCCTGATTCAAGCCGGGCAACGGCTTCTTGGTGGCCCACACCTGCAGGTAGTACTCATGATCCTTGTCCGGCGGCTGCGGACCGTTGTACCGCATGATCACCGCCGGGTCAGTGCTGCGGCCCAAGAACTTGGAGGCCGAGGAGTTGCGCCCCTGCACGGTCTCGGGAATCATGGCCGGCAGCTGACGGGAGAAGTCCGGCGGGATGGCCAACGCATGCGAATCATTGAAGTCGTACATCAGCGCATCAATCGGCAGATTGGCCACGGACCAGTGAATCCACTCGAAGCCGCAGACCGGAATCGAATCCGGGTCCACGAACTCCCAGTGCAGGTAGCGGGCCTCGGGATCCACATCATCGATGTAGAACGGGAAGGAGACCACAGGCACGCCACCATTGAAATATTCAGGGGCTGCGGCCTTGGCGAAATCGTCCGGGATGACGGTGAAATCGGCGGAAATCTTCATACGTCCCAGTATCGCTCATATGTGTGACGTACTGGGGGCTGTGCGTTACGGGGTCTCTCCCCCAGTCTCGCTGCGCTCGACAGCCCCCACTCATCAGAGGGGGGCTAGTTGCGTCGGGTTATGAGATCAGGGCGCAGAAGAGGGACTCGAATACCAGTAGCGGGTTGCCGTTGCCGGCTAGGCGCTTGCGGGCGTGGGCCACTTCGTCCAGACGGGTCACGGCACCGGCCCGGTTCAATCGCACCGACAATTCGGTGATCGACGAGCGGTTCTCCAGGTTGATGAGGCCCACCGAATCCTCCGCATTGTTCTGCAGCACCGCCACATCTCGGTAGATGGAGGCGATGGAGTTCAGCGCACGATCCAATACGTCGCGCGTACGGCGGGTGACCAAACGCTTCACATCGTCTTTCTTGGCAATCTGGTTGAATGCGCCACGCAGTTTCGGCGGGATGCGGTCGCTCGGTGCCAGTCCGTTGATGCGGCGGAATTCCGCTTCCTGGCCGGCGGTGATGCGGTTCGCGTCCGCCTCGGCCTGGGCCTTGGCATTGTCGATAAGATTGCCGGCCAACAACACTGCATCCGAGGCACGGGCCAGATTCAGCACACCGACCACAAGTTCATCGCGGTCGGACATAACCCGTTCGTCGGTGGCGTACAACTTGGCGATGCCGATATGGCCTTCGGCGAGTCGGGCCGCACGCTGCGCCACTTTTGGCTCGACATTGGTGGTGGAGGTCAGGAATCCGGCCACCGCCTGGGTGGAGGGCACGGCGAGGTTCACGATGCGTGTGCGCGAGCGGATGGTGGGCAGCACGTCCTGGGCGCTGGGCGCGCACAGTAGCCAGATGCAATGCTCGGCCGGCTCCTCAATCTCTTTCAAGAGCACGTTGGTGGTGCGCTCAAGCATGCGATCCACGTCTTCGATGATGATGATGCGCCACGGCGCGGTGGCGGGCATCTGCTCGGAGGTAGTGATGATCTCACGCACCTGATCGATACCAATAGTCACCTTGTTCGTGGTCAGCACCGTGACATCCGGATGCGTGCCGGCAAGCACCTGCTGGGTGACGCGCGTGGGCTCAGCGCTCATGCCGTGATCCGGGCTTTCCAGCGCCGCCGCGAATGCTCGGGCCATGTTGGAACGGCCCGATCCGGGAGGTCCACAGATCAGCCACGACTGGGTGATCTGGCTCGGGTCGCCCTGCGCGATACGACTGAGCATGTCGATTACCGGCTTTTGGCCGACTAGTGAATCCCATACGCTCATGCGAGCTCCTTGATGTCGGATTCGATGGCAGCCCATACCGCTTCAATGCTCTGGCTCGCATCGATAACGCGGAAACGATTCGGCTCGGCGGCGGCCAAGTCCAAGAAGGCCTGGCGGGTGCGGGACTGGAAGTCATCACCGGCCGATTCCATACGGTCTTCCGCGTGTTCGAGGCGATGGTGGGACAGGGCTGGGTCCATGTCCAGCAGATATGTGCGGTCGGGCAGCAGGTTGTTGGTGGCCCACATGCTTAAGGATCGAATCTCTTCTGGCGTGAGTTCGCGGCCACCGGCCTGATAGGCCAAGGAAGAGTCTAAATAGCGGTCGGTGATCACCACTTCACCGCGCTCCAATGCCGGGCGGATGGTTTCGGCAACGTGCTGGGCTCGGTCTGCAGCGAATAGCAGCGCCTCGGCGCGCGGTGCGATGTCGACTGCGCCCCCATCCACACCGTGCAACAGCAGTTGGCGAATGGCCTTGCCTAACGCAGTGCCTCCCGGCTCACGGGTAACGACCACGGTACGCCCCTGAGCCTCAAGATACGCATGCAGCCGCTCGACTTGCGTGGTCTTGCCCACGCCATCGACACCTTCAAACGAAACAAACAGACCGCTCATGCTATTGACCTTAGCGTTAGGCGCAGAGTTGCGCCCAACAGGCAGTTAAACCAGCTCTACCTCCGTTTCAAGGGGCTGATTTGGTCTTTTCTGAAGGTCTACTTCCGTTTCGAGGGGCTGTTGCCCAAGTAGACAACGTTCCAAAACGGCGGAATGACGTTGGCGCGGAGCCGTTCATACTCGTGGTTCAGCAGATGACCAGCCCCTTGAAGCGGAAGTAGATATTCTCAAAACGAGAAATCAGCCCCTTGAAACGCAAGTAGAGCAATAATTCCGCTCAGCCACGCTTGGGAATTACGGCGGGGCGCTCGTAGTCCTCGTTGGCGGTCAGCCAGTCGACGTCCTTTTTCACAGTGGCGGGGGTGGAACCGAGTTTTTCGGCGATGCGCTGGTTGGACCAGCCCTTGTTCGCCAACTTCTTGACTTCGGCACGGCGTTCGGCGCGCTTGGCCTCCTGCGCCGAAACCGCAGCCGAGGTACCGCCCTTCTTGCCTTGCCGGCAACGGCCTTGGCGCCACCAGCACGCCCAGCACCGCGACGGCCACGGGTGGAGGGACCAGCCGCACGCTTTTCGGCGAGCAGTCGGAAGGCGTCATCAGGGGTGATGGATTCAGGCGTGTACTGACGCGGCACCGTACGGTTGGTCTCGCCATCGGTGATGTACGCGCCGAAACGGCCGTCCTTGATGGTCACGTTCTTGCCGGTGTTCGGGTCCTTGCCCAAATCACGCAGCGGCGGCTTGGCGGCACCACGGCCACGCCCGCGGCCGTACTTGGGCTGCGAGAACAGTTCTTTGGCCTTGTCGATATCGACCGTGAAGATCTCGTCTTCCGAGGCCAGCGAGCGGGTCTCCGACTTGCCGTCGGCACCCGTCTTGGTCAGGTAGGGGCCGTAGCGACCGTTGTTGGCGGCCACCGTGCATTCGGATACCTCGCCGGTTTCGGCGTTGGTTTCCTCGTATGTGCCACTTCGCGCGGCAGGCTCAGCAGCTTTAGCGCGTCTTCCAGCGACAGCGATTCAGGGCTCATCGTCTTGAACAACGAGGCCATCTTCGGGCGCGACGCGGCGGCGGCCGCGGCCTTCTTCGAACCCTTCTTGGCCGCAGAAGCACCAGCAGTATCGCCAGCAGCGCCAGCCGAAGCCTCAGCCGGCGGCACCAACGCCACATACGGGCCGAAACGCCCATTGCGCACCTCGACGGTACCGCCGGATACCGGATCAACGCCCAGCTCGCGCGGTCCACCGGAGTGGTTGTCGATCAAATCGCGGGCCACGGCCACCGTCAGCTCATCCGGCGCGATGGTGTCCGGCAGAGACGCGCGCTTCGGGTTGCCTTCGGCGTCCAGATGCTCCATGTCTTCCAGATACGGGCCGTAACGGCCGACGCGCACGTGCAGGCCGTCGCCGATGTCGATGGTGTTGATGGCGCGCGCGTCGATCTCGCCGAGCTGCGCGACCTGCTGTTGCAGGCCTTCGTGCGCCTCGTCGGCGTTGCGGGCGGCGCCCTCGCCGGAACCGAAGTAGAAGTGGGTGAGCCAGTCGCGGCCGGATTCCTCGCCGTGGGCGATGCGGTCAAGGCCGTTTTCCATCTCGGCGGTGAACTGGTAGTCGACCAGCTTGGGGAAGTTCGTCTCGAGCAACTTGGTCACGGAGAAGGCGAGCCAGCTGGGGATCAGCGCACGGCCACGCTCGTATACGTAACCGCGATCCATGATTGTGGAGATAATGCTCGCGTAAGTGGACGGGCGACCGATCTCCTTGGCTTCCAGCGTCTTGACCAGCGTGGCCTCGGTGTAGCGGGCCGGCGGCTGGGTTTCATGGCCGTCCGGTTCGATGTCGCTTGCCTCGACCTGCTGGCCGACGCTCATCGGCGGCAGGGAGGTGTTGGATTCGGAGGCGTCACCCCTGACGGCCTTGGCGTCCGTCTTGCCGGCGGCAGCAGCCTG
>ENA-OQCO01001265-OQCO01001265.1-human-gut-metagenome-genome-assembly--contig:-NODE-1265-length-10067-cov-1.438632_pt1 | contig 10067 bp, 14 predicted proteins | sample MGYA00242500_ERZ504582 | MGnify/ENA primary metagenome ERZ504582 (study PRJEB26092, sample SAMD00036346) | human gut metagenome | host: Homo sapiens | study: EMG produced TPA metagenomics assembly of...
TACTGGGTATATGTGCATTGAAGTCTCGCCGTAGAGGCCGACGACTCTGTCGGCCCGTTTAGGAAGTTACGAATTCGCTGAAGATTTCCATAAAAACGGCGCATTCTGCCGGGCCGATGTAGGCATCGGCCCCTACGACGCCTTCAAGGACAGTGTCGGAATTTTTGAACTGGTCTTGGTTTCGCAGGAAAGATTCAAGAAAACCGAGTCGGTTTTCTTTCGGAGAAGCAAAAGAAAAAGTTGTACCGCAGTTGCAAATTTATAGAAGACTTTCAGCCTTGCAGCAGGCTCCTTCAATAATCCACCCGCATCAGGCACAGCCCCTGCGGAGGCGCGGTGTACCCGGCCTGCGTCCGGTCCTTCGCTTCGAGCGTCTGCCGGACGCTCTCCGGCGTGCGCTTGCCCTGTCCGACCTCCAGGAGCGTTCCGGTCAGGATGCGCACCATATTCTGCAGGAAGCCCGTGCCGTGGTAATTGAAATAAAGATACTCCTTCCGCCGGACGATCTCGATGGAATCGACGATTCGCACGGTGGATTTTTTCATCTGCGGGTTCGAGCAGAAGCTTCTGTAATCATGCTCGCCGGTGAGATACTCCGCCGCGCGCTGCATGGCGGCAAGATCGGCTGATAATCGAGCACGGTGACGTATTTGCGGTTAAAGACCGGCTTCGTATCGCCCACGTAGCAGGTGTAGGTGTAGAGTTTGCCGACGGCGCGGTAGCGCGCGTGGAAGCGGTCGGCGGCGAGCTTCGCCTCCTGCACGCAGATATCGTCCGGGAGATAGCGGTTCATGTAGTCGCGGATCTCCTCCGGCGTTTTCTCCGTGTCCATATAGGCGTTGGCCGCCATGGCCCTTGCGTGAACGCCTGCGTCCGTGCGGCCCGCGCCGATGACCTGCACGTCCGTGCCGCACATCCGCGTCAGAACGGCTTCCAGCTTGCCCTGGATCGTGTCGCGGCCCGGCTGGCGCTCCCAGCCGAAATAGCGGGAGCCGTCGTAGCTGATGATGAACTTGAAATTTTTCATGACCGCGCTTCAAAGTCCTTCGTATACCGGCAGGCCGGGTAGTTGGAGCAGCCCCAGAATTTCTGCCCCTTGCGCCGCGCCGGTCTGCCCGGTGCGCAGCACCATGCGTCCGCCGCAGCGTGCGCAGACAGGGACCTCGTGCGTGGCCGCGCGGCGGATATGGCGCTCCGCCGCCGTTTCGCCCGCGGGCTCCAGCTGCAGCGCGTCATAACGGATGGCGGTGCATCTTGCCTTCATGGCGATCTCGACGGCCAGCATATCATAAAGCCGCCGCAGCTCCGCCTCCGGCATACCGCCCGCGAGCTTGCGGCGCAGGTATTGTTCAGGCCTGCAGCCCACCTTTTTCTGAAACGCGCCGTAGAATTTCTCCCGGTCGCTTTTAGGTTGTTTTTTCGGATACATGGCGTTCCCTCCCATGTTTGCTGCGTCCAGTATACCACAATCGGTCTGTGAAAATCTACTTTGTTTTCTGGGCCTGTCATAAAAGGCTGCTGGCCGGAAATCCAAGCGGGACGGTGCTTACCGTCCCGCTTTTTGAAAATATCCGGCTTCTAAAAGCAGCGCAAGGCAGGCGTTGACCTCGTCGTCGGTAAAGAGCGGGCCGTATTTGCCCTTGACGGCGCTGGCCTCCGCGGACAGGTCGAGTCGGCCGGCCTGTGCAAGCGAATCAAACGCGTCGGACGGGCGGTTCCGCCGGCAAAGCTCCCGCACGGCAGCGACGCCGCCTGCGGACTGCACGCTGCGCACGAAGCGCGTCACGGGACTGCCGCACAGAATGCGGGCCTGCTCGGCGTTCTGCAGCAGCTCCTGATCGAATAAAAGCTCCAGTCTGGTTCGTTCCATAAGCGGCTCCTATCGCATACTGAACTGGATCTGGTCACGCTGGCCGAGCTCGGACAGGCGCGTTTCGATGGCGCCGATGCTCCGCCCATGGCGGCGCGCGATCGTCTCGGTCGTGAGCCCCGCACCGTATTCCTGCAGCAGCCGCGCTTCCTCCTCCGCGCTCCAGCTTCGGCCCGCGTTTGTGGCGGCCGCGCCGTCGGCGCGCTCCTGCAGCTCCCGCAGGACGCAGTGCAGCGCCCGGATGATCTCGGGGCGGTTATAGACGCTCTCGTCCGGCAGCGGCCGGCCCGTCATGGGGTCGACGCCGTCTGCAAGACCGCGAAGCAGCTCGGCTGCGCGCTTGATCTCCATATGCTCACCTTTTCCGACGTTTTCTTCTATTATAGTACGAAAAACGCCGTGCTGCAAGCCCTTTTCCGGCAAAACTGCCGCAGCCGGAGGAATTCCGGGTTCAGTTCATTTCTTCGATATAATATACGTAATCCAGCGACCGCAGCGCCTCGATGATCTCACCGTGCTTTTTATACTGCTTGAGCTCCGCGCTGCTTACGGTGAAGGAGACGGTGAACACGCTGAGGCCGGAATTCAAGTACGCGGGATTCGACTCGATATCGTCGATGCGGATGCCGAGGGCGCGGACGGTCGAGACGAAGCCCGGCAGATCGAGCTTGTTTTTCAGCTCCAGATGCACCTCAAAATGGTTCGAGCGGTCCTTCAGATGTGTTTCGAGCGCCGGAAGGCCCGACATACTGCACAGCAGTGCGAGAAACAGCACCAGCGCCAGCGTATACAGTCCCGCGCCGAGCGCCAGCCCCACGATGCCGCAGCACCAGAGGCCGACGGAGGTCGTCAGGCCCTTGATCTGGTTCTTGGAGCTGAAGAGGATGGAATTGGCGCTGATCGTCGTGATGCCGATGACGGCAGCCGCCGACAAAACCGGGATCGTGACCGGCAGAAGCTCCATGAGATACTGATCGATGAGCATCGTGGCTGTGCCCGCGAGGCTCACGAGAATGAACGTGCGAAGACCGGCCGAGTGCCGCTTGCTCGAACGTTCGCAGCCGATGATGGCGGCCAGCGCCATGCTGAGCGCCAGCCGGAGAAGAATCGAGCCGGGCGCCAGCTCCGCGCTCCACGGGCCGAGAAGTCCCGCGATCCAGTCTGTTTTCATATGCCGTTACCTCCTGAGATAGAAAAATCTGCGCTGCGCCTGCGTCTGGGCCAGCTGCTCCTCCGCCGCCTCGGTAAAGGCGGCTTCCTCCTCCGATATGTCGTTATCCAGCGCCGGAAGCTCGGACTGGATCTTCTGGATCCGCTCGATGAGCAGCTGCACGTCGGACTTCCGTTCGCCCGTTTCCGTGACCTCCTCCACGGCGGCAACGTCTTCGAGCCTTGTGGAATACGATCTGGACAAATACAGCGCCAGCTTTGCGCAGCCGGGGCCGATCAGCTCATACAGAACGCTGGACGCGAGAATGATGGTCTGCAGGTCGCTTCCCATCGTGCCGCCGAGCGTCCGCGCGCCGAGGGCGGCCAGACCGATGGCTACGCCTGCCTGCGGGATGAGCGCCAGCCCCAGATAATTGCGCACCAGCTTATCCTTTTTGACCAGCCTGCAGCCCAGCCATGCGCCCGCGTATTTGCCGAGAATGCGCACGAGGAAATAGCTCACGCCGATCACGAGCAGCGGCACGCCGTTCAGATCCCCGGACGAGGACACCAGCGCGTCCAGCTGGAACGACATACCGGAGCGGACGAAGAACAGAAGCAAAATCGGCGGACTGAAATAATTGAGCTGCTTGAAGAGCTTGTCGTCGTCCGCAATATTCGTATAGACCGTGCCCATCATCATGCAGCCGAGCAGGGGAGAGATATCCAGCAGCGCGCACACGCCGCAGAACGCGAACAGGAGCGCGACGGAGATGATCAGCTTATTGTCCTTCGAGCGCTTCTGGGGCATGAGCAGCTTCATGAACAGCCCGAACGCACTGCCCAGCGCCAGCACCAGCAGATTCAGCAGCACCGGCTTTCCCAGCCGTTTCGAAATGAAAAGCCGCTTGCGCCGCTTAAGGAAGCCAGCGCGACGGAAATGGCGATGGAATACAGAACCAGCCCCACCACATCGTCCAGCGCCACGACCTGCAGCAGCGTGTCGACGAAATCGCCCTTGGCTCCCGTCTGCCGGATGGTCATCATTGTCGAGGCCGGAGCCGTCGCCGAGGCGAGGGCCGCGAGCACGATGGAGAACGCCAGGTCGAGCCGGAGCACGAAAAATGTCAGAATAAAAATAAAGACCGAGGCCAGAACGGCTTCGAAGATCGTGATCCAGACGACCTTCATACCGCTTTTTTTCAGAACGGAGAGCTTGAAGAACTCGCCTGTTGAGAACGCGATGAAGGCCAGCGCGATATCGGAAAGAAAGTCCGTGCCGTCAATGATGCGCTGCGGCACAAGGTTCAGCACATACGGCCCGATGAGGATCCCGGCGAGGATATAGCCGGTCACATTCGGCAGACGCGCAAGCTTCGTCAGCCGCGTCATCGCGAAGCCGGAAAACAGCATCAGCGCGACAGAAATGATCACGCCCGCGACCGGACTTGTATTGGCGATCAGAGAAGAAAGGCCCGTAACGTTCACCTCCGATTTTACATGGATTTAAGATTTAACATAGTGTACCACACCGGTGCGCGTTCTGCAAGCCAATCGTGTCGGACGCAAAATTTCCCGTGAAAGGGGCTTGCAATCTCCCGGGGAAACCGATACCATAGAGACAGTAACTTGCAGGAGGCGTACCTATGCAGAAACAAGCACCGAAGCTCGTCATCATGGCCGCCGGAATGGGCAGCCGCTTCGGCGGGCTCAAGCAGATGGAGCCTGTCGACCGGGAAGGACACAGTATTATCGATTTTTCCATGTACGACGCAAGACGCGCAGGCTTCCGTGATCTTGTCTTTATTATCAAGCGTGAGCACGAGGCGCTCTTCCGGGAGCGCATCGGGACCCGCATGGAGCGGTTTTTCCATGTCGAATACGTCTATCAGGAGCTGACGGATATCCCGGCGGGATATTCTGTCCCGGACGGACGCGTCAAGCCCTGGGGCACGGGACAGGCCGTTGCCTGCTGCCGGAACGTGCTGCACGGGCCGTTCGCGGTCATCAACTCCGACGATTTCTACGGCCGCACGGCGTTCAGCACGATCTATGAGTTTCTGCGCACGAACGACGATGAGCACTGCTACGCCATGGTCGGCTACCGGGTGCGCAACACCGTGACGGAGTTCGGCTCTGTGGCGCGCGGCGTGTGCGAGGTCGAAAACGGGATGCTCACGAGCATTACCGAGCGGATGCAGATCTACCAGCGCGGCGACCATGCCGCCTATACCGAGGACGGCACACAGTTTGTCGACCTGCCGGGCGACACCATTGTGTCCATGAACCTCTGGGGCTTTACCCAGCCGATGGTGTCGGAGCTCTGGTCGCGGCTCAGCACGTTCCTCGCGCAGCAGGTCCCGCAGAACCCGATGAAGTGTGAGTTTTATCTTCCGAACGCCGTCAACCAGCAGCTGGAGGATGGAACGGCCCGTGTGCGCGTGCTGCCCTGCGAGGAGGTCTGGCATGGCGTGACCTACCGAGAGGATCTGGCCTCCGTCAAGGAGGCGATCTGTGCGCTCAAGGCCGCAGGCGTCTACGAAGAACGCCTCTGGCCGGACTGATCCTGTCCGAACGCAGAACCGATCAAAAGAGGCTGTCCCGGATACGTGCGGGACAGCCTCTTTGTGCTGTTATACTCAGATCTTCATGGCAGCCTCATAGGCACGCCAGACGACGGAGCGGAGGTTTCCGACGCGCAGACAGTCGCCGACGAGCTGGACGTTTTTATGGCCCTTCTCCTCGACGAGCGGCGTGGAGATATAGCCGGCGGAGGAAATGACGGTGTCGCACGGGATCTCGACGGAGGAGCCGTCCTTTGCCGCGCAGACAATGGAGCCGTCTTTGACCTCACGGAGCGTCGTTTCCAGATAGACGGGCACCTGCTTCCACGCGAACCACTCGCGCAGATACGAGCTGTTGGCAAGGCACACGCCCTTCTGGGACACCAGATCGTCCTTCATCTCGACGATCGTGACGTCTTTGCCCTGCAGCGCCAGCTCATACGCGATCTCGCAGCCGGTCAGGCCGCCGCCCACAACGGCGATCTTTTCACCCACGGGTGCGCCGAGCAGATATTCGCAGGCTTCGAGCATCTTCTCGTGGCCGGGAACCTTTTTGAGCACGCGCGGGGTCGAGCCGGTGGCGATGATGACGGGGTCAGTGCCGAAGGATGCGATCTCTTTGACCTCGGTGTTCAGGCGGACCTCCACGCCGAGCTTTTCCATCTCCCGGCGGTACCACGTCAGAAGGTCACGGAGCTTGCCCTTATAGCTTTCGGACGAGGCCGCGATGAACGTGCCGCCGAGCACACCGGACTTTTCATAAATAATGGGCTTGTGGCCGCGCAGCGTCAGCACGCGGGCAGCCTCCATGCCGCCGATGCCGCCGCCGACGATGTGGACGGTCTTCGGATCGTTCGTCTTTTTGATATTGTGCTTGTCCCACTGCATCATTTCGGCGTTGACCGCGCAGCGCGCCAGATGCAGGGAGTCGCTCAGATCCTGATCATTCGGCACGCCCTTGTAGTGGCACATATTGAAGCAGCCGTTGTGACAGAGGATGCACGGGCGGATATCGTCCTCACGATCCTCAAGCACCTTGGTGAACCACTCCGGGTCGGCCAGGAAATTCCGCGCAAAGCCCGCGCCGTCCAGCCTGCCTGCGGCAATGGCCTCCGCGGCAGCGTCCAGCGTCATGCGGCCCGCGCAGACAACGGGAATGTCGACGAACTTTTTGATGTGCTCGACCTCCGCCAGATTGCAGTTTTCGGGCATATACACCGGCGGGTGCGCCCAGTACCACGCGTCATACGTGCCGTTGTCGCAGTTGAGCATATCATAGCCCGCATCCTGCAAAAACTTCGCGGCGATCTCGGACTCGGCCATGTCGCGGCCCGCCTCGACATACTCCTCGCCGGGCAGCGCGCCCTGCCGGAAGCCCTTGGTCTTCGAGACGACGGAATAGCGCAGCGACACCGGGAAATCCGGGCCGCAGGCGGCCTTGATGGCCTTGACGATCTCGGCGGCGAAGCGGTAGCGGTTTTCCAGACTTCCGCCATACTCATCCGTGCGCTTGTTGACGTAGTGGAGCGTAAACTGGTCGAGCAGATAGCCTCATGGACAGCGTGAACCTCCACGCCGTCAACGCCCGCGTCCTTGAGCAGTTTGGAGCTCTTGGCGAACGAGTCAATGAACTCCTGAATTTCTTCCTTCGTCATCTCGCGTGACGGCAGCTTGTCCGACCACCGGTTGGGTGACGGACTGGCCGAGGCCGTGATCTTGTCGAGATCCATGACCGGCTTCGACAGCACGCGCAGCACGGGATTGTTGTAGAGCTTTTCCATCATCTCGGACACGGTAAAGCTCCGGCCGAAGCCCGCCGTCAGCTGCACGAACAGCTTCGCGCCCGTCTTATGGAACTCCGGCATCCACTTTGCCAGATCGTCGTACATCTTTTTGTTCTTGTGCAGCCACTGGCCGTACATCGGATTATACACCGGCTGACAGCCGGGCAGGACAAGACCGGCATTGTTTTTCGCAACTTCAAGGATAAAGTGCGCGCCGTCCTTGTCAAAATGGTTCCATTCCATCCAGCCGAACAGATCCGTGCCGCCCATGCTGGTGAGCACGATGCGGTTCTTGAGCTCGACCCTGCCGATCTTCCACGGCGTCAGCAAGGGCTTATAGCTTTCCTTCAAAACGATTCTCCCCTTTTCGTTTTTTGATGCGCGGACGCTTCCGCGTATGGATCTGATCCCAGTTTAAACGAAGACCGGCAAAATGTCACGGTTTATTTTCATGAATCTGCCCAAAAGCACCGCGAATCCCTTGACAGGGTACGCCCCTGTACGTATGATAAGCCTATAAATTTTATATGTAATCGAGGATGCTATGCTCAATCAATTTTCAAGAACGCAGCTTCTGCTCGGCACGGAGGCCATGGAGAAGCTGAAGCGTGCGCGCGTGGCCGTGTTCGGCATCGGCGGCGTGGGCGGCTATGTCTGCGAGGCGCTTGTGCGCAGCGGCGTGGGCGCGTTTGATCTCGTCGACGACGACAAGGTCTGTCTGACGAACCTCAACCGGCAGATCATTGCCACGCGCAAAACCGTCGGCAAGTACAAGGTCGAGGTCATGCGCGAGCGCATTCTGGAGATCAACCCGGACTGCGACGTGCGCGTGCATCAGTGCTTCTATCTGCCGGAGACAGCGGATCAATTCAATTTTTCGGACTATGACTACGTGGTCGACGCCGTCGACACCGTCACAGCCAAGGTCACGCTGGTTCTCGAGGCGCAGAAGGCGGGTGTGCCCATCATCAGCTGCATGGGCGCGGGCAACAAGCTCGACCCCACCCGCTTCCGCGTAGCCGATATTTACAAAACCAGCGGCTGCCCGCTTGCGCGCGTGATGCGCACGGCGCTCAGAAAGCGCGGGGTCAAGCATCTGAAGGTCGTCTATTCCGATGAAATTCCCACAAGACCCATCGAGGATGTGTCCATCAGCTGCCGCAGCCACTGCATCTGCCCGCCGGGCGCAAAGCATAAGTGCACCGAGCGCCGCGATATTCCCGGCAGCACGGCCTTCGTGCCGTCGGTGGCAGGGCTGATCATTGCGGGTGAGGTCGTAAAGGATCTCGCAAAGGGCTGAGGAGGGGTTTTATGAAGCTCATGATCGCATCGGATATCCACGGCGCGGCGGGGTACTGCCGCGAACTGCTGGCCGCGTTTGACCGGGAAGGGGCCGGCAGGCTTTTGCTGCTGGGCGACATTCTCTACCACGGCCCGCGCAACGATCTGCCGGATGAATACGCGCCCAAGCAGGTGCTGGCCATGCTCAACGAGCGGCGCGAACGCCTCTTCTGCGTGCGCGGCAACTGCGACACGGAGGTCGACCAGATGGTGCTGACCTTCCCGATCCTGGCCGATTACAGCATTTTCCCGGCCGGAAGCCGCCTGATCTACGCCACGCACGGCCACGTCTATAATACCTCGCACCTGCCGCCGCTCTGCCCCGGCGATATCCTCCTGCACGGCCACACGCACGTGCCCGCGTGGGAGCCGTTCGGCGAAAACAACCTCTATCTCAACCCCGGCTCTGTCTCCATCCCGAAAAACGGCTCCGCACATGGCTATATGACGCTGGAGGATGGCGTTTTCGAATGGAAAACGCTCTCCGGCGGGGTCTATCACACACTGACACTGTAACATTTTTTTGCAAACTGATGCCCCCGGCGAGAGCCGGGGGCTGTTTTTACGGTTCCAGAAGCCTGCGGGCCTGCGTGAAAAATTCTTCGCGGGAAAACAGGACGTTGAGCGCCTGCAGCAGCGCGTTTGCGCTCATGTGCGCGGGCAGGCGGAGCGCCTTTAAAAGCGCGGCGCGCTTTTTTGCGCTTTCAGGGCCGCCGGAAAGGCCGAGGGCGAACAGATCCTGCTTGGTGATCGGCTCCCTTGCGGGCGGAGGCGTACTGCCGTCTGCAAATTCAGCGCCTGCGTTGCGCAGGGCTTTGAGAAGAATTTCGGGCGTCATGCCCTCCACGCCGAGCAGCCCTTCTTTTCCGGGGGCTGCTTTTCGTTTTTCTTTGCCGGGAAGATCGGGAATATACGCGTGCAGCACGCCCGTTTCCGGCAGCGCGCTTTTGAGCGTGTTGCGGATGAGAAACCCCGCGCCGTCCGAATCGGTCAGAATGACAAGCCCGGTCGTCTGTGCGGCCTGCTGCAGCAGGCGCAGAAGCGCCGGGTCTTTCATATCGGCGAAGCCGTTTGTTGTAAAAATCGCCGTGTCAACGATCTGGCGGAGCGTATTCTGATCGTATTTTCCCTCAACGACGATGGCCTGCCGGAGTTTCAGCTTATCCATGCTGCGCCTCCTGCGCAAGCCGGACGAGCAGCAGCTCCAGAAGCTGCTCCTGTTCGCCTGCGCTCGTCTTCATGGCGAGGTCCGTATCCAGAACCAGCTGGATGGCGCTCTGGCAGAAGCGGTCGGTCACACGGCGGGCCGCCGTCATGGTCAGACCCGCGGGATAGCTCTTGAGCCCCGTCAGCTCCATC
>ENA-OQCO01001268-OQCO01001268.1-human-gut-metagenome-genome-assembly--contig:-NODE-1268-length-10054-cov-1.822504_pt1 | contig 10054 bp, 12 predicted proteins | sample MGYA00242500_ERZ504582 | MGnify/ENA primary metagenome ERZ504582 (study PRJEB26092, sample SAMD00036346) | human gut metagenome | host: Homo sapiens | study: EMG produced TPA metagenomics assembly of...
CTGCCGATGTCCTCAGGGAGGGGATGGCGAAGAGCATCCAACTTAGGGGGATCACCAGGAGCATATAGAGCCGGGAGATCACCTGACTGCGCCGGAGCACCTTGCCCCAGCCCAGACGTTCCAGAGAGATGAGGGCAAAGAGGAACAGTCCCCACAGCAGGAAGTTCAGCGTACTGCCGTGCCACAGGCCCGTAAACAGCCACACCACCAGCAGGTTCAGGTAGGTACGGCCCTCCCCCTTTTTGCTGCCGCCCAGCGGGATATACACATAGTCCCGGAACCAAGAGCTGAGACTGATGTGCCAGCGGCGCCAGAAGTCCCGCATGGAGCGGGCGGCATAGGGATGCTCGAAGTTCCGGGGCAGCCGGAAGCCCAGCATCTCCCCCACGCCGATGGCCATCCACGAATAGCCGCAGAAGTCCAGATACAGCTGCAGGGAGTAGGCCACAAGGCCCAGCCACGCCATAGGGGTGGAGACGCTCTCGAAGCCGATGGTCTTGACCTGACGCCACAGGCCGCCGATCTGGTTGGCCAGCAGCACCTTCATGGAAAGACCGATGATGAAGTCCCGCAGGCCCGCATCCAGCTCCCGCAGGGTGCAGGTGCGGCGGTACATCTGCGCTTTCAGTTCCGCCGGGTCCATGAGAGGGCCGGAGAGGAGCTTGGGGAACATCAGGACCTCAGCGGCGTAGGACACCGGACACTCCTCCGGCTCCATGCGGCCACGGTACACGTCGATGACGTAGGCGGCCATCTGGAAGGAGTAAAAGCTCAGCCCAGCGGCAGGGCGATGCCACTGCCCAGCAGGCCGGCATATTTGAAGCCGAAAAGGCACAGGCCCAGCACCAGCAGGTTCCCCACCAGCAGGGGCTTGCTCCCCGCCAGCTTCCGGCCGGAGAGCCACGTCAGAGCCATGAGCCCCAGCAGCAGCGCCAGACACCACGGCCGCTTCCATGTGCCGAGCAGGTAAAAGACAAGACTCCCTAATGTCAGAACGCCGTTTCGCAGTCGCTCCGGCATCAGGTAATATACTGCCAGAAACACCGGCAGAAAGATGAAAATAAAGGGTAGTGTGTTAAAGCCCATGCGATTCTCCTATGGTATTGAACGTGACCGATGCTGTCTATCCAGAAAGACAGCCCGCAGATCACTCTGCAGGCTGTCCCGTAAGCTGCGTGAAACTGTATTTTATTATGGTCTATCCCCATGGGAATTACAATTACAAAATATGCACAAAATGGTTACAATTTGTCTTTTATCTCCAGACGAATGGAGTCCCACGGCATCGCCGTGGGACTTTCGTTCATCGGTTTCAGCTTTGGTGTTCCTCCGCCCAGCAGCCGGTGCAGCGCATATTGCAGGCGGAGGTGGGATCCATGCGGATCAGCCACGGCACGTTGATATCGTACTTTTCCGCCGTCTTCTGGGCCGCATGATAGCCCCGGATGCCGCCCTCATAGGCGGCGGCAGAAGCGTCCTATTTGGGACATTTCTGCCGGTTTATCCGAAAATTCAGTTCGACGGCTCCGCCATGGCGCTGCGGACAAAGGCGGTCATCAGCTCCCCCAGCCGGTCCACGCTGCGGTCGATGTCCGCCTCCATACGGTTCCACAGGAATTGCAGGAAAAAGCCCACATAGGCATAGCGACAGAAGGCGGCAATCTCCTCCACCCGCTCCTGCGGCAGGCCGCTGTCTGCCGTCTGCTGCTGCACCAGCCGGAAAAAGGTGTCGTCCGTTAGGGAGAACACATACTGCTCCATCCGGTCCCGTGACAGGGCGTTGAACACATGGTAGATCTTGGCGGGATGGGCCTGACACTCCCGCATGACGGCCTTGGTGGACGTATGCCAGTCGGTACCCTCTCCGGTGAAGCGGCCCAACTCCAGATGGAACCACGCATCCAACAGATCATAGATGTCCCGGTAGTGGTAATAAAAGGTGTTGGAGCTGATATCGCACCGCTTTACAAGGGCCGTCACGGTGATCTTGTCGAAGGGCATCTCCTCCAGCATCTCCCCAAAGGCCCGCAGGATGGCCTTTTGTGTGTATAGCGCCATGAACGCACCTCCTGTTCTTCACCGTATTATAACAGGAGACGCCCTCCGGCGCAAGGGGTGCCTTCCGGCGGTGGAAATATGCCAAAAACCGGCACGATTTCCTATGCTGCGGGCTGGAACTTTTCGGGTTTCCCGGCGGCTTTCCTTCATTTTTTCGCATTGTGAAACCGGTTTTTATTGACTTGTGCTTTCCAGCCATGGTACAATGAATTTTGCGTGCAACTTTGGACGTTTTATGTAAATTATCAGGGGATGGGTACGGAACAGCCCGCCCCGGAAAAGGATGTGACAGTCCATGCTGATGTGTGTGTTTCTGTTTCTGCTGTGGCTTATTTTCAACGGGCGGGTGACGCTGGAGATCTGCCTGTTCGGCATCGTCGTAACGGGGCTTGTATATGCCTTCTGCGTTGCCGTGCTGGGGTATCATCCCCGGAACGAGCGGCGGGTGCTGGGGCGGCTGGGGCGGTATCTTCAATACGGCGTGACGCTGGTATGGGAGATCGTGAAGGCCAATGTGCAGACCATGAAGGTCATTCTCTCCCCCAAGGCTGCCTACCGCCCTGCCGTGGTGCGGCTGCAGGTGCCGCTGGAGGAGGCCAGCTCCCGTGTGCTGCTGTCCAACTCCATCACCCTGACCCCTGGCACCGTCACCATCCGGCAGCACGAGGAGGAATTTCTGGTACTGTGTCTGGATAAGGACGGCGGCGAGGCCATCCCGGACTGGAATCTGGTTCGTATTCTGAAGAAGCTGGAGGGCAGCAAGTGATGGATCTGATCGAGCAGTGCTATAATTATCTGTTCTGGGGCGCTCTGGTGGTACTGGCCGCAGGCATTCTGGCAGCGCTGGTGTATATCATCCGGGCCAGGCTGACGGTGGACCGCATCATCGGCATCAACCTCGTCGGCACCATCGTGGTGATGGTCATCGTGGTGTTGACCTTCCTGTTGGGAGAGGATTATCTGGCGGACATCGCCCTGATCTATGTGGTGCTGTCGTTTATCGCCGTGATGATGCTCTGCCGCATTTACATCAATCTCTATCAGCGCAATCAGCGGAAAAAGGAGGAGGCGTCCCATGATCGGTGAATGGATCCGCTTTGGCGTGACGGCCCTATGCGTGGTGGGTGGACTTTTTGCCCTGTTCACGGCGCTGCTGGGCCTGTTCCGCTTTGACTATGCCCTGAACCGGCTCCATGCCGCCGCCATCGCCGACACGCTGGCGCTGGGGCTGGTGCTGCTGGGCGTCATGGTGGCGGTGGGCTTCCGGGCCGTGCTGTGGAAGCTGGTGCTGGTGCTGGTGATCCAGTGGTATACCTCTCCCCTGTCCAGCCATATGCTGGCACAATTCGAATACCGGGCCGGGCAGGAGGATCTGGCCCGCTATCTGGAGCTGCCGGAGGAAACGGAGGAGGTGAGCACCCCATGAGCACCGTATTCCGTCTATTGCTGCTGGCGGGGCTGCTGGTGTGCGCCGTGGCCACGGCGCTGGTGAAAAAGCCCCTGCGGGCGGTCATCATCTACATGGCCTACTCCATCATCATGTCCGTCATCTGGATCCTGCTGGAGGCGCCCGATCTGGCCCTGACCGAGGCCGCCGTAGGCGCAGGCATCACCGGCATCCTGTTCTTCCTGACGCTGCGGCGCATCGACCGCATCGACCGGGATGCCGACGTGGAGGAGACACAAGGAGAGGAGGAACCCCATGAAGAAAACGAAGCGACCCACTGAGCAGGAGCTGCTGCACCAGTGGCTGGAGGGCGATCTGGACCTGACTCAGCAGCTGTATGTGGAGAAGGACGAGCCGCAGCCGGAGGCTGTGGAGCCTATCAGCCCAAGCGGGATCGGGACACCTTCCTACGCTCCCTGCGGCGCTCCCTGCGGCTTTATAATGTGCTGGCCTTCCTGCTGTGCGCCGTGTTTGCGGCGCTGATGCTGATGACGGTGGCCAACCTCCCCCGCTACGGCTCGGCGGATGCACCCACCGTCAATGAGGTGGCCCAGCGCTATGTGGAGCAGGGTACGGAGGAGACCGGGGCCGTCAACACCGTGGCGGGTATGATCTTAGACTACCGTGCTTTCGATACGCTGGGTGAGTCCTTTGTGCTGTTCACCGCCGTGTGCGCCGTGACCATTCTCATGAACCTCTCCCCCAAAAAGCGCCGCCCCCTGCCCAAGGAGGTGGTGAACTACGCCGCCGACCCTATTGTGGCCGGGGTATGCCGGGGACTGATCCCGGTGATCCTGCTGTTCGGCGTCTACATCCTTCTCAACGGCCATCTCTCCCCCGGCGGAGGCTTCTCCGGCGGGGCGGTGCTGGCGGCGGGTCTGATGATCTATGCGCTGGTATGGGGCGACGAGGCCGCCTCCCGCACCTTCCGGGCCTCCATTCTCCAGGCGGTGGTGGTGTGCTCTCTGGGCTTTTACTGTCTGGCCAAGAGCTACTCCTTCTTCACCGGCGCCAACCATCTGCACTCCGTCATCTCTCCCGGCACGCCGGGGAACATTCTCTCCAGCGGTCTGATCCTGCCGCTGAACGTGGCGGTGGGGCTGGTGGTGTGCTGCACCATGTATAGCTTTTATATGTACTTCCGAAGGGGGGAGCTGTAAAAAATGCATCTGGAAAATCTCCCCTTTAACTATGAGGAGGCCGTGGCGGTGCTGCTGTTCGTCATCGGTTTTTGCATGCTGCTGTTCTCTCGGAATCTCATCAAGAAGGTCATCGGGCTGGATATTATGGACAGCGGCGTCTTTCTGCTGCTGGCAGATCGGGGCTACATCGCCGGGCGCACCGCTCCCATCATCGTGGACGGCGTCACGGACATGAGCCGGTACGTCAATCCCATTCCCGCCGGTCTGGTGCTGACGGGCATTGTGGTCTCCGTCAGCGTGTCGGCGGTGATGCTGTCGCTGACGGTGCGGATCTACAAGACGTATCGGACACTGGACGTGGATAAGCTCTACATGATGATCTCCCACAAGAAAAAGAGGAGGGACCGCCGATGAGCTTCGTACAGAACTTCCCCCTCTTTACCATCATCCTGTCGTTGGTGTGTGCTGTCATCTCCTTTGCCGCCAACGACCGCTGGTCCAGAGGACTGACACTGTTCCTGCTGAGCGTCAGCGTCTGTATGCAGGCGGCGCTGCTGGTGTTCTGCGCCGTGAACGGTACCAGCTACTCCTATATGATGGGTCACTACCCCGCCCCGTGGGGCAACGAGATCACCGTGGGGGTGCTGGAGTCCTTCATGGCCCTGCTGTTTGCGGCGGTGATGCTGATGAGCGTGCTGGGTGGGATGCCCCGCATCCGCCGGGATATCCCGGAGCACCGGATGCGGCTTTACTGGGTGATGATCGATCTGGCCCACGTGGCCCTGCTGGCCCTGTGCTACACCAATGATATCTTCACCGCCTACGTGTTCATTGAGGTACTGACCATCGCCTCCTGCTGCCTGCTGGCGGCCCGTGACGGCGGACGGCCCCTGCTGGCCGCCGTGCGGTACATGATCTTTTCTCTGGTGGGCTCCGGGCTGTTCCTCATCGGCGTCATCTTCACCTACTCCATTACAGGCCAGCTGCTGTTCCCGCAACTGAAGGAGTCCATTGCCCTGCTGTGGGCCGACGGCACCTACCGCTTCTCCATGACCGTGGCCATCGGTCTGATGGTGGGCGGACTTGCCATCAAGAGCGGCCTGTTCCCCTTCCACTTCTGGATGCCCGATACTTACGGCCGGGCCACCCCCGCCTCCGCCGGCATTCTGTCGGGCGTGGTGTCCAAGGGATACATCTTCCTGCTCATCAAGATCATCTATCAGGTCATCGGCATCGAGGTCTTTGCCGCCAGTGGTATTCAGGATCTGCTGCTGGTGCTGGGCATCGGCGGCATGGTAGTGTGCAGCATTTCCGCCATTCAGACGGGGCGGCTGCGGACCATGATCGCCTATTCCTCCGGCGCACAGATCGGATACATCTACATGGGGCTGGGCATGGGGACCCAAGCCGCTCTGCTGGCGGCACTGCTGCAGATCGTGGCCCACGCCGTCACCAAGCCCATGCTGTTTCTCTCCGGGGCGGGACTGGCCGGGGCATCCGGCGGCCATCAGGACTTCCGTTCCCTGCGGGGGGCGGCCCATCGTGCTCCGGCAGCGGGTGTGCTGTTCACCATAGGCGCTCTGTCCATGGTGGGTATTCCCATTTTCGCCGGATTCATCCCCAAGCTGTACTTCGCCACCGCTGCCGCCGCCACCGTCGGGTGGCGAGTCTGGGCGGTATGGCTGGCGCTGGGGGTCTCCACGGTGCTGAACGTGCTCTACTTTCTCTACACCGCCATGCTGATCTGGGTGCCGGAGGAGACGGAGCACGCCCAGCGTCCCAAACGCTTCTCCCCCCTGCCTACGGCTGGGCTGGCGGCCATGAATCTGGCCGTTGGCCTTGGCTCCGCCGCCGTGACGGAGCTGTTCGCCATGGGCATGGGTCTATTCTGCGGCTGACCGGAAAGGAACAGGTGACCATCTATGCTGATTCTCTTGATCGCACTGCCCCTGCTGACCGGTCTGGCGGCAGCGCTCCCCTTCCCCAGCCGCCGGGGGCGGCTCACGTTTCTGCTGACTATGCAGATCATCGAAACGGCGCTGGTGGTCTGGACACTGGTGTCCGGACGCAGCTATACCACCAACATCTGGCACCTGACGGAGTCCCTGACCATCGCCATGAAGCTGGACGGTGTAGCAGCCGTGTTTTCCGCCCTGACGGCGGTGGCTTGGCTGCTGGCCTCATCTACTCTGTGGAGTACATGAGTCACTCCCAAAATGAGGCACGGTTTTATGTGTTCCTCTTTCTGTCGGAGGGGATGCTGCTGGGGACGGCTTTGTCGGCAGACTTCGTATCTATGTACGTCTTTTACGAGCTCACCAGTCTCTGCTCCATGCCGCTGGTGCTCCATGAGCTGACCCACGACGCCGTTACCGGCGCTATGAAGTACCTCTACTACTCCATCGGCGGCGCCTTCTTCGTGCTGTTCGGCATCGTGGTGCTCTACACCAATACCTCCACCCTGGACTTTGCCCCCGGCGGCACCCTCATTGCCGGGCAGCACACGGGACTGGAGCTGCTGGCGGTGTTCTTCGTGGTGCTGGGCTTTGGCACAAAGGCGGGCCTGTTCCCCATGCACAACTGGCTGCCCTCGGCCCACCCGGTGGCCCCCGCCCCCGCCAGCGCCCTGCTGTCGGGCATCATTACCAAGGCGGGCGTCATCGGTATCATCCGGGTACTGTACTTCATCGCCGGTCCCTCTGCGCTGCGGGGTACATGGGTCCAGACAGCCTGTCTGGTGCTGGCGCTGGGGACGGTGTTCATGGGTTCCATGCTGGCCTACGGCGAGCGGGACTTCAAGAAGCGGCTGGCCTACTCCAGTATCTCCCAGATCTCCTACGTGCTGACGGCACTGTTCCTGTTGACGGAGGACGGCCTCACCGGCGGCCTTTTGCAGGTATTCTTCCACGCATGGGCCAAGATCGGTCTCTTCCTCATTGCCGGCGTCATCATCCATCTGGCAGGGCTGCGGAACGTGGAGGACTTCCGGGGGCTGGGACGGCGCCTGCCGGTGACGTTTTTGTGTCTGGTGTTCGTCTCTCTGTCGCTGGTAGGTATCCCGCCCTTCGGGGGCTTTGTCAGCAAGTGGGCCATCTCTCTGGCGGCACTGGACGGACTCGGCGGCCCTCTGGCCTATCTGGTCCCGGCGGTGCTGCTGGTGTCGGCACTGCTGACGGCGGGATATCTGTTCGCCCCCATCGTCAGCGGCTTCTTCCCCGGCGAGGCTTCGCCGGGGAGCCACGGCTCCGGGAGCCTCCGGCCATGACCCTGCCGCTGGTGGTGCTGGCGGCGGTGTGTCTGGTGCTGGGTCTGTTCCCCGACCGGCTGACGGCGCTGTTCCAGTCTCTGGCAGCGCAGGTGCTTTAAGGAGGTACGGGTAAATGAACGGACTTTATCTGACGCTTCCCATTTTCCTGCCGCTGGTGGGCGGGCTTGTCTCGTACCTGATCCGCTTCCCCAGCACTCGCAGCCGCCATCTGTTCTATGGGGTGCTGATCTGCCTGACCTCGGCGGTAACATGGCTCTCCATTCTCCGCTGCGGCAGTGAGAGCTTTCAGCTGCTGCGCTTCACGGAGGAGCTGACCCTTACCCTGCGGATGGACGGCGCTTCCCGGCTCTTTGCGGGGCTGGCCGCTACCCTGTGGCCCTTCACCATGCTGTACGCCTTCGACTACATGAGCCACGAGAAGCATCTGTCCATGTTCTGGTCGTTTTTCACTGTCTCCTTCGGTGTGACGCTGGGAGTGGCCTTCGCCGGAAACATGATGACCATGTATCTGTTCTATGAGCTGCTGACGCTGGCCACTCTTCCGCTGGTGATGCAGCCCATGTCCACCACCGCCCGGAAGGCCGGCGTCAAGTACGCCGTCTACTCCATGAGCGGGGCGGCGCTGGCCTTTATCGGGCTGGTTTTTCTCGTTGTCAACGATGCGCAGGACTTCACGCTGGGGGGCCATCTGGCGGGCTACACCGGTGACCGGCAGCTGCTGCTGGCGGTATTCGTGCTGGCCTTTGTGGGCTTTGGCGTCAAGGCGGCCATCTGGCCCCTGCACGCATGGCTGCCCGCTGCGGCGGTGGCGCCTACCCCGGTGACGGCGCTGCTCCATGCAGTGGCCGTGGTGAAATCCGGTGCCTTCGCCTGTATCCGTCTGATCTACTACGCCTTCGGCACGGAGATCCTGGTGGGGACGTGGGCGCAGCAGGCGGTGATGACCCTGACCCTTATCACCATCCTGTTCGCCTCCTGTATGTCGGTGAAGCAGCGGCACTTCAAGCGGCGGCTGGCTTACTCCACGGTGTCGAACCTGTCGTACATCCTCTTTGCCGCCACCATTATGACCCTTCCGGCGCTTACGGCGGCCTTCCTGCACCTCATCGTCCACTCCGTGGTGAAGATCCTGGCCTTCTTCACCGCCGGAGCCGTGCTGCATTACAGTCACCGGGAGTACGTCCATCAGCTGGAGGGGCTGGGCAAGCGGATGCCTGTAACCTTTGTGTGCTACACGGTGGCGGCCTGCGCCCTGACGGGCGTCCCCCCCTTCAACGGCTTTGTCAGCAAGTGGTACATCGCTCTGGCGGCGGTGGACACCTACCAGCCCCTGCCCATCATCGGCTTCGGCGTGCTGCTGGTGTCGGCGCTGCTGACGGCTATCTATATGTTCCAGATCGTGGTCCGGGCATGGTTCCCCCGGCACAGCGCTCCGGCCATTCCGGAGGGCTCCGTCCATGAGGCGGGGTGGCAGATGCTGGTGCCCATGGTGGTGCTGGCGGCGGCCTGCCTGCTGATGGGCCTGATGCCCCAGGGACTGCTGGATCTGATTCGAGAGGCGGTGACACTGTGACGACCTTCTATCTGCTGATCCTGTTTATGCTGCCCGCCGTCATGGCTGTCGGCATCGCTATCCCACGGCGGAGGGAGCTCTCCGCTCAGTGGGTCGGAGAGCTGGTCATCGCCACGGCGCTGCTGGTGCTGGGGGCCATGCTGGCCCTGTGCCGCCTGCCGGTAGGGACAGTCATCGTCTCCCCCGTAGTGGGTCTATCCTTCACCTTTGGCGGCTTCCAGCGGCTCTATGGGCTGGTGGTGTGCTTCATGTGGCTCATCTGCGCCATGCTGTCGCCCCAGTATTTCCGGGGCCATCACCACCTGCGGCGGTACTATTTCTTCTTCCTCATTTGCCTGAGCTTTACGCTGGGCGTGTTCCTGTCGGCGGACCTCAAGACCACCTTCCTGTTCTTCGAGCTTATGAGCCTCGGTTCCTATGTGTGGGTGGTACAGGAGGAGACGCCGGAGGCGCTGGACGCCGGTAAGACCTATCTGACCATCGCTGTTCTGGGCGGTCTTGTGACGCTGATGGGGCTGTTCCTGCTCCGAGCATCTGACGGGACACTGGTGCTGTCGGAGCTGAAG
>ENA-OQCO01001271-OQCO01001271.1-human-gut-metagenome-genome-assembly--contig:-NODE-1271-length-10023-cov-1.669058_pt1 | contig 10023 bp, 13 predicted proteins | sample MGYA00242500_ERZ504582 | MGnify/ENA primary metagenome ERZ504582 (study PRJEB26092, sample SAMD00036346) | human gut metagenome | host: Homo sapiens | study: EMG produced TPA metagenomics assembly of...
GCGCGCGCCTGCGGCCCCGGCGGAGAAAACCCGCTGCGGGAGCTGACGGAGCGCGATCTGGAACGGCTCGGCTATTCGCAGGAGCAGTGCGGGCGCATCGTGCGACTGTTGTCGCGCGAAACACAGCTGGAGCGCTATCTGCGCGCGGCAGAGCGGAACGGGATCGTGCCCATCACGCGCTTGTCGCCGCGCTACCCCGCACGCCTGCGGCAGATGCTCGGCCAGCGGTGCCCGGCGGTGCTGTTCGCGAGGGGGGATGAAACGCCGCTTTCCATGCGCTGCATTTCCGTCGTCGGCTCGCGGGAGCTGACGGAGGGCGGACGCGCGTTCGCGGAGGCGCCGGGCGGCTCATTGCGCGTTCTGGGTACGCACTCTGTTCCGGCGGAGCGATGGGTGCGGACCGCGCGGCGCAGGAGGCCTGTTTGACGGCGGGCGGCTCCGCCGTGGTTTTCCCGGCCGGGCGGCTTCTGGACTGCCCGGCGCAGGCGCACGTTTTATATCTGGCCGAGCAGGGCTATGATCTGCCGTTTTCCGCACAGCGGGCGCTGTCGCGGAACCATTTTATCCACGCCATGGGCGAAAAAACGCTCGTCGCGCAGTGCCGCGCCGGAGCAGGCGGCACGTGGGACGGGACGACGGAGAATTTAAGGCGCGGCTGGAGCCCGGTGTTTGTAAGCGACGACGGCTCCGAGGGCGCGCAGGCTTTGATCGCGCGCGGTGCAGTCCCGGTGCGGACGCTGTCCGGACTGGATGATCTGCAGCCCGCGCAGCTGCAGTTTTGAGGTTCTATGCGATATTATTACGGACAGCTTTCCCGGCCGCTGCAGGGCGTGTATGACGCGCTTCTGGGCGGCTTTCGCGCGCTTGCGCCCGGCATCCGCATTCCGATGCTGGATGAAAAGCAGCTTGCGGACGTGTATCTGCGGCTGAAGCTCGACGAGCCGCTGCTCTTTTACGTCACCGGCTACCGCTGCCGGTGGATGACCGGCGCGGCGCATATGGAGCTTCTGCCGGAGTATCTGTTTGACAAAGCAAAAATTCGCACGCACCAGCAGGCGGTCAGTGCACGTCTGGCCCGGCTGACGAAGCCGCTCGAAGGGAAGACGGAGGCGGAAAAGAGCTTGCCGTGCACGATTTCATTCTGGAAAACGTGCGCTACGACAAGCTCAAAAAGCCGTATTCTCATGAAATTCTCGGCCCCATGACGCAGGGCGTCGGCGTGTGCGAGGGCATCGCGAAGACCGTCAAGGCGCTGTGCGACCAGCTCGGCCTGTGGTGCATCGTCGCGCTCAGCGAGGCGGACCCCGCGCGCGGGATCAAATACCGCCACACATGGAATGTCGTGCGCGTCGGCGGGCAGTATTACCACCTCGACGCGACGTTTGACAACTCGCTCCAGCGGGGCGAAAAGCGGTACGATTATTATAACCTCGACGACGGCAGGCTCTTCCGCGACCACGAACGGCTCGTCCTGCCCGTCCCCGCCTGCACGGATGGGAAGGGCTTTTACTATCGAAGCGTCTCGTTCACAAAGCCGGAGGAGCTGGAAAAGCGGCTTGCGCAGGCACTGCGCAAAAAGCAGCCCCTGTTCGTGTTCCACTGGCGCGGCGGCGGCCTGAACCGGGACACCCTGCAGCAGCTGCTGGCGCTTGCCGGGCGGCTTGCAGCCGAACGCGGAAAACGCGCGTCCTGCTCGGTCAATTTCCCGCAGGCCGTCATCCAGCTCGAATTCTCCGAAGCCCCGCAGGAAAGCATCACCATCCAGCAGGCAAATGAGGCGGAAGAAGCGGCTGTCCCTTCGGAGTAACCAAGCCCGCAAAAAGCAGCAAAAGCCAAACGCAATTGGTAGGGGCGGGGCTCTGCTCCGCCCGATGGCAGTTACAAATCTGTGCAGCATTCTGTAGGGGCCGACGACTCTGTCGGCCCTAAAAATGTTGCGAATTCGCCGAAAATTTCCGTAAAAACAGTGCGATCTGCGGGCGGACAGAGTCGTCCGCCCCTACGATGGAATACGCAAGTGCGTTCGAATTTGCCGAGGTTCTCCGCAGAACAGCTGCCGTCTGCCGGGCGGAGCAGAGCCCCGCCCCTACCAACTGCTTCACGTTTCACCATGTTACACAGAATAAACGTACGATGCATCATAGAGACGCGGATTTATAAAAACCCGGGCGCGGCCACTGGCCGCGCCCGGTGCGTTTCGTTATACCATCCGGCAGCAGGACTCGCAGTCTTCCTTTTTGGGGAATTTGCTGTGGTCGTACTCGATGTGGTTTTTCTCGTAATAGTCCTGAATGGCGGACTTGACGGCCTCCTCGGCCAGAACGGAGCAGTGCAGCTTGTGCGCAGGCAGGCCGCCCAGCGCGTCGACGACCTCCTGATTGGTCAGCGCCAGCGCGTCCTCCAGCGTCCGGCCCTTGATCATCTCCGTCGCGATGGAGCTTGAGGCGATCGCGCTGCCGCAGCCGAACGTCTCAAACTTCACGTCCTCGATTTTATTGTCCTTGATCTTCAGGTACATCTTCATGATATCGCCGCACTTGGCGTTGCCGACCTCGCCGACGCCGTCCGCGTCTGCGATCTCGCCGACATTGCGCGGGTGCATGAAATGATCCATGACGGTTTCGGTATACAGTGCCATGATAAAAGCCCTCCTTACAGCGTAAACTGCCGTTTGCCGCTCATCAGGTCCTTCCAGACCGGCGACATATTCCGCAGATCGTCCACGATCGGCGGAAGCTCGGCAAGGATATAGTCGATTTCCTCTTCGGTGTTGTCCTCGCAGATGGTCAGGCGCAGCGAGCCGTGCGCGACCTCGTGCGGCCGTCCGATGGCCAGCAGCACATGGCTGGGGTCGAGCGAGCCGGATGTGCAGGCAGAGCCGGACGATGCGCTGATGCCCTTCGCGTCGAGCAGCAGAAGAAGGCTCTCGCCCTCGATGCCCTCAAAGCAGAAGTTCACATTGCCGGGCAGTCTCGGCTCACGCGCGCCGTTGAGCGCGCAGTGCGGAATTTTGGAAATGCCGTCAATGAGCTTGTCCCGCAGGGCCGTGACCTTCTTTGTGTTCTCGTCCATATTGGCGCAGGCTTCCGTCAAGGCTGCCGCCATGGCCGCGATGCCGGGGACATTTTCCGTGCCGCCGCGCTTGCCGCGCTCCTGCGCGCCGCCCTCGATGAGGTTCGTGAGGATGATGCCGCGCCGCGCGTAGAGCATACCCACGCCCTCGGGCCGTGGAACTTGTGCGCGGACAGGCTCAGCAGATCGATATGCATCGCGTTCACGTCGATCTTCACGTGGCCCGCCGCCTGCACCGCGTCGGTGTGGAACAGCACGCCGCGTTCATGGCAGACCGCGCCGATTGCCTCGATCGGCTGAATGGTGCCGATCTCGTTGTTGGCGAACATGATGGTCACGAGGCAGGTATCATCGCGGATGGCCTCCGCGACCTGCTGCGCCGAGACAAGTCCGTCCGCGTGCACGTCCAGAAGCGTTACCTCAAAGCCCTGCTTTTCCAGCCGCTTCAGGGTATGCAGGACGGCGTGATGCTCAAATGTGGTGGAAATGATGTGCTTTTTGCCTTTGCGCGCGCCGAGATAGGCGGCGGAGGTAATGGCCTGATTGTCGGCCTCGCTGCCGCCGGAGGTGAAATAGATCTCGCGCGGCTGGGCGCCGAAGCAGGCGGCCATATCGGCCCGCGCCGTCTCCAGCACCCTCCTTGGCCTGCCTGGCCGATGGTGTAGAGGCTCGACGGGTTGCCGAAGGTGTTGTTCAGGTGATAGGTCATCGTGTCGATGGCCGTCTGGTGCATTCTGGTGGTCGCTGCGTTGTCCGCATAGACTTGCATCAATATCAGCTCCTTTGCAGGGAATTCTTTCTTATGTCCTGAGCATAACACATATTACCCATAAAGTCAATAGGTTTATAGGCTGTACGAATTCAGAAAAAATTAAGGCTTTCTTCTGCCCGATTTGGTTGTTTTTCCGGTAAAATTTGTGTATGATGGGTACACTAAACTCCGGAGGTATTTCCATGGCAAACATTCTGGATTATCTGGACTGGCGCGGCGATCTGACGCTTGCCGAGCGCGGGTTCAACGAGGTCGACAATCTGCTGATGGCGGAGCTTTGCTTTCTGGACTTTTCCGGCATCGTCCCGGCGGACTTTTCCGCGCCCGTTTCTCTGCCGGAGGCCATGCAGAAGTACGACGCGGCAAGGCCGCAGGAGACGATGGGCGTGCTCGTGCCGGAGCAGATCCCGGAGCTGGGGCACAAAATGGCCGCGAGCCGCCGCTTTTCCGATCTGACGCTCTGCGCCTATGTCAGCCGTACCGATGAAGAAACGCAGACGCAGTTTTCCGCGCTGACGGCGCTTCTGCCGGACAAGACGGCCTATATCGCCTTCCGGGGCACGGACGACACCATCGTCGGCTGGAAGGAGGATTTCAATCTGGCCTTTCTGCCGGTCGTCCCGGCGCAGAGGATGGCGGCGGAGTATCTGGCCGCGGCAGCCGCGGCGCTTCCGTCGCATCCGCTTCGCGTGGGCGGACACTCCAAGGGCGGCAATCTCGCGGTCTACAGCGCGGTGTTCTGCGGCGAAGCCGTGCAGAACCAGCTCATGCGCGTGTACAATAACGACGGCCCCGGCTTTCGCACGTCGCTGCTCGGCCTGCCGGAGCACAGGCGCGTCGCGGATAAGATCACGACGATCCTGCCGGAATCGTCCGTCGTCGGAATGCTTCTCGAGCATGAGGAGCGCTATGAGGTCGTGCGCAGCACGCAGAGCGGTCTGTGGCAGCACGACGGCTTCTCGTGGCAGGTGCGCGGGGAGAAATTCGAGCATCTTCCGGATCTCACCGAGGGCGGCAAGCTCGTCGACGAGACGATCCGCACGTTCATCCTCTCCCTGAGCCCGGAGCAGCGCGTGGCCTTTACCGACGCGCTGTTCGACATCCTCACCTGCACCGACGCCGGGACGCTGACCGACCTCAAGGAGGGCGGACTCAAAACGGCGGCGGCCATGCTCAAAAAATACCGGACGCTGGACAAGCCCACGCGCAGTGCGCTGGGCAGCACGCTGCGCCTGTTCATGGCGGCAGGCGCGAAAACGGCGGCCTCCGAGCTCAACCCCGTCAGCCTGCTTCTGCGCCATCTGCCGCTGCAAAAGCTGGCAGACGATCTGGAGAAGCCGTAACAGCTGAAAGCAGTCCCGCAAAAAACAGCCTCCTGTGCTGAACAGGAGGCTGTTTTTCAAATCGTCCGCAGGACCGCTTCGCGGTCTGCGAGCTGGCCGATGGGGCGGATCGGCTCCGGCACGCCGTCAAACGAGCCGATGTGCTTTTCGAACCAGACCACATCGCGCCAGCGGCCGTTTTTGTAGCCGGTATTGTGATACGTCCCCAGCAGTCCGAAGCCCAGCTTCCGGTGCAGGGCAGCGCTTGCATCGTTCGGCATGGTCACAACGCCGTAGGCCGTGCGGACGCCCTGCTCCTTGAGCAGCGCCAGAAGCGCCCGGTAGAGCCTTGTGCCGAGGCCCCTTCCCGCCGCGTTTTTTGAAACGTAGACGGAAAGCTCCGCGTTCCAGTCATAGGCGGCACGCTCCTGCGCGCGGTGGGCGTAGGCGTAGGCGAGGATTTTTCCCTCCTCCTCCGCGATCAGCCACGGGTAGACCGCGCCGTAGCTGCGGATGCGTCCGGCAAACTCGTCTTCGGACGGCAGCGCCGTCTCAAACGTGATAGAAGTGTCGATATACTGTGCGTAAATGGCGAGACAGGCGGCTGCGTCGTGCTCGTCTGCAAAGCGAAGGTTCATACTGCCGCCTCCCTTACGGAACTACGATGTCGATCGCGCGGTGCTCGTTGTGGATCTCGACCTCGGTGACGCTGCCGCCGAATTCGCCGTCGACCGTCCACGAGACCGGCTCGTCGAACTCAAAGCGCAGCGCGCCGGTCTGCGTGGAAATAAACGAATCGTTGTCAAAATCCAGCCGCAGCGCACGCGTCGCGGCCAGATTGAACTCTGCGAGATTTTTTGTCGCGCGCACGAGGATCATCTCATACAGCCCGTCGTTGAGCGAGATGCCGAGATCCTTCGTGGTCTTGAAGCCACCGACGGAGGTCGTGCTGGTCACGAGGCCGACGAGCACATCGGCCTCCTCCTTCCGGTCTTCATAATAGACGCGCACGTGCGTGGGCTTCAGCCGTCCGAGCGCGCCCGCGCCGTTCATGATATACGCAAGCCGGCCCCAGATGCGCTTGTCCTCCTGCGGCGTCTCATACGGCACGTCCGTAAAGATGCCGAAGGCGGCGACATAGGTAAAGTACCGGTCGGGGCCGAACGAGCCGATGTCCAGCGGGTATAATCTGCCCCCCACGATCTCCTGCGCGGCGCGGATGGGGTCCTTGGAAAGGCCCAGTGTGGAGGCCACGTCGTTGACTGTGCCGCCGGGGATGTAGCCCAGCGGGGGCCGCTTTTCATACGGCAGCGCCATGAGGCCGGAGACGGCCTCGTTGAGCGTCCCGTCGCCGCCGGTGCAGACGATCAGGTCATACTGCGTCCCGCGTTCGGCGATCTGCCGTGTGATATCGCGCGGCCCGGTCGTCATGTGTACGGTCGGCTCATAGCCCCCCTTGCAGAAGATCGCCAGCACCTCCATAAGCGAGCTGCGGATCTCGGCGTGGCCCGCGTTCGGGTTGATGAAAAACAGTAAGCGTTTCATGTGCGGACTCCCTCCCGGCAGCTTGTCAGTTCTGCTGCATGATGTCGACGATGGCCGCGTTCTGCTCGGATTCCGTGACCTCGAACTTTGCCGCGACCTCCTGCAGAACGCTCACGGACAGCTCGTTCAGATAGTCCTCCTCTGCGCGGACGTACCAGTACGCGTGTTCGCCCGTGGAGGAGAAGTACATGATGTGATAGCCGTAGCTGGTCTTGACGATGCCGGTGTCGCCGGGCCGACGGGCGGGATCGAAGCACCAGGCGTCAAACTCGTCGACCATCTTGCCGGGATAGATATCCTCGTACAAGCCGCCGTTTTCCACGCTGCCGGGATCCTGCGAGTTTTCCGCGGCCATGAACGCGAAGGAATCCTCGGTGTGCTCGCCGTTCTGCCACTCGGTCAGCAGGTCGTTGGCCTTCTTCTCGGCCTCTGCCCATGCTTCGTCGGTGTAGGTGCCGTCGTCATTCTTGCCTTCGGGCTGGATGAGGATGTGGCGCACGTTCACCATCTTCACATCGGATTTTTCAATGCCGTTTCCGGCGTAGGAATCGGCGTTGTCGTCATAGTATTTGCTGATATCGTCCTCGGTGTAGGGCTTCTCGTCGACGAGCACCTGCAGATAGGCCGAGGCCGTGATCTGCCGCTCGACAAAGGCGTGGTACGACGTCAGCGTGGCTGCCGGGCCATAGGCCATCTGGAGATATTCGTCCGCGCTGCCGTAGCTGTAGCTTGCGGCGGCTACGGTGATCTGGCCGTCAAGCTCGTCGAGGTAGTCCTGATCCTCCTGGCTCAGCTGGAAGCCTGCAAGCCGGGCCTCCTGCCAGATGGCGGTGACGTTTTCATAGTTCGTGATGGCCGCCTGCAGGAAATACTGCTGCCAGGTGCGCGTGTCGTCAAACATACACATCTGCTGGTCAAACGGCGTGCTGGTGTCGATAAAATATGAAGCGTAGCTGCCGTAGTTGTTCATGAGCGTATAATACTGCTGCCAGTAGTAATACGGAAGCTCCCGGTTCGTCAGATGGTCGTCGCCGCAGACGGCGATCTCGCGGTTCAGAACGTCCTCGGTCAGCTCCTCGGCGCTCACAGTGTAGCTCACGCCGTTGCCGGCCGGCTCTGTCTGTTCGCCGTCCGCCTGCTCACCCGTCTGGCCGTCTTCCGCCGGTGTCTGATCGTCCGGCTGGGTACTGTCAGTGCCGTCAGGGGTACCGGCAGGCTCGGAGATTGTCGCATCGCCGGGCTGCTCTGCATCCGGGCTGACCGTTTTCGGCTTCAGCGTGAGGATCAGCGTGATCGCCGGCGGCGATCACAACGGCTGCGCCGCCGATGATCCACGGCAGCGGAGATTTTTTCTTTGCGGGCTGCGCGGCGCTGTCCTGCGCGCCCTGCGTGCGCTCGTCTTCGAGCGGAATGGTACGTGACTCCTGCGCGGCAGCGTCTTCGAGCGGAATGGTATGCGCCTCCTGCGCGGCAGCATCCTCGGTCGGAAGCGTATAAGAGGAATACTCCTCATTGTCCGGCATTCCGGATTGCTCCGGCGCCTGATTGGTCTTATCGTCCATGTGTGTCATTGCCTCCCATATTGTTGGTGTCCCCTAAGCATACCACATGAGCACGCGGTTTGCAATCGCGGCAGAGGCGTTCAGTTTTAAACATTTTTTGAATTTCTGCCGGGGTTTTTCTTGACAAGGGGACAATAAATGGGTACACTGTAGCTGATATATGCAATGAAAAGGACAAGTACGGGGTTTGACGCGCAAAGAGAGCTGCCGGTCGGTGTAAGGCAGCGGCAGAAGCCTCCGAAGATCCCCTTGGAGCAGCCGGGCTGAACCGCAAGTAAGCCCGGACGGGACTTCCCGTTACAGAAGGCGAGTGCCCGCGTTTGATGCGCGGGAATTCAGGTGGTACCGCGGTCATTTATCGCCCTGAGCCAAGGCTCGGGGCGTTTTGTTTTTGCAGGAGGAATTATGGAATACAAACAGACGCTCAACATGAACAAGTCGGGCTTTCCGATGCGCGGCGGACTTCCGATGCGCGAGCCGGATATGCTGAAGCACTGGCAGGAACTCAACCTTTACAACGAACTGCTCAAAAAGAACGAGGGCAAGCCCCGCTTTGCCCTGCACGACGGCCCTCCGTTCTCCAACGGCGCGCTGCACATGGGCCACGCGCTCAACAAGTGCATCAAGGACTTTATGATCCGCTCGGCGGCCATGCGCGGGTACTACACCCCGTACATCCCCGGCTGGGACAACCACGGTATGCCCATCGAGTCCGCCATCATCAAGAAGAACAAGCTCAACCACAAGGCCATGCCCATCCCGGAGTTCCGCTCCGCCTGCCATGACTTCGCGCAGCATTATATTGACGTGCAGATGGAGGGCTTCAAGCGCCTCGGCGTCGTGGCCGACTGGGAGCACCCGTATAAGACCATGGCCCCCAGCTTTGAGGCCGAGGAGGTCAAGGTCTTCGGCGCGATGTACAAAAAGGGCTACATCTATAAGGGCCTGAAGCCCGTCTACTGGTGCTACCACGATGAGACGGCGCTGGCTGAGGCCGAGATCGAATATCAGGACGATCCCTGCACCACGGTCTATGTCAAGTTCCCCCTGCACGACGATCAGGGCAAGCTCACGGACGAGGAGAAGAAGAACCTCTCGTTCGTCATCTGGACGACCACGATCTGGACGCTGCCCGGCAACCTCGCCATCGCGCTGAACCCGGTCGAAAGCTATGTCATCGTCCGCAATCACCAGAACGGCGAGCAGTATCTCGTCGCCGAGGCGCTCATGGAGAAGGTCATGAAGGTCGGCGGCGTGGAGGACTATACCGTCGTCTCCCGCCACGAGGGCGCGTTCTTTGAAAATATGCTGGCAGACCATCCGTTCCTGCCGAAGACCTCCCGCCTTGTCCTGGCCGATTACGTCACCATGGACTCCGGCACGGGCTGCGTCCATACCGCCCCGGGCTTCGGCGCGGACGACTATCAGACCTGCCGCCGCTACGGCATGGACATGGTCGTTCCCGTGAACGATCAGGCCGCCACACCGACTACGCGGGCAAATACGCCGGGATGCTGGTCGAGGAATCGAACCCCGTGATCCTGAAGGATATGCAGGAGAGCGGCGCGCTGTTCGCCTCCGAGCAGATCGTCCACTCCTATCCGCACTGCTGGCGCTGCAAGAAGCCCATCATCTTCCGCGCCACCCCGCAGTGGTTCTGCTCCGTCGAATCGTTCAAGGACGCGGCCTGCGCCGCGTGCGCGACGTGCGGTGGCTGCCCGCGTGGGGCATTGACCGCATGAAGGCCATG
>ENA-OQCO01001272-OQCO01001272.1-human-gut-metagenome-genome-assembly--contig:-NODE-1272-length-10020-cov-1.161427_pt1 | contig 10020 bp, 11 predicted proteins | sample MGYA00242500_ERZ504582 | MGnify/ENA primary metagenome ERZ504582 (study PRJEB26092, sample SAMD00036346) | human gut metagenome | host: Homo sapiens | study: EMG produced TPA metagenomics assembly of...
GCAGAGAAAGACAGGGCCATCGGAGACATAAGCGCGTCCAAACTTTCACCAGACAAAGGAGGAACAGGTCATGTCCAGAGTTGCACAGCTGGCTGTTGCGGCGGCGGTTTATGCCATTGACAGGCCCTATTCCTACCGTGTGCCGGAGGATATGCCGCTGACAGCCGGGATGCGGGTGCTTGTGCCGTTCGGGCACGGCAACCGGCGGACGGAGGGCATTGTTTTATCCGTGCAGGAGGGGAGTCGCTGCCGGACTGAAGGCCGTCGAGCAGATGCTGGACGACGCACCGATCCTTACCGGCGGACAGCTCCGCCTTGCCGCGTTTATGAAGGAGCGCTATTTCTGCACGTTTTATGACGCGGTCAAGGCCATCCTTCCCGCCGGGTTATGGTTCGATGAAAAGCGGACGCTGATGCTTGTATCCGGCGCGCAGGACAAGCTGCCGCCCGGCATGGCGAATTCCGGCGCGGCAAGGCTCGTGCAGCTGCTGACCGATCTCGGCGGCAGCGCGCCGGAGCGGACGCTCCGGCAGCAGTTTGAATCGCCGCAGGCGTTCGACGCCGCTGTGCAGGCGCTGCGCAAGCGTCGGCTGCTGCGCGCAGACGCTTCGCTCACGCAGAAGGCCAGCGAGAAGACCATCAAGGTCGCCGCACTTGCTGTCAGCGCGGAGGAAGCGGAGCAGTTTGCCGCAAAAAAGCAGTTCTCCCGCCCCCCCTGCAGGCGGCGCTGCTGCGCCTGCTGTGCACCGTCGGCGCAGGCCCCTGCCGCGAATTATGCGAGCTGACCGGCGCCAGTATGCAGACCGTCTCCCGCCTCGCAAAGCTCGGCTTGATCGAGATATATGAGCAGGAGCAGCTGCGCAGCCCGAAGCGCGAGGACGTCCCGCCCGCCGGGCTGCTGACGCTGAACGCGGAGCAGCAGATCGCCTTCGACGGTCTGAACCGGCAGATGACGCAGGAAAAGCCCGGCGCGGCGCTTCTCTACGGCGTGACGGGCAGCGGCAAGACCTCTGTATATCTCGCGCTGATCCGAAGTGCGCTGGACGCGGGCCGTTCCGCCATGCTGCTCGTGCCGGAGATCGCACTGACGCCGCAGCTGCTGCATAAAATGACCGCGCACTTCGGAAAAACCGTCGCGGTGCTCCACTCGAGCCTGCGCGTGGGCGAACGCTATGACGAATGGCGGCGCATCGCGCGCGGCGAAGCCCGCGTCGTGGTCGGCACGCGCTCGGCGGTCTTCGCACCGCTTCAAAATCCCGGCCTGCTGATCCTCGACGAGGAGCAGGAGCATACCTATAAATCCGAAAACGCCCCGCGCTTTCACGCGCGGGAGATCGCGCTCTATCGCGGCGCGAAGGAGCGCGCGCTTGTGCTCTTCGGCTCGGCAACGCCGTCCATTGAGACGATGTATCTGGCCAAAACAGGCGTTTACAGCCTCTATACGCTCAAAACCCGCTACAATGGCCGCGCGCTGCCCGACGCGCGCATCATCGACATGAAGCAGGAGCTTCGCGCGGGCAACGATCTGGATTTAAGCCGCGAACTGGAAGAGGGCATCCGTGACGCGATCCTGGATAAAAAGCAGTCCATCCTGTTTCTGAACCGGCGCGGCAACAGCCGGTATCTGGTCTGCATGGACTGCGGTGACGTGCCGCAGTGCCCGCGGTGCAGCGTCCATCTGACGTACCACTCCTCCGGCCGCCGTCTGATGTGCCACTACTGCGGCTATGTCATGCCTGCGCACGCACGCTGCGAAAAATGCGGCGGGGCGATGAAGGCCATCGGCAGCGGCACGCAGAAGGTCGAGCAGGAGCTGAAGGCGCTGTTCCCCGACACGGAGGTTCTGCGCATGGACGCCGATACCGTGCCCGCCGCAGGCGGACATGAGGCGATGCTGAAACAATTCCGCGAACAGCAGATCCCCATTCTGCTCGGCACGCAGATGGTCGCCAAGGGCCTTGATTTCCCGTCCGTTACGCTTGTCGGCGTCATCGACGCGGACATGAGCCTGTATGTCGACAACTTCCGCGCCGCCGAGACGACGTTTTCGCTTATCACGCAGGTCGTGGGCCGTTCCGGACGGGGTGCGGACGCGGGCTGCGCCATGATCCAGACCATGACGCCGGAGCATCCTGTGCTGCGGCTTGCGGCCAAGCAGGATTACGACGCATTTTACGAGCTGGAGCTGCAGATGCGGCAGCTGCGCAGCTGCCCGCCGTTCTCTGATCGTGTTCACCATCACGGTCGCAGGACTGGAGGAGCGCGGACTGATGAGGCCAGCGTCCGCCTGCGCGACGCGCTGGCCGCCAATCTCCAGAAGGAGCCGTACTGCCGCGCACCCGCGCAGCTGCTCGGCCCGGCACCGGCCAGCGTCGCCCGCGTCAACTACTCCTACCGCTATCAGCTGACGCTGGTCTGCAAAAATTCCGCGGCTATCCGCCGCTTACTCTCCTATGTCCTTGCAGAGTTCTCCAGGGACCGCAGGAACAAGGGCATTACGGCCCTGATCGACGTAAATTCCTACCAATAAAATATGCTGCTGTTTGGTTGTTTCGCCCAAACAGTTGCAATTTGTAATCAAATCTGTTATACTATCCCCGATTTGATGCAAAGAAAGGAGCGTGACAGAATGAAACCCAGACTTCGCAGCCTGCTTTGGGGTTTCATGGCGCTGACCCTTCTTCTGGCCGGGACAACGCTTGTATGCGCATACGATATTTCCTTCTCCGACGTACCGGAGAGCAGCTGGTTCTATGAGGACGTGATGACGCTGTCCGAATCCGGCGTCGTCAGCGGCTATCCCGACGGTACATATCGCCCCACCAAAAAGGTCACGACCGGCGAGTCGCTCAAGATGATCCTGCTGGCCGCGGGCTACCCGGAGCCGGAGCGCGTGGATTCCCACTGGGCCAGAGGCTATCTGAATTTCGCCATCGATCAGGGCTTCCTTGTGCGCTATCAGGATATTTCCGATCTGGACGTCAATATGACGCGCGGGATGCTCGCCAAGCTTGCCGCAAACGCGCTCGGTCTGTCTGACCCCGGCACCTACGGCACGTTTACCGACACCGACAGCGTCTATGTCGAGGCGCTTTACGCCGCCGGGATCGTCGGCGGCTACCCGGATGGAACATACCGTCCGGACGCGTCCGTCTCCCGCGCGGAGATCGCCGCGATCGTCAACCGCATCTATCAGAGCCTTGACCCGGTGATCCCCACAGACCCGGATCAGGATCCGGCTGAGATCACGCTCCGCACGACCGAGCCGATGATCGACTTCATCAAGCAGAAGGAAGGCTTTCAGGAGAAGGCCGCCTGGGACTACGCCCAGTATTCCATCGGCTACGGCAGCGCCTGCGGCAAGGACGAATATCCCAACGGCATCACCGAAGCGCAGGCGGATGTTCTTCTGCGCCAGATGCTGCAGGGCTTTGAGAAAAAGCTGGACAGCTTCCTGACAGAAAACAGTATTTCCCTGAGCGACAATCAGTATGACGCGCTCATCAGCCTGAGCTACAACATCGGCTCCGGCTGGATGAAAAACAGCGCGCTGTCTGCCCTGCTCAAGTCCGGATTCTACTCGACCAACGAGCTGGCCTCCGCGATGGGCATCTGGTGCCACGTGAAGGAATCGGGCGGGGACTATGTGATCCACGACGGGCTTGTCAGCCGCCGCATGGCAGAGCTGCGCGTGTTCCTCTACGCCGACTATTCCGGCTCGTCCGACGGCTTCTACTGGGTGCGCTTCGTGCAGACCGAAAAGGGCGACCGGGCGCGCGACATCGCGTTCTACGAGGCGGGCAGCACCTATGACCCGTCCTTTGACGCCACATCCAACACCGAGGTCTTCCTCGGCTGGTACACGGAATCCGGCGAGCTGCTGACCGATCTGACGGCCACGGAGAACCGCACCGTCTACGCGCAGTGGGAAAGCGATTTTTATGATTGATGTCTGACTTTTGAAAGTCCGGATTATTGGACACATCGTATGCTATACTGACCGCAGATCAACCGAAAGGGGAACTGCGTCATGGAAATTACGATGCGTTATGTCAGAGGTCATGTAGAGGTCTATACCGCGGCGGGCCAGTTTCTGTTTTCCGCCGACACCGAGGCGGAGGCTGCCGCCATGCTTGAGTAACCGCCGATCCAATCGTCTGCGGTTATCAGCGGTTACTGGAGGAATAAAATGAACATCCAGATCTTCGGAAAGAAAAAATGCTTTGACACAAAAAAGGCCGAGCGCTGGTTCAAGGAGCGCCGGATCAAATTCCAGCAGATCGATCTCGTCCGCTTCGGGATGTCCGGCGGCGAGTTCGACAGCGTTCTGCGTGCCATCGGCGGCGTGGACGCGCTGATCGACTGGTCGGTCAAAAGCCCGGAGATCGACCTGATGCGCTATACGGATGACAAGCGCGCAAAAGAAGATAAGCTCTTTGACCACCCGGAGCTGATGAAAACGCCCATCGTCCGCAACGGCAGACAGGCCACCGCCGGATACTGCCCGGAGGTGTGGCAGACGTGGGAATAAACACAAAGTCGGCGGAGCGCGATTGCGCTCCGCCGGTTTTTGCTTATTTTTTCTTTTCTCCGCCTGCCAGATCGAACATTGCCTTGCTGCGGCGCGCGAAGTGACCGACCTTCGGCATCCCCTGCGCAATGGCAGGATAGGCGTTGTCGGTGTCAGCAGTCTTCTGAATGTTGTACGTGCCGTACTGGTTGACCATGTCGAAGCAGTCGTCCGGCTGGCCGGGGAATGCATGGTTCATGGGCGTTGGATCGTAGCGGAATGTTTCGTCGTTTGCCATAAGCGTCACCTCTGTGACAGCTTTTGCGGAAAGGGGATTTTTATGCACGGCGTGGTGATAAGCCTCCCCTTGCCGCGCCTGTTCTGCGCGAAAAATTGTGAAAAGCAGATGCAGACGCCTACTCGAATGTAGGGGCCGATGCCTACATCGGCCCGTTGGGAAGTTGCGAATTCGCCGTAGGCTACCGTAAAACCGGTGCATTCTGCCGGGCCGATGTGGGCATCGGCCCCTACGCGGTGCGTACGAATCGCCGAAGGACTTCTGGTTTTGCTGCTGCATGCTGCAACCCCTCAGGCGCTTCGCGCCAGCTTCCCTGTATCAGAGCAGCATCAGCAGTGTTCCGCCGACGACAGCAACAAGGCCGGCAGCCGATTTTTTGTCAGCTTTTCGTGGAACACGAGCCACGAGAACAGAATCGTCACCAGAATGCTCAGCTTATCGATGGGCGCGACGACGCTCGCCGGGCCGTCCTGCAGGGCTTTATAATAGCACAGCCAGCTGCCGCCCGTGGCTAAACCGGACAGGCAGATAAAGCCGAGTTCATTCTTCGGCACCGCGCGCAGAAGCTTTCCCTTACCCGTGACGAATACCATCATCCACGACATCACAAGCACTACGCCCGTACGAATCGCCGTGCCGAGATTCGATTCAACGCCGGAAATGCCGATCTTGCCGAGAATGGAGGTCAGACTTGCGAACACGGCGGAACCTGCCGCGTACAGAAGCCAGCTGCTTCCAGCCTTTGCCGCGCCGTCTGACTGCTTTTTCTCGATCATAAGATAAGTACCCGCCGCGATCAGTACGATGCCTGCGCCCTTTGCGATGCTCAGCGATTCATGCAGGAAAATGACTGCAAGCAGGATAGTCAGAACCGTGCTGGATTTATCGACCGGCACAACCTTATTGATATCGCCGATCTGCAGCGCACGGAAATAACACAGCCAGCTTGCGCCGGTTGCAAGGCCGGACAGAATCAGGAACAGAAGCGTTTTTTCGCTGATTGCGGAAAGCCGTTCCTGCGAACCGACGATGAACACCATCAGCCATGAAAAGGCCAGAACCACGATTGTCCGGATTGCAGTCGCAACCGTTGAATCCGTCTTTCGGATGCCGCACTTGGCCAACACCGCTGTCAAGCCCGCAAACAGTGCCGACCCGAACGCATAGAGAATCCACATAATCCCCGGCTCCCTTCGATATGAATTGACGGCCCGCCTCGGCAGGCCGTCTCCAATTCTAGCACGTTTCAAGCAAAAATCACGTTTTTTTTCCGTGGGGCGAACATTCCATGTAATGATACTTTTTTCGCTTGGCAAACAGAAAAATCACGGAGATAAGCGTTGCAAAGACCTCAGCGACCGTGATGGCGTACCAGATGCCGTCGACGTCAAAGATCAGCGGCAGGATGAGCACGGAGGCTGTCTGGAACACGAGCGTGCGCAGGAAAGAGATCGCGGCTGAGATCGGCCCGTTTCCAAGCGCTGTGAAGAACGACGAAGCGAAGATATTGAAGCCCGCGAACAAAAACGCGAACGAGAACAGCCGGAACGCGTGCAGGTCAGCGTATAGAGTCCCTCGTCATACCCGACGAACAGCTTCGCCAGCGGCGCGGCCAGCACGCTTGCCAGCACCATCAGCACAGCGCCGGAGGCGCACATCAGCAGAACGCTCTTTTTGAGCATATTTTTCAGCTCGGCATGGTTCTGTGCGCCGTAATGGAAGCCGACGACAGGCGCGCAGCCGATGGAATAGCCGATGTCGATGGCAATGAAAATGAACTGCACGTACATCAGGACGCCGTAGGCCGAAACGCCGTCCTCACCGATGTATTTGAGCAGCTGGAAGTTATAGAGCATACTGACGATGGACGAGGAAATATTGCTCATCAGCTCGGACGAGCCGTTGCCGCAGGCGTTCAGCAGCGGGCGCAGCTCCAGCCTCGTTCTGACAAGGCGCAGACGGCTCGAATTCGGGCGGAGGAAATAGACCAGCGGGAACAGGCCGCCCACGCACTGGCTCAGGCCCGTCGCAACGGCCGCGCCTGCAATTCCCCAGCGGAAGCCTGCGACAAACAGCGCGTCGAGCGCCATATTCGTCACGCCCGCCGCGACCGTCGCGGCAAGACCCAGCTTCGGCTTTTCCGCCGCGATCAGGAAGCTCTGGAACACGTTCTGCAGCATGAACGCGGCTGTGAACGCATTGACGATGCGGCCATAGCGCACGCAGTCCTCCAGCATCTCCGGCGTTGCGCCGAGAAACAGCGCGACCGGCCGCATGAACACCACGCCGGTCACCGACAAAATCACGCCGAGCAAAGCCGTAAAGAGGATCATCATGGAAAAATAGCGGTTGGCTTCCTCCTGCCGGCCCTCGCCGAGCGTTTTGGAGACAAGTGCAGTGCCGCCCGTGCCGATCATGAAGCCGATGCCGCCCAGCACCATGATAAACGGCATGACCAGATTGATCGCCGCAAAGGCCGTCTTTCCGGCAAAGTTCGAGACGAACAGCCCGTCCACCACGCCGTAGATCGACGTAAAGATCATCATGACAATGGACGGGAAGACAAATTGGAGCAGTTTTCGATAGGTAAAGTGATCGGATAGCCGGATCTGCTGTTTCATTGGTTAGTGCTGCGCCGCCGGGCCGGGCGGCGTTCCTCCTTGTGATGAAAGCGTTCTGAGCTGCTGCTCGAAGAGCAGGCGGTACTGCCGGGTCAGGCGAAGAAAGGCCGCGCGGTCGTCCGGGGACATCGCGCGCAGGGCGCAGCCTCCGCCTCCGGGATGCGGTCGACGCGCTCGCGGGCAAGCTGATCGCCCTTCGGCGTCAGCCGGACGAGCTTGCTGCGCTGGTCCGTGCCGGCTGAAAGCGCAAGATAGCCCTCCGCGACGAGCTTTTTGAGGGCTGAATTAACGGTCTGCTTCGGCTCGACAAGGAACTCACAGATCTCCGCCTGTGTAAAGCTTTTTTCCTCGACGCGGAGCGTATAGAGGATCCAGAACGCGCATTCGGCCATGCCGCAGTTCTTCGCCGCGCTCCGATAGAGATCGTCCAGCTTTTTCGTCTCTTTGTTGTACGCCATCAGCGCCTGATCAAAAACCCGGTTCATATCCGTGCCTCCCAACTGTCCGAAATCAGACCATCGCAGTATAGTCCGATTTCGGATGTTTGTCAAGTCTTTTTTGCTCGATTGCAGCGCCAAAGGCTCCCCCTTTCGCAAAGGGGAGCCTTTGGTGCGGTTTACGCAGGCTTTTATTCCGCCGTCTTTTTGCGGAAGAACAGCCGCTCTACGCGCTTATAGAGGAAGAACGTCAGGACGGACACCAGCACGCCCTTGAGCAGGTTGAACGGCACGACGGCCAGCAGCACGAGCGTGGACAGGTCGGTGATCGCGCCGTTGACCTGCGTGCCCATGGCGATGATGGCGTCGAGCGGCAAGCCGTACATGACGGCAAAACGCGGGATAAGGAACCATGCGTTAAACAGGCTTCCGAACACGGTCATAACGCCCGTGCCGAGGGCCAGAGAAGCGACTGCGCCCTTTTTGCTCAGCAGCTTCTGGTACAAAATCGACGCGGGCAGCACAAATGAGCAGCCGACGAGGAAATTTGCCAGATCACCGACGAACGCCGTCGACGTGCCCTTAAGCAGCAGGTGGATGAGCACCTTCAGAAATTCGCAGACCACACCCGCGACCGGCCCCAGCGAAAACGCGCAGATCAGGACCGGAAGTTCGCTGAAATCGAGCTTGTAAAACGGCGGGGCGAAGAACAGCGGCAGCTCGATCACCATCAGAACGCCCGAAATTGCCGCCAGCATCCCGACGGTCGTGATGGTGTGCGCGGTGTTCAGCCGGTGGCGCTTTTTCATCACCAGCCGCTCCCCTCCCCACGCCAGCAGCACGACCGCCGCCGTGACTGCCAGACAGAGCAGCACAAATTGAACATTTTCCGAGATCGAGGCGAACAGCGTTTTCATTCAGATCATCCTTTGCAAAACAAAATAAGCACCTGAAACGAGCTTCAGGTGCTGCAAACGGACGGCCCAAATAAACTATGTCTGGCTGCCGCGTAAAAATCTTCTTCCATCCAGACTGTACTGTCGGTACCGGAATCACACCGGTTCAGCTTGCGCTCGCGGACTTTACCGCCGGTCGGGAATTTCGCCCTGCCCTGAAGATCGATTCAATTGTACCCGTATAGTAGCACGCCGCGGGCCGCTTGTAAAGAGGCAGTTTTTCTGATATACTGAAAAAACGAACCGGGAGGGAAGTGCCTGTGATCTGCGCCTTTACCGGCCACCGGCCGGAGCGATTGCCGTGGGGCCGGAACGAAGACGATCTGCGCTGCGCCGCGCTCAAGACGCTTCTGCGCCGCACGGTGCGGGAGGTCTATGACCGGGGCTTTCATACCTTCCTGTGCGGCATGGCCCGCGGCTGCGATCAGTATTTTGCCGAGGCCGTCCTCGCCGCAAGGGCCGACGGGTGCGCAGGACGCACAGCTGTGCGCCCTCGTCCCCTGCCCGTCGCAGCCGGACGGCTGGGACGAGGCTTCCGTCGCGCGCTATTGGGCGCTGCTTGCCGCCTGCGATCAGCTTGAGGTGCTGGAGGATCACTACAGCCCCGGCTGTATGCTCCGGCGCAACCGCGAAATGCTCCGCCGCGCGCAGCTGCTCATCTCCGTCTACGACGGCACCCCCGGCGGCACCGCCGCAACCGTCCGCCTTGCCGAAGAGCTGGGGATCACGGTGCTGCCGCTGTGGATGTGAGCGATTGGACGGCAGCTGCCCGCATCAGCCCCTACTTGGGTAAAATCGCACTGCTTTGCAAATTTCGAGCGCAAAGCGTTTTTCCCGCAGCCATTCAAACGCAGCCGCTCATTCCGGCATCTTCAGCCCGTGCATTACGCCGGTCTTTGCGCTGGAGGCGACGTCTGCGCCGACGACCTGGCCGTCTTTGACCAGAAGCGTTGCGTAATACACGCCGCTTTCGTCCGGGTAGTTTGTGATCCGGTAGACGTAGCGCGTCAGCTCCTTGCCGCTGTATTGCAGCAGATCGTAGCCCTGCGAGATCTGAAGCTCGTTGTAGCGCAGGAAGACCTCGCTGGGGTCAGCCGGGACGTGACCTGCTGGGTCTTGACCGGCTCCGGCTCGACCTGCCAGCCGTAGCTCTCGAGGAAGGCGATGCGCGCCTCGTTCGTTGCGCCTGTGTGCCTGT
>ENA-OQCO01001275-OQCO01001275.1-human-gut-metagenome-genome-assembly--contig:-NODE-1275-length-9995-cov-3.241792_pt1 | contig 9995 bp, 13 predicted proteins | sample MGYA00242500_ERZ504582 | MGnify/ENA primary metagenome ERZ504582 (study PRJEB26092, sample SAMD00036346) | human gut metagenome | host: Homo sapiens | study: EMG produced TPA metagenomics assembly of...
ACTTGATCCGGTGCTGATAAGCTGACACAGGCAGCGATGTTAATCTGTCTGTTTACTCGTTTTCCGCATGTGCTTCTTTTAATCGTAATAATGGCAGGTAAGGAGCTGTATATGGTAGTCAGTGGATGTCTTGTGATACGAAAGACAGGAAAAGTACATGGTGCAGACTGGCATGGAAAGATAGTAACCTTTTTATTATATGGAACTGCAGCGGTGCATATTATATGGTTCCACATTACACCGATGGTATCAGATCTGTTGATTGGTTTGTGCGCTATAATGATGGTCATATCGGTCGCTCTGTATATTATCCAGAATACCAGGACTCTTAAGCGAGAGACTGTATAAGTAATTTTATATTGCAATGACTAGAAAAATATTTAGGAGAAGATAGATATAAACAGTAAGTCAAACACACAAACTATGGAGTCTTTAGTCGGTTTAATAAAATTTTAGATAGAAAATAAATCATTATAAAAAGATCCTGTTCATACTATGATATATAGAACAGGATCTTTATTTACTTTATTTCGCCAGGAAATTGCTCTGAATCTCCATCGGCATATGATAAGCCTGGCCTCGTTTTGTCAGGCTGTATAATTTAAAGCTCATTAGTTCCGGAGTCGCATTCAATGAACTGCAGAGTCCGAAATAATCCAGGTCCTCGTTCTGAACCATCAGCTTTTTAAAATTAGCCAACTACTTTTCCAAAAGTTTTTAAGGTGGATCCGGAAGTGACTTGGATAGGGGCATATTTTTTATTTAGAGAAATAAGCTGAATACCGGAATCGGATTGATGATATTTCTTTACATAAGCATCACCATCAAGGAAGAAGACACCGATTTCTCCTTCTTCAAGTGTTTCTTGTTTATGAATCCAGATGATCTGTCCATCCAGATAGAGAGGCTCCATGCTGTCACCACATACCCGGACACCGAAGTCAGCACTGGAAGATACTTCATCACCAACTTCAATTTCGGAAAAACGGTCGGAATCAAGGAATTGTCCTGTTCCAGCTGAAACCGGGAGATCATAGAGACTGAGAGTTCTTCGTGGAAATTGATAAATGATTGGTTCTTCTCGAATGTATTCCCCACTTTTCATTAATAGGTTCATGTAGTCAAGAACTTTGGCTTGTCCTTCGTCATTTAATTTGGAGAAAAGTTTCTCATCCGTTCCAATCTGGAATGTTCTATTTATATCGGAAATCTCAAGAATCTCACAGAGGGCAAAAAATTGTAAAACATTTGGCAGGTTTACATTTTTTTCCCATTTACTGATAGAATGAGCTTTTACATCTAAGCCTCTTTCACACAGAAGAGCTGCCAGTTGTGGTTGAGACAGTTTTCGGTATTTTCTTTTATTAGCAATAATGGATCCAAAATCTTTCTTTATCATCATGCACCTCCATATGCAGGTATTTATTCCCTATATATACTATAACCCATAACAGATAAAAAATCAACAATAATAGCGTTAAAATCCATAAAAATGACATATCTGCTACTTTACAAAGATTTAAAAGCGATATATAATGCCTATATAGAAAAAGAACACACGTTCTAAAAAGGAAAGGTGAAAATGTGGAAAGAACAATATTGCACAGCGATGCCAATTGTTTTGTGTGACTTGAAAGTCACTACATTTATTGTCTTACCGTAAGGTGTAAGACCTGCTGTTCCGTCAGTTGAGTCTAATATCTACAAAGTAGCGGGTAACTGCTATGAGGAAACGAGATATGAAAAATCATCTTTACAGAGATGTAGAACTGATTCCGTGAGGATAAGAACAAGTAAGAGCAACACTGACTTGAGATGATGACTGGGATAGAATGGCTAAGATATCTGAATCACTGGTAAATGCCGTTATGCGCGAACAGGCCAAAGGTTGCTGGGCCTGGCCCAAAATGGGAATGCGGTTTGGTTGGGGGTTGAAACAGCCACCACACGGACTATAGAACCGTCGGCAGAAAGGTGGAGCCTAATCTACCAGCATAAATGTAGTGGAACAAGGTAAGCCCGTATATCTCCATAAAGATACGGAAAGTAACCCGTAAGGGAAACCGATAGATGTGCGGGTAAGGAGGACGGAGAAAGCGAATGCCTTCTTGTAATGAGAAGGATAGAGAATATACTCACCCGAAAGGGGGCAGACTTCCGTCTGGTCTTATGTTGCAAGAGAATTAGCAGAATTTCTGAAAGGAGAAATGCAAATGTACGAGAAATCGTGTGCATCTTCAAATCACATTAAGAGCTGGAAGGATATTGATTTTGGAACAGCTGAATATGAGGTTAAGAAACTGCAGATGCGTATTGCAAAGGCTGTAAAGGAGAACAGAGTAGGAAAAATCAAATCCTTACAATGGACTCTGACTCATTCGTTTTATGCAAAAGCAATTGCTGTAAAAGAGTAACAGAAAACAAGGGTAAAAGAACACCTGGAGTAGATGGCGTGTGTTGGATAAGTAATGAGGACAAATTTAACGCCATATTCACACTTCAGAGAAGAGGATACCAACCTCAACCGCTCAGACGAATCTACATTCCAAAGAAAAATGGAAAAAAGAGACCACTGAGTATTCCTACAATGAAAGATAGGGCAATGCAAACATTACACAAAATGGCACTGGAACCAGTCACAGAAACTCTGGCAGACGGCACTTCATACGGATTCAGACCCAACAGATGTGTTCAAGACGCTATAGAGCAATGTTTTGTCGACTTGGCTCGAAAAACAGCACCAGAATGGGTGTTGGAAGGTGACATAAAAGGATGTTTCGATAACATAAATCATGAATGGATGCAAAAGAATATCCCTATGGACAAAGAAATTTTGCACAAATTTCTTAAAGCTGGATTTGTGGAAAGGGAAAACTCAATGCTACTGACCAAGGAACACCACAGGGAGGTTTATGCCGAGCTCGGCATAATCCTCCTTATGACGAGATAAACATTATGCCGAGTTAACGCCGATTTTCTGCGTAAATATGGGATTTTTTTAAATTGATCTCGGCATAATACGAGCAAAAATGCTACACTTTGTTATTCTGTAATCATAAAAAAGAAAGGAGTCAGAAACTCATGAATCTTGAAATGATTACAGAAGGACTAAAACAACTGTTGCAGGAAAACAACTATTCTTCTGCGACTATCCGCTTTTATGAAAGTGAATGGAATAAGATCCTGTGCTTTCTTACGGAAGAATACGGAAATACCGAATACGATATGGAACGGGGCCTTAAATATCTCGAAAAACAATACGGCTTCATTACGAAATATAATGATGGGACACTTTCCCAGCAGAGAGTCCAGCTGCTCCGTGTTGTGCATATGCTGGAAGATTACCGTCTGCATCAGGTGCTTACCAGAAGATACCATGCCTCAAAAAATCCCATTACGCTGAATGCGTATTATTCAAATTTATATACGGATTATTCGGATTTCCTGGATTCAACGGAACTGTCGACAAGTACAGCCGGACATTATAAAGGGATTTCCAGGGGTTTTATGGACTATCTCCAGCAGCGAAAGATTGGAACTACAGAAAATATCACAATGGATGTTTGTAATTCTTATCTGAAAACACTGGCAGGATATAGTTTTAAGACCATAGAACAGAATGTTTGCGGAATCAGACATTTTCTGCGTTTTATTTATTCTATCGGGATACTCTCCGCTGATTATGCTGAAAAGATCCATATGCCTGCTGTTTCCAAAAGTGCGAAAATACCTTCTGCATGGAAAACTGATGAACTGAAGGCAATGCTCTCGGTCATTGACCGGAACAGCCCTATCGGAAAACGTGACTATGCAATGATCCTTCTTGCATGTGTCCTTGGCCTCGGATTGGAGATATCAAAAACCTGCGTTTCCAAAACTTTAACTGGGAAGATAAAAAACTGTCCCTCATACAGCATAAAACACATAAACCATTGACTCTGCCAATACCTGATGCGGTAGGCTGGGCGGTGATCGATTATATCAAAAACGGACGCCCTCAGTATTATGAATCGGATCAGGTGTTCCTGAAACATATGCCGCCATTTGATCCTATCGGCAATGAAAACCATATGCAACAGCAGCTTGTAAGATATATGCGGAAAGCAGGTATCGACCAGCGTACCAAAAAGCACTCCGGCTTTCATTCCTTAAGACATTCTGCCGGCTCCATGCTGTTGGAAATGGAGACACCGCTTCCAATCATTACAGATATTCTTGGGCATTCTGACTCCGATGTAACGGCTGTTTATCTGAAGACAGACCTGCTGAAACTGGCCGAATGTGTGCTTTCACCGGAGGAATTCTGCCATGGATAAAGAGATCTATAACAGCATTTTTCAAGAGGAGATCCATGATCTTATAACATTAAAACGTGCACTTGGATTCTCTTATAGATCAGAAGCGGGCTCCCTGCGGCGCATTGACACCTTTTTATGTGAAAACAATCTTTCCGAAAAACGTATCTCTAAAGAACTTTGTGATCTATGGTGCAGAAAAAGGACTTATGAAACTGTCACAAATCAAGCAAGCCGCGTCAGTATCATGCGGGTTTTCTGCAGATATCTCAACGATATCGGGATTCCTGCATATACCCCACCGAAAGGGATCACCCGGAAAAGGAGCAGATACGATGCACACATCTACACGGATAAAGAACTTCAAAGTTTTTTCGAAGCAGTTGACAAAAGCCAGTCGGTGCCGGATTCCTGCCCATACCGTGCTGATGTGATGCCGGTCTTTTTCCGTATCCTGTACACCAGTGGGATGCGTGTTTCGGAGCTGCGCCTTGCCAGAATCCGTGATATCAACCTCGGAAAAGGGTATATCACTGTTCACGAGGCCAAAAATCATAAAGAGCGGTATGTCCCGATCCATCCTTTACTTATGGATAAGTGTAAGGAATTAAAAGAAAAGATCCATGCCCATTCATCTGATGATGAATATTTCTTTATGCTGCTTCCGGGAAGACCGATGACTTTAGGGAACGTATATAAAAATTTCAGGCGGTATCTGGAACAGGCTAGCATCTCACATATGGGAAAAGGCCCCCGTATCCATGACTTCCGTCATACTTACTGCGTAAATCTTCTCCGCAAATGGAGTGATGAAGGAAAAGACATGATCGCGTATCTTCCCTACATGCGGACAATGCTTGGACATGAAAGCTTTGAGGAAACAGCGTATTATCTAAAACTTACGGCGGAACGTTTTCCATATATAAAAGAACGGATGAGGGAATCTTTTCCTGATCTGATCAAGGAGGCAGTTATCAATGAACACGAATTCTACTGATTTTGCCTGTCTGGTCACAGGATTTTTAACGGACTATCTGCCACATCATAGATGTTATTCCAGGAATACCATTCTCAGTTACAGAGACACTTTGAAACTGTTCCTTCGGTTTTTAAAAGAAGAAAAAGGGACCTCTCCGAATTCTTTTTATATCCGGGACTTCAAACGTGAACTGGTGGTTGAATTCCTGGAATGGTACCGGGACAACGGTGCTGGTATAACTGCAGCAAATCAAAGGCTGGCTGCATTGAAAGCATTCAGTGATTATGCACAGCTGGAACATATCGAGTACATTGCCCCTTTACAGAATGTTTCCGGGATCAGGGCAAAAAAGGCTGCACCGAGAGAAGTATCTTTTCTGACCGTGGAACAGATGTCATCACTTATAAACAGTCCGGATGTTAATTCCCCTACTGGTTTCCGTCACAGGGTGATCCTGACACTTTTGTATGACAGTGGGTGCAGGGTTCAGGAATTATGCGATATCACGATAGCCGATATATCGTTAGGTCCTGTTGCAACCGTAAGATTACACGGGAAAGGCAACAAATACCGTACAGTCGTGGTATCAGATGCGACAGCTAAGCTTGTTGGAAACTATCTTAGCCGGTACCGTTCATACGCTGTTGGAACCGATCTTTTGGTCACTAACCGCTATCATCAAAAGATTGACCGTGATGGTATCTCTTATATCATAAAAAAATATGTAGATGCAATCCGTAAAAAAGATGCAGCATTCCCGGAGCATGTACACTGTCATATGTTCCGTCATTCAAAAGCAATGCATATGTTGGAAGCCGGTATCAATATCGTCTATATCAGAGATTTCCTCGGACATGAGGATATTTCTACAACGATGGTTTACGTGAGGGCTGATAACCGTCTGAAAAATGAAGCGGTTAATGCACTTGCTCCAAAAGTTACTGAGGAAAGAGATTTTCCTGACTGGAACAAAGATAAAGATCTTTTGCAGTTTTTAAATTCCTTAAAGTGAGAAGTATTATGCCGAGTTACGCAAGTAGAAACACTGATAAAATCTAAGAATACTGAACGTATCTCGGCATAACATCTATCTCGTCATAAGGAGGTACTATTTCACCGACGCTGTGTAATTATGTATTGGACGGATTAGAAAGATTATTGAAGAATAAGTTCAAACGGTATTGGTCGAAAGGTAGACAGATAAATCCAAAAGTAAATCTGGTGCGCTATGCAGATGATTTCATTATTACAGGAGCATCAGAGGAACTATTAAGAAACGAGGTACTACCTTTAGTAAAAGAGTTCATGCATGAAAGAGGATTAGAATTATCGGATGAAAAGACAGTTATTACGAACATACACGATGGATTTGACTTTTTGGGTTGTAATATTCGTAAATATGGGGATAAATTACTTACCAAACCATCAAACAGAATGTTAAATCAATTATGCGTAAAATTCGTGGAACAATTAAGAAGTTCCGAACGGGCAAGCAATCCGATCTGATCAAATGCCTGAATCCTATTATCAGAGGATGGGTGAACTTTCAGAAGTATAACGTATCTTCGGTTGCATTTAGATATGTGGACTGGCAGACATTCAAGGCGCTATGGAGATGGTGCCGACGTAGACATAAAAACAAACCAGCCGCATGGATAAGAGATAAATATTTCCACAGAATCGGAAACCGTAGCTGGACTTTCTCTGAAAAGCTGACGGAGGATAATTATCTCGCATTAGTATATGCAACCGACACAAACATTACCCGTTTTACACGTATTAAAGCGGAAGCGAATCCCTACGATGAAATTTGGATGGAATACTTCGCTGAACGCAAAAATAAATCCTACAGCAATTTCAAATTTGTATACGAATGATATACAACCGGCTTATTGTGGCAGCAATAGGCTTTATAAGGCTTGAGCCGTATGATGGGAAACTATCACGTACGGTTCTTAGGGGAGGGAAGGACAGTAATGCTCTTCTCTTACCCGACTATGCTAGTGTGGAAATGCTATATCATCCAGAATATGTTGGTAAGCCATTAGCTGTAGGAGGAGATCCTGAAGCGAGGCATGGAATTGTATTGACAGCGAATTATATTGCGAAGAGAAGCGGCGTTAAGACTGGCATGGCATTGTGGCAGGCAAAGCAGGTTTGCCCGGATTTGATATTTGTGCCTCCGAGGATGGATTTATATTTGAAGTTTTCCTCAATGTTGCGAGAAATATATTCGGAATATACGAATCAAATTGAACCGTATGGATGTGATGAAGCCTGGCTTGATGTAACTGACAGTTCTTTACTGAAAGGTAATGGAAGAAAAATTGCAGAAGAAATTAACAGAAGGGTAAAGAAAGAACTGGGTATTACGGTAAGCATTGGAATTTCCTGGAATAAAATTTTTGCAAAACTTGGAAGCGATTATAAGAAGCTGATGGAATTACAGAATTTAATCGGACGAATTACCGTGAACTAATCTGGAAACTTCCGGTATCAGATCTTCTATATGTAGGAAGATCAACGAATAGAACTCTACAGAAATATGGTATTCGCACGATTGGAGAATTGGCAAGAACAGATCCAAATTTTCTGGAACGGCAGCTTGGAAAAATGGGACTTGTGATATTTTCATTTGCAAACGGATGGGATGATTCGCCGGTTACAGCAGAATCATATCATGCTCCGATCAAATCTATTGGTAACAGTACGACAACACCGAGAGATCTGGAATGTGATCAAGATGTACAGATTATTCTGATGGCATTGACAGAAAGTGTTGCAGCCAGATTGCGGAAACATGGTTTTAAATGTAATGAAGTTTCAATTTCTATCCGGGACAATGATCTGTATCATTTTTCGCGACAGAAAAAAATTCAAGAACCCACTGACATTACAGATGAGATTATGAAAGCAGCTTATCAGCTATTCAAGGAAAATTATCATTGGTCACGTCCGATCAGAAGCCTTGGCATTCGTGCTGATGATCTGGTAATGGGAACAGTACCGGTGCAGTTAGATTTATTTATGAATGAACAACGTCGAGAAAAACAGGAGAAGCTAGACAGAGCAGTAGATGAAATCAGACGACGGTTTGGTTATCACAGTGTCCAGAGAGCATTTATGTATCAGGATAAAGTCTTATCAAGTTTGGATGCACAGAAATCCCACACGGTACATCCAGTAGGATATTTTAATGGGAGGTAAGTTCTTTGGAAAATTATAAAGTATATGTTGAAGTAACCGTAAAATTTAGTACTGATGGTGTTATGATGCCCGTAGAATTTATCTGGGAAGATGGAACGAAGTACATCATTGATAAAGTAAAATCAAAAGAACGATGTGCGAGTCGTAAGGCAGGTGGTACTGGAATCATGTATACGGTATTGGTAGATGGTAAGGAATGCCATTTATATTATGAATTTGATAAGTGGTTTATGGAGCGCAAGAGTGCGTAAAGATTTAAGAAAGAAAACAGGATCTGCAGAAGAGCTGACCTTTCCCTTTTGCTCTTTTCAGGTTGACATATAAGGGCATTACATCTATGTGCATGAAACAATATACCCACTATATTGTCCATGCAGATGTGGCTCTGCTCAAGAATAATTCTTATTGAGCTTCCGTCAAAATCACAGGGATGGGAGTGTAGAACGTCAGAGAAAGACGATTCAATACGAAAAGGAGATTTTGATAATGACAGAGAGAGATTATGCGATCAGATCGTTTAAAGAAGTAACCTTAAATGCAGCACGCCATACAGAAGAAAGAATGAACCTGTACTATGGAAAAATCAAGGAACTGATGAACAATTATCAGGACTTGATTTTGGAAAATCAGATGGTTCTGGATGAATTAGAGCAGGAGCGTCAGGAAAAGATCAATGAGAACATGGCTTATGCTCTTCAGTATATGGATTCTTACGATTACCGCATGAATTTAGGAAAACTGAAAAAAGAAGTAAACAATATCATTTTAATCTATGGACTTTGCGATATGGTCAACCGGGCAATGACATTGGTAAAATATTTTACCCCAAATTTTGGAACCGAATATTATGATGTGCTTTATGGCTGCTTCTGCAGACACAGAAAAATGACAGATATGGAAATTATGCTTGAACTGGGGATGAGCCGGGCAAGTTTTTACCGGAAGAAAAAAGCAGCGCTCCGGCATCTGGGATATTATTTTGGGAAATCGTAGTGCCGCAGTCTGCAAACAAACGATATAAGCCGTCTTTTCCAGAAACGGAAGAGTAGATTTGAAAGAGCCTGATGGAATCTCCCCTTTCCATCAGGCTTATATATAATGGAATACTCCCCTATTCCTCTTATTATTCTGCAGATTCTTCAGCTGCAGCTTCTTTCTTTTTTCTGGATTTGCCAGAAATCATTTTATGACCTGAGTAAATGGCCATAGCCATGCAGATCAGTGAACTGAATGCAAAATATTTATGTGCTGATTTCATATCCTTATAGCCGGTGTAGCAAGTTCCGATCATGGAAACCAGCGCACCGATGGACCAGTATTTATGTGATTTCATTTGAACCTCCTGAGCTTTTTTATATCATACATCTTTTTAAGAAATATGCAAACTGGAATTTTCAAATTAGTCTTTGCAAATAACCTTTGAACCTTCACCATCAATTACAATTCCCTGACGGTTGTTAATTGGGCATAGATTCAAATCCGAAAACTCAGTCATTATTTTCTCGGTAACTTTC
>ENA-OQCO01001276-OQCO01001276.1-human-gut-metagenome-genome-assembly--contig:-NODE-1276-length-9979-cov-1.997259_pt1 | contig 9979 bp, 9 predicted proteins | sample MGYA00242500_ERZ504582 | MGnify/ENA primary metagenome ERZ504582 (study PRJEB26092, sample SAMD00036346) | human gut metagenome | host: Homo sapiens | study: EMG produced TPA metagenomics assembly of the...
CAAGACCCATCCGGCATAAAAGCCCCGGACACCATGGGTGTCCGGGGCCTTTTCTCACGCTTTGCGGCATCTGCTGCCCGCAGGCGGCAAGAGCCTCATTTTCCGGTGAAGGCGGTTTTCACCACCACGTTCTCCGGACCCAGCCACTCCCGGCACTCCTGCACGAAGGCCGGGTGGTTCAGGCACTTGGCCCCCAACAGCTTGCCGCTGTCCGCCAGCCGGATCTTCAGTGGCGTGTCCCCCTCGAACATGGTCATCACCAGCTTGATATGCTGGAACGCCGGGCTGTCCATGCCGGGGACCCGCAGATAAATGGTGGCGTTCTCCTGTGCCGGACGGCGGTTCTCCCGCCGGGGCGGCAGCCCCTCCTTCAGGGGATAAACGCTGTCGCACATGATCTGCGGCGGTTTCTCGTCCCGGACGGAGAGCTTTCCCTGCACCAGCACCGGGCTGTTCACCTGCATATAGCTGCCGCAGCGCTCAATGGTGCGGCTGAAGCACAGCAGCTCGATGGATGCCGCCTCGTCCTCCACCGTCACGTAGGCCATGAGGGCGTTGTTGCGGGTGGTGCGGGTGCGGCTGGCAGTAATGATGCCCGCAATGGTGATGCTCTGGCCGTCGGCGAACCGGACAGGCCCGTCCTCGGCGGAAAAGTCCTCCAGAATGGTGTGGATAGGCACCGCTCCCGCCTGCCGGGCCAGCGCCCGGTAATCCGCCATGGGGTGGCCGCTGAGATAAAGGCCCGTAGTCTCCTTCTCCATGAACATCCGCTCGGCAGCGGTGAACTCCGGAATGTCCGGCAGGGGCGTCTCCGCCGGCGGGGCGTCCTCCCCCGCCGCCATACCGAACAGATCCAGCTGGCCCTCCACGTTCTTGCGCCGGGACTCTGCAATGCTGTCCAGCACCTTTTCAAAGACCTGGATCAGCTGGGAGCGCCGCACCTTCATGGAGTCGAAGGCACCGCTGCGGATCAGATTCTCCACTGCCCGCTTGTTCATGTCCGTGCAGTCGAACATCCGCTGGCAGAAGTCCTGAAACGACCGGAAGGGGCCGTCCTGCTCCCGCCGCCGCATCATGGTCTGGATAAAGCCCCGGCCGATGTTCTTGATGGCCACCAGCCCGAAGCGGATGCCTCCATCCTCCACGGTGAAGCCGTCGCTGGAGCGGTTCACGTCCGGGGGCAGCAGCTCAATGCCGCAGTCCCGGCACTCAGTGATGTACTCCGCCACCTTGTCGGAGTTATCCAGCACCGACGTCAGCAGCGCCGCCATGTACTCCCGTGTGAAGTAGTGCTTGAAATACGCCGTCTGATAGGCTACCACCGCATAGCTGACGGCGTGGGCCTTATTGAAGGCGTAGTTGGCGAAGTCGTAGATCTCGTCGTAGATGGCCTGAGCCGTTGCCTCCGGGATGCCGTTGGCCACACAGCCCCGGATGTTCCGGGCGGGGTCGCCGTGGAGGAACGCCTCCCGCTCCCGCTCTACGTCCTTGGCCTTCTTCTTGGACATGGCCCGGCGCACCATGTCCGCCTGCCCCAGCGAATAGCCCGCCAGCTGCTGGAAGATCTGATGACCTGCTCCTGATAGACGATGCACCCATAGGTGCCGGACAGGATGGGCTGGAGGGAGGGGTGCTTGTACACCACCAGCTTGGGGTCGTGCTTGCAGGCGATGAACCGGGGGATGGACTCCATGGGGCCGGGGCGGTACAGGGCGATGATAGCGGTGATGTCCTCGATGCTCTGGGGCTTCAGCCCCACGCACACCCCGGTCATACCGGCGGACTCCATCTGAAATACGCCGCCGGTCTTGCCCTGCGACAGCATCTCGAACACCGCTGCATCGTCCATGGGGATATCCGCCAGCCGGAAGTCCGGTCGGTACTTCTGCACCATCTTCACGGCGTCGTCCAAAACCGTCAGGTTCCGCAGGCCCAGAAAATCCATTTCAGCAGCCCCAGCTCCTCCAGCGTCACCATGGTGTACTGGCAGACGATGGACTCGTCGTTCCGGGCCAGCGGTACATACTCATACACCGGCCGCTTAGTGATGACCACACCGGCTGCGTGGGTGGAGGCGTGGCGGGGCATCCCCTCCAGCGCCTGCGCCATGTCGATAAGCCGGTGAACCCGTTCATCCGTCTCATAGAGGTCGGAGAGCTGCTTGGACAGCTTCAGCGCATCCTTCAGGGTAATGTGCAGGGCCGTTGGCACCAGCTTAGCCACCACATCCACCTCGGCATAGGTCATGTTCAGCGCCCGGCCCACATCCCGAATGGCGGCCCGTGCCGCCATGGTGCCGAAGGTGACGATCTGGGCCACATGGTCGTCGCCGTACTTGCGGCGGACGTAGTCCACCACCTCGCCCCGGCGGGTGTCTCCGAAGTCCATATCGATATCCGGCATGGATACCCGCTCCGGATTCAGGAAGCGCTCAAAATACAAATGGTACTGCATGGGGTCGATGTCCGTGATGTACAGACAGTAGGAAACCATGCTCCCCGCCGCCGAGCCTCGGCCCGGTCCCACGGGGATACCGGCATCCTTGGCGTATCGGACGAAATCCGACACGATGAGGAAATAATCCGTAAAGCCCATGCGTCCGATCATGTCCAGCTCGTAGTCCAGCTGGCGGCGGTATTCCTCATGCTCCGTGCCGTAGCGCTCCGTGAACCCCTTTTCACACAGCTGCCGCAGATAGGTGGGAGAATCTACCCCCGGCGGCAGCCGGAACTCCGGCAGGTGATACTTGCCGAAGGTAAACTCCATCCGGCAGCGGTCGGCGATGCGCTGGGTGTTGGCTACGGCGTCGGGATAGGCGCCGAACAGCTCCTCCATCTCCTCCGTGGAGCGGAGGTAGAAGTTTCTCGGCTCGTAGCGCATCCGGTTCTCGTCGTCTACGGTCTTGCCCGTCTGGATGCACAGCAGTACATCGTGGCTCTCGGCGTCCTCCGGCCGCAGGTAGTGGGCGTCGTTGGTGCAGACCAGCGGGATGCCCGTCTCCTGATGGATGCGGAGCAGATCCCGGTTCACCAGCGTCTGCTGGGGAATACCGTGATCCTGCAGTTCCAGATAGAAGTTATCCTCTCCGAAGATCTCCTGCATGGTCAGGGCGTACTCCTTAGCCCCGTCGTAGTCGCCGTTTACCAGTCGCTTGGGGATCTCCCCGGCCAGACAGGCCGACAGGGCGATGAGACCCTCGCTGTGCTGGCGCAGCAGGTCCAGATCGATGCGGGGCTTGATGTAAAAGCCCTCCACAAAGGCCTGACTCACCATGTACGACAGGTTCCGGTAGCCCGTCTCGTTTTTACACAGCAGCACCAGATGCCTGGACTCGGCGTCATATTCATGAACTTTGTCGAACCGGGTGCGGCGGGCCACATACACCTCGCACCCGATGATCGGATGGATGCCTTCCGCCTTGCAGGCCCGGTAGAAGTCGATGGCACCATACATGACCCCGTGGTCGGTGATGGCCACCGCCGTCTGGCCCATTTCCCGGATGCGGGCCGGAAGGTCCCGGATGCGGCAGGCCCCGTCCAGCAGGCTGTATTCCGTATGCACATGAAGATGCACAAATCCCATAGCTACTCTTTCCTCCGTCGCAGGTTCATCCCTGACCGCTTGCTCTTGGCTGCTTATTTTCGGCTTCTTATTTTTGGCCGTCCAGCTCCGCCAGATAGTCACACAGCAGCTCCACCGCCGAGACGATGAGTGTTCCGCAGTGGTCATCGGCCCCTACCGCCTGCGCCGTAGGCGTAGGATGCAGGCCGCGCTCCGCCAGCAGTTCCCGGCAGTTCAGCAGGTGAAACTGCTGGGTAAAGCGGCGCTGGAACTCCTTCACCTGTTCCACAGAGCGCCGCCGGCCCTCCGGCCCCTCCTGTGCCGTGTAGGGGTGCAGCAGGCCCAGCACCAGCACGCCGCCGGACACAGCGCCGCAGATGCCGCCGCAGCGCATCCCGCTGCCGAGGCCGCTGCCAAGGCCCCAGCACTGCTCCTCCGTCAGACCCGTCAGGTCCCGGAAGGCCCCCAGCACGCTCTGGCCGCAGTTATAGTGCTGCCGGTGATAGCCAAGGGCCAGACGGCACCGCTCTTCCTTCGTCATCACAGCTTCTTCGCCTCCTCCAATAGTTTCCGCATCCGATGGTTCATGCAGGATTTCGTCACCGGCGGGTCGCATTTCTCCGCCAGCTGGGACAGGGACATCTCCGGGTATTGCAGGCGCAGCAGAGCTGTCTGCCGCAGCTTTTCCGGCAGGCGCTCCAGCCGTCCGTTCTCCTGCAGACGCTGGATGGCATTTTTCTGCTCCAGCGCAGCGTCAATGGTCTTATTTACATTGGCCATGTCGCAGTTCATGGCTCGGTTGGCCCCGTTGCGGATCTCCTTATCCACCTTGGCGGTCATGATATCCATAGCCGCCGCCGGGGCCCCAATGGTGGTCAGCAGATCCTCGATATGCTCAGACTGCTTGAAGTAAATAACAGAGCTGCCACCCCGGCGGACGCTGTGGGGCAGAAAGCCCATCTCCGTCAGCAGGGCCGCCACCTCCCGGCTGGCCTGCGCATGGCCGGTATCCAGCTCCAGATGGTAGCGCTTTTCCGGGTCGGTGACGCTGCCACCCGCCAGAAAGGCCCCCCGCAGGAAGGCCGTCCGGCAGCACTCGTCCTCCAGCAGCCCGAAGTTCACATGGAGCACCAGATTCTGCCGGGGATCGTAGCCCAGCTGATTGATGATGCGGTCCAGCTTGCTCCGGTCGGTGATGCCGAAGATCAGCTTCCCCCGCTCCTCCTCCGGCAGACGGTCGAATTTCAGACCGAAGGCCCGCTGGAACAGTCGGGGCAGCCGGGCGGCAAAGTCAGCGCTCTCGGTAATGAGCCGCACCTCCGTGGGGCTGAAGGTATTGCCGTAGAGCAGCACACCATAGGCCTCAGCTCTGGCGCAGCACAGGCGCTGCACCGGCACCCGGCACAGCTCGTTTTTTACCTTTCCCGCAAATGACTGCATACCTTCCTCATTTCTCCACTCGGTTTCTCGGCGTCCGGCGCAGGGAATCCTCCACCAGACGGATATTTCTCTGGGCGTGGAGCCGCACCAACTCCCACGCCAAATGGCCCGGATTATGGCGCACCAGCCCGTTTTCCACCGTGGACACGGGGCGAGTGATGACCTCCACCCCCAGCGCCTCGCAGGCATCCCGGTCGCACAGGATGGGTTCCGCCCCCTCACGGGTATAGCCCCGCATCACCGAAGGTGGGATGGGGGCGTCGTTGACCAGGCATAAGTCAAAGAGGCCGGGGCAGCTGTGGTTAAACAGCGCACGGATATGGTCCGAGGCAGTATACCCCTCTGTCTCCCCCTCCTGCGTCATGACATTACAGACGTAAATTTTCAGGGCACGGGACTCCCGGATGGCCTCCACGATGCCATCCACCAGCAGGTTGGGGATGATGCTGGTATACAGGCTCCCCGGCGCCAGCACCACCATCTCCGCCTCCCGGATGGCCTCCACCGCCTCCGGCAGGGCCTTGGGACGGCTGGGCAGCAGATTCACCCGGCGGATGCGGCAGTCCTGCTCCTGCTTGCACTGAAAGATGCGGGACTCCCCCACCACCCGTGCGCCGTTTTCAAACTCCGCCTCCAGCTGGATATTCTCATTGGTCACCGGCAGCACCCTACCGGTGATGGCCAGCACCTGACTCAGACTCTCTACCGCCCGGTCAAAGCTGGGCATGATGCCGTTGAGGGCCGCCAGAAAGAGATTGCCGAAGCTCTGGCCCGCCAGCTCTCCCTCCGGGAACCGGTAGTGCATCAGCTGGGCCATCAGGGGCTCGGCATTGGCCAACGCCTCCAGACAGTTGCGGATATCCCCCGGCGGAAGCATCCCCAGGTCCTGCCGCAGCCGCCCGGAGCCGCCTCCGTCATCGGCCACCGTGACAATGGCCGTGATATTCTTCGTATAACGCTTCAGGCCACGCAGCAGGGTGGACAGGCCCGTGCCGCCGCCGATGGCGGCGATGCGGGGGCCGTGCTCCGGTGCTACCGACTGTCGGTATGGCTCCATACAGCGTCCCTCCTGTTATCGGGAGATGTCCCGATGGTTTTCCGTGACCTGATAGCCTTCCTCCGTGATGTACTCCGCCAGCTCATGGGCCACCGCCACGGAGCGATGGTGGCCGCCGGTACAGCCGATGGCGATGACCAGGGCGGACTTGCCCTCCTCGGCGTACAGGGGCAGCAGGAAGGTCAGCATCTTCTCCAGCTGCTCCATGAAATCATTGGTCTGGCGGAAGGAAAACACAAAGTCCCGCACCGCCTGATCCAGTCCCGTTTTATTTTTCAGCTCCGGCACATAGTAGGGGTTGGGCATGAAGCGCACGTCGAACACCAGATCCGCCTCGATGGGGATGCCGTGCTTGAAGCCGAAGGACAGGATGTTGACGGCCAATCCTCCCCGATCCCCCTGCTGGCCGAACAGGTCCAGCAGCTCGCTGCGGAGCTTGGCGATGGAGAGGGCGGAGGTGTCCAGCACGAAATCCGCATGATCCCGCACCGGCTGCATCCACTCCCGCTCCCGGCGGATGGCCTGCTCCACACTCTCCCCCTTCTTTTGCAGGGGGTGCATCCGGCGGGTCTCCTTATAGCGGTTGACGATGGTCTGGTTATCCGCCTCCAGAAACAGCATCCGGCAGTTGACGCCGCTGGCCTTCAGGCGCTCCAGCGTCTCGATGAGAATGTCCGTGGGTTCCCCGGAGCGGACGTCGTACACCAGCGCCACCCGGTCGTACCGTCCGCTGGACCCGGCGCAGAAGTCGGCAAACTTCACCATCATCTCCGCCGGCAGATTATCCACCGTGTAGTAGCCGATATCCTCCAGATAGGAGGCCGCCCGGCTCTTGCCGCCGCCGGACAGCCCCGTGATGATCAGAATTTCCATGCTCGTTCCTTTCTCAGCGGACGATCCGCACCTCCGGCTCCAAATGCACACCGTGGGCGGCGTACACCGCCTGCTGCACCTGCCGGATCAGCTCCTCCACGTCGGCGCTGGTAGCGCCGCCCACGTTGATGACAAAGCCTGCGTGCTTGGTGGAAACCTGCGCTCCGCCTACCGTCAGGCCCTTCAGGCCCGTCTGTTCGATGAGTGTCCCGGCGAAGTAGCCCTCCGGCCGCTTGAAGGTGCTGCCGGCGCTGGGATACTCCAGCGGCTGAGACTGGCGGCGGCGGGCCATGAGATCGTCCATCCGCTGCCGGATGGCAGCGGGGTCATCGGGGGTCAGGCGCAGTCTGGCGCCCAGCACCACCGCCTCCGTATCCAGAAAGGCGCTGCGTCGATAGCCGAGGCCGTCTCCTCCGCCGTGAAGCGCCGCACGCCCTCCGGCAGCAGCGCCGTCACCTCCGTCACCACCTGACGCATTTCTCCGCCGTAAGCGCCGGCATTCATACATATGGCACCGCCCAGCGTTCCGGGGATGCCGTGGGCAAACTCCAGACCCGACAGGCCGTGCTGCTGGGCATACACCGCCAGATGGTTCAACAGGATGCCGGCATCCGCCTCCAGCATCACCTCGTCCAGCTGCCGCACCGCCGTCATATGCTCCGCCGTCTTGATGACCAGCGTGTCCAGCCCCCGGTCGTCCACCAGCAGATTGGTGCCACGGCCCAGCAGGAACGGCTTCACGCCGCAGCTCTCCGCCAGTCCCATGAGGATCACCAGCTGCTCCCGGCTGGCGGGAAAGGCCATCCGCCGGGCGGGGCCGCCGATGCGGAAGGAGGTGTGCTTGCTGAGGGGGACCTCCCGTTCCATGGTCATATCCGGCAGATACTCCCGCACTTTTTCATCCAGCTGCTCATACCAGCACATAGGCCAGCCTCCTATTTCCGTAATTTTCGTTTTCCCAGCAGGGCGGCGCCGATGATCCCGGCGTTGTTGCCCAACTGGGCCTTGACGATCCGGGTGCGTTTGTCCCGGTTGCAGGGGATGCTCTCCTGCTCCACCAGCCGCCGCAGGGGCAGCAGCAGCTGCTCGTCGCTCTCGTTGCTGACGCCGCCGCCGATGGCCAGCGTATCCGGCTGGAAGATGTTCACCACGTTGGTGACTCCCGCCGCCAGATAGCCGATGTACTCGTCGCAGACGCTTTGGCCCACGGGATCGCCCTCCCGTGCGGCGATAAAGGCCGACTGGCCCGATACCTTGCCGTTGTTCTCGGCCACCACCCGGCACAGGATGCTGCCGGGATGCTCCTCCATGGCCCGTGCCGTCAGGCGCTTCAGGGCGCTGGCGGAGGCGTAGCGCTCCCAGCAGCCTCTGCGTCCGCAGGGACAGGGCTCCCCGTGGTAGACGATGCTCATGTGGCCCACCTCGCCGGCCATGCCGTTGGCACCGTGATAGATCTGTCCGTTGTGGAGGATGCCCGCTCCCACGCCGGTCCCCAGCGTGATGGTGACAAAGCGCTTGCTGCCCTTGCCGGCTCCGGCGTAGTATTCCGCCAGCGCCGCACAGTTGGCGTCGTTCTCCACATACAGGGGGTAGGGCAGATACCGGTGGAAGAGCTTGCGGAGGGGGACGTTCCGCAGGGGCAGATTGCAGGTGTACAGCACCGCACCGGAGTGGATCTCCACCGCTCCCGGCACACCCACGCCCACGGAGCGTATCTGCTCCGGCGTCAGTCCGCCCCGCTCCGTCAGGCTCTGAGTCAGCGCCACCAGTGCCTCCACCAGTGCTTTCTGGTCGGAGACCTCGGCAATTTTGCGTTTTTCCATGGCGAGGATGCTGCCCTCGTCGTTCACCAGCCCCGCCTTCAGGTTGGTGCCGCCGATGTCAATGCCGATGTAGTTCATTTCTGCTCCTCACTCTGCCGGGTCAGGGCATCGATCTGGCGGTCTACCCGATCCACGAAATCCCGGGCCGGGTTATAGCCGAATTTCATCTGCCGGTTCTTCATGGTGGCGATCTCCACGATGCCGGCCAGATTTCGGCCCGGCCGGACGGGGATGATCATATACGGCAGCTTGACGCCCAGAATGGAATACATCTCCTCCCCCAGACCCAGACGGTCATAGAACTTGCCGTCCACCCACTTCTCCAGCTGCACCACAAGGTCCAGCTCCGTATCAAACTGCACGGAGCCCATGCCGAACAGCTGCTGCACGTCGATGACGCCGATGCCACGGATCTCGATGTAGTGGCGGATCAGCTCCGGGGCCGTGCCGTAGAGGGAGTCGGACACCCGCCGGATCTCCACGGCGTCGTCCGCCACCAGACGGTGGCCGCGCTTCAGCAGCTCGATGGCCGTCTCGCTCTTGCCGATGCCGGATTCCCCCAGCAGCAGCACTCCCTGTCCGTTGATGTTCATCAACACGCCGTGGCGGGTGATCTGAGGAGCCAGCGCCCGGTTCAGGTAGTCGATGATCTGGCTGGTCAGCTCCACGGTGTTCAGCTCGGAACGCAGCAGCGTGCGGCCGTGCTTCCGGGCAATCTCCAGCAGCTCGGGGAAGATCTCCATGTTCCGGGCGATGATGAGGGCCGGTATCTCGCAGCGCAGCAGGTTGTCGAACACCCGGCGGCGGTCCTCCAGCTTCATGGCCTTGAGGAAGGTCATCTCGGACTTGCCGAACACCTGCAGGCGCTTGGGCTCGAAGTAGTCGTAAAAGCCCACCAGCTGCAGGGCCGGGCGGTTCATATCGGAAATGCTCACCGTGCGCTGGTCATAGTCGCTGCCCCGGCACACGATCTCCATATCAAAATCCTCCACCAGCTTGCTGAGCTTGGCGGGGGTGCGCTTCACCTTATCTGCCATATGGAAGCCCCCTGTTCCTCGGTTTATATTTATAGTATTATATCGTACGGGGGGCGTTTTTACAATACCAAAAACGCATCCCACCTCCCCCTACGTCTCCTCTGCGGTACCCGCCTTCCCGCTCCCTGAGCGGTTTCCGGCGGCGGAGGGTCTGCCGCTTCCGTCCTCGGCCGAATTTTTTGTTTTTT
>ENA-OQCO01001279-OQCO01001279.1-human-gut-metagenome-genome-assembly--contig:-NODE-1279-length-9967-cov-1.983740_pt1 | contig 9967 bp, 13 predicted proteins | sample MGYA00242500_ERZ504582 | MGnify/ENA primary metagenome ERZ504582 (study PRJEB26092, sample SAMD00036346) | human gut metagenome | host: Homo sapiens | study: EMG produced TPA metagenomics assembly of...
AGCTTATCACTATCGGATTCAGGTGGTGAATGAAGCTGTCGCAGAAAAAGTTATCGATACACTGTCCCTTCCCGGAATTTCTGTGCAGAACACAGAAGCACTGGAAAAACAGCAGGAACAGAGAGAAAAAATTATGGAAAAAATATGGCAGTGGATTCTCGGGCTGGCAGGTTCTCTTTTGAGTGGGGTTGTACTGATATGGCAGCAGGGAAAACTTTGGATGGCAGAACACCAAGGATTTGTCCTATATATGCAACAGATAAGCTACGGAACATGGGAAAAATCTGGAAAAATCGGAAAGCGTTCTATATTGTTGCAGGAGGAATGGCAGGGGAAATCGGTTATTTACTGTTGTGTATGAATGGCTGGAAAGGGTATTAATATTATAGTATCAAAAATCTTAAGAAAATTGTTAAGCGTGCGGATAAAGTAGAAACATATGGGGTATACAATTATCCATATGCAACATTGGAAGAAGCACTTGCAAATGCAGTTTATCATCGTGCGTATGATATCCGGGAACCGATAGAAGTAAGGGTCGAAAAGGAAATGATTGAAATTGTAAGTTTTCCAGGACCGGATCGTTCGGTTACAAAGGAAGGCTTAAAACGATATAAGGTATCAAATCGCAGATATAGAAACCGGCGTATTGGAGATATTTTGAAAGAATTACATTTGACAGAAGGACGAAATACTGGATTTGGCAAGATTCTTAGAGCACTTGAAGAAAACGGATCGACGAAACCGGAGTTTGAAACGGATGATGATCACAGTTATTTTATCTCAAGATTATTTGTGCATGAAGCATTTTTGAGATCGGGAAAGAAGGAACGTGAACAAAAAAGAGCCAAAAAGGAGCCAAAAAGGAGCCAAAAAAAGGAGATGAAAAAAGGAGCCGAAAAAAATGGAATATTTTGCAAAGAATGAAAGAAGAGTCGACGATAACACAGGTTAAGCTTATGGAAGAATTCAACCTTACAAGAAAACAAGTCCAGAAAATAATAAAAGATTTGCGAGAGGATGGATTAGTTGAAAGGCAAGGCTCCAATAGAAGTGGAAAATGGATGGTGAAAAAGTAGTGTGATTGCCATGCTCGAACCCCATACCGCAGCAGAGCTGAATATCGATGATATCAAGGCAATGTGCGACGAACTGATCGAGGTACATGGGGATTATATGAGTATGTATAAATGAAAAGCTAAGGTATGACAAAAAGGAAGGGTCTGTCGCACTGATAAAGTGCGGCAGACCCTGTTTGCGTCAGGCTGGAATCCAGTCTCCAATCCATTGACCGGTTTCTATATTGTAGAGTCGTTTATATTTTTTTTCATTAACTGTTTTATATACCCAAACAACATTAGTGTTTCGAACAGTACATTGGGATTGGTAAGTAGCTAAAGTTGAATTAATTAATGGAGAATCAACTGAAATGCTAGGACTTTCCAAAGTAAATATAAAAAAGACAAATAAGCAAGTCAAAAGTAGAGGACTATTTTTCAGAAATGATTTTTTCATGTTTTCGTGCCTCCTGGATGTTTTTGTAAGTAGTAATACCGATAATGCAATGCTCTTTGTCTGGTAATGTTTCTATGTATTCGCCATATAGATAAAAATCATATTGACCATCAGGACATTTTATAACGAAACAATTATCTTCGGTAGGAATAATAATATCATCAGTAAACATATCGGGTGGAAAATAATTGTCTTCAAAAATAATAAAATAAGATGATACGTATATAAAGAACGAGATACTCAGGAAAACAATTGCAGCTAAAGCAGAAGTAGACTTGTTTTGGGGTTGAGTAAGCGTTTCAAAACGTCGTGCCAGAACAGAATCACAAAAGTTTATAGAAAAATCCGGTACAGGTAGAGGATTTTCTATTTGATAAGAAGCTGTTTTCAAAAGACAGGACAAATATTCAGCAGTATGCACGGGATTATTTGCCAATGTCTGATCAATCCGCATTTCCAATATCGTATCTGTGTCATTCTTTAAAAACCGACAAAAAGGATTCCACCAGTAAATCATACAAATAATATGTAATAAGAATTTTATATACAGGTCTTTATGAAGATAATGATTCACTTCATGCAATAAAACATAGCGCCATTCGGATTCTGATAATTTCAAAGCATCCGGAATCAGAATGCATGGTTTTCGAAGCCCATAGATTACCGGACTCTTAAGTGGCGGAAGAGCCAGTAACGAGATTTTTTGAACCCCTTTTTTTGGTGGCTTCGGATTTGATCTGAGTAAAAGCCTGCATTGGTATGCTGGTGTCTGATAAAATAACGGCATGTTTCCTTATATACTTTTGGCAGTCATAATTACGTTTGATGTACTGGAGCAACGAATATAAGATGCCACAGCCCCATACAATCTCAAAAATATTCCACCAGGATACTGTATCATGAAAAAGCGTACACGGCGTGTTTCTCCCACGATAGTGGCCAGTAAATCAGGAAGATATACATTGTGGGAGATCGACAATAGTTCGACCGGAAATATCATACGAACACAAATAAGAATCACGAATCCAACCAGAAGTGGAAGTCCAAGCCGAAACATGATTTTGCGATTTCGGAAAATAAGAACCAGAAAAATAATAAAAAGATTACTTACCAAAATCGCCATATTTACAGAGGAGATAGAAAAATCTAACATAATTATTGCTCCTGTTCTTCCAAATTTTTCTTGTATTCATCTAACATTTTCTGCAATTCATCAATCGTTTCCCGTGCTTTGACAGGATCTTCCTCCGTGTCTAAAAGCGCAGAAACCAGTAACGGCTTTGAAAGTGTTTTTTCAAATGCCAGATAATCAGAAGTCACTTCATGAACAGCGAATTCTTCAGAGGTAATGGTCGGACGGTAAGAGCGAGATAAAACCGTACCGCTGTATACAATATCTGCAACTTCGACCAGCTGGTATTTCAGAAGCTTCCGAAGAACTGCCTGAACGGTATTAATAGTAAGATCCGGTCGACAATCGGCAATTTCTGATGCAATCAAAGGTTTTCCGCTTGTCCAGAGAATATTCATAATATCAACTTCGCGGGAAGTCAGTTTGGGAAATTTCTTTTTCTTAAATAACAAATAAAATCACTCCTTTATTTAAACTGTAAATATAATATATACCGAAAAAATGGTGAAGTCAATTTGAAAGCGTTGACAAAACAATAAAGTAAAATTATAATGAGAATGTAAAATAAATACAATAAAAGCATTTGAAATAATAAAAATGAAAAATTACAGATGACGAACGGAGGGCATATGGGAAAAGGTAGCGGAGTATTTTGTGCGATGTTGTTCTCTTGTCTGTTACTTACCGGCTGTGCCGAAAACCCGACAGAAGACATTGTGGTCAATAAGAACGAGGGAAAACTGGAACAGGCGATTCAGAGAGAAAATAAGAAAGACAGTGACACATCAGTTCCGGAAAAATATACGGATCAGTTTCAGGCAGATGGGGAAAAAATAGAGGTATCTGTGGATGCGAGTGTTACGGGACTGGAAGAAAACAAACCGGTAGTGAGAGTAAAACCGCATTTGATTACGGAAGAAGAAGCAAAGCGGTGGGCGGATGTGCTGTTTGAGGGTGCAAAGGCATATGAACCTGGAGAAAAAAGTAAGACAGAGATAGAAGACAGGATTCTCCAACTGAAAGAACGCATAAGTGATCAGGATAAACTTCTGGAGGATTATGGAAGTCAGGAAGAGGCAAACCGGATAAAAAAGGAGCTGGAAGAAGAAATCAAAGAATATGAAAAGCAATATGCATCAGCCAGTGATACCGATGAAAAAATTCCATGTACATGGGAATTTCATCCATATGGCTATTATGATGACCTGCCAATGCCCACATCCGGTGATGCAAATTATGAAGGGCTGGACAAAACCAGCCAGCTGATTGCACAGGCAACCGTGAACGGACATCAGGCGATGGTGGAAGTGGACAACAGAGAAGAGAATGACTATCGGTTAAATACACAATGGTTCCTGTATGAAGATGAACAGGAATGGATCAAAGAAGAAACAGGAACATTATCCAAAGAAGAGGCAGTAAAACAGGCAGATGAGATAAAAAATCAGCTGGGAATGGAAAACTGGAAATATGCGGAATATAAAGCATCGGAAGCAGAAAACATACAAAATGTAATGGTAACCTACACACCGTCTTATGAAAGTATTACGGCATTTCAGGGACCGCTGATTGATCTGAAATCAGAAGATCTGTATGCGGCAAATTATTATTATTCATCCCTGAGTATTGGATTTGAAAACGGTGTACTGACGAGTGTGGAACTGATATCTCCGATGGATGTGGTACAGATAGAAAATGAAAATGTAGAAACGATGGATTTTGAGGAGATTTATCAGACATTCAAAAAACAGGCACAGGCACAGTTTACAGAATCTGCATTTCTGGATTCGGATGCAACGGAGACAGGAAAGATTCAGATTGAAATATCTGAAATCACAGAAGGGCTTTTCAGAATCAAAGAAAAAAGCAACACGGAAGATTTTCTTATGGTTCCAGCATGGTCGTTTTCCGGAACACTTCGTGTGGATGGTGAAGATTGGGGAAAACAGCAGTTTCTGATGATAAATGGGATTGATGGGAGTGTAATCAATACATCCCTCGGATATTAAACGGAGAAAATGAATGTTACCATATGATAGAAAAAGAGCGTTTCGAAAGCAATGGCTGTACCTGGGAACTTTTCTTACTGTGATATTTCTTACCGTAACTAATCTGGAAATGGTGGCAGAGGTGCTGAGAAGTGGCAGGAAGCTGGGTGCAGGCTGGACGGAAAGTTATATTTTGAAAGTTCTGACGGGAGATGGGATTCGGTTGTATTTTCCCTTGTTGTGTACTGTTCCGTATGCGACCGGATTTGTGGATGAATATAAAAGTGGTATCTATAAATTTGTGCTGGTTCGAAAAGAACGAAAAAAATACATAATTTCAAAAGCGATCACAAATGCAATTGCAGGTGGAAGTATTCTGGTAGCGGGGACAGTGGCTTTTATTTTGTGTACATGGATTGTTTTTCTGCCTATGGAAAAAGGATTTTCATGGAGGATTATACAGAATTTTTTGGGAAATATGGACAGATGTTGTGTCAGTTTTTTGCTTTTGGAGCATTGGAAGCAGAAATCGGAATGTGGATTTCAACGCTGGTGAATCATCGATACATGGCATGGCTTGCACCATTTATGAGTGAATATCTGCTGATTATTTTATGTGAGCGATATTTCCCGGAATGTCGGGCGTTTTATCCGCCGGATTGGCTGGTGGTACAGGCAGACTGGCCATTGCATGGCTGGTCTGTCTTTTTCTGGCTGCTTTTTCTGACCAGCATTGCAGGATATGCTTTTGCAGATGCGGCGAGAAGGAGAATTGGATATGCGTAGAATCAGCAGAATGATACTTGTTACAGCCGGTTATAATTTTCGAATGTGGAAGAAAAATATGCGCGTGATTGCAGCATTTTTACTGGCGTTTATTTTATGTTTTATGCTGACGGATAAATTAGTTTTGTTTGCCGGGAAACAGGAGACAACCATGCAGTTGGTGGAGCCGTTTATATGGACGTTTGGTGATGGCAATTCTATTTTGCTTGGGTCCATGTTATTTTTGCTGCTGTTCGGTGACCTTCCCTTTATTACGACAGCAACGCCGTTTTTCCTGATCCGTGAAAACAGAAAGATATGGATTGCAGGGCAGTTTTTGTATATTGTGGGAGCCTGCGTATTTTATCTCATGTTTATCCTGGGTTCTACAGGAATACTGTGTATGAAATATCTTTTTCCCAAAAATACATGGAGTTATACAGCAGCAATGCTGGCATATTCGGAAAAAGGAGAAACACTGGGAATTCCTGCAGCAGTAAAAACACTGGAAATGAGCAGACCATACCAGACGATGTGCTGTATCTTTGTTCTGCTGTTACTGTATGCATTGGTACTAATGTTTTTGCAGATGTTTTTTACACTGTGGAAGGGGCAGCTGGCAGGGGTTATCAGTGCATTGACGTTCAGTGCATATGGGCTTTTGCTGAATCCGGATAATCTGAAACATTGTTGAAACTTCCAGATGAATTTTATTATAAAGCAAGGGTAATTGTAGGATGGATTTCACCGTTGAATCAGGCAACCTATTCGATGCATAATTTCGGATATGATAATCTTCCAAGCCTGAAAGAAACCTTTTTTGATTTTTGGCAGCATACTGACGATTCTGGTGTTTTTGAGTACAAGACAGATGAAGAGATATAATTTTCAATTCAGAGGGACGGAAGAGTAACAGGAGGAAAAGAATGCGTACGGTGATTAAACTGGAACATGTTTCAAAAAAATTTTCCGAAGAACAGGTATTAAAGGATGTCTGTTTTGAGTTTCAGGAAGGAAAAATATATGGAATCGTTGGGAATAATGGAAGTGGGAAAACGGTACTGATGAAATGTATCTGTGGCTTTCTGAATCCGTCCAGTGGAAAAATTCTTGTAAACTATAAAGAGATTGGAAAAGATGTGGATTTTCCTGAAGATATTGGTGTGATTATAGAGACACCCGGATTTTTGCCAAATCTTACCGGTATGAAAAATCTGGAGATCCTGGCGTCATTGCAACATAAAATTGGAAAAGAAAGAATCCAGGAGGTGCTTCAAACAGTAGGACTGGATCCGAAACTGAAAAAACCGGTATCTAAATATTCGCTCGGCATGCGACAAAGACTGGGAATTGCGCAGGCGGTAATGGAAGATCCATCTATTTTGATTCTGGATGAGCCGTTTAACGGACTGGATAAAAAAGGGGTAAAGCAGATGCACGAACTGATTTTGAGTCTGAAAGGTGAGAGAAAAACGATTTTATTATCCAGTCACAGCCAGAATGATATCGATGTACTGTGTGATACGGTATGCGAAATGGATGCAGGAACGATGACATGTATCCGGGAAAGAGCAGGTGAGAGAGATGGATGAAATGTGCCTGGAAATGTGTAAGATTACCCGATGGGAACGTGGATATCGACTGATTCTGGATCGTGTGGATTTTTCGGTTCACAAGAAAGAAAAAGTGCTGATCAGAGGGAAAATCCAGGAAGATACCAGGCAGATGTTTCAGGTGGCTTCTGGAGTAACAGCAGTGCAGGAAGGAACATACAGAATATCACGTGCGGGTATCATACCGGAGCAATTTCCGGATCTGGAGCGGATGAGAGCAATCGATTATCTGTTATTGCCGTTGCTTACGCAAGGATATAACAGAAAGCAGGCATGGGGAAGGATAAAACCGATGGTTAAAACGAGCACATTGTGGGAAAAACGAATGATATATGCAGATAATCTCACAGCATATGAAAAAGGCGTTTTACTCAGCATCGCAGCACTTTCTACAGAACCGGAAATAGTGCTGGCAGGAGATGGAATCAGTGAAATGACAGAAGAAGAACGTAAAAAGTTCGGAACTCTGATTTCCGGGTGGCTGGCAGATTTGGGTATGGCTTTTGTGGGCATTTGGAAATTTATGGGAAGGTATTTTGTACTTTGACAGAATCTATGAGATACAGAACGGACATCTTCTGGAGATCCATAACACACGGGAGGGAAAAGGATGAAGCGAACCATAAGAAAAGTACTGTGTCTGCTGTTGTTACTTTTACTGTTTCCCATGCAGACACGGGGAGCGGTGGAATCGGAGACAACAGCGCAGAGTGAAAAACTGAGACTGGATAATGAAAATCGGTATGAGGGTATGGAAAAAGCGTACCAGGATGGTTATGAACCGGAAGTAAGTGGAGAGAGTGTGTCTGTGATTCTTCCGTTGATGTGGAATGGGAAAAATGAAGTGGATACAATAACTGCATCGCTGGATCAGGGAGATCAGAATACAGCACCATTTATATTTCAGAATTATCAGAAGACATTCAAAAAAACGGAAGAAAAAATCAATGATACCGATCAGACGAGAGAAGTATTTCTGATAAAATTTGTGTTAAAACTGAAAAGTGACAGGAAAAATGGTGCATATCCGGTACAGATAAAAACGACAGTGCAGTTGGAAGAACAGGAGATTGAACAGAATTTTATAGTGTATGTACAGATCAATGATGAAAAAGTGGCGGAAATCACACCGACAACCACACCGACAACCACGCCGACAATCACGCCAACAATCACGCCGGAACCGACGCCATCTGTTGCGAGTGGCATTTCAGAGGAGACAGACAGTAGTATTGTGCCGGAAGCAGAAATAACAGGAGAATCCGGAGGAGAGGCTGTCGTTGCAGCCAAAGGAGAAAATAAAGAGGAAAAAGCAACATCCGAACCGAAAGTGATCGTGGCAGGCTGTAAAGAAATTCCGGAACATATTTATGCGGGAGATTCTGTGAATTTGAAAGTGGTCCTCAAAAATACAAATAAAAAGAAATATGTGCAGAATATGACCGTTACAGTAGGATGTGAAGGGGATGGGATTTCGCTTGGAAATACTGCGAATACGCAATATTATGAAAAACTTGGTGCGGGAAAAACACTGGAAGTTCCGGTAGAGATCCAGACAGATAAAAAGACAGAAGCAGGAAGATATAAACTGACGTTGGAACTGTCGTATGATAATCCGTACGCAGTAACACTTACCGCAACCGGGCAAATAGAAATAACGATTAAACAAAAAAGTGAACTTACGATGGAGATTGGTCAGATTCCGGAAGAAGTCAATGCAGGAGACCGTTTGCAGATACCGGTACAGCTGGTGAATGTTGGAAGAGGAATGGTTTATAATGCGAGATGCACAGTGGATGTTCCTGGGTTACAGACAGATAAGAGTCTCTTCCTTGGAAACATTGAGGGAGGAACCGCTGTTTCGAGTGAATTGGACGCTTTCGCAGGTGTGGTAAACGCAGAGGAAGAGACAACAGAAAAAAGATACGGACGGACAGGTGGAAGAATTCTTCTGACTTATGAGGACGAGGATGGCAACAGCTATGAAGAAACCAGCGATATTGTACTGACGATCCAGCCATTAAAGATAGAAGAAAAAAATACAGATAAAAATGGAAAAGAAAGCAATAAGATCGGTCGCCAGTTTCTTATCGGAGTAACCGCAGTTGTCGGTTTGGGTATTGCCGGAGTAGTTCTTCCTGGCTGGATTCGCAGAAGGAAACAGGGACAGTTTTATGAATAGAAAAGAAATATTCTGGTATACGGGAAAAATTATACGGCGAAAAGATGCAATCATAATCTGTCTGTTCTGGAGTAGCGTATTTTTTTGCCTGAATGCTCTGGTTGTTTGCGGAAAAATCATGAATGAACAGAAAAAGACCACCGTGGGAATTCGGTGCGAGATTCCACAGGAATATCAGGAACAGCTGGGGATTTTGCGAAATATGGAAGGAGTACAGGCGGTAACTGTGTGGGAAGAGAGTACACAGCGGCTTGAATGGAATGGATATGAAGCGGAAATCACTCTGACAGGAACGGATCAGGAATATTTGCAGACATATTTTCCGAAGGCGTACAGTCAGGGAAAACATTCTTCCATGGCATGGGCAGTCGTAGATGAGAGTATAATAAAACAGCTGAAAGATGCAGAAAAACATGGAATTCAGGGATATGTGCCAGAAGATTTATTGTATCAGATTGTAGAAATCAATGGGGAAAAAGTAAGGGTATATGGAATCAACATCCCGGAAGAAAAACAAGAAGAACATCAGGTTTTTGTATATGCGGATATAGAAAAATATGAAGAAATAGCAATGTCGGATACGGAAAATAGAGAAAGCGTTGCAGATACCGATATCTTACAGGGAGAAAATCATACTGACCAGGAAGCTTATCACTATCGGATTCAGGTGGTGAATGAAGCTGTCGCAGAAAAAGTTATCGATACACTGTCCCTTCCCGGAATTTCTGTGCAGAACACAGAAGCACTGGAAAAACAGCAGGAACAGAGAGAA
>ENA-OQCO01001280-OQCO01001280.1-human-gut-metagenome-genome-assembly--contig:-NODE-1280-length-9950-cov-1.556347_pt1 | contig 9950 bp, 8 predicted proteins | sample MGYA00242500_ERZ504582 | MGnify/ENA primary metagenome ERZ504582 (study PRJEB26092, sample SAMD00036346) | human gut metagenome | host: Homo sapiens | study: EMG produced TPA metagenomics assembly of the...
TGCGCGGACCGGTCGGCGGCGCTGCGCCGGGAAGCGGCCCTGAAAAAGCTGCCGAAAGCAAAAAAGGAAGCCCTCTGCGCCGGGTGGGAGGAGAAGAACCTCCCCCGCCTCTCGGTGGCGTCCCGCGCCGATGCAAAGGACATTCTGGAACTGTACAACTGGTATGTGCTGCACCACACCGCAACGTTTCAGGTCACGCCCTCCACACTGGAAGAGTACGAGGACTGGGTGGACAACACCCTGAAGGTGGCCCCGCTGCTGCTGGCGCGGGACGCAGACGGCAGGCTGCTGGGCTATCGCCTGCGCCCACCGCTGGCACCCGCGCGAGGCCTACGACTGGTCGGTGGAGAGCACCATCTACTGCGCCCCGGATGCCCCGCGGCTGCGGGGTGGGCACCCTTGCTCTACCGCGCACTGCTGGAATTGCTGGCCGCCTGCGGCTACTGGAACGTCTATGCACTCGTGGCCGACCCGAACCCCGCCAGCGAGCGCATCCATGCGCAGCTGGGCTTTTCCTGCGTGGGCCGCACCCCGCACACGGCGTATAAATTCGGCTGGCTGGGCCTGTCCACCTGGTGGCTGGCGCTGCGCACCGGCAACGAAAAGCCTGCTCCCGTCCGGAGGGTGACGGCAGAGCAGACGCAGGCCGTGCTCTGCAAATACGGAAAAACAGAATGAAACGAAACGAAGAGCTCCGGCATCTGCCGGGGCTCTTCTGCGTTTCGGAAAGCGGTGCTGAAACCTTGGCACCTGCCCGGCGGGACGGATGAAACGGCTTTCAGAATGTGTCAGAATATATGCAGCAGAACTGCATAAAAGTTGCATAAATAATAAAATATTTGCATAAACATGCAAAGTGCCACAAACGGCACTGGAAAAGGGCAGAAGGTTTGGCGGTTTTCCGCATTGACGGAAAAGCCGCGCCGCGTATAATAAAAAGCGTGATAAGCAACCGAGAGATCGAGCGCACCGGGAGGGACGCCCGGTGCAAAAAGACAAAAGTGTAAGCATGAAAACAAAAGGAGCGTTCATCATGAAAAAGGAAGACATCAAAAAAGTCGTTCTGGCCTACTCTGGCGGCCTGGATACCTCGATCATCATTCCCTGGCTGAAGGAAAACTACAACAACTGCGAAGTCATCGCCGTCTCCGGCGACGTGGGCCAGGGCACCGAGCTGGACGGTCTGGAAGAGAAGGCCAAGAAGACCGGCGCTTCCAAGCTGTACGTTCTGGACCTGAAGAAGGACTTCATTGAGAACTACATCTTCCCCACCCTGAAGTTCGGCGCAAAGTATGAGGACTACCTGCTGGGCACCAGCTTCGCACGTCCCTGCATCGCAAAGGCTCTGGCCGACATCGCCATCCAGGAAGGTGCCGACGCCATCTGCCACGGCTGCACCGGCAAGGGCAACGATCAGGTGCGTTTTGAGCTGACCCTGAAGGCCCTCTGCCCCGATATGGCCATCATCGCTCCGTGGCGTGAGTGGGACATCAAGAGCCGTGACGAGGAGATCGACTACGCCGAGGCCCACAACATCCCCCTGAAGATCAACCGCGAGACCAACTACTCCAAGGACAAGAACCTGTGGCACCTGAGCCACGAGGGTCTGGATCTGGAGAACCCCGCCAACGAGCCGCAGTACAACAAGCCTGGTTTCCTGGAGCTGGGTGTTTCCCCGGAGCAGGCTCCCGATACCCCGACCTACCTCACCATCCACTTCGAGAAGGGCATTCCCACCGCCATCGACGGCAAGGAGATGGGCGCTGTGGAACTGGTCGAGTACCTGAACAAGGTCGGCGGCGAGAACGGCATCGGTCTGCTGGATATCGTTGAGAACCGTCTGGTCGGCATGAAGAGCCGCGGCGTGTACGAGACTCCCGGCGGTGCCATCCTGTACAAGGCCATCAATGTGCTGGAGACCATCACCCTCGACAAGGAGAGCGCACACCTCAAGGAGCAGCTGGCGCAGAAGTATGCCGACATCGTCTACAACGGCCAGTGGTTCACCCCGCTGCGCGAGGCTCTGGATGCCTTCGCCAACAGCCTGGCAAAGACTGTGACCGGCGACGTCAAGCTGAAGCTCTACAAGGGCAACATGATCAACGCAGGCGTCACCTCTCCGTACACCCTGTACGATGAGCAGACCGCTTCCTTCGGCGAGGACGAGGATTACAACCAGGCCGATGCAGCAGGCTTCATCAACCTGTTCGGCCTGTCCATCAAGGAGCGCGCAAAGCTGTCCAAGAGCTGGCCGAAGGTCGAGGACTAAGCGGCCGAACGAAGCCAACTTTCCCCGCTGTGTGTTTTCTACACTTTCACACAGCGGTTCCAAGACCGGCAGAGTTGCCGGCGGCACCGCCGCAGGAGCGTTTTCCCCTGCGGCGGCTTTGCCGTTTTTAGAGCCCTCTCAGTCTCGCTTCGCTCGCCAGCTCCCCCAAAGGGGGAGCCTTTGGCAGACCGGGAATGCCTGAGCAGGCTGAAAACCGCTGCGGTTCGTAAAATACATCGCTCCGTTCTCAAGGCGAACAGCGCCTCGGCCGGTTTTGGACGAAGGAATGTCTTCCCGACATGCCAATGCCTCTCACTTTGGGAGAGGTGGCAGCGCGTGAGCGCTGACGGAGAGGGTAAGCCCGACGGAGAGGTTGTACGAAGGACCGCGTTATAAATAGATGTGTTACAATCGAGATAAAGGGAACAGGAACTATGGCAGAACAACTCTGGAAAGGCCGTTTCTCCAAGGCGGTCGATTCGCGCGTCAATGATTTCAACTCTTCCATCCGCTTTGACCAGCGGATGATCGCACAGGATATGCGGGGCAGCGGCGTACACGCTACCATGCTGGCCAAACAGGGCATCATCTCCGAGCAGGACTGCGAGGACATCCTCAACGGTCTGGCTTCCATCGCCGATGATCTGGCCAGCGGCAAGCTGGAGATCGACCCCAACGCGGAGGACGTCCACACCTTCGTGGAGCAGACCCTGACCGCCCGCATCGGCGACGCCGGCAAGCGCCTGCACACCGGCCGCAGCCGCAACGATCAGGTGGCGCTGGACATCCGCCTGACCCTGCGCGACTACAGCCGGATGCTGCAGGGCCGCATCGTCGAGCTGGTCCGGGTCATCTGCAAAAAGGCAGCGGAGAACACCGCCGCCGTCATGCCCGGCTACACCCACCTGCAGCGCGCCCAGCCCATCACCTTCGGCCACGCGCTGATGGCCTATGCCTGGATGCTGCTGCGCGATCTGCAGCGCTTTGAGGATGCCACCGCCCGCATGGATGCGCAGTGCCCGCTGGGTTCCGGCGCACTGGCCGGCACCACCTACCCGCTGGACCGCGCCTTCACTGCCGAGAAGCTGGGCTTTGCCGCACCCTGCGCCAACAGCCTGGACGGCGTGTCCGACCGCGATTTCTGCATCGAGCTGGCCGCCGCCATCTCCACCTGCATGATGCACCTGTCCCGCCTGTCGGAGGAGATCATCCTCTGGTGCAGCTGGGAGTTCAAGTTCATCGAGCTGGACGACGCTTTCACCACCGGCTCCTCTATCATGCCGCAGAAGAAAAATCCGGACGTCACCGAGCTGATCCGCGGCAAGACCGGCCGCGTCTACGGCGACCTGAACACCCTGCTCGTCATGATGAAGGGCATCCCGCTGGCCTACAACAAGGATATGCAGGAGGATAAGGAGGCCATCTTCGACGCCGTCGATACCCTCGACCTCTGCCTGAAGACTGTCACCCCGATGCTGGACACCATGAAGACCCTGCCCGCCAATATGCGCCGCGCTGCGGCCAAGGGCTTCATCAACGCCACCGACTGCGCCGATTACCTGACCAAAAAGGGAATGCCCTTCCGCGATGCCTACAAGCTGACCGGTTGCATGGTCTCCGACTGCATCAGCAAAGACAAGACCCTCGAAGAGCTGACACTGGACGAGTTCCGGGGCTACAGCAGCCTGTTTGAGAACGATATCTACGATGCCATCGACCTCATCAAGTGCTGCGAGGGCCGCACCAGCTACGGCGGCCCCTCCGAGGCAAGCGTGAAGAATCAGATCGCACTGGCATCTGCACAGGTGGACGCATGGGAGGCGAACAACGCATGAGCGTGAAAGTTTTTATCGACGGTTCCTCCGGCACCACCGGTCTGCGCATCGCGGACCGTCTGGCGGCCCGGTCTGAGATCGAGCTTCTGAGCATCTCTGCCGAGGGCCGCAAGGACGTGAACGAGCGGGCCAGCGTCATCAACTCCGCAGACCTCGCCTTCCTCTGCCTGCCCGATGCGGCTTCCAGAGAGGTCATGCCCCTGCTCCGCCCGGACGTCAAGGTGCTAGATACCTCCACGGCCTTCCGCACCGACCCGGCATGGGACTATGGCTTCCCGGAGCTGAAGGGCCAGAAAGAGAAGATCCAGAACTCCTGCCGGGTGGCCGTGCCCGGCTGCTACGCCAGCGGCTTCATCAGCATTGCGCGGCCGCTGGTCGAGCTGGGGCTGGCCCCGGCGGACTATCCGTTCAGCTGCACGGGCCTCTCCGGCTACTCCGGCGGCGGCAAAAAGATGATCGCCGAGTACGAGAGCCCGGACCGCCCGGCCCACAGCAAGATCGACGCGCCCAAGAGCTACGGCCTCACGCTGGCCCACAAGCACCTGCCGGAAATGCAGAAGATCAGCGGGCTGGCCCACACGCCCGCCTTCGTGCCGGTGGTCTGCGATTACTATTCCGGGATGCAGGTCCTCGTTCCGCTGGACCTGAAGCTGGCGGGCACCACCGCCGGGCAGGTGGCCGAGGGCATCGCCGCTTATTATAAGGACGGCGCGATGGTCTCCGTCCACGCCCTGAACGAACCGCTGCCCGAAAACGGCCTGTACTCCAACGCCCTCTCCGGCAGCGACCGGATGGAGCTGTACCTGACTGTGAACGCAGCAGGCGACCAGATGATGCTCATTTCGCTGTTCGACAACCTGGGCAAAGGCTCGTCCGGTGCGGCCGTGCAGTGCATGAACCTGATGCTGGGTCTGAATGAGGTCGAAGGATTAGAGTGAAACCTCTCCGCCATCGCTCACGCGAGGCCGGAAAGGTCGATAGGGGGAAGAACGATATGTCTTACAAGGAAGTATCGGGCGGCATCTGTGCGCCCAGAGGATTTGCAGCGGCCGGTGTCCATTGCGGCATCCGGGCCAACCACAACGAAAAATACGATCTGGCGCTCATCAAAGCGGAAGTCCGCTGCGCGGCCGCCGGTGTCTACACCACCAACAAGGTCTGCGGTGCGCCCATCAAGGTGGACCGTGCCCACCTGAAGGACGGCTATGCACAGGCCATCCTTGTCAACAGCGGCAACGCCAACACCTGCGCCGCCAACGGTGTGGCACTGGCCGAAGCGTGCTGTGCGCTGGTGGGCAAGGCGCTGGACATCCCCGCTGAGGATGTTCTGCCCGCCTCCACCGGCGTCATCGGCCAGCCCATGGTCATCGACCCGTTTGCCCGCGGCATCCCCGCCGCAGCGGCCAAGCTGGCCGCAACCGGGCAGGGCAGCACCGATGCGGCGACTGCCATCATGACCACCGACACCCACAAAAAAGAGTACGCCATCCAGTTCGAGCTGGGCGGCAAGACCTGCACCGTGGGTGCCATCGGCAAGGGCAGCGGCATGATCGCCCCCAATATGGCGACCATGCTGGCCTTCTACACCACCGATGCCGCCGTCTCCCCCGCCCTGCTCGAAAAGGCGCTGAAGACCGTCGTGCCCGGCACCTACAACCAGATGAGCGTGGACCTCGATACTTCGACGAACGACACCCTCATCATCCTGGCATCGGGCCTTGCGGGCAACCCGGAGATCACCGAGGAGAACGCCGATTACGAGGCCTTTGTGGCAGCGCTGACGGCCATTGCCGAGCACATGTGTGCCGAACACGCCGGTGACGGCGAGGGCGCGACCCACCTCATCACCTGCGAAGTCACCCATGCGCCCGACCTGAAGACGGCCCGTGCCGTCTCCCGCAGCGTGGTCTGCTCCAACCTGTTCAAGGCGGCGGTCTTTGGCCGCGATGCCAACTGGGGCCGCATCCTCTGCGCCATCGGCTACACCCCCGGCGACTTCTCCATCGACAAGGTCTGCGTCTGGCTGTCCAGTGCCGCCGGGGAAGTCTACGTCTGCGAGAACGCAGCCTACCACCCCTACAGCGAGGACGAGGCCGCCAAAGTGCTGGCCGAGCACGATGTCCTCGTCAAGGTGGACATGGGCACCGGCGACGTCCGTGCAAAGGCCTGGGGCTGCGACCTGACCTATGATTACGTCAAGATCAACGGCGATTACCGCACCTGAGAAGCGGTTCGAAACAGAGCATCGAGCGGGAAGAGGAAACGTATGAAGAACGAAGAAATGGCCCTCCTGTTTTCGGAGGCGACCCCTTACATCCAGAAGTACCACGGCAAGACCATGGTCATCAAATACGGCGGCAACGCCATGATCAACGAAACGCTGAAGAACGCCGTCATGAACGACCTCGTCACCCTGACGCTGCTGGGCGTGCGGGTGGTGCTGGTCCACGGCGGCGGCCCGGCCATCAATGAAATGCTGAAAAAGGTCGGCGTGGAGAGCCATTTTGCCAACGGTCTGCGCGTGACCGACGACGCCACCATGGAGATCGTCCAGCAGGTGCTGGCCGGAAAGGTGAACAAGGACCTCGTGGCAAAGCTGCGCGGCCGCGGCGTCGGCCTGTGCGGCATGGACGGCCAGATGCTCCGCTGCACCGAGCTGGACCCCCAGCTGGGCCATGTGGGCGAGATCATCCATGTGGACCCGACCCTGATCGAAAATCTGCTGAACGGCGGCTACATCCCGGTCATCGCAACGGTCGGCATGGACGACCTCGGCCAGGCATACAATGTCAACGCCGACACCGCTGCCGCCCAGATCGCCATTGCGCTCAAGGCCGAAAAGCTCGTCTCCATGACCGATATCGCGGGCCTGCTGCGGGATAAGGACGACGAATCCACCCTCATCCCCGAAGTGGAAGTCTCCGAGATCGAGGGCTACAAGGCCGCTGGAGTCATCGCAGGCGGCATGATCCCCAAGATCGGCGGCATGGCCGATGCCATCTATCAGGGCGTCCACGAGGCCGTCATCATTGATGGCCGTGTCCCCCACTCCATCCTGCTGGAGCTGTTCTCCAACCGCGGTTCCGGCACCCGCTTCTACCGCCGGAGTCATCAGGAATAAGGGTTGCTCAAATTCCAGAAGAACGGTATAATAAGAAAAAGTGCGCACCGGAATGCCAAGGCCTCTCCTACAAGGAGAGGTGGCAATGCGAAGCATTGACGGAGAGGTTGTACAGAGGAAACGTTGCCCTTCCTACAACCTCTCAGTCTCGCTTAGGCTCGACAGCTCCCCTGGTAGGGGAGCCTTTGGCATAGAGGAAAGGGAGGTCAGCAAATTTATGGATTCCGAAAAAGTCATCAAGCGGGACAACGACTATGTCCTGCATACCTACAACCGCAATCCCATTGCGCTGGAAAAGGGCCACGGCCTGTATGCCGAAGGCCCCGAAGGCCAGAAGTATCTGGATTTCACCAGCGGCATCGGCGTCAACAGTCTGGGCTATTGTGATGTGGACTGGGCCGAGGCCGTTTCCGAGCAGGCCCACAAGCTGCAGCACACATCCAACCTCTACTACACGGCCCCCTGCGGCAAGCTGGCCAAAAAGCTGTGCAAGCGCACCGGCATGAGCAAGGTCTTCTTTGGCAACTCCGGTGCCGAGGCCAATGAGGGTGCCATCAAGGCGGCCCGCAAATACAGCTTCGACCACTACGGCAAGGGCCGTGATGTGGTCATCACGCTGGTCAACAGCTTCCATGGCCGCACCATCGCTACCCTGACCGCCACCGGGCAGGAGGTGTTCCACAACTACTTCGGCCCCTTCAACGAGGGCTTCCAGTACGTCCCGGCGGGCGACCTCGAAGCCCTGACCGAGCTGGTGGACCGCCACACCTGCGCCGTGATGCTGGAGCTGGTGCAGGGCGAGGGCGGCGTCGTGGCGCTGGAGCCGGAATACGTGCAGGCCGTCCGCAAGCTCTGCGATGACAGGGACCTGGTCCTCATCGTGGACGAAGTGCAGACCGGCGTGGGCCGCACCGGCACCTTCCTGTGCTGTGAGCACTACAACCTCAAGCCGGATGTTGTCACCCTGGCCAAGGGTCTGGGCGGCGGCCTGCCCATCGGTGCCGTGCTGATGAACGAAAAGGTCGCGGCCGGGATGGGTGCAGGCACCCACGGCTCCACCTTCGGCGGCAACCCGGTGGTCTGCGCCGGTGCCAATGTGGTCGTGGACCGGATGGACAACGGATTTTTGGCGAACGTCAATGAGCGCGCCGTCCAGCTGCGCACCGGCCTGGCAAAGCTCCCCATGGTCAAGAGCCTGTCCGGCATCGGCCTGATGGTGGGCATCGAATTTTTCGGCGACATCCGGGCGGCGGATGTCCTCGCCGCCTGCCGCGAAAAGGGCCTGCTGGTGCTGACGGCCAAGACCCGCCTGCGCCTGCTGCCGCCCCTGACCCTGACGGCACATGATGTCGAGAAGGCACTGGCCATCCTGAACGAAGTGCTGAGCGAGATGGCCCAGAAGTCTCCGGAGGAACAGGCATGAAACATCTGCTGAAACTGAGCGACCTCTCCCCCGAAGAGCTGCACCACATCCTCGATGTGGCCGACCGGCTCAAGGCGGAGCAGAAGGCCGGAGGCACGGCACCGCTGCTGCACGGCAGGAGCGTGGCGCTGATGTTCTCCAAAAACTCCACCCGCACCCGCACCAGCTTTGAGGTGGGCGTGTACCAGCTGGGGGGCCTTGGCAACTACATGAACGCCGCCACCGAGCTGCAATCCGGCCGGGGCGAGCCGCTCAAGGATACCGCCCGTGTGCTGGGCCGCTACTACGACTGTGTGGTCTGGCGCACCTACGCCAGTGCGACCTTGAAGAGTTCGCCGAGCTGGCCGGGGTCCCGGTCATCAACGGCCTGACCGACTATGCCACCCCTGCCAGGTGCTGGCCGACCTGATGACCATCCGGGAACGCCGCGGCGCACTGGAAGACCAGAAGCTCTGCTTCATCGGCGATGGATGCAGCATGGCGAACAGCCTCATCGTGGGCGGTCTGCTGGCCGGGATGACCGTCAGCTGCGTCTGCCCGCAGGGCTACCGCCCCACCGCCGATGTGCTGATGTTTGCCCACAAATATGGCCCGAAGTTCCATCTCCTCACCGACCCCGCCGAGGGCGTGAAGGACGCCGACGTGGTCGTGACGGCGGCTTGGAACACCGCCCCCGGCACACCGGAGAGCGAACGCCGCCTGCGCGATTTCGCGGGCTTTCAGGTCACGAGCGGCCTGCTGAGCGGAGCAAAGCCCGACGCGATGCTCCTCCACTGCCTGCCCGCCCACCGCGGCGAGGAGATCTCCACGGCGGTCTTTGAACAGCACGCCGACGAGATCTTCACCGAAGCCGAGAACCGCCTCCACGTCCAGAAAGCCGTTCTGGCCATCCTTCTGGCGAACCAATAAGCGGGAACATACAGGCTTCATAAAACAGCCGTTTGAACGGATAGAAAGAAAACCAGAACGGTCAGCTGGCTCAGCTGCGCAGTTCTGGTTTTCTGCTGTTTGTAAGAGCAGGGAGCGTCCTGCGGTCACAACGTTTCAATTCTTAAAAATTCCTGTCCTGCCGGAAACAAGTGCGACAAACTGGAAGTTATAAACATCTTTGCAAATATACCATATCTATTAACTGTACACCACACTCATAAATTGGGTGGTCATAATGGTCCGTAAAGAAATTCGGAATCTTGTGAGAACGGACAAATCCGCATTTTTCATAAAACGGTACGGTCAACGGGCTGTCACCTGTTCCAACCTGCAAAATAGAATATTCATCTGCATTATTTACTTGCAAGGAAG
>ENA-OQCO01001281-OQCO01001281.1-human-gut-metagenome-genome-assembly--contig:-NODE-1281-length-9929-cov-3.159457_pt1 | contig 9929 bp, 8 predicted proteins | sample MGYA00242500_ERZ504582 | MGnify/ENA primary metagenome ERZ504582 (study PRJEB26092, sample SAMD00036346) | human gut metagenome | host: Homo sapiens | study: EMG produced TPA metagenomics assembly of the...
TTGATTATTACAACAACAAACGCATTAAAGTAAAATTAAAAGGACTTAGTCCTGTGCAGTACAGAACTAAATCCTTTGGATAAATTAGTTGTCTAACTTTTTGGGGTCAGTACAAGAGCTCAGCATCCGCTGGTTTTTTTCTTTCAGTATATTAAAAAACAACCGTTCTCACGATTGTTCAATAAATTTAAATCTTTTCAAGGACAGATTGGGTTACCCAAGTCTTGAGATTTCCGATTTGGACGAGGATGCCATCGCTAGGTGGGTCAATGGCAAGAACTTTGAAGTTACCTGGAATAGTAAAGGTCTCACCAGGATTGAGGTACTGGTCTGATGTTGGATTATCTTGTGCATCAACTTCAAGAACGGGGCTAGGGTCAACGATATTGTGTTTGGTTGGTGTACCTCCAGCTAAATCTTGGCTGGTGATGGTATTTCCTGACACAGAGGTGACACGGAAGGTACCTGTGAATCGGACTGAATCGCCAACTTTTATAGAAGAATTAGTAGGATTTCCATTCTGAGTTCCTGATTCGAGGTCTTTAAAATGGATATATCCAGACACTTGACTCTTATGGAAGCTACGTTTGTGATATTTCTCAGGCCCCTGACCCGCATCGTAGTTGTATTCTTCAATAGTTACCTGATCACCATGTACTTCTGCAACCCAAGCGACATGCCCCATGTGACCAGCTCCATTAACACCAGCTGAGAACCAGGCGATGCTCCCTACGGCAGGATTCATGTCAACACGGTGGCCATTCGCACGTGCGATATTACCCCAAGTGATGGCATTTCCATAACCTATAGGTAAGGTGAATCCATTGGTGTTGCTAAGGCGGTAGGCCGCAAAGGAAGTACACTGACGCCAGTACATAGTCCAAGGGTCCACGCCGAAGCCACCATATTTCCAAGAAAAAGGGTAGTCATCTCCGAGGACAGCTGCCTGAGCAGAGCCGCTGCACGAAACCGAAACAGTCGCTAGACAAGCTAGCAGTATGAGATAATTTAGTAATTTTTTCTTCATTTCAACCTCCACCTACCTATTCGCAGTTTTTCAGGAAAATGAAGATGATTTTTGAATTTAAGTCTCTCTTAAGCTATTTAGACTATACTATCATTAATCCTAAATAACTTTTTTCATTTTCATAATCTCCTAAGAGGCGGTCCAAGTGGTCGCCTTTTTTATGTTCAAATTTGGCTACACACCCATATCTCCGAACAAATATGTTATAATAGTTACATATAATTCGTGAAAATAACTAATTTTTCCGAATGATGGTCGTTAACGGGCATTTGCCCCTAGTCTTATTTGATATTGAGGTATCTTTCAAATGAAACTTTTGGTTGTTGGTTCTGGCGGTCGTGAACATGCGATTGCCAAGAAATTATTGGAGTCTAAGGACGTTGAGCAGGTTTTCGTGGCTCCTGGTAATGACGGGATGACATTGGACGGTCTTGATTTGATCAATATCGGAATTTCCGAACATTCTAAGCTTATTGACTTCGCAAAAGCGAACGATATTGCTTGGACCTTTATCGGTCCAGACGATGCCCTTGCGGCTGGTATCGTGGATGATTTCAATGCGGCAGGACTCAAAGCCTTTGGTCCGACCAAGGCTGCGGCTGAACTTGAGTGGTCTAAGGATTTTGCTAAGGAAATCATGGTCAAATATGATGTTCCAACAGCAGCCTATGGCACATTTTCAGATTTCGAGGAAGCTAAAGCCTATATTGAGGAAAAAGGTGCTCCAATCGTTGTCAAGGCAGACGGCTTGGCCCTAGGTAAAGGTGTCGTCGTTGCTGAAACAGTTGAGCAAGCAGTAGAAGCCACTCACGAGATGCTTTTGGACAATAAATTCGGTGACTCAGGTGCGCGTGTGGTCATAGAGGAATTCCTGGACGGGGAAGAGTTCTCTCTCTTTGCCTTTGTCAATGGGGACAAGTTCTACATTATGCCAACGGCTCAAGACCACAAACGTGCTTATGATGGTGACAAGGGACCTAACACTGGTGGGATGGGTGCCTATGCGCCAGTTCCTCACTTGCCACAGAGTGTGGTTGACACAGCGGTTGACACTATTGTCAAGCCGGTTCTTGAAGGCATGATCAAAGAAGGTCGTCCCTACACTGGTGTCCTTTACGCTGGTCTTATCTTGACAGCTGACGGCCCTAAAGTCATCGAGTTCAACTCTCGCTTTGGTGATCCTGAAACGCAAATCATCTTGCCTCGTTTGACATCTGATTTTGCGCAAAATATCACTGACATTTTGGATGGCAAAAAGCCAGCAATCACTTGGACCGACAAGGGTGTGACACTTGGTGTGGTTGTAGCATCAAACGGTTACCCACTCGCTTATGAGAAAGGCGTCAAGCTTCCAGCCAAGACAGAGGGCGACATCGTCACTTACTATGCAGGTGCTAAATTCGCTGAAAATGGCCAAGACCTCCTTTCAAACGGCGGACGTGTCTACATGCTGGTCACAACAGCAGACACCGTCAAAGATGGTCAAAATATCATCTACAGCGAACTCAACAACCAAAACACAGAAGGCTTGTTCTACCGTACAGATATCGGTAGCAAGGCTAACAAATAATAAGTGACCGTAGGTGTAAAAGGCGAGCGAAAGCGAGCCAAACTAAGATAATGGTTACCGTGGTGAAAAGACCAGAACAGATCCTGTTCTGGTCGAGGGAACTTTGAGACCCTAGGCTAAAAGTTTAGGGATGAAACCGAAGGTTTGCTTCCGTCCCCACCACCTAAGACCATTATCAAAAAAGAAATAATATAAGAAAGGGAATGTTCAGTTAGTTTTCCTAACCGAACACGGGACTAAATCCCTAGGAAAAAAGATAAAACTGCCTAGACGTAACGTCGTCGTTAGTTTCCCTATTTTTCTACGGGAGTTTTCGCAAGCGAATCGTCCCTTTGTATCTTAATATGAAACCAGTAATTTCCATCATCATGGGCTCAAAATCCGACTGGGCAACCATGCAAAAAGCCGCTGAAGTCCTCAATAACTTCGGTGTCGTTTACGAAAAGAAAGTTGTTTCTGCACACCGTACACCGGACCTCATGTTCAAGCATGCCGAAGAAGCTCGTAGCCGTGGCATCAAGGTTATCATCGCTGGTGCGGGTGGCGCAGCTCACTTGCCAGGGATGGTAGCAGCTAAAACTACCCTTCCAGTCATTGGCGTGCCTGTCAAATCTCGTGCTCTTAGCGGTGTGGATTCACTTTATTCCATCGTTCAGATGCCAGGTGGAGTACCAGTCGCAACTATGGCGATCGGTGAAGCAGGTGCGACCAACGCAGCCCTCTTTGCCCTTCGTCTTCTCTCGGTAGAAGACAAGGCTATTGCAGAGGCACTTGCTAACTTTGCTGAAGAACAAGGAAAAATCGCAGAGGAGTCTACAAATGAGCTCAACTAAAACCATTGGTATCATCGGTGGTGGCCAGCTTGGTCAGATGATGGCCATTTCTGCTATCTATATGGGCCACAAGGTTATCACCCTTGATCCTGCATCAGATTGTCCATCTTCTCGTGTGTCTGAGGTTATCGCGGCACCCTACGATGACGTAGATGCTCTTCGTCAGTTGGCGGACTGCTGTGATGTTCTCACTTATGAATTTGAGAATGTCGACGCTGACGGTCTTGACGCTGTCATCAAGGATGGACAACTTCCACAAGGAACAGAACTGCTTCGCATTTCACAAAACCGTATCTTTGAGAAGGACTTCCTCTCAAACAAGGCTCAAGTAACGGTGGCACCTTACAAGGTCGTGACCTCTAGCCTTGATTTGGAAGATATTGACCTTTCTAAAAATTACGTTCTCAAGACTGCGACAGGTGGTTACGATGGCCACGGTCAAAAAGTCATCACATCAGCCGAAGATTTGGAAGAGGCAAATGCACTTGCTAACTCAGCTGAGTGTGTCTTGGAAGAGTTCGTCAACTTCGACCTTGAAATTTCGGTTATCGTGTCAGGTAACGGCAAGGATGTGACGGTTTTCCCAGTTCAGGAAAATATCCACCGCAACAACATCCTCTCTAAGACTATCGTTCCAGCTCGTATTTCTGATAGACTAGCAGACAGAGCTAAAGCTATTGCTGTGAAGATTGCTGAGCAACTTAACCTCTCTGGTACCCTTTGTGTAGAAATGTTTGCGACAGCTGATGACATCATTGTCAACGAAATTGCGCCACGCCCACACAATTCAGGGCACTACTCAATCGAAGCCTGCGACTTTTCACAATTTGACACACATATCTTGGGCGTTCTCGGAGCACCACTTCCAGCAATCAACCTCCATGAACCTGCTGTTATGCTCAACGTCCTCGGCCAACACGTCGAAGCAGCTGAGCGTTATGTCACAGAAAATCCAAGCGCCCACCTCCACATGTATGGTAAACTAGAAGCGAAGCACAACCGAAAGATGGGTCATGTGACTTTGTTTAGTAATGAGCCAGATAATGTGGTTGAGTTTGGGAAAGGAATTGATTTTTAGGTAAAAATAGCAATTCTAGGACTCGAAGTCATTGGAATGACTTATGCTACGCCTTTCAAAAAGCTGGCCACCAAGTAGAACATGTATTGAGAGAGTAAGCGAAACAATGCTCAAAAATCTCTCTCGGTTGACCTGCTAGATGGTCACTATCATTCCAAGGGTGAAAACAAACATGACACCTATGAGGTACATGTGGCGAAAGCTCATTCAGAATACGATTTTATTTTTCTGAGTGTGAGTCATGGCTTTGTCAAAGAAGCTGTGGAAATCTTGCGAAAAAATAATGTCAAAGGCACCCTTGTTTTCTTCTGTAATTTCTGGGATACTCGAAAAGAGGTAGAGGAGTGGGCAGGAGACTACGTTTATATTCTAGCTTTTCCAACTGCTGGAGGCCAGATGCAGGATGACCATTTGGATGGGGTCTTGTTCGACCATTTAATGCTAGAAGGTGAGCAAAAAGCACACATTTCTAACTATACTGTTTTGACGGCTTTACTGACTTCTGCAGATTTAAAGTTAAAGTGGGAAGTGCCTCATGATATGGTCGAGTGGATTTGGATTCACATGGCGATTAACGCAGGTGTCACTTCGACAGCTGCACGTTCGGGGAATCTGGAAAATCCAGAACAGCTGGCTCTGAACTTGATGAATAGTTCTTCGGAATTATCATTAGTCATCAAGACCATTCGAGAAGCTTTGAAAGTCGTAGAAGCGCGTGGCGTAAATTTGAAGCTTTACAAAGCTGAGCTCTTGCCGTACAAAATTTCCGCATGGATTGCTGGAAAAGCCATGAAAATCATGTTTGCAAAAAATGAGCTGATCCGAAAAATTATGACCTTACACAATGATAAACAGGACATCTTCTATTGTTGTCAAAGTGTTTATTAAACCGGTCAGGAGTTAGGTGTGAAGATGCCCATTCTGGAAGCAAATATGAAGGGAATTTCACTTTAGGAGGTTTTATGATTCAACTCATCGTTAATGCATTTGTTGAAAAAGATAAGACAGGAGCAGTCGTTGAAGTCTTGTATGCTAATAGCAATCACGAAAAAGTGAGAGCTAAGTATGAAGAGCTAGTTGCACAATACCCTGAAAACTATTTAGCTATCTATGATGTCCCGCTGGATACGGATTTGAATACACTAGATTATTATCCATCTGTGTGGATTGGGAAAGAGGAATTTGAATAAACCGACTGTCGGTTGTTAATTGATGTGAAACATCAAAAGAATATTGCACGTAAAACTAAAAAGAAGCGGACATAGGATTCGATTAAGATGAGCTAAACGTCCAATCTTTGATAGAATAAAATAAACAAAAAAGAAAGGAACAAGGGCACTCGTATTCACTAAAACTGAATACGGGCTACGGACTTGGTCGAAAAGATAGTTTTTCCTAGAAGCTGATGCTTCTTCGTCTAAACTCCTATTTTGACTGTGTCCGCTTAACGCCCTTAATATCTTAATTATGATCGAACGTTACTCTCGCCCAGAAATGGCGAACATTTGGACTGAAGAAAATAAATACCGTGCTTGGCTTGAGGTGGAAATCTTGGCTGACGAAGCATGGGCTGAGTTGGGGGAAATCCCTAAGGAAGATGTGGCTTTGATTCGTGAAAAGGCGGACTTTGACATCGACCGTATTTTGGAAATCGAGCAGCAAACTCGTCACGATGTGGTTGCTTTCACACGTGCGGTTTCTGAAACTCTTGGCGAAGAGCGTAAGTGGGTTCACTATGGTTTGACGTCTACTGACGTGGTAGATACTGCCTATGGTTACCTCTACAAACAAGCCAACGATATTATCCGCAAGGATCTTGAAAACTTCCTTAATATCATCGCTGACAAAGCGAAGGAACACAAGTTTACGATCATGATGGGTCGTACGCACGGTGTGCACGCTGAGCCTACAACTTTTGGTCTTAAATTAGCGACTTGGTACAGTGAAATGAAGCGTAATATCGAGCGTTTCGAGCATGCGGCTGCTGGTGTGGAAGCTGGTAAGATTTCTGGTGCGGTTGGTAACTTTGCCAACATCCCACCATTTGTTGAAAGTACGTCTGCGACAAGCTTGGTATCCGTGCTCAAGAAATCTCTACACAGGTGCTTCCTCGTGACCTTCACGCTGAGTACTTTGCAGTTCTGGCCAGCATCGCAACTTCTATCGAGCGTATGGCAACTGAAATTCGTGGTCTTCAAAAATCTGAACAACGTGAAGTGGAAGAGTTCTTTGCAAAAGGTCAAAAAGGATCCTCAGCAATGCCTCACAAACGTAACCCTATTGGTTCTGAAAACATGACAGGTCTTGCACGTGTCATCCGTGGTCACATGGTAACAGCTTATGAAAACGTAGCTCTTTGGCACGAACGCGATATCTCTCACTCATCAGCTGAGCGTATCATCGCACCAGACACAACCATCTTGATTGACTACATGCTTAACCGTTTTGGAAACATCGTTAAGAACTTGACAGTCTTCCCAGAAAACATGATCCGCAACATGAACTCCACATTTGGTCTTATCTTCAGTCAACGTGCTATGCTTACCTTGATTGAAAAAGGCATGACGCGTGAACAAGCTTACGACCTTGTTCAACCTAAGACAGCTCAATCATGGGATAACCAAGTAGACTTTAAACCACTTCTTGAAGCAGATCCAGAGGTAACTTCTCGCCTCACTCAAGAAGAAATCGACGAAATCTTCAACCCAGTTTATTATACTAAACGTGTTGATGAAATCTTCGAACGCATCGGTTTGGGTGACTGATTTATATGAATAAGAGAAAGCAGGACCGCCCTGCTTTTTTATGGTGATATCTATGTCACTATTTTTGTTCTCTTTTTGGCTTTACAATAGGGTCATCGCAAGAAAACTGTCAGGAAGGAGGAGTTATCATTCTTAAAAGGACGATTTAACTGTTTGCCGGAACTTAGTCTCTTAATAGTAGCCTTGCTTATAATATCATCCGGATTATGAATGATTTAGGAAGTATCAAAGTTCCTTCTTGGTTTTTAGATATGGATATTCCTAATGGGTGCTTACTATTACTTATTTTGCTTATCGTTTTAAAAAGTGATGAAAGAGAATAATATTTTAAGTAACCTTTAAGTTCATTAAGATATATTATAACCATCCTAGTAAAGCAGCTAGCTTTTGTGAGCTAGAAGGTGAACATAATTTTTTCATAACAAATTTCCCCTAAGAAAGTCTAGCAATCTAGGCTTTTTTCTTCTTTTTGATGTTTTATTAGGATATTTTAAGAAAACACTTGAAAACCCTTCTAGAAAAAGGTGATATAGTTATATAAAGATTCTATTGGACAAGCGGTCACCTTTGAAGATTAGGTTGGGAAGCCTGTACAATCGTATCTTTTCAGTGGTCATTGGACTGCTGTGAAAATCCCTTATGTTTTTTTGTGCTGCGATTTAAGGTTTCTTTAAGATAGGGAGGTTATACTGTAAATCCCCTAAATAACTTTTACTGAACACTTTTCAGTAAGTCTCGTTGGCTTACACTTTTTGTAGAACAACGAACTTTTCTTTTTCATAATCTCCAAAAGAGCTCAACATGATGTGTTGGGTTCTTTTTTTGGTTACTAAAAAACGCCCTTAGGCGTTTTAAGTATAGATTACATTTCGTCTGGAGCTTCAACACCGAGAAGGCGAAGGGCTTCTTTGAGGACTGTTGCTGTTGCGTAGCAAAGAGCCAAACGGCTGTCACGTTCTGGGCTTTCGTCCAAGATACGTGTGTGCGCATAGTATTTGTTAAAGGCTTGAGCCAAGCTGATAGCAAATTTAGCAACGATAGATGGTTCAAAGTTGTCTGATGCACGGTTGATGATACGTGGGAAGTCTTGTAAGAGTTTGATGATTTCCCAGCTTTCAACGTCGTTTAAGCTGTATGTAGCATCTGCAGATGGCGTGAAGTCAGCCTTGCGCAAGATAGATTGGATACGAGCGTGTGCATATTGAACGTAAGGTCCAGTTTCCCCTTCGAAAGATACCATAGCATCAAGATCAAAGTCATAACCATTCATGCGGTCTGTTTTAAGGTCGTAGAACTTGATAGCTCCAACACCAACAGCGTGAGCAATAGCTTCCTTGTTAGGTAAGTTTGGATTCTTAGCTTCTATTTGAGCTTGGGCACGGTTAACAGCCTCAGCGATAGTTGGCTCAAGCAAGATAACGTTACCTTTACGAGTCGACAATTTCTTACCGTTCTTAGTTACAAGACCAAAGGCAACGTGAGTCATGTCGTCAGACCAGTTATAGCCCATTTCTTTAAGAACAGCTTTCAACTGTTTGAAGTGGGCAGATTGTTCATTACCAACTACATAGATGGCTTTGGCAAAATCATAAGTACGTTTACGGTAGAGGGCAGCAGCCAAGTCACGTGTGATGTAGAGTGTTGCACCATCTGATTTTTTGATGAGGGCTGGGTGTTCGATACCGTATTTTTCAAGGTTAACCACTTGGGCACCTTGAGATTCTTGGAGAAGTCCTTTCTTTGTCAAAATGTCTACGACTTCATCCATCTTATCATTGTAGAAAGCTTCACCATTGTAGCTATCAAATGAAACACCAAGTTCATCGTAGAGACGGTTGAATTCCACTAAGCTTTCGTCACGGAACCATTGCCAGAGGGCAGTTGCTTCCTCATCACCAGCTTCCAATTTACGGAACCATTCACGAGCTTCTTCGTCTACAGATGGGTCTTCTTCAGCTTCGGCATTGATACGCACATAAAGTTGAAGGAGTTCATTGATAGGATTGGCTTTGACAGCTTCCTCGCTACCCCATTTCTTATAGGCAACAATAAGCATACCAAATTGTTTACCCCAGTCGCCCAAGTGATTGATGCGGACTGGTTTGTAACCTTGTTTAGCTACGATGTTGGCAAGAGCATCAGCGATAACCGTTGAACGCAAGTGACCGATAGAGAAAGGTTTGGCGATGTTAGGACTAGACATATCAAAGGCAATATTACGTCCGTTACCGATGTTTTGGTCAGCGTAGTGGCTACCTTGAGCGATGACTTGTCCAAGAACGTCCGCTGAAATTTTTGATTTATCGAGGAAGATGTTAATATAAGGACCAACAGCTTCAACTTTTTCAAAGTTTGAGGCATCAATTTTTTCAGCGATGTCTGCTGCAATCATTTGAGGAGCCTTGCGCAAGACTTTTGCCAATGAGAAGGCAGGAAAGGCGAGGTCTCCCATGTCAGCATTTTTAGGGGTTTCAAGCAGATTTTGAATGTTTTCTTGTTCCAACTCAGGAACAACTTTAGCAATTTCTGCTGCAATGAGTTCTTTAGTATTCATAGGTACTCCATTTCAAATCTTGTCATTCAAATCTATTTTACCATTATTTTAGTTAATATGGTAGAGACAAGAAAGTATCTCTTAAGAAGTATTCCATGAAAA
>ENA-OQCO01001284-OQCO01001284.1-human-gut-metagenome-genome-assembly--contig:-NODE-1284-length-9895-cov-1.850942_pt1 | contig 9895 bp, 10 predicted proteins | sample MGYA00242500_ERZ504582 | MGnify/ENA primary metagenome ERZ504582 (study PRJEB26092, sample SAMD00036346) | human gut metagenome | host: Homo sapiens | study: EMG produced TPA metagenomics assembly of...
TTCGGGCGGTTGGCGAGGTGTTGGTTATGAAGTTACGACGCTTGGGCCGCACGGCGCAAGCTGAACGTTATCGGACTTGCCTATAAGGGCTTATAAAGCCTTGGGATCATTGACGTGAGCGACTGTCAGAAGTCACGAAAAAGTCGTTGAAATTATCGCGACACGCCGGGCCGCACGCATGCGCTTTCAAGGTCGACTGCGGTCACGGTGATATCGCTGCCATGCCTTTCGCGCATGGCTCAAGTGTCCGTGATGATTGCTTGTTCCACCCGTCACCAAGACGGTTTGCCCGCTCGGTGATGACGTCTGTTTCATTTTCTGCCGCCCGGTTACATGGTTTACATGACGAACGACTACAGTCAAACATCGCCAATGAATTATTCCGCCAACATGGTGAAGGGATTCGAACAGACATGACCGATGTAACACTGTATGACCGTGATCCGAACTATATTCCGCGCGTGGCCGCCGTGCACGACATGTGCGGCTACGGCAAGTGCTCGCTGACCGCCGCGATTCCGATTCTCTCGGCCGCCGGCTGCGATGTGTGCCCGGTGCCGACCGCCCTGTTCTCGGCGCACACGCGCTATGCAGTGTTCACGTTCCATGACACCACGGATATTCTCTCCGGTTACTTGGATGCCTGGCAGAAGGAAGACGTGGAGCTGGATGGCGTGTATTCAGGCTTCCTCGGCTCCCCCGATCAGGTGGCAATTATTCAGCGTCTCTACCGCGAATATCCGAACGCGCTGCGTCTGGTTGACCCGGTGATGGGAGACGCCGGCGAAATGTACCCCACGTACACACCGGAGCTGTGCGAGGCAATGGGCGCGCTGGCCGATGGCGCCGACGTATTGATGCCGAACCTCACCGAAGCGAGCATTCTCACCAAGCGTGACTATCCTGGCCAAGATATTGATGAGGCCACGGTTAACGAGCTGCTTGGTGCTCTGCTGGAGTTGGGTGCCAAGAACGTGGTGCTGAAGGGCATCGACCATGGCGATGGCAAAATCGTCAACTATGTGGCCAGCGCTTCCACTGGTGTTGCCGGCAAGATCGAGCTGGCTCATGAGAAGTTGCCATACATGATTCATGGCACGGGTGACGCCTTCGCCTCTGCCCTGTGCGGCGCGGTGATGGCCGGCCGCGGCCTGGCCGAGTCGGCCGAAATCGCCGGTGAGTTCGTGCGCCACGCCATGGTCAGCACCCGTAACCAGCCGCATTTCGAGGATCGTGGCGTCAGTTTCGAACTGAACCTTGGCGAACTCACCGATTTGGTGAAGTGACCGCACCTTGGCTCCCCTCTCCGCTCACTGGGTCTGACGTATTCAGCGAACAATCCGATGGGTTGTTTTTCGTCACAGGGAAGTCGACTGGTGAGCCTTGGTAAACCTTCTGAACTAATGGTGGATAACCGGGTTTTCATCCACACGTTATCCACAACACGCCAAACCGCGTCATAGTATCCACATTTGCCGGTTGCGCTTGTGCTCTTACATAAGTAACCCGCACAGTGGAATCATGAACGCTTTACCACCTACCCAGCCGACGACGAAGTCCGGCATCGACGCCGGTCTTGCCTTTCACCAGCCCATGCTGGCTTCACCTGATCCGCAGGCAATGCTGCCTTCGGAACGGATTGCGGCCACGATGGGCGACCGCAATCTGACGCCCAAACAGTTCGGCGCGCTCGGCGAGCAGTATGCCGCCGCGTGGCTGGAGGAACACGGTTGGACGACCTTGAGCCGCAATTGGCATACCCGTTACGGCGAATTGGACATCGTGATGCTCAATCCCGAGTACACGGTGGTGTTCGTCGAAGTGAAATCACGCCGGTCCATGCATTACGGATATCCGCAAGAGGCCATTACGCGGCGAAACAGCACAATCTCAGGAAAGCCGCCTGCGATTGGCTACTTGACCGGCGTAATCGGGTGCCGCATTCGGCGGTCCGTTTCGATGTCGTCACCATCGTGCTTCGGGTGGGCAGGCCGCTCGTGCATCACATTGAAAATGCCTTCTGAAGCCCCCCCCCCAAAAAAAAAACAGCCACGTTGCGAAACACATTGTGAAAGGAGTAGACATGGCTATCGGCAGCACCCTCTCAGTCGGACTGATCGGCCTTAAGGCTTCATCGTCCAAGTGCAGGCTTTCATCAGCCCTGGCTTGCCATACTTCAGCATCATCGGATTGCCGGATGCATCGTTGTCCGAAGCCCGCGAGCGCGTGAAATCAGCGTGTCAAGCCACTGGATTCGGTTGGCCGCAAACCCGTGTGACCGTGAACATGAGCCCTGCGGCCATGCCCAAACGCGGTTCGTCGCATGATCTGGCCATCGCGGCCAGCGTCCTATGTGCGGCGGGTGCCATAGGGCATGATTGCCTAGAAGATACCATTGTGCTCGGCGAAGTGAATCTTGACGGCTCGGTGCTGCCGATTCATGGGCTGCTCCCGATCATGCTGCATGCCGAGGAACGTGGCGTGCGCAAAATGATTGTTCCCCATCGCAATCTTGACGAGGCTTCGATGGTGGATGGACTGGATGTAGTGGGCGTGAGGCATGTGGGTGAGCTCATCGAACTGATGGGCGGCGATGCCACCTATACGATTCCCGATACACCGGTTACCGACGAGACCACCACGGATCAATCGCCCACAAGTCATCCCAACGATTGTGGCGATATGAACGAGGTTCTGGGTCAGGAGCATGCCAAATGGGCGCTGCAAGTGGCGGCGGCAGGCGGGCATAATCTCATCATGACCGGCCCGCCAGGCAGCGGCAAAACCATGCTGGCCTCACGTATGCCCGGCATCATGTGTCCGTTGAACGAGGCGGAACAACTGGAAGTGGCATCGATTCGATCGCTGTGCGGCATACTGCCTCAGTACGGCATCACCGACATGCCGCCGTTCGAGGCACCGCACCACACCGCCAGCACGGCGGCCTTGGTGGGTGGTGGCAGCGGCATCGCCGTTCCCGGCGCAATCACGCGCGCGCATCGAGGCATTCTGTTTCTGGACGAGGCACCGGAATTCAGCGCACGCGCCCTGCAGACGCTGCGCGAACCATTGGAATCCGGGTATGTGGCGCTTTCCCGTTCAAAAGGCAGCACCTATTACCCGGCCTCATTCCAACTCATCATGGCGGCCAACCCCTGTCCGTGCGGATACTATTACGGCACCGGCGAACGTTGCGCTTGCCGGGAAAAAGACCGTATACGTTATTTCTCGCGATTGTCCGGACCGATATTGGATCGTGTGGATATTCAGATGGCGGTGCCACCAGTCTCGCGCATTGCCGTGCAAAGCGAGCCAATCGGCGAGTCCAGTGCCGGGATACAAGCTCGTGTGATTCGTGCCCGTCAAGTGGCCAAAGATCGGTTCAGACAGTATGGATGGGTGTGCAACGCGCAAGCTTCGGGCAAATGGCTGCACGCCAATACATCGCTGAAAGCGATGGAATTGGTCAATCGGGCCCTGTCCAATCATCAACTCACATTGCGCGGGGCTGATCGCGCCATGCGTCTGTCTTGGACGCTCGCCGATCTGGCCGGCCGCGTATCACCCACTGAACAGGACGTCCATCAGGGCATCGAAATGAGAACGAGGATGACATGAGTAACGCTACTGATATCCGGCAATCTGGCGGCACCGCAGGAAGTGTGGATCACACCGATACGAGTCTCGCCGTTTCGCGCACTATTCCCGTACCTCCCACGGATACGTTGTATCGTGCCGCGCTCACGTTCTGTCTTGATGGCGCGGATGTGATGATGTACGCCACGCTCAAAGGCGCGGAAAACGCCGAATCCCTCTGGCATGCGTTGGCGCAATCCCATCCAAGCCAGCCATCTGAAATCTGCGGCCCGGCGCTGTCACGTATTGACCGCATGTTCGTGGACGGCCTCACTCGATGGGGCCGCAAGGCGTCGGCGAACGCGATGCGCTCCTTCCGCAATGCACTGGCCTGCTGGCATAACCGCATGATGGACCTGCCCTCGCAAGACATCATCCAACTGGCCGACTGGTTCACTATGGATGGCACGCAATGGATTATCGGCCCTGGCCATCCATGTTGGCCCTCGCAGTTGGCCGACCTGTCCATTCGCTCCGATTGGGCGCCACCGCTGTGTTTGTGGATCAAAGGCGATCCACGCGCATTGACCAGTTGCGCCAAACCGGTCGGCATCGTCGGTTCACGGGACGTGACCGAATATGGCCGGTATGTGGCACACACCGTAGCCGAACAGGCAGCCGTTGCCGGGCATCTGGTCGTGTCCGGAGGCGCGATGGGCACGGATGCGGCGGCACATTGGGGAGCGTTGAATGCGCTGCACGGCAGAATGCCCGCCAATGTGGGCAAAACCGTTGCCGTATTCGCCGGCGGGCTCAACCATATCGGACCGATGCGTAACCGCACGCTGTTCGAACGCATCGAGGCGCAGGGTGGTGCACTGATCAGTGAACTGTGCCCCGGGACGATTCCCGAAGCCCGTCGTTTTCTGCTTCGCAACCGCATTATCGCGGCCATGTCTTCCACATTGATTGTGACGCAAGCCCGGTTGCGTTCCGGAGCGCTCAACACCGCGGGATGGGCATGCGAATTGCTGCGCGAAGTGTATGCGGTTCCCGGTGACATCAATCAGCCTTGCAACGCCGGGTGCAATAAGATGATCGGCGACCACCGAGCGATGATTCTGTGTGCCGCCACATCCACCGAGGATATATGCCATGAACGGCATAAGCCCGTTATGGCAGCATGCCCAGGCATATCGAAATCCACAGGTCAGGACTCGTCCGAAAACGAGGAGGCCATGGAAGTGCCGGCAACGACTCCGTTATCGCCAGCATCCTCGGAATCATCGGCGTCACAGGAGTCGTCACAAGATTCAGGTCATTCGAAACGTTCGAAGACCAAGCATACTCAGCCTACGCGCACTCAATCCAAGGATGGGCCGGCGAGCGCAACTGCCGATTCCGGTAACGACAAAAGCAAGGGTGAAGAGCTTCCCTCGTCGCATCAGATGCCGGATCTTCGTGTCAAGCCGAAGCCCGATCCCGAGAAGGAAGCCCAACAACGTATCATTATCGCCAAGCTGCCGGAAATGGAACGCACATTAGTGGCATTGATTCGTGAATGCCGTAAACGACATCTCATCGTCACCCCGGACGCACTATTGCGTGTGGCGCGAGAGACGGTACCCGACGAGATTCCCAATATCGGCACCATACTTGAGCTACTCGGCGCATTGGAGCTGAAGGGAGTGATCGAGCGGGATGCCGGCATACTCAAGCTGAGCAGCCGTGTCGGCTAATCGGCTTCCATGACACGGCTCGAAGGCTGTTCGGCGGGTGTGCGAGAATCGAACCCATGAGTCCGAAACGTTTGGAAGATATGTATGATGCGGTGATCGTCGGCGCCGGAGCGGCCGGCCTGTCGGCGGCGTTGGGACTGCTGCGCTCCCCCGAGATCACCGAGCTCAAGGAACAAGGCGTGGACCCGAAGATCCTCGTGGTCTCCAAACTGCAGCCGCTGCGTTCGCACACCGGTTCAGCCGAGGGCGGCATCGCCGCGAGCCTGGGCAATGTGGAGTCCGATGACTGGCACTGGCATTACTACGACACCATCAAGGGCGGCGACTGGCTGGTGGACCAGGATGCGGCCAAACTGCTCGCCGAATACGCGCCGCAGACCGTGATTAACCTGGAGCGTCAGGGCGTGGCCTTCTCCCGTACCGAGGACGGGCATATCGCCCAGCGCCGGTTCGGCGGCCACACGCGCGAGTTCGGCCGGCGCCCGGTCAAGCCGCGCCGCTTATGCGGCCGACCGCATCGGCCACCAGATTCTGCACGCCTTGTGGCAGCAGTGCGTGGCCGCCGGCGTCGAGTTCGCCGAGGAATGGTATGTGACCGACCTGGTGCTCGCCGACGACGGCAAGCAGGCGGCCGGCATCGTGGCCTTTGACACGCATTCGGGCAAGATTCAGGCCATCCACGCGCGCAACGTGCTGCTTGCCACCGGTGGCGCGGGCCGACTGTTCCACACCACGTCAAATTCCTGGGATCTGACCGGCGACGGCATGGCCTTGACCTTGGCCGCCGGTCTGCAGCTGGAGGACATCGAATTTGTGCAGTTCCACCCCACCGGGCTCGCGCACACCGGCATCCTGCTGTCCGAGGCGGCCCGCGCCGAGGGCGGCATTCTGAGGAACGTCGACGGTGAGCCGTTTATGGAACGCTACGCTCCGGAGCATAAGGATCTGGCCGCACGAGACGTGGTCTCCCGCTCCATCATGGCGGAGATCGACGCCGGTCGCGGCGTCGCCGACCCGAAGGACCCGGATGGTCCGAAGGACTGCGTCTGGCTGGATATGACCGGCATCGACCCCGAACGTATGAAGGAAGTGCTGCCGCAGGTGGTCGAAACCATCGAGCAGTACGCGAACCTCGATCCGGCCAAGGACCTAGTACCCATCAAGCCCACTGCACACTACACGATGGGCGGCATCCCCATCACCACCGACGGCGAGGTGTACCGTTGGGCCGACGGTGCCGTGCAGGTAGTCGATGGACTGTTCGCCGCTGGCGAATGCTCTTGTGTCTCCGTACATGGTGCGAATCGTCTGGGCGGCAATTCTCTGCTCGACGCCTGCCTGTTCGGCACACGCGCTGGTCAGACGATGGCCGCACGCATCGCCGAGAACCCGGTTGACTCCCCCATGGCCGATGATTCGGCCGATGACATGCTGACCGATGCCGCCGATCAGGCTGCCGATTCTCGCAAAGCGGAGCTTGACGAACTGCTCGCCGGGCCAATAGATGATTCAGACGATGGAGTGCCCACCGCCAATCCTTATCAGCTCATGGCCCAACTCGGATCAGTGATGGAGCAGGCTCTGGCCGTACGTTGCACCGCTCAGACCATCGATACGGCGTTGACCCAGATCAACGGTGACATCACACCGGTTGCCGATACCTTGCGGGCCCATGACAAGACCGCCGCTTTCAATCAGGAGGTCACCGCCATCTGGGAAGTCCGTCATCTGATCGAACTGGCCGAGGTCATGCTGCACGCTTCCGAATCCCGTCAGGAATCTCGCGGATCCATGCAACGCCTTGATTTCCCCGAACGCGACGATGAGCATTTCCTTGCTCACTCGATGGTCGCCGATGATGGTTCGGTAAGTTTCAAGCCGGTGCACATCACCGACTATCCGCCCAAGAAGCGCGAGTACTGATCCGCTGGTGGTAATACCCAAGCCGCCTAGGGCTTGTGGCACAATAGGTTGGCTAATATTGGACTTGACATCCCACTGTTTCATGGAGGCAGAACATGGCTGAGGCGAGCAACACGACGGTTACCCTGCAAGTGCATCGTTTCACGCCGCGACCCGAGCGTGCCGAACGTGCACGCGGTGGCAGCCCGTTTGCCAAGAAAGGCTCCCCGTTCGGCGGCGGCTCGGATTCGGCGGCGCGCCGTCGTCCGCGCGGCAAGCAGTGGGTGCAGGAGTACACGATTCCCGCGCGCCCTTCGGATACTGTGTTGGATTGTCTGCTGACCATCAAACGCACCGTCGACCCGACGCTGGCCTTCCGTTATTCGTGCGGTCATGGCATGTGCGGTTCGGACGCCGTGGCCATCAACGGCACCCCCACCCTGCTGTGCACAGCCACCAGTCCGCGATTGGGCCAAGCAACCCGGCGCCATGCCCGAAGTCGATGACGAAGGGTTCCGACACACCGGCACCGAGGCTGAGGAATCCGACGATTCCGCGGAAAACGTCGCAAACGCGGCGGCCGCCCAGAACTCAGCCGCAAACGGTTCGCTGGGAGTCATCGAACTGGCGTCCCTGCCCGGCTTCCCGCCGCAGCGCGACCTCATCGCCGACATCGACCCTATGCTCAACCAGATCAGGAAGCTCACCCCGTATCTTCAGGCGGACGGCGTGCTCGCCACCACCGCCGAAGGCAAGGTGGACGTGTTCGAATACCTGCAGAACCCCGAACAACTCGCCAAATACGAGCTGCTGAGCAACTGCATCGCCTGCGGCGTGTGCGAAGGCGCCTGCCCGGTGTACGCCGGCGGCGACGCCTTCATCGGCCCGGCCGCGCTGATTTGGGCCTCCCGTTTCGTCAACGATTCGCGCGACACCAAGGCCATGGAGCGTATGGATGCCATCGACACCGCCGACGGCGTGGCCGCCTGCCAGTCCGTGCGCGCCTGCTCCCGCCACTGCCCGCGCGGCATCGATGTGGGCGAGGAGATGTGGCAGATCGTGGCTAAGGTCCGCGAGCGCTAAGCCGCGCCGCGGCTGGCTGCGGGCGATCGCCTAAGCACATGCGTCGATGCATCCGCTGGGTGCCCGCACGAGAGAAGACATGAAAGAACGAATTATGGACAGAACGCAGTACACCAACCTCGCCAAGGCATGGGAATTCACCGAGGAACACGCGCGCGAACGTGAATCCGATGCGTTGACCGACACCCGTACGGCCGCCGACGAGTCCGGCCAGTTGCAGGGTTCGGCGGCGCAGGCCCGTCTGCTGGGCATGCTGGTGCGCATCACCGGCGCCGCTTCGGTGATTGCCGTGGGCACCGGCTCGCTGGTGGAGACCTTGCAGCTCGCCCATGCACTGGATAACAAGGGCCTGCTGACTGCGGTCGATTCCACCGCCCAGGGCATCGCGCTGATTCGCAAGGCGTTCGCCGAGCTGCAGGACGAGACCGACACCACGTTGCGTGCGGTGAACGCCCCGGCCAGCGTGTTTCTGCCGCGCCTCAACGCCAATGATTACGATCTGATCGTGGTGGCGGGCGACGCCGAGAACTATGCCGCCACGTTCGCCCAGGCCTCCCGTCTGCTGCGCGTGCACGGCGTGATCGTGTTCACCGATGTGCTGGCGTTGGAGGACGGTCAGGGCGGCGTGATCAATCCGGCCGACCGCAGCGACAAGGCCATCGCCATGCGTGAGCTGCTCACCACCGTCGAAGATGACGAAGGTTTCGAGTCCACGCTCACCCCTGACGGCACCGGCCTGCTCATCGCCTACAAAAAGTAACTCTGTCCTTGGCTCCCCTCTCCGAGGGGAGCCACTCTATCTCGCTTACCTCACAATTGCGCTGACGGCCACGTCCACGGCTTCGTCGGCGTCATCGGTTACGGTGACCAGTTTCGGGTCGATCGTCGAGATCATGCCATGCTCGGCCACCGGACCGTTGAGCCAGTCAAAGAGCCCCTGCCAGTATTCCTTGCCGTAGAGCACCACCGGAATATTCGCCACCTTGTGGGTCTGGACCAAGGTCAATAATTCGAACATCTCATCCAGTGTGCCGAAGCCTCCCGGGCATACGATCACGCCGGAGGAATACTTGATGAACATGGTTTTTCGCACAAAGAAGTACCGGAAGCTCATGCCGAGGTTCACCCACTGGTTCAACCCCTGCTCGTGCGGCAATTCGATGCCAAGTCCCACCGATTTGCCGCCGGCCAGTGCCGCTCCCCTATTCGCGGCTTCCATGATGCCGGGACCACCGCCGGTGATGACGGCGATGTTGCGCTTGGCTATCTGGCTACCCATGCGCCGTGCTGCCTTGTAGATCGATTCGGTGCGCTGGGTGCGTGCGGAGCCGAAAATAGAGACCGCAGGTCCGAGCTCGGCGAGCGCCCCGAAACCGTCCACGAATTCCGATTGGATGCGCAGCACACGCCATGGGTCCATGTGCAGCCAGTCGGTGTCCTGATCGGGTTTCAGCAGGTTGGCGGTGGTGTTGTCCGAGGGAATCATCTGGCCGCGTAGAATCACCGGGCCGCGATGATAGGTATCGCCCAGCGGCGAGGCGTCCTCCAGATCGACCGGGTTCACCGGTGTGGCCGCAGCCTCAGTTGCGTCTCAG
>ENA-OQCO01001286-OQCO01001286.1-human-gut-metagenome-genome-assembly--contig:-NODE-1286-length-9878-cov-1.507025_pt1 | contig 9878 bp, 9 predicted proteins | sample MGYA00242500_ERZ504582 | MGnify/ENA primary metagenome ERZ504582 (study PRJEB26092, sample SAMD00036346) | human gut metagenome | host: Homo sapiens | study: EMG produced TPA metagenomics assembly of the...
TGGGCGCGGAGTCGGACCGGGTGTTTTTCACCTCCGGCGGCACGGAGGCCGACAACTGGGCCATTCTTTCCGCCGCCGAGCGTCTCGGCAAGCGCGGCCGCCACATCATCACGACCGCCGTGGAGCACCACGCTGTCCTGCACCCCATGCAGAAGCTGGAAGCAAAGGGCTTCGAGGTCACATATTTGCAGCCTGACCACGACGGTACTATCACGGTCGAGGAACTGAAAAAGGCCCTCCGGCCCGATACCATTCTCGTCTCCGTCATGATGGTCAACAACGAGACGGGCGCGGTCATGCCGATTGCCGACATGGTCAAGGCCGTGCGCCGCGCTTCCCCCGCTGGCGCTGTTCCATACCGACGCCGTGCAGGGCTTTTTGAAGGTTCCATTCCGCGCCAAAGCGCTCGGCGCGGACATGATCTCCGTCTCCGCGCACAAGATCCATGCCGCCAAGGGCACGGGCGCGCTTTATATCCGTCCCGGCCTGCCCCTCCCCGCTTTCCTGAATGGCGGCGGGCAGGAGAGCAACTACCGCTCCGGCACGGAAAACATGCCCGGCATCTGCGGCTTCGGCGCAGCCTGCGCCGACACGGATGCAAAGGCGGACATGGAACACATGGCGCACCTGCGCGATCTGGCCCGGGAAAAGCTGGCTCAAATTGACGGACTTGTTCTGATCGGCAGCCAGACCGCGCCGCACATCGTCAACCTGTCCCTGCCCGGCCTTCGCTCACAGGGCATCATCAACTGCCTGCAGTCAGACGGCATCTATGTCTCGGCAGGCTCCGCCTGCTCCAAGGGCCACCGCAGCCACGTGCTTGAGGCCATGCACCTGTCCCCCGCCGTCATCGACGGCTCCATCCGCGTCTCGTTCTCCCGCGACAACACGGAGGCCGACGTCGACGCGCTCTGTCAGGCGCTCCTGCACGCAAAGCAGACGCTGAAGGGCTGAAAACGACACGAATCCCCGCTTGCTCGCTGAAACCCCAGTGAAGCAAGCGGGGATTTATTCAGTGCTGCTCCTGTAGGGGTCGATGCCGGTCACATCCGTTCGCGACGAAGGAGCGTTACGGATGTGGGTCTGCCGCTCGCCGGTACACATCGGCCCGCGCAGGGTGCAGCAGTTATATGAGAATCTGCAGCAAATTCGTAGCATTTACGCTGCGGTATCTGTATTATTTTTTCAGCTCTTCCGCCTTGATGATCTGTGCCTTGACTGTTCCGTCCTTCATGCGCTTCAGCTGAACGCGGAATCCGGCGGCAAGCGCCCGCTCGATGGCGGCTTTCAATTTTTCGTCGATCATGCGTTCTCCTTAGAAATCAGCCTTGAAAGCGTTCCCCGCTCGTCATCTTCTACCACTTCCCATTTGCCCGGCTTGGTTTTGCCGTTGAGCGGCGCAGGGGCTGAAGCGGAATAAAGGTAGTCCTCGCCCTCATCATCTATGATGCGGAGCAGATCATATTCGACCCCCACGCATTCATAGGTTTTTCCATCCGTCAGCCCGAGAAAACCGCCGCCGACGTCGGCCCTTTATATCTCACCTTCATTTTCTCTTCACCCCTTTCAGCTTTTCTTCAAAGTGCTTCCCATTTTGCTCAAACCAGTGAACATCATATCGGAAATTGTCTGTTTGTATTATACTGCCCATTTTCCGCCATTGCAATGGCTCTCCACCGTAGTTTTCGGAAAGGAAATTCGCGACTTTCAACTGTTTTCCGGAATCTCCATCGGCTATTTCTCGGATAGAACCAATTTCTTACTCCTTCGGGACAACTATAAGGTGACAGAGTCGTCAGCCCCTACTACGTTGTAACATTTAAAACTTTTCTTTCAGCAAAGCACTGGCGCGGGAGCGCTCAGGCTTCCCTTGGGCTCAAGGGAAGCTGGCCCGAAGGGCCTGAAGGGATTCGAACGCCGCAAATTTCGAAGCACTCTGAAATCTGCCGCAACTCCCCTCCGTCATTTTCTTCGAAAATGCCGCCTCCCCTTACCATGCGGCGCATGGCAAGGGGAGGCTTTTGCAAAGAAACCCGCCCTCCGCTGTTTTGACGGCGAAAGGCGGGTCTTATCGTTTCCTAGTTCTTCAGGCTCTGCATCGGGGCCGGAATCCTCCCGCCGCGGGCGATAAAGTCTGCGGCGGACTCCGGATGCACCGGCATGATAGGCGCTGCGCCGAGCAGGCCGCCGAAGGAGACTTCATCGCCGACCGTCTTGCCCGGAGCCGGGATGAGGCGCACGGCGGTCGTCTTGGAATTGACCATACCGACGGCGGCCTCGTCCGCGATGATGGCGGAGATCGTCTCCGCGCTCGTGTCGCCGGGGACGGCGATCATATCAAGGCCCACCGAGCACACGCACGTCATGGCTTCGAGCTTATCCAGCGTCAGAACGCCGCTTCGCGCGGCGGCGATCATGCCCTCGTCCTCGGACACCGGGATAAACGCGCCGGACAGTCCGCCGACAGAGCTGGACGCCATCAGCCCGCCCTTCTTGACCGCGTCATTGAGAAGCGCCAGTGCCGCCGTCGTTCCATGCGTCCCGCAGGTTTCAAGGCCCATTTCCTCCAGAATGCGCGCCACGCTGTCGCCCACGGCGGGTGTCGGGGCGAGGGGACAGGTCGACCACGCCGAACGGCACGCCCAGCCGCCGGGACGCTTCCCGCGCCACCAGCTGGCCCATACGCGTGATGCGGAAGGCCGTTTTCTTGATGCACTCGGCCACCTCTCAAGGCGGCCTGCACTCTGCAGCGCGTGGTACACCACGCCCGGCCCGGATACGCCGACGCTCACGACCGCGTCGGCCTCGCCCACGCCGTGGAACGCACCCGCCATGAACGGGTTATCCTCGACCGCGTTGCAGAACACGACGAGCTTCGCGCAGCCAAGTCCATCGCGTTCCTTTGTCAGCTCGGCCGTCTTTTTGATCGCCTGCCCCATAAGGCGCACAGCGTCCATGTTGATGCCCGCCTTTGTCGAGGCGACGTTGACGCTGGAGCAGACCAGCTCCGTCTCGGCCAGCGCCTGCGGGATGGCGGCGATCAGCCGCCGGTCGCCGGAGGCCATGCCCTTCTGCACGAGCGCGGAAAAGCCGCCGATGAAATCCACGCCGCAGGTCTTTGCGGCGCTGTCCATCGCCTTGGCAAACGGAACAAAATCCTCCGTCTCGCACGCGCTTGCGACCAGCGCGATGGGCGTGACGGAAATGCGCTTGTTGACGATGGGAATGCCAAGCTCCCGTTCGATCTGGCAGCCTGTCGCAACCAGATGCTCGGCCTGCCGGCAGATCTTGTCGTGAACTTTCCGGGCGCAGGCCTCCGGATTCGGGTCGGCGCAGTCCAGAAGCGAAATGCCCATGGTGATGGTGCGGATGTCCAGATGCTGATGGTCGATCATATCGACCGTGGACATGATATCGGAATGGTTCAGCATGATCTGTCCCCTCCGTCAGATGGTGTGCATGGCAGTGAAAATATCCTGCCGCTGGATGCGGATGGACAGGCCCATCTGTTCGCCCTTTTCTGTGACGCGGGTCTGCACCGTGTCAAATTCCGGCGCGCCTGCCGTCCATTCGACCAGCATAATCATGGTAAACGTGCGCTGCATAATGGTCTGGCTGATCTCCACGACGCTGATGTGGAGTTCTGCCAGCAGCGTGCAGACCTCGGCGATGATGCCGACCCGGTCGGGGCCGACGACGGTGATAATGGCTTTCATTCGTGCTTCCTCCCGTGATTCGGATATGGAAAAAGGGGCCATGCGGCCCCTTTTGAAGTTTTAGAATTTCGTATGCTCGGCCAGCCAGTTCTTCAGTTCGCTGATGGGAACGCGAACCTGCTCCATGGAGTCGCGTTCGCGAATGGTAACAGCGTTGTCCGCCGGGGTCTTGTCGTCGCCGACGGTCGCAAAGTCGACCGTGATGCAGTACGGCGTGCCGATCTCGTCCTCGCGGCGATAGCGCTTGCCGATGGAGCCGGTGTCGTCGTAGTCCAGCATAAAGTCTCCGCACAGATCCTGATAGATCTTTCTTGCGGGCTCGGCCAGCTTCTTGCTCAGCGGCAGGATCGCAGCCTTATACGGAGCCAGCGCCGGATGCAGGTGCAGAACCACGCGCACGTCGTTCTTGGCCTCGTCGATGACCTCCTCGTCATACGCCTCGCACAGGAACGCCAGCGCCACGCGGTCGCAACCGAGGGACGGCTCGATGACGTAGGGATATAGTGCTCGTTCGCTTCCTGATCGAAATAGGTCAGATCCTTGCCGGAAGCCTCCTGATGGCGCTTGAGGTCATAATCGGTGCGGTCGGCAATGCCCCAGAGCTCGCCCCAGTCGGTGAACGGGAACGCATACTCAATATCGGTCGTGGCTCTGGAATAGAAGGCCAGCTCCGCCGGCTCATGGTCGCGCAGGCGCAGGTTCTCCTCGCGGATGCCGAGGCTCTTGAGCCAGTTCACGCAGTAGTCCTTCCAGTATGCGAACCATTCGAGGTCCGTGCCGGGCTTGCAGAAGAATTCGCATTCCATCTGCTCAAACTCGCGGGTACGGAAGGTAAAGTTGCCCGGGGTGATCTCGTTGCGGAACGCCTTGCCGACCTGGCAGACGCCGAAGGGCAGCTTGCGGCGGGTAGTGCGCTGGATGTTCGCGAAGTTCACGAAGATGCCCTGCGCCGTCTCCGGCCGCAGATAGCAGGTCGAGGAGGAATCCTCGGTGACGCCGATGGCGGTCTTGAACATCAGATTAAACTTGCGGATGGGGGTAAAGTCGTGCTTGCCGCAGACGGGGCAGACAATATCCTCATGCTCGGCAATGAACTTGTCCATCTCGTCGAAGCTCATCGCGTCGACGTTGACCTCGTGATGCTCTTCGCCGATGAGCTTGTCAGCGCGGTGGCGGGCCTTGCACGCCTTGCAGTCGAGCAGCGGGTCGGAGAAGCTGGACACATGGCCGGTCGTGATCCACGTCTGCGGATTCATGATAATGGCCGCATCGAGACCGACGTTGTGCGGGCTTTCCTGCACGAATTTCTTGAGCCACGCCTTTTTGACGTTGTTCTTGAACTCAACGCCGAGAGGGCCGTAGTCCCAGCTGTTGGCCAGGCCGCCGTAAATTTCGGAGCCTGCAAAGACAAAGCCGCGGTTTTTGCAAAGGGCAATGATCTTGTCCATGGACTTTTCGCTGTTTTTCATCATACTTCTCGTCCTCCTGACGTATATGATCAAGTTTATCCTATTATTATAATGAAAAAGCCCGCAAAGTCAACCGCGCGGAAAAAATTTGAAAGACCAGTTTTGTTTTTCCCGAAAATGTGGTATAATGCAGGAAGCAATTCGGAAAGGATATACCATCTTGAAGCAATCGGAAGAGTGATCCTATCGGCGATCCTTCTGGTCCTGACGGGCCTGATGATCGCGTTTGCAAAGGCCGCGCCCAGTGTGGTCTTTTCGTTCTACCCCGCCCTCTCCAGAAGCATCCTGTCGGCCATTTCCTCCGTGTCCGGGCTGATGCCCATCGCGCTGTGGGAGGTGCTGGCAGTCCTGCTGGCGCTGTGGTTTTTCTATACGCTCATCCGCGTGTTCACGGGACGCCGGAGCCTGCTTCGCTGGCTGGCCGGCGTTCTGCTGGGGCTCAGCACGGGCGTGTTCCTGTTCGTTGCCATCTGGGGCCTCGGGCACTTCGGCCCGTCGGTCGATCAGACGCTTGGCCTTGACGTGCGCGAATATTCCAAGCAGGAGCTGATCGCCGCAACGGCCTATTATGCCGCGCAGGCAAACGAATACGCCGAAAAGGTCGAGCGTGACGCAGAAAATCTGACCGTCTATCCGGCGTTTTCCGAGCTTGCAAAGCAGGCCCCCGGCGGCTACGCGGCGCTTGCGCAGCAGTATGATCCGTTCACGGACGGACTCGGGCCAGTAAAGCCGTTGGCTTCGTGGCGGCTGTTCAGCCAGACCGGCACGACGGGCATCTTTATCTGCTTCACAGCGGAGGCCTGCGTCAACCCGGATACGTATACCGCGTGGATTCCCTTTACCATGTGCCACGAGCTTGCCCACCGGCAGGCCGTCACAGCCGAGGACGACGCGAACTTCTGCGCCTATCTGGCCTGCATGGCCTCGGAAGACGACGATTTTCGCTACTCCGGCGCGTTCGGCGCGTATATCTACTGCCACAACGCCCTGTCGAAGATTGACAAGACCGCCGCCAGCCAGATCTGGAGCACCCTGTCAGACGGTGTCCTCGCCGACATCCGCGCGGCAAACGCACACTACGAGCAGTATGAGGGCAAGGTGCAGGACACAGCGCAGAAGGTCAACGACACCTATCTGAAGGCCTTCTCTGAGGAATCCGGCGTCCAGAGCTACGGCGAAGCCGCCGATCTGCTGATCGCGTGGTACCTAGAAAAATAATGCTTGACAAACGCAGCGGGATCGAGTATAATAACCCCGCTGATGGACAGTTAGCTCAGCTGGTATGAGCACATGCTTGACGTGCATGGGGTCACAGGTTCGAGTCCTGTACTGTCCACCATATAAAAGCCCTGAAACCGCAAGGCTTAATAGTGACAAGTAACTATTTTGTCGCAGAGAACGGTGTGACCCGAAGGTCACGCCGTTTTTCTGTGTTCATAGGTTGTTTGCGTGATGATAGGCTCGGAAATAACGGGAATATCTACATCGTCCACGAAGTTGAAGAAAATCTTCACTTTCTGCTTGCGCTTGCCGCTGGATTTGTCCGGGGCATAGACGATGATTTTCTTGATATACTCGTTCACGATGGTCTGTGTCAGCTCCTCCACATCCACATATTTCTGTGTCAGGGCGATAAAGGCATCCAGACCGTCGTTCATTTCTTCCCGCTGTTCCACCCATTCTTCGATAACTTCAATTTCGAGCTTTAACCGTTCCTGCTCCGCTTCATAGTCCGCAGACATCTTTCTGTATCTGTCCTGATTGAGATTTCCAAGAACATAGTCCTCGTACAGCCGGGCGATGATGACATCCAGATCGGCAAGGCGTTTCTTTGCCTGTTCCAGCTTCTTTTTGTCATCCCGGATGCTGCGCTCCTGGTCAGTCCTGCGGCATTGCAGCCATTCCTCCTGAAAACCGTCCACATCGCTTCGGATATACTCATTGACTGCCCGGATGCGTTCCAGAACGATTTCACGAAGCACATCTTCCCGGATATAGTGGGCAGTACAAGTACCACGGTTGCTCTTGTAGTTGTTGCAGACGTAGTGATCCTGCTTGCCCTCAAAGCTTTTGCTTGTGGCAAAGTGGAGCTTGCCGCCGCAATCGGCACAAAACAGAAGCCCGGAGAACAATCCCTGCCGTTCCGCTTTTGCGGGGCGGCGTTTGTTTTTCCTCAGTTCCTGCACCCTGTCAAACTGTGCCTGAGATACAATCGCTTCCTGTGTGTCCGGCAGATAAAACATATTCTCCGGCTCATTGGGAATCCGCTTTTTCAGCTTGTAGGACTTGGAATAAGTCTTGAAGTTGCAGGTACAGCCTGTGTACTCCTGCCGTTCCAAAATCCCTGCAATGGACTGGTTGCCCCAGTGGTACGGTCTTTCCGGCATCGGCTTTTTCTTTCGCTTGGCATAGAGTGCCTTTGCGGTCATAATCTGCTTTTCTTCCAGAATCCTTGCAATCTGCTCCGGGCCTTTGCCGTCAATGCAAAGGTCGAAGATGAGCTTGACTACCGGAGCCGCTTCTTCATCCAGAATCCAGTGATCCTTGTCCTCCGGGTCACAGCGGTATCCGTAGGGCGGTTTGCCCATGTGCTTCCCACTGGTTCCTCTCTGCCGCAAACTGACACGGACTTTCTTGCTGGTATCACGGGGATACCACTCGTTGAACAGATTACGGATTGCGGCGAAGCCTCGCTGTCTCCCCGGTTGCTGTCTACGCCATCATTTATAGCGATAAAGCGGACATCATAACTCGGAAAGATAATATCCGTATATTGTCCAACAGTCAGATAGTCACGACCAAAGCGGCTGAGGTCTTTGACCAGCCAGCAGCCCACAAGCCCCTGCTTGACAAGCTCAAAGCCTTCCTGCACACCGGGACGATTGAAGTTCGTCCCCGTATAACCGTCATCCACCAGAATTTTCAGGTTGTATACCCGTGGTCACGGGCATATCGGGTTAAATACTCTCTCTGATTTGCGATACTGTTACTCTCGCCTTCCTGGGCATCCTCGTTGCTCAGACGGCAATAGAGAATGGTAATTTTCTGCTGATCCAACATAATATCCTCCTTCGGTGGTTGGTCAGCCGACAGTACCGTTGTGCATATTGGAATTATATCATGCTTTTGTGTCGCAGTCATTAACAAATCACCCCCTTGTCAGAAAAAATGAGCCGTTTTACCTTGTCGGTAAGTGGCTCATTTCCATCACACTCCGTTTCAATCACATACCATGTGTTTCCGATCTTGCACTCAATGGTTTTGCAGAAAGAGGACTGTGCCGCTTCCCAACGCTTGCGGCATTCTTCCAGAAAATCAATAGGCGGCTCAAAAATCGGATCGAAGCAGGAGCAAATATCAATATAGCCGATGGCATCGTTGATTTCTTCCATCGGGGCATCTTCCATAATCATCTTGTTAATTTCCTCTACAGTTTTCTTCATAGGCAAATAGTTCCTTTCTTAAATTTCCATGTCCTGTCCACGATTGCGGGCAGGGTGTTTGTGTTCATACAGTTCCTTTCCCCTGGCGAGGATGGCATTGATAAAAGCCCAGACCTTTTCAGATGCAATCTCAATCGCATCCAGGAAAGGCTGGGCTTTTTGTTTCAGCTCCTCATAGTCTTTGTTCAGTTTTTCAAAACGGTCTTTCCATATCTTTGCGTTTTTATCTGCCTGCTCGAATTTCTGCTTGTATTTCAGCTTCTCAGACTTTTCCGCAAAGCTGCTGACCGCATAATCCTTTAGCGTGCGGCACTCATCCGCCGTCATGGTAACATTTCCCGTAATGGGATTTTTCTTGCCCATCGACTCAATCTCATGTGCAGTCATAGCAACAGACTTAGCAGCCTGAGTTTCCTTTTTCAGAGCTTCCAGTTTCTTTTTCTGCTTCTCCGTGGCAGCTTTGGCATCCGCTAAGCTCTGCTCGGCCTGTGCCACCTGTCCGGTCACAGCTTCCAAACGCTGCTGTTCGGCCTGTACCTTGAACTGTGTCACCGTCAGATGTTCTTCGGTGCTGCCACATTCTCCACGCTCTACATCGGTATAACCAGCGTTTCGCATGAAATTGAAAAAGTCATCCTGCAGCACACTGTAGGACGACTTCAAAATCTTTTTCCCTTTTGCGTTCAACATAGGATTTCCGTTTTCATCAAGAACGGGTTTGGATTCCCACTTCTTACTGCGGCTGACCTGTGTGATCGTTTCCTTTACCGTTCCCCGGAGGGATTCATCCTTGCATCGCTTCGACCACAGGATTTGTTTCTCCACCACCGGGATATAAACCACATGAAGGTGATAGTGGTACACATCCTCACCCAGAGCTTCCGACATTGCCCGGTTGCGCTCGTCGGCATGCATTACAGCGGAGAGGATATACTGCTCACCGCCCACAATCTCCACGGCGGCTTTGTAGGCATCGGCATAGAACTGTTTGGCATATTCATAGCCGCCGTGGTTGTGGAAGTAGGCAGAGTTTACATCAAACAGCAGCTCCCCATATTTCACCGCATCGGCTTTCAGACCACGGGTGGAGATAACACCATCTGCAATCATCTGATCGAACATGGCGGCATAGCTGTCGGTAGGTTTCTTGAAGTGGACATTGCGGTGGGTCTGGGTGGTATCAATATCTTGATTGGAGTGAGCTGTCTTTTTCTCGCTCGTTATGCTCCTGAACTTTCGCCACATCGTCG